>Ga0065721_10004226_pt1 | contig 104301 bp, 85 predicted proteins | sample Mesricmetagenome_FD_59108 | JGI IMG/M metagenome (GOLD analysis project Ga0065721, IMG submission 59108) | Mesophilic microbial community from rice straw/compost enrichment Sample: eDNA_1 v2 (version 2) | ecosystem: Engineered > Solid waste > Grass > Composting > Bioreactor | place: USA... | reverse complement strand
GTTGGAAACATCCAACGAGCGCACCATCTATCAGTACATCGTGCCGACAACCTGCAAATCCTCGCAGCTGCTGCTGGGCATGACGCTGCTGAAGACCGGCAGCGTGTGGAACACCATGCCGCCGCATCTGCACGACCGGCGCTCGGAGATCTATTTCTATTTCGACCTGGAAGGCGATCAGCAGCGCGTCATGCATTTCATGGGCGAGCCGCACGAAATGCGCAGTCTCGTGGTCGGCAACGAAGAGGCGGTGATGTCGCCGCCGTGGTCCATTCACATGGGCGCCGGCACCCGCAACTACAGCTTCATCTGGGCCATGGGCGGCGAGAACCTGGATTACACCGACATGAACGTTCTGGACATCTGCCAGCTGCAATAACATGAGCCAACCCGTTTCGTTTTCGCTCGCTGGCAAAGTGGCGCTGGTGACTGGCGCCAACACCGGCCTGGGACAGGGCATCGCTGTCGCGCTGGCGCAAGCCGGCGCGGACATCGTCGGCATCGCCCGCTCCAGCACGGTGGACACCGAGAGAGGCGTGGTCGCCGCCGGCCGCAAGTTTCATTCGCTGTACGCCGATCTGGAGCGCAGCCATGAAGCTCATCAAGTCGTCGCGCGCGCCATCGACGCGGCGGGTCGGGTGGACATTCTGATCAACAACGCGGGCATCATCCGTCGCAACGACGCGCTGGTGTTCACCGAACAGGATTGGGATGCAGCGCTCAATGTGAATCTGAAAACACCGTTCTTTCTCGCTCAGGCCGTGGCTCGATCCATGGTCGAAGCGGGGCGGGGCGGCAAGATCATCAACATCGCCTCGATGCTGTCGTTCCAGGGTGGGATTCGCACGGCCTCCTATACGGCCAGCAAGAGCGGACTGGCGGGGGTGACCCGGCTGCTCGCGAACGAATGGGCGGCGTACGGCATCAACGTGAATGCGATTGCGCCCGGTTACTTCGAAACCAACAACACGACGGCACTGCGCTCGGACGAGCAGCGAAACAAGGACATCCTCAATCGAATTCCCGCCGGGCGGTGGGGCAAGCCGTCGGATCTCGGCGGCGCGGCGGTGTTTCTCGCATCGGAAGCATCGGATTACGTGCACGGGACGATTCTGCCCGTGGACGGTGGCTGGCTCGCTCGCTGACATCGCTAAGAGAGAAGAGGGCCCGGTGGTTCGCGGAGGCCAGGGCGGGGTAGCTCCTCCGGGCACCGCGCACCCGCCGCCGCGCCTGTCGGCGGCAAGCCACCGACCTCTCGTTCCCTTGCGTTCCATCGTTAGGGGAAACCCTTAACCAGCCGCCGACGCGCGCCACAACACACTTTCCTGGCGCGGATTTGTTCAGACTCCGGCACTTGCGGCCCGAGGGTGGCCGGTTATGTCACTCATCCAAACTCGCAAGTTCATCGAAACCCTGAGCTCATGCCTGTCGCCGACCGCATTCCTGACATCGACGCGTCCGCCGCGCTCGATGCCGTCGTTCACGGGATCGCCCTTGCGACCCGCAACGGCGGCCAGGTCGGACTGATCCATGTGAACGCCGCCTTTTGCCGGCTGACCGGATACGACCGCGACGACCTCCTGCATGGCGGGCTGCAACTGCTTGCGGAGCCTGGCAGCGATTCGCCTGTCTACCAGCGCCTGCGCGACGCGCTCATCGCCGGAGACGACTTCAGCACCGAATGGCTGATCCGTCGTAAGGACGGGCAGATCTCGTGGACTCGCATCACTACTCGCGCCGCCAGCACCCAACAACTCGTCATCACCCTGGAAGACATCACAGATCACAAGTGCACTCGCGAGTCCTTGCGTGCCAGCGAGGCGCGCCTCGATCTGGCGATGGAAGCGAGCGAGCTGTCGATGTGGGATTGGAATGTCGAACAGGACCAGGTGGCCTACAACGATCAGTGGCGCGTTTCCCTGGGCATCGAGCCGAGCGAGCTGTTGAAGCGCGAAGAGCTCAGCGACCGATTGATGCTGCCGGCCGACGACCATGGCGTGCTCGAAAAATTCGAGCGTCACTTCCACGGCGCCACGCCTTGCTTCCAATCCGAGTATCGACTCGCCACGCACGACGGATCTCACAAATGGTTTCTGGCGCACGCGAAAGTCGTGCGCCGTGACGCCGCCGGTAAGGCGACGCGCGTGATCGGCGTTCTGCAGGACATCTCGCGCAGCAAGCAAGACCAGCGCACGGCGATCGAAGTCGAACAGCGTTGGGAGCGCGCGATTCGTGGCACGCTGGACGGTTTATATGAATGGGATCTGCTCTCCGGCCACGTCTGGTACGCCAGCCGCTTCCGCGAGATCGTCGGCTGTGGCGATGTGAATTTCCCGAACACCTTCCAGGCTTTCCAGAACGTGCTGCATGCCGAGGACCGGGCCGCGGTGCTGGGCAAGATCCGCGCTCATCTGGAGAATCAAAGCCGCCTCGATACGCGCTGTCGCGTCGTTACTCGCAAGGGCAACATCGTCTGGTGCCGTCTGCGTGGCGAAGCAGAGCGTGATGCCTCGGGTCGCCCGACGCGCCTCGCCGGCTCGCTCAGTGACATCAGCGCGCAGATCGATGCGGAAAAAGCGCTGAGCCGCAGCCAGGATTTCTACGGCACGGTGCTGGACTCGCTGCCCTTGTTCGTGGCGTACGCAGATCGCGACGAACGCATCGTGTACGCCAATCGAGTGTTCCAGCAGTTCTTCGGGACCCCGCTGGCCGATTCTCGCGGGCGCATCATCAAAGACGTCATTGGCGATCGCCGTTACGGTGCGATCGGCCCTTACGTGCGCGAAGCTCTGCGCGGCAAGACGCTCGAAGGTCAGGGTCGATATCGAGATGCGAGCGGCAAGCAGGTGGATCTGGAAGCCGCGTTCATTCCCCACTACGACGACAACGGCGAGCTGCAAGGCTGTTTCGTGGCCGCGCGCGACATCACCGAGAAGCGTCTGCTCGAAGCTGAGCTGCGGCAGAGCCAGAAGATGGAAGCGGTCGGTCGTCTGACCGGCGGCATCGCGCACGATTTCAACAATCTGCTCTCGGTCATCATCGGCAACATGCAGCTGCTGACGCGCTCGCTGCAACAGACGCCGCGTCTGTTACGACAGGCCGAGACCGCGCTCAATGCGGCCATGCGCGGCGGCGAGCTGATCAAGCGCCTGCTGGCCTTCGCCCGACAGCAGGTGCTCGAGCCCAAGATCGTGGATCTGAATGCACTGATCGGCGGGATGTACGAATTGCTGCGACGGTCGCTGACGGGCGATATCGAGATCCACAGTCAGCTGTCGCCAGGTACGTGGTTCACGCGAGCCGATCCTGGGCAGCTGGAGAACGCGGTACTGAACCTGGTGATCAATGCGCGCGATGCCATGCCCGGCGGCGGTGCCATCACCATCGCAACCCGGAATGTCACGATCGGCGCGGACCGACAGCCGCGTGAAGAAGGCCTCACACCGGGCGAATATGCTTTGGTGGAAGTCGTCGACACGGGCACGGGAATGTCGACCGAGACGCTCAAGCGCGTGTTCGAACCGTTCTTCACCACCAAGGAAATGGGCAAGGGCAGCGGGCTGGGCCTGTCGATGGTGTATGGCTTCATGAAGCAATCGGGCGGCCACGTGCACATCCGCAGCGTTCCTCAACAGGGCACGACCGTGCAGTTGTATTTCCCGCGCTCGCAGGCGGGTGCCGATGAAGCCCAGCGCGAACGCACCGAGCAGGCCGACCTGCCACGCGGCCATGAAACTATCCTCGTAGTGGAGGACAATGCCGAGGTGCGGGGGACGACGATTGAAATTCTTACCAGCCTCGGCTATCGAGTGCACGAAGCCGCCAATGGGCATCAGGCGCTGGAGCGGTTCATGCGACACCCGGACATCGCGCTGGTGTTCACCGACGTCATGTTGCCCGGCGGCCTGCTCGGCACCCAGCTGGTGGAAAAACTCACCGAGCGGCGCGCCGAGCTGAAAGTGCTGCTCACCTCGGGGTTCAGCGACAGCAGCGTGATGCATCGGAGCGTGCTCGATGGCACGGTCGAGCTGTTGCCCAAGCCCTATCAATTAGAAGAGCTGGCGCGACAGGTTCGCGCCCTGCTGGATGGCCATGAGGAGAACGAGCGTGTTCCGGCGTGAGAGGAATCTATTACTGGCGGTCGATGACGAGGCGGACTTCCTGGAGCTGATCGAGCAGATCGGCAAGGGCGTCGGCTGCACCGTCATCACGGCCGACAGTGCCGCGAGCTTTCGCGAGCAATTGTCTCAGCGGCAGCCCGCGTTGATCCTGCTCGATCTGCAGATGCCGGGCATGGATGGCATCGAGGCACTGCGTTATCTGGCGCGTCAGAACGTGACTTCCGGCATCCTGCTCGCAAGCGGCATGGATCAGCGTGTGCTCGCGAGCGCGCGCCAGCTCGGCGAGTCGCTGGGATTGAAGATGCTGGGTACGTTGCAGAAGCCGGCGATGCTCGAAGACATCGAGACGCTGCTCGCCAAGCACCTCGAGCCGAGCTCGCGCATTTCGGTCGAAGAGCTGCGTACCGCGATCGACGAGCACGAGCTGATCGTGCACTACCAGCCGAAAGTCGTGCGCGCCGCGAATGATTGGCACGTGCGCAGCGCCGAGGCACTGGTGCGCTGGCGTCACCCGCGCTTGGGATTGTTATATCCGGGCGAGTTCCTGCCGCTGGCGGAGCAGTCCGGTCTGATCGTCGATCTCACCGACTTCGTGCTCACCGATGCGATCCGTCAGATCGGTCACTGGGGCACCCGCGGTCTGGATCTCGGCGCGGCGGTGAACCTGTCGCCGCGGCTGGTGCAGGATCTGGAGTTCCCGGAGCGTCTGTCACGCGTGCTGCGCGAGTTCGAGGTGCGCCCCGAGCAGCTCACGCTGGAAGTGACGGAAGCGGCGTCGGTCGACGATCCGGAATTGGTGATGGATATCTTCACGCGGCTGCGCGTGAAGGGCGTCGGCCTGTCGCTGGACGACTTCGGTATCGGCACGTCATCGCTGACGCTGCTCTACAAGATGCCGTTCAGTGAAGTGAAGATCGACGGCCTGCTGATCGCCGAGATCTCGCAAAGCAAGGCCGCGGCGACCGTGGTGCGCGCCATCGTCGAGCTGGCGCACAACCTGTCGCTCACGGCCTGTGCCGAAGGTATCGAGAGCTCACCGGCGTTCGAGTTCCTGGAACAGTGCGGCTGCGACGCTCTGCAGGGCGATTTCATCGCGCCGTCGATGCCGGCGTCGGAGATCGAATCGTTCATCGGCGTGTGGAACGGCGCGGATCATCCGCTCGTGCCAGTCGTGAGAAAAAAGTAGTTGGGTGTTCGCAATCGGGGGGTGGTCAGAGCGCTCTGACCAACCCCGGACGACCAACGTCCTAGCCGCCGGCTGCCGCCAGGCGCTTCTTGTCCTTCGATTGCCGCAGCAGATGCAACGGTGCCGTCAGCGTAATGCGCGTGCCCGCGCCGGGCTCGTCGAAACTGATCGTGCCGCCGAGCATGCGCGCGCGGTATTCCATGATCTTCAAGCCCATGCCGGGGCGGCCTTGCGCGAGCCCCGCGCTCAAGCCGATGCCGTCGTCGGCAATCGACAGTTGCAGCTTGCGCCCGGTCGAGCGCAGATCGATGTTGATCGACGTGGCGCGCGCATAGCGAGCCGCGTTGGTCGACGCTTCCTGCGCGATTCGATACAGATGAGTGGCCGCGCCCTCTTCGAGGTCGGGCAGTTTTTGTCCACCCATCGTGAAGGTGCACTCCAGGCTGTACATATCGGTGCAGCGAGCCACCAGGTGCTTCAGGGCCTCCGGCAGACCGCCGCGCTCCAGATTCACCGGCGCAAGCCCGCGGGCCAGCGAGCGCGTGCTCTGAATCGCACGCGCCAGCAGATCGGTGATCTTGGTGACTTGCGCCGAGTACTGCGGTGACTCGCGCGCCATCTGCATCTCCAGGCCTTTCATCAGCAGCGACAGACCGGTGAGCTCCTGGCCGAGGCCGTCGTGCAGGTCGCTGCCGAGGCGGCGCTGCTCGCGGTTGGAGATTTCCAGGATCTCCTGCTCCAGCTCCTTACGCTGCGTCACTTCCTGCACCGTGCAGACCAGGCCCGATACGCTGTCGTGATCGCGCAGAGGTACGTGCGTGATCGTGAACCAGCGGACCGAGCCGTCGAGACCGATCCAGGCGCGTTCCTGATCGGTGAGCGGTCGACCGGTGCGCATGGTGGTTGCGGCCTGCGCTTCGATGTCCACCACGTTCTCTTCGGTCCACAACTCGGAGAGGCGCCGGCCGAGCACCTCCTCGCGCGTCTTGTTCAACGTTTCCAGCAGCGCGCGATTGACGATGGTCACGCGATTGTCGGTGTCCACCGCGTAAATGATCTCGGGCAGGCTGTCGATCAGCGTGCTGAGCAGGACGCGTTGCTCTTCCAGCGCGGTCTCGGCCCGACGCCGCTCGCGACGCACGCGCGCTTCGGACAACGCGCGATTGACCACCATGGGCAGGCGTTGCAGTCGATCCTTCAGCACGTAGTCGGTGGCGCCGCTCTTGAGCGCTTCGATCGCGCGCTCTTCGCCGAGCGAGCCGGAGACGAAAATGAAGGGAATGTCGGCCGATCGCTCCAGCACGATGCGCAACGCCGTGAGACCATCGAAGCCGGGCAACGTGTAGTCGGCCAGCACCAGATCGGGCGGTGTGCCGGCGAGTGCCGCGCGAAAATCGCTCTCCGAGATCACGTGTCGCCAGCGGATCTCCAGATCGTTCTTCGCCAGCTGCAATTGAATCAGCTCGGCATCGTTGGCATCGTCCTCCAGCAGGACGAAGTGCAGCGGTTCTGTAGAATCCTTTTTCATGTCAGTGTGCCCAAGTCGTGACGGGCGCGCGGGGGTGGAACGTATCACCCTGAGGGTGTTGTGGAAAATGGGGATTGCTCCATGCTCGTGCCCTCGCAACATTGACCGTACCACGGGGGCGTGAAGCAGCCCCTTTCGAGGAAAGACCATGGCCGATCCAACGAGGATCCTGATCGTCGATGACCATCCGTTCGTGCGCGAAGGGTTGAAGCAACTGCTGGCAGGGCAGAGCGAATTCGTCCTGCAGGCAGAAGCGGCCTCGGTGCAGGCGGCGCAAACCGCCATTGCCGGCGAAGAGCCCGACGTCGCTGTCGTCGATCTGGCCCTCGGTCCGGATGACGGCATCGAATTGGTGCGCTGGATTCGCAGTGACCATCCAAATGTACGTGTACTGGTGCTCTCGATGCAGGACGAAGCGCTCTATGCCGAGCGGCTGCTCCGCCTCGGAGTCAGTGGTTATGTCATGAAGAACGTCGCAGGCACGGACTTCCTGGGCGCGTTACGCAAGGTGGCTCGTGGCCAGCGACACGTCAGTTCGGCGATGGGCGAGCGCCTGCTCAGCCAGGTCGCCCGTGGCCGCTCGCCCGCGGCCGACGAAGACCCGGTCTCGGCGTTAACCGATCGTGAGCTCGAAGTGTTTCGACTGATCGGTGAAGGCATCAGCACCCGCGAGATTTCCCAGCGGCTCGACCTGTCGATGAAGACGGTCGATGCGCATCGGCGTCACATGCGCGAGAAGCTGAATCTGCGCTCGACCAGTGAGCTGATTCGCTACGCGACGCAGTGGGTCTCCGATAAAGGCGGTGCTTCGGATGCCGCCGCGTCCCCCGGTGGGACGCACTGAGTAAAAACTACTGGCCCTTCGCAGTGAGTGTGACAAGCATCACACTCGCTGCGTTCCCTCAATCTTCGCATCGTTCGCGCGCCACATATAAGTAATTGCCGTGCTTGGCTTTATCTGATCGAGCGAGAAACACGCCACAGTCCAGGCAAAGACGCGCACACCGCCTGTGACATTAAGGGACTGGCTGATATCCCCTACAACGCCGCTACAACACCATGGTGCCCATAGTGCGTGGGCGGCTTGTGCTGCCCTCACGCGTTCTGCCTTTGTCGCCCCCCGCAGGGAACAGCACGGCTTGAATATTGCGAAAACATTCGACCTTCCGCTCGGCGGCGCCACGCCCGTCGAGGCTGGGCTGCGCACGACGCTGCAGACGGACATGATCCGGCAGCTGGTCGGCGCGGTCGCCGAATTCGTTTTCGTGGTCGATCGCGGCCTGCGGGTGCTGATGGCGAACCGCGGCATCGGTGAGCGCTCGGCCAAGCAGCTCGAAGGCGCGCTGGTGACCGACTTGTTCCCGCAGAGCCTGCATGCCCGCGCTTTGTCGACCATGCATCGAGTGCTGGCCAATGGTCAAGTGGACGGCTACGTCGCCGAGATCGAAGGCAACGATGGTCAGTCCCGTCATTTCGATGTGCGTGTGAGTCCGATCCGCGACGAGCAGAAAATCGTCGCACTCGCGGTGGTGACCACCGAAACCACCGAACAGATTCGGGCCGAGCGCGCCATCGCGACCCAGGCCCGCATGATCGAATCCATGCTCGAAGGGGTCGCGGTGATCAACGAGCAGGGCGTGATCGAGATCACCAATCCGGCCTTCGACATGTTGTTCGGCTATCGGCGCGGCGAGCTCATCGGTCGCAACATGGCGCAGCTGGCGGGCTGGCCGTTCGAGCAGCCCGAGCGTTGGCAACCGCTGTCAGCGAAACAGGGCCGCTCCATGCAGGTCGAGTTCGACGGCCGGCGCGGCGACGACAGCCATTTCGCCGCGCTCGGCGTGCTGTCCCGCTTCGAAGTCGCGGGCCGCAATCACAGCCTGCTGGTGCTCCAGGATGTCAGCGAGCGCAAGCAGCTGGAGCGCGCCATTCTGCAGGCGGTCAGCCGTGAGCAATATCGCATCGGTAATGATCTGCACGACGGCCTGGGTCAGGAGTTGACCGGCATCGCGCTGATGTTGCGCGGTCTGGCCGGCCGGCTGACCAGCGAATACCCGACGATTCTGCCGGAAATAGAAGGTATTACCCGGCTGGTGAACAGCTCGATCGAGAGCACGCGCGCGCTCGCTCGCGGCTTGTCGCCGGTGAATCTGGAGCGCGGCGGCCTGTCCGATGCGCTCGAAGGCCTGGCGATGCATGCGCAGGAGCTTTATGGGGTCGATGTCACTTGTACTCATCGAGTGAAGACGATTCGCCCGATGAGCACCGAGCTGGCCAATCATTTGTATCGGATTGCGCAGGAAGCGGTTCGCAACGCGGTCCGCCACGGCCAGGCGCGGTCTATACGACTGCATTTACATGGGGCTCGCGCTAAGGTTCGGCTGACGGTAACCGACGACGGCATTGGCATGCCGACCGACGCGGTGGACGCGCCGGGCATGGGCCTGAAGATCATGCGCTACCGCGCACGGATCCTGGGCGGCGAAGTTCGCTTCGAGCGCGGCACGCCGGACAGCGCCGCCACCGAGGGTCGGCCTGGCACGCGGATCATCTGCGAATGTCCGCTCGATCCGCCGGCCGATGCCGCGAAGGCACGCCGCCCCCGTCGGCGCGCCAGCTGAACGAGTCATCGAAACGGCCTCGGCCGCTTCGAACAGTCAAAGTAGTCCGGCAAAAGTCGCGCCTTTTGCCGGACGTTGTCGAAAGGGCCTCGGCCGCTTTCGACCAGTCAAAGTAGGAGTGATTGAAATGAGCGTTGGGCCTTCTCTGTTCAAACCGGCACACAAGCCCCCTGGTGTGTCCAAGGACCAGAAGCGCCGCGTGCTGATCGTCGACGACCATCCCATCGTCCGTCAGGGATTGCGGCGCTTGATCGAAGCCGAGGCGGATCTGGAAGTGTGCGGTGAGGCCGAGACGGCCCGCGAAGCAAAGTCGATGATCCGCGAGCAGGAGCCGGATGCCGTGATCGTTGACGTGTCACTGAAGCAGGGCGATGGCCTGGAACTGGTGAAGGACGCGCGCGCCCACTACCCGGCGCTGCCGTTGCTGGTGCTGTCGATGCACGACGAGGCGATCTATGCCGAGCGCATGCTGTCGGCGGGTGCGAATGGTTACATCATGAAGCAGGCCGCCTCGGATCAATTCCTGATCGCGCTCCGGCGCGTGCTCGACGGGGGCATCTACGTGAGCGAAGCCGTCGGCAACAGCATGATCGAGAAGTTCGCCTCCGGCGGGGCGTACATCTCCTCGAATCCGGTCGACAGCCTGACCAACCGCGAGCTGCAGGTGCTGCACATGATCGGCAAGGGCCTGTCGACCCGACAGACCGCGGAAGCCTTGAACCTGAGTGTCAAAACCGTGGAATCGCATCGTCAACGCATCAAGCGCAAGCTGTCGCTGCGTACTTCGGCGCAACTGATGCAATACGCGGTCAACTGGTATGCCGGGAGGGAACCGGGCGCGAAGCCTTAACTGCTCGCGCGCGACCGCGCCACAATGAACTCACTGGAAGGCCTGCTCGGCGGGAACCTCGTCAGCCTGGCCGTGGGCGTAGCCCTCGGCCTGGTGCCGGCGATCATTTCTCTCGCGCTGCTGGGCAAGCTCCGCGCCCACCTGCGCCGCCGGCACGCGCAGCTCACTGCCGCCAATCGACGCAACCAATCCATCGTCGAGGGCTCGGGCGAGGGCGTGCTCGAGCTCGATAACGTCGGTCATGTTCGCTACGCCAATCCGGCGGCGGCGAAGATGCTCGGCTACGAGACCGAAGAGCTGGCCGGGCTCGACTATCGCGTCCTCATCAATACGCAAGAGGACGGAGATTCGCGCACGGACCCGGTTCGTCGCGTGCGTTACACCACCGACATCATGCGTGGCGTCGGCGCGCTGTTGCGCAAGAAGAACGGTACGTTCCGTCCGGTCGAATACAAGATCCTGCCGGTGACCGAAGAAGGCGCGTCGGTAGGCACCGTGCTGGTGTTTCGCGATATCGGCGAGCGCGTGCGGCTCGACAATCTGCTCAAGGACATGCAGGCCACCGCCAAGATCGGCGGCTGGGAATACGACGTCACCAGCAAACAATTGCATTGGACCGAGGCGCTGTACGCCATCCACGATCTGCCGGTCGGGCATCTGATCGATGTCGAGGCGCATCGGGCGTTCTTTCATCCCGAAGACCGCGTCAAGATGCAAAACGCCGAGCGCATGGCGATCGATGCCGGTTTGCCGTCCGATCTGCTGTTACGAATGACCAGCGCGCGGGGCCGTCAGCTCTGGGTGCGAAGCATCGTCAAAGCCGAGCGACGCGGCGGCAACACGGTGCGTCTGCATGGCACGATCCAGGACGTGACCGATCTGGTCAGTGCCGAGCGCAAGCTGCGCGAGACGCGCGATTTCTTCGAGCTCACATTGAATGCCGTGCCGACGCCGGTGACCTACGTCAACGCGAACATGATCGTGACGTACGTGAACCGCGCGCTGGAAGAATGGCTCTCGCAGCCCGCCGACTCGGTGCTCGGCCGGCCGCTCCGGGAGAACGTCACCGACGAGCAGTTCGCCGAAATCGATCCGCTGATCAAAAAAGTCATGGCGGGCGAGTTCGTGCGCGTCACCCAGAGCGGCGTGCGCAACGGCCGGCATCGCGAGTGGCAGAATCATTTCGTGCCACAGCTCGGCCCGAACGGCGAAGTGCTGGGGTTCTTCTCCATCGTCTACGACCTCACCGAGCAGAAGCGCCTCGAAGCGCGCCTGCTGCAGGCGCAGAAGATGGAAGCGATCGGCCAGCTCACCGGCGGCATCGCACACGACTTCAACAATCTGCTCGGCGTGGTCATCGGCAACCTGCAGTTGCTCGATCGCAGCGTCGCCGAGACGCCGACGCTGGCGAGAAAGGTTCATACGGCCATGCGCGCCGCCGCGCGCGGTGCCGATCTGACGCGTCGTCTGCTTGCGTTCGCGCGTCGCCAGATCCTGGAACCGGCGGTGCTCGATCTGAATCGTCAGCTGTCCGGCTTGAGCGAGCTGGTCCAGCGCACCATTGGTGAATCGATCGAAGTGCGCATGATCCAGGCGCACGATCTGTGGCACACCAGCGCCGACCCGGGGCAGTTCGAGAATGCGATCCTGAATCTGGCCATCAACGCGCGCGACGCCATGCCCCAGGGCGGTCGACTCACCGTGCGCACTCAGAACGTCACGCTCGACGCCAAGTTCTGCGGCGAATATCCCTCGATCGAACCCGGCGATTTCGTGGCCATCAGCGTCAGCGACAATGGCGTCGGCATGGAGCCGGAGGTGCTCAAGCGCGTGTTCGAGCCCTTCTTCACGACCAAGGAATCGGGCAAGGGCAGCGGCCTGGGCCTGGCGATGGTCGGCGGCTTTGCCGAGCAGGCCGGCGGCATCGCCACCATCGAAAGCACGGTTGGGGTGGGCACGACGGTCACCATCTTCCTGCCGCGCTCGAAAGAGGAACAATCGGATCGCGAAGACACCATCGTCACTCGGGTCGCCCCGGGCGGCACCGAGACCATCCTGGTGGTCGAAGACGATGCGGATCTACGCGATACCGTCGTGACCGCGCTGACCCAGCTAGGTTACCGCGCGCTCGCGGCTGCCAATGGTGCGGCGGCGGTGCGCATTCTTTCCGGGCCGGAACGCATCGATCTGTTGTTCACCGACGTGATGATGCCCGGGGGCATGCTCGGACCGGCGCTGGCCAAGCGCGCTCGGGAATTGCGGCCGGACATCGATGTGCTCTTTACTACCGGCTACGCCGACAACGCCGTGCTCGCGGGGACCGCCGGGCTCACGTCGTCGGATGTAATCCATAAACCCTATCGCAACGAAGACCTGGCTATGCGTATCCGCCATGTCCTCGATAGGGAGGCCCGTGTCGCCTGATCAATCCAACAAACTGCTGGTCATCGACGATCAGCCCGACCTCTGCGAGTTCATCTCGGAGGCCGCGGCCGGTCTTGGCTTCGAATCCAAGGGCGTGACCGATCCGGAAGCGTTCCGGCGGGCCGTGCAGGAATTTCAGCCTTCGGTGGTGGTGCTCGATCTGCAAATGCCGGGCGCCGATGGCATCGAGCTGCTGCGGTATCTGGGCGAGCGTGGCAGCAAGGCCCAGATCCTGGTGGCGAGCGGCATGGATCAGCGGGTGCTCGCGACCGCGCAACAGATCGGCAAGGCCCACGGCCTGCAGATGTTGGGGGCGCTACAGAAGCCCATCCTGCTCGCCGATCTCGAAGCGACCTTGCGCCAATGTTTGAGCAGCGACACGCCGATCAGCGCGGCGGCGCTCACAGCTGCGCTCGACAAGCGCGAGATCATCGTGCACTACCAGCCGAAGGCGACGCGGATCGCGCCCAATCGCTGGATCGTCGAAGGTGTAGAAGCGCTGGCGCGCTGGAATCATCCGTCGCTGGGGTTCGTCTCGCCGGTGCGTTTCATTCCGTTGGCCGAGAAAAATGGCCTGATTCGCCGGCTCACCGAGCAGGTGCTGGAAACGGCGCTGTCTCAATGCCGCGCGTGGGATGCGGTGGGCCTGCAGTTGTCAGTGGCGATCAATCTGTCGCCGCAGTTGTTGAACGATCTCGCCTTCCCCGATCAGGTTGCGCGCATGGCGGCGCAGGTGGGTGCCGATGCGAGGCGGATCATTTTCGAAGTGACCGAGAGCGCGGCCATGTTCGATCCGGGCACCACCATGGACGTGCTCACCCGCATGCGCGTGAAGAACTTCGGCCTGTCCATCGATGACTTCGGCACGGGCTACTCGTCGCTGAAACAGCTGTATCTGATGCCCTTCAGCGAGCTGAAGATCGATACGTCATTCGTGCGGGATGTGTTTGCTCATGAAGACGCGCGGACCATGGTCGAGACCATGGTGCTGCTGGCTCACAAGCTGCGTCTGACTGCCTGTGCTGAAGGCGTCGAATCGCAGGAAGTGCTCGACTTCCTAGACTCGGTTGGGTGCGATCGCGCGCAAGGCTATTTCATTGGGCGGCCGATGGCGGGCACGGCGTTGGAGATTGCCGTGCGCGAGTGGAATAGCAGGCAGAAGTAACAAGTAACAAGAAGGTTGGCTGCAGCTTGCTCGGCGCCGCCGTCCGGGCCCTCTGTCCTCCCGGCACCGCGACGCACGCCGTCGCTCCGCTTCGCTCGCGCTGACGCGCGCGACTTTGCTGTACTTCCCTGTAGCTGCTAATGGACCAACGTCCTGTTGGATCCATTTGCCGGGAGGACAGAGGGCCCGGACGACGGCTTCGTGGCTCGTTGGTCGCATTTTTTGCGGCCGCGGTTCACTGGCGAGCCGCCTGGCGGCTCGCCACGCGATGCGGGCCCGGGTGAGCTGCGGGCCAAGCGGTTCCTGGAGCCTCGTTCTGACAAAAGCCTTTACTGTTAAGCTCTTACCCAGGTAATCAGCCGACCCACCCCGGGGCTTAAACCTTCCCGGCTTGCGCCGCATCGAACTCAGCAAGGGCGAACGTACAACGCGAACGGAGTAGAGGGCGGAACTTGCAATACGGCGCTGGCGCCACTGATTCGGTCCCGACCGGGGACCTGCTGCTCTCCGACGCGAGCCTGGTGACGGCTGCCCGGGGTGGCGATATGCGGGCGTTCGAGCGCCTGTATCGCGCTCACAGCGGCAAAGTTATGGGCCTGTGCCTGCGGATGACGCGGCGGCGGGATGTGGCGGAGGATTGTGTGCAACAGACATTCATCAGAGCGTGGCGGAACCTGCAGGCCTTCGAGGGCCGCAGCGCGTTCGGCACCTGGTTGCACCGGATCGCGGTCAACGAGGTGTTGAGCCATGGCCGCAACCACGGCACGCGCTCCGAATCCAACGAAGATGCGATCGAGAATGCCCTTGCGGAGCCGGGCGACGGTGACAAGGAATTTGACGCCGGCGAAGTGATGGATCTGGAGCGCGCCCTCACCACATTGCCGGAAGGCGCGCGCCACGTGGTCGTGTTGCAAGCCGTGTACGGTTACAGCCACGAAGAATGCGCCGAGATGCTCGGCATCGCAGTCGGTACCTGCAAGGCGCAACTGCATCGCGGGCGAAAGTTGTTACGCGAGCGCATGGGCCTGGCGGCGGAGGCGGTCGATGAGTAACACACCTGACAATCCTGAAAAGCAGGGCGATCCGTTGAGCCAGATGCTCTCGGCGCTGCCCAAGGACGTGCAGCCCGAGCGCGATCTGTGGCAAGGCATTCACGCCGAGATCAGCAAGACGCCCATCGTCACCGACAGCGCACCGGTCGTGCACTTCAGATCCTCGCGCTGGTTTCAGCTCGCTGCGGGGGTGCTTCTCGTGCTCGCCACGTCTCTCACTACGTTTGTCATTACGCGCCAGTCCATGGAGAAGGACGCCGCCCTGCAGCTGGCTCAACAGCAACAGCAGGCCCCCGTGCCGACGGCCACGGCGCCCTTGAACGCGATGCCGGTGAGCTTCGGTCCCGAAGCGCTCGGCGCCGACTATCTCAAGGCCCGTTCGGAGCTCGATCGGCGCTTCGAGGAACGCATCAAGACACTGGCGCCCTCGACGCGCGCCAAGCTGGAACGCAATCTCGCCGATCTGCGGCACGCTGCGAACGAGATTTCCGCGACGCTGGCCGAGAACCCTTCCGATCCGCTGCTGCAGGATCTGTTGATGTCCACGTATCAGCGCGAGCTGCAGCTGCTCGCCGATGTCAGCGAAGTGCCGGTTTCCCATCCCGTGAGGACTGATCTATGAATGCCCCCATGTCAGCGGCGCTGCGAGCTGCCTTGGCCATGGCCATGCTGACGGCGGCAGCGCACGCCGGTGCCGAGGAGATTTCCAAGACGTTGCCGGCAGATGCCCGCGGCGAAGTGGAGATCGTGAACGTCGCCGGCACGGTTGAAGTCAGCGGCTGGGATCGCGCCGAAGTGCAGGTCAACGCCGAGCTGGGCAGCAGCGTCGAGCGACTGGATTTTCGCAGCGAAGGCTCGCGCACCTACATCAAGGTCGTGCTGCCGAGGGGCGGCGGCTCCGGCGCCAGCGAGCTGCGGGTGAAAGTGCCAAGGGACAGCGGCCTGACCATCAATACCGTGAGCGCCGACCAAGTCATCAAAGCGGTGCGCGGCTCGCAGCGGCTGCAGGCGGTCAGCGGCGGTATCGACACCGAGTTCGGCCCCGGCGACCTGGAGATGAAAACTGTCAGCGGCGACATCATCGCGCGCGGCGACGGCAAGGGCCTGGTGCGCGCCACCTCGGTGAGCGGCGATCTGCAGATCACCAAGGGCGGGCCGGAGATCGATTTGAATACGGTATCCGGTGATATGACAGTGTCGCTCGATCAGCTCGATCGCGGCCGCATCAAGACCACCAATGGCGATCTGAATCTGACCACGGCGCTCGGCAACGACGCTCGCATCGAGGCCGAAGCCATCAACGGCGATCTGCACTTCAACCTGCGCGGCGAGATCAACGCCGAGTTCGATATTGAAACTTTCAATGGCGACATCGAGAACTGCTTCGGTCCCAAGCCGACCCGCAGCCGCCAGTATGGTCCGGGCAATGAGCTGCGCTTCACCCAGGGCAAGGGCGACGGGCGCATTCGTATCAAGACGCTCAATGGCGGCGTGATGATCTGTAAGCGTTAGTCCGGCCGTCAAATGTAACGTCTGGTAACGAAATGCGATGTCCGGGAACGGAATGTGACGTCCTTCGCATCGCTACACGATGATTCGGCAACACGCGCTCCACGGCGGGCCGGATATATAACTTCTTCCAAGGAACGCGCCGTGGCCTCTGAGGACTGGCCGTAAATGTGATTGATTGCCACGGCGGCGCTTTGCGGCAGAAGCCGCCACCGGGTACGATCCGCGGCGATGTCTGCAACCCCCTCCGATACTCCTGCCGCACAACCAGCCTGGCGGATCCTGCTCGTCGACGACGAGCCGACCCAGCGGCTGATCATGGCGCGGCTGCTCAAGCGGGGCGGTTATGAGGTCGAGATGGCGGCCAACGGCCGCGAGGCGCTCGCCAAGCTGGAGCAGGGCGACTTCCCGTTGATGATCACGGATTGGGAAATGCCGGAAATGGACGGCGTGGCGCTGTGCCGGGCGTTGCGCTCCAAGGAGCAGGGCTACACATACATCGTGCTGCTGACCTCGCGAGATGCCATCGAGCACCTGGTCGCGGGGCTGCAGTCCGGTGCCGACGATTATCTGATCAAGCCGGTGGTCGAGCCGGAGCTGATCGCGCGCTTGAACACCGGCCGGCGCATCGTCACGCTGGAGCGTTCGCTGCGCGCCGCGAACGAGGAGAATCGCCGGTTGTCGATCACCGACCCGCTGACCGGCGTATACAACCGTCGTTACTTGATGGAACAACTGCCGCGCGAGATCGATCGCGCCGCGCGCTATGGACGGCAGCTGGCCGCCATCATGTGCGACGTCGACTTCTTCAAGAAGATCAACGATACCCACGGCCATCTGACCGGCGACGAAGTGCTGAAGTGGTTCGGGCAGGCGCTCAAGAGCGGCGTGCGCTCCAGCGACTGGATCGCCCGCTACGGTGGCGAGGAATTCGTCATCGTGTTGCCGGAGACCCATGTCGCCAATGCGGCCATGGCCGCCGAGCATCTGCGCAAACATATTTCCGAGCAGCCCTTCAAGCTGGCATCCGGCCAGGAATTCACCGTGTCCGCCAGCTTTGGCGTGTCCGGTTGGCGGGACAAGGTGCCGCAGGGTGCAACGCTCGACAGCCTGATGGCGCGCTGTGACTCCGGCGTCTACGCCAGCAAGGCCGCCGGCCGGAATCGCATCACTACCGAAAGTCAGGACTGATCAGCCGGTTCTGGCCGCGGGCTCGGGCGCGTACTGAATCAGGAATTCTCGGGCGCGGCCCAGCTCCGTCGCCAGCTGCGCGACCAGCTCGCTCAAGCGCTGCTGATCCAGATTCGAGGCCTGTGCTTCGAGCAGATGCGACAGGTCGCGCAGCGGCTCGGCATGCACGTTCGCGCTGGCGCCTTTCAACTTGTGCGCGATCCGACTCAAGCCAGCTCGATCGAGCGCGGCCAGCGCGGCGCGTGCTTCATCCAGCGCCTGTTCGCCGCTGGCGATGAACGTCGTCACCAGTTCGCGGGTGAACTCCGGATCGCCGTCGGTCAATTCGTTGAGCCGTGACAGATGGACCGGCACATTGGTATCGGCGCTGACCGCCGATGGTTCCTCGGCCGCGATACGCAGGCCGAATCGGGTCAATATTTCGTGCAAGCGGGGGATTTCCAGCGGTTTGGTGAGGAACGCATCCATGCCCGCTTCCATGCAGCGCTCCAGTTGACTGGCCATCGCGTTGGCCGTCAACGCCACGATGGGCGTGTTCGGTCGGCCATCGCCAGTCTCGCGTTCGCGAATGCGCAGGGTGGCGGTGAGGCCGTCCATCACGGGCATCTGCAGGTCCATGAGAATCAGATCGAACGTCGTTTCTTCGCAGGCGCGCACCGCTTCCACACCGTTATCCGCCACGCGCACCGTGCAGCCCATGCGCTCCAGGAAACGAACGGCCACCTTCTGGTTGACGGCGTTGTCTTCCACCAGCAGGACGGTGCCGCGATAGGCTTTGGCGATATGCGACGCCAGCGTGTTACGAGTAACGATGGGCTGACTTTGCAGATGCCACTGTTTGGCATCATGCGCGAGCACGCGATCGAGACATTCGAGCAGTTCGCGCGCGCGAATCGGTTTGGTGAGATAGGCCGCGAAACCGAGCGCCGCGAAACGATGGATGTCGCCGTGGCCGTCCATCGATGTGAGCATCACCAGGCGTGCTTGCGACAGCTGCGCATCAGCATTGATGCGTTCGCCAAGCGTTGCGCCGTCCATGTCGTGCATGCGGTGATCGGCGAGGACCACTTCGAACGGCTGGCCATCGACAGCGGCCGTATGTAACAGGCTCATCGCCTCGATTCCGCCGGCGGCGAGGCTCACTTCGAAGCCGGCGTGCATTAGCTGGCCAGCGACGACGCGTCGATTCGTTTCGTTGTCGTCGACGACGAGGACGCGCCGGCCGACGCGCGTGAGGACGAGTGCGGGCGCTGCCGGCGCCGTGGCCTGAGTCTGCGGTGCGAGCAGCGGCAACGTGAACCAGAATCGGGAACCTTTGTTGAGCTCGCTGTGCGCGCCGACTTCGCCGCCCATCATCTGCACCAGGCGACGCACGATGGACAAACCGAGCCCCGTGCCACCGAAGTGGCGCGTGGTCGAGGAATCCGCCTGCACGAACGGCTGGAACAGGTTCTGCAACGTGCCGGCCGCGATGCCGATCCCGGTGTCGCGCACTTCGAACCGACAGCGCGGTCGACCGTCGCGCAGATCGACGCTGCTCACCTCGATGACGATCTCGCCGGCGCGGGTGAACTTGATGGCGTTGCTGATCAGATTGATCAAACATTGACGGATGCGCTGCGGGTCGCCGACGACGCGATCCGGAACGTCCGGATGGATGTGCACCACCAGCTCCAGGTTTTTCGCGGCGGCCTGGAACGCGAGCATCACGGCGGCTTCTTCCACCGTGTTGCGCAGGTCCAGCTCGAGCGCCTCGATGTCGAGCTTGCCGGCTTCGATCTTGGAGAAATCCAGAATGTCATTGATGACGATCAGCAGCGAGTCGGCGCTGGAGCGGATGGTTTCGGCATAATCGCGCTGCGTGCGGTTGAGCGGGCTCTCCAGCAACAGGCCGGTCATGCCGATGATGCCGTTCATCGGTGTGCGGATCTCGTGACTGACGTTCGCGAGGAATTCGCTCTTCGCGCGGTTGGCGCTCTCGGCGGCTTCGGTCGCGCGCAACAAGGCTTCTCGCGCCGAGCGAGCTTCGGTCACGTCCTGCAGGGAGCCGGACAAACGCAACGGTCGGCCTTGCGCATCCCGCTCGGCGGTCGCGCGGGCCCGATACCAGCGATATTCGGCCCATTTGGTTCGCAAACGAATTTCGACGTCGTACGGCATGCGCTGCTGGAAATGCAGGCGCGTGGCGTTGGCGACGGCTTCGGCGTCATCGGGATGCAGACATTGTTTCAGGAAGTTCGCGCCCGCCGGCAACTCCGCATACTCATACCCCAGCAACTCGGCGACTCGCGGCGAATGCCAGCTCGAGCCGTCCGCATCCATCTCCCACAAGCCGTCCTGCGTGCCGTTGATGGCGCGCTCCAGGCGTTGCTGGGTCAACCGGAGCGCATCTTCGGCAAGCTTCTGCTCGTGCACGTCCTGAATGGAGCCGGCGATCGACAGGGCGCGTCCCTGCTCGTCGCGTTCGGCCATGCCGCGATGACGGAACCAGCGATATTCGCCGCTCTTCATTCGCAGCCGTAGCGAGGTATCCAGCGGCGCGCCTTCTTCCACGTGTCGCAACCAGGCTTCCTGAGCGCGGCCCAAGTCCTCCGGGTGAACCCGGGTTGCGGCCCCATCCGCGCCGGTGTCGAGCTCGCCGTCTTGGTGACCCAGCAACGCGTGATAGCTCGAGGAGAACCACATCCGCCCGCCATGCACCAGGTCTTTCTCCCAGTGACCTTCGGAGCTGGACAGCGAAGCTCGTTCCAGGCGCTTCTCCACCTCGCGCAGCATCTGCGCCTGCTGCTGCAAGCGTTCGGCTGCTTCGATTTCGCTGGTGATGTCTCGGGTGACGCCGATCAATTCACCCCGCGGCCGGGCCGGACTGGCGGGTGGCAACTTGCGGAAGTGGGTTTGGATGTGACGGATCTGACCGTCGCCGCGAACGATGCGGGTGCGCACCGAGCCGCCCTGGCTCGGCCCATCGGCCTGCGAATAGATCTCCAGGCGGATGCGTTCGCGATCGTCGGGATGGACGGGCAGCATGCCGTCCTCGATCACGGCGTCGGTGGCGAGGATGCGTTGCAGAGTGGGGTCGCAGACCACGCGGCGCGTGGCGACATCCATGCGCCAGAAACCGATGCCCGCGATCTCCGTCGCGAGCTTCAGTTCTGCGCGCAGAGCGCCTTCTTCGAGCCCGCCAGACCGACGAGAGGCGGCCCGCACGCGCAAACTGGCCCACACCGCGCCCGCGCCCAGCAGGGCGCCGAGCACGAGGCTGGCGAGGTGCGTTACGTCGAACTGAACCATGAGTCCATCCGGTGGCCCGAGGGCACGACACCACCTGTATCGGCAGGGGACAAGGAAGCCTGCCTGTCCGATCGGATTTTCAGGGATGGCCTTAGCCGCGCCGCGACGCTCGCGTCGGTCAGTGTGAACCAGTGCCGCATCCCGGCTGTTAGAATCCCGTAGCTTGTGACCTTGCTCACAAAGGAGCGGATATGCGGGCATTGAAGATCGCCGGGATCGTGGTCGGCGGCATCGTGGCACTGATCGTCGTGGTGCTGCTGGCGGTGGTGCTGTTCGTCGACCCGAACGATTATCGCGACGACATCGAACGCATCGTGGAGAGCAAGACCGGCCGGCAGCTGAGCCTGAGCGGCGATCTGCACCTGTCGATCTTCCCCTGGCTGGCGCTCGAGGCCGGTCCCGCCAGCCTGGGCGACGCGCCGGGCTTCGGCGACGAGCCGTTCGTATCCATTCAGCAAGCGCGGGTCGGAGTGCGCCTGCTGCCGTTGATCCGCGGCAAGATCGAAGTCGGCAATGTTCGCCTGGCGGGGGCCCGGATCCGCCTGATCACCGACGAGCAAGGTCGTAACAACTGGGCCGACCTGGGCGAGCAGAAAGAAGAGACCGCGCCCGCGCCTGCCGACGAGGCGCCGATGGAAGTGCCCACCATCGCGGGCCTGGAGATCGAGGACGCCGCGGTCACCCTGGAGAACCGTCAGGAGAAAACGCGCCAGGTGGTGCGTGATTTCAATCTGAAGACCGGTCGCCTCGCCTCGGGCGAGCCCTTCGAGCTCACCACCGAATTCGTGCTCGACCAGGAACCGTCGCTGTCCGCGAAAGTGCGTCTCGCGACCACGGTGACCGCGGATCTCGAAGCCAATGCGCATCGACTGGCGAAGCCGCAGATCGATGTCACGCTCACCGGCCAGGGCTATCCGAAAGAAGGCATCCCGGTGCAGATCACCGCCAATGCGCTCAGCGCCGACGTCGCCAAGGAGCTGTATCGTCTCGAGGCACTGAACGTGACGACCAGCTGGAAGGGCGAAGGCTTCCCGAGCGCCGGCGTGCCGATCAGGCTGCAAGCGAAGGATTTCAACGCGAACCTCGCGGCGCAGACGCTGGAGCTCAGCGGCCTCGACGTGGATCTGGCCGGCGCTCATCTGACCGGCTCGCTCACCGGCAAGGAAATTCTCGATGCGCCGGCGCTGACCGGACCGCTCAAGCTCGACCAGGTCTCGCTGCGCACCTGGGCTCCGAAGCTCGGCGTATCGCTGCCCGCCACCACCGACCCGAAAGTGTTCGAGAAGCTGAGTTTCTCCGGCACCGTATCGATGACTAAAACCAGCGCCGACGTGGGCGACATCGTGCTGCAGCTCGATGACACCATCGCCAAGGGCATGCTCGGGGTCGCCGACTTCGATTCCAAGGCACTGCGCTTCGATCTGAACGTCGATCGCATCGATGCCGATCGTTACCTGCCGCCGCCGGTGGAACAGCCCGCCAAGCCCGCTGCCGAAGCGCCACCGACACCGATTCCGGTGGAAACGTTGCGAGCATTGAACGCGCGCGGCCAGTTGCAGGTGGGCGAGGCGATCTTCTCCGGTATCAAGTTCACCAAGCTCAAGCTCGGCGTGAACGCGCGTGACGGCAAGGTGCGCTTCCATCCTTCGCAGGCCTCGATGTACGGCGGCAATTACACCGGCGACATTGGTATCGACGCTACCAGCGATGTGGCACGCATCACGCTCGATGAGCACATCAGCGGCGTCGACTTCGCGCCGTTGTTCAAGGATTTCTTCGAAACCGATCGCGTCTCCGGCAAGGGCAGCGCCAATATCAAGCTGACCGGCTCGGGCAAGAACACCGATGACGTGATGAAGACGCTGGACGGCACCGTCGATTTCAAAGTGGCCGACGGTGCGCTCGAAGGCGCGGATCTCTGGTATGAGATCCGTCGGGCTCGCGCCGTGTTGAAGCAACAACCGATTCCGGAGCGTACCGGTCCGGCCCGTACCCCGTTCACGGCGCTGACGGGCAGCGGCGTGATGAAGAACGGCGTGCTGTCCAACAATGACTTGAACGTCGCCATGCAGTATCTGAAGGTGACCGGGCAGGGCACGGTCGACATTCCGGCCAGCACCCTCGATTATCGGTTGATTGCTGCGGTGCTGAAGATTCCGCGCGAAGGCGCCGATGTCGCGCAAATGCAGGACATGGTGGATGCGGAAATCCCGGTGAAGATCACCGGCTCGCTGACCGACCCGAAGGTGCGCCCCGATCTGGAGGGCTACCTGAAGAGCGAGCTCAAGCAGCGCGTCGAGAAGGAAAAGGGTAAGGTCGAGGAGAAGCTGAAGGACAAGCTGAAGGACCTGTTCAAGCGTTGAAACCGAAGCGCCAGGGCCGACGACTTATGCCGTATGTGTCGCGCTCATGTCCCCGGGTCGCTGGATGACAGCTCTGAAGTCAGGTTGGCCGCATCATCAGGCTCTGCTCGCAGCGGCGCTGCTCTCGTCAGCGCCCGCTGCAGGCGCGTTCAACATCGAGCATAGCGAAGCGCGTTACGCGGATAAGCACTTTCAGTATGAGCTGGTCGTCACGCTGGATGCGCCCATCGATCGGGTCGACGCGGTGCTGCGGGACTATGCCGACTATCCCTCGCTCAACCATCGCATCCTCAGCGCGAACGTGCTGGAACGGCCCGCGCCGGATGTGGTGATCCTCGAAACCAAGGTCGAAGTCTGCTTCGGCTGGTTCTGCCGCAATGTCACTCGCGTCGAGCGCGTGCGGGAATCCAAGTACGCGCTGGTGGCGGTCGCGGATCCCAAGCGCAGCGACGTGAAATTCAGCGAGACGCGCAGCGAGTTGAGCCTCGAGCATCACGGCGCGACACGCGTGAAGTATGTGACTAATGTGGTCCCTGGCTTTTGGGTCCCCTCGGTCGGCGGGCGGCGCATGCTGCTGCGGACGCTGGAAAACGAGACCCGGGATCTTTTCATGAACGTGGAGCAAAAGGCCCAGGCGCCGCTGCCTCCCTCGCCTTGAGCCACGCGCGGCTCGCAGCCGTGGCATCATGTCGGCCATGCCCGCTGCCGCCAAGCCCGCTGTCCTCTCCAGCCAGTTGACTCTCTCGGATTCCACCGAGCGCCCGCGCGCCGGTGCTGCAGGCCCGAGTGGCGAGGAATTCGCCAGCGCGCTGCTCGCCTGGTTCGATGTCCACGGTCGCAAGCATCTGCCGTGGCAGCAGCAGATCACGCCGTACCGCGTGTGGATCTCCGAGATCATGTTGCAACAGACGCAGGTGGCCACGGTCATTCCCTACTACGAGCGCTTCATGCAGCGCTTTCCGGACGTGCGGGCCCTGGCTGCCGCGCCCGACGATGAAGTGCTGCATCTGTGGACTGGCCTGGGTTACTACGCCAGAGCGCGCAATCTGCTCAAGGCCGCGCGGGCCATCGTGGCCGACCATGGCGGTGAGTTCCCGGAAACGCTCGAAGCAGTGCAAGCCTTGCCGGGCATCGGCCGCTCGACCGCCGGCGCCATCCTCGCCATCTCGAAATCGCAGCGACATCCCATCCTCGACGGCAACGTGAAACGCGTGCTGACGCGCTGCTTCGGCATCGAAGGTTTTCCTGGCGAGAGTGCGGTGGAACGTAAGTTATGGTCCATCGCCGATGCCTGCACGCCGGCGCAACGAGTGGCGCACTACACGCAGGCCATCATGGACCTGGGCGCGACGGTTTGTGTTCGATCGCGGCCGCTGTGCGCTGTGTGTCCCATGCACGAGCTGTGCGTCGCGCGGCGCGAAGGAACGCAAGCCGTCCTGCCGACGCCGAAGCCCCGCAAGGAGCGGTCCGAGCGCACTGCATACGCCGCGATCCTGCGACGAGCCGATGGCGCAGTGTTGCTGGAGCGTCGTCCGCCAATCGGGATCTGGGGCGGGCTGTGGACGTTTCCCCAGTTCGATGCGCGTGACGACGCAATCGCGTGGATGGAGCGGCACACCGGCGATTCATCGCTGGCAACTCGCGCACTGCCGCCGTACTCACATTCATTCACTCACTTCGATCTGACATTACAACCGCTCCTGGTGCGCAACGCGCGCGAGCAGCCGGCGATTGCTGACGCCGAGCGGTATTGCTGGTATGACGTGAAATCACCCGCGAAGATCGGCCTGGCCAAACCGGCGGTCGATCTGATCCGCGGCCTCGCCGAGCAGGAGTAGCGATGAGCGTGATTGCCCCACAGGACGTGAGTCGCTCGCGATGCCTGAGCCGCGCGTTCGACGGCTATAATCCGCGCCGACGAGAGGAGAGCTGACATGGCCCGAATGGTGAAATGTGTACTGCTGGGCGTCGAAGCCGAAGGGCTCGATTACGCGCCGTACCCCGGCGAGCTGGGGCAGCGCATTTACGAGAACGTCTCGAAGGAGGCGTGGCAGCGCTGGCTCAAACACCAGACCATGCTGCTCAACGAATATCGGCTCACGCCCATCGAGCCGAAGGCGCGCAAATTCCTGGTCGAGGAAATGGAGAAGTTCTTCTTCGGCGGCGGCTCGAAGAAGCCGGACGAGTTCGTGCCGGAAGGCGAGTAATCAGCCCGCCTTGCGCTGCCACTGCTTGTCGAGCACCGCACGCATCTGTTCCGAGACGCGCTCGAACTCCGCGGAAATCATTTTAAGCTCTTCGCTCCAGTCGTTGCGGCCACCGGCTTTGGCGCGGGTTTCCACGTCGGCGGTCAGCAGTCCAAGCCGGTCCACGTGCAGATTGTTGGCGGCGCCTTTGAGCTTGTGAGCGGCGCGCGCCAGCTGATCGAGATCTTGACGATGCGCGGCGGCGCGCAGCTCCAGAATCGATTCCTCGCCGCTCATGATGAAGGCGTTGACCAGCTCGGCGGCGAATTCTTCGTCATCGCCCGCGATCTCCTGCAGCCGCGCCTGCAATGACTCGTCGAGATTGCGGCTCATCGATGCGATGACCGTGGGTTCCGTGTCCGAGGACACGCCGCTCATGAATCGATCCAGCACGTCCTGCAGACGCGAGATGTCGAGCGGCTTGGTGAGGTAATCATCCATGCCGGCTTCGAGACAGCGCTCCAGCGTGCCCATCATGGCGTTCGCGGTGAGCGCCACGATCGGCGTGCGACGTCCGGCGCCTTCGATCTGACGGATGCGTCGGGTGGCTTCCAGGCCATCCATCACCGGCATCTGCATGTCCATGAGAATGAAGCCGTAACTGTTGTGCTCGAAGGCATCGACGGCTTGTTTGCCGTCGCCGACCACGTGCACCTCGCAACCCAGTCGCTCCAGGAAGCGGCGTGCGACGCGCTGGTTGATGGCGTTGTCCTCGACCAGCAGGACGCGGCCCGAGTAGATGCGTTTGGCTTCGTTCGCCACCAGCGTGCCGCGAGTGATGATGGGCTGGCTGTGCATGTGCCAGTCCTCGGCCTCGCGGGACAGCGCACGCTTCAAACAATCCAGCAGCTCGCGAGTGCGCACCGGCTTGGTCAGGTACGCCGAGAAGCCGATATCGGCAAAGCGCTGCATGTCGCCGGACCGATCGAGCGACGTGAGCAGCATCAGGCGCGTCGGCGGAATGTCGCGCGCCTTCATGATCTGCTCGCCGAGCATGGAGCCGTCCATGTCGGGCATTTGATAGTCGAGCACGACCGCATCGAAGGCGCCGCGCCCCGCGCGCAGTATGGCCAGTGCTTCGTGAGCGTGCGAAGCCGTGATCACTTCGTAGCCGGCGTGAACCATCTGGCTCGACAGGACCCGACGGTTGGTTTCGTTGTCGTCCACCAGCAGGATGCGACGACCTTCCGGCGGCGCGGCTTGCTCGGGCTCCTCGTCGCCCAGGCCCGCCGGTTCTTCGACCGGCAACGTGAACCAGAACGTCGAGCCCTTGCCGACCTCACTCTGCGCGCCCGTCTGGCCGCCCATCATCTCGACCAGCTTGCGAACGATGGAGAGGCCGAGGCCGGTGCCGCCGAAGCGGCGCGTCGTCGACGAATCCGCCTGAATGAACGGCTGAAACAATCTGTCGAGCGACTCGCGCGGAATGCCGATGCCGGTATCGCGCACTTCGAAGTGCAGCAACGCGCGGCCGTTCTGCCGACCCAGCAGGCAGACCTCCAGCACCACTTCACCGGTCTGCGTGAACTTGATCGCGTTGCCGACCAGGTTGAGCAGACATTGACGGATGCGCTGCGGATCGCCGAGCACCCGCTCCGGCACTTCGGGTCGAACGTTGACCACCAGCTCCAGGCTCTTGGCGGCGGCCTGGAACGCCATGATGGAGCCGACGTCATCGACATTGGAGCGCAGGTCGAGCTCGATGCTTTCGATGTCGAGCTTGCCAGCTTCGATCTTCGAGAAGTCGAGGATATCGTTGAGAATGGTCAGCAGCGAGTCGGCGCTGGCGCGGATGGTTTCGGCGTAATCCCGCTGCACGCGATCCAGGCCGGTATCCAGCAACAAGCCGGTCATGCCGATGATGCCGTTCATCGGCGTGCGGATCTCGTGGCTCATCGTGGCCAGGAACGAGCTCTTGGCACGGCTGGCTTCTTCGGCTTCTTCGGTGGCGCGCTCCATCGCGACGCGCGCGGCACGCTCGTGCGAGATATCGTGAATCGAGCCAGCCAGCCACAGCGGGCGATCGTCACGATCGCGTTCGGCGGTGGCACGCGAGCGCACCCACAACCAATCGCCATCTTTCTTGCGCAGCCGATACTCGATGTCGTACGGGATGCGATGTTGCAGATGATCGCTCATCGCCTTGCCGACGATGGCGCCGTCATCGGGATGCACGAATGCTTCGGGGCGACCTTCGTCGTTGTGCTCGCTGCCGTCGTAGCCGAGCATCTTACGGAATTGCGGCGAGTGCCAGATCTCGCCGGTCTGCAGATTGAACTCGAACAGTGCGTCCTGAGTGCCGGACACGGCGCGCTGGAACCGTTCCTGCGCTTCCTTGATCTCGGTCGCCTGGCGTGAGATTTCTTCCTTCGCCGCTTCTTCCTTGGTGACGTCCCAATCGATGCCGAGCACGCTGATCGCCCAGCCATTGCNGTCACGAAGAATGCTGCCGTGAGTCTGCACGTGACGCACTTCGCCCTTNGCGTCGATCACCCGGTAACGCTGTGCGAAGAAGGTGCNCTTGCTGCGAATGGTCTCGCGGAACATCTCCTGCCANGCCACCTGCTCGTCCGGATGCACGAATCGGCGGGAATACTCGGTGCCCTTGAGCTCGCGCACGCCGCCACAGCGCTGAATCATCGGACCGCCTTCGTCGATCACGAGCCAGTCCTGCGCGATGTTCCACTCCCACACCGACAGTCCGGCGGACTCGTTCGCCATGCGCATGCGCTCGACCATGCTGCGATTGTTCGTTTCGGCAGCCTCGGCGCGTTCCAGTGCGGCACGCAGCTCCGCGGTCTCGTTTCGGGATCGCAACGCTTCGGCCAGCGCCACCGTTTCCGCTTGCGTCTTCCGCATGTTCGCAGAGCCGAAGAACGCCGTGACGAAGATTGCAAACACGGCGACCGCATGACTTTCGAGATAGGCCCACCAGCCCCCGTGATATGAGGAGAGGATGGGCGACACGAGCAAACACACCGCACTCACGAAACCGATCACACCAACGTGCCAATGACGGTTCGAGGAGAGTGCGAGGATCACGGCCAGCACGTAACCGATGCCGATGATCGAGTCCTGCACGTTGACCAGGTCGGCCGCGAACACCAGCGCGCAGATACCGAACAACCATGGCAACAGATTGCGACGATTACGCGGCGCACCGTCCAGTCCTTGGGTGATGAGCCGGCGGCGCTCTTCCTCGGGCAGCTCGATCACCGAGCGCAGGTAATGGCGCAGGCCAAATACGCCCAGCAACAGCAGCCCGACCAGAATGTAACCAAGCGCGCTGGAGGAAAGATAAGACTGACCGAAGAAGCGATAGATGGTCGCCTGTTCGCGCGCCATCGGCAGATCGATCAGCAGCGCGCCACCGGCCCGATCCGGCACCGCATAGAACAGGTGCGGCGTTCCCGCCAGCTCCTTGAAACTGACGAACGGCTGCTTGTCGTTGGAGCGCAGCGCCGCGACGGCCTGCGCGCCGATTTCGTCGCTGGGCTCAGCCTGCGCGCCGGCCAGCACGCCGGGAAAGTGCAGTGCAGTGAACGCCTGGTTGAACGTGTCCAGCGACTGTCCCGGGACAGCATGAGACAACAATGCCTCGCTGAGCGCGTAGGCCTTGGTAATGGCCACTTCCGTGCTGATGCTCTCCGCCACCACCTTTTTTTGTTGCAGCAACGGTGCGCCCGCGACGGCCAGTATCAGTACCAGCACCAGAATCGCGACCACCGAGCTCTGTCCGGCGATGACTGCGAGCAGGTTTCTTGATTGTTTCACCGCCACTCCCAGCGATGCGTGTCCTCCCGAAAGGCGCAGTACAGTCAGCGGGGAGCATTGCGGCAAGTACCAATGTCGCGTTATGACCGATAGGCAAAGGGATCGTCTGGATTTGTGACGCGACTCGCACTACCCCGGCCTATCGGCCCAGGAAATCGGTGGTCAGGGCCAGCATCGCCCGCACGCCGGTGAGCAATCCCGCTTCGTCGAGATGGAACAGCGGCGAGTGATTGAACGGCACCTTGGCCGGATCCTGGTCGCGCGGCGTGATGCCCACCCAGAAATACAGCGACGGGATCTGCGTGCCGAAAAAGGAGAAGTCGTCGGCGGTGGTCTGCAGGCCGATCTGTTGCACGTTGTCCTTGCCGACCAGTCGTTCGAACAGCGGCACGGCGCGTTGGGTCAGCTCGGCATCATTGACGACCGGAGGAATGGACACTTCGCTGCGCATCTTCACTTCGGCCTTCGCGCCACTGGCTGCGGCGATGTTGCTGGCGGTGGTCTGCATACGTCGCACGATGTCGTCACGCATACCGCGGTCGAAGGTGCGAACGGTGCCGATCATTTCCACCGAGTCGGGGATGATGTTGAAACGAATGCCGCCCTTGATGGCACCGACCGTGATGACCGCCGGCAAATGCGAGATATCGATCTGACGGGACACGATGGTCTGCAAGCCGCCGATGATCTGACCCGACACCGTGATGGGATCGACGCCGCCCCAGGGCCGCGAGCCGTGCGTCTGCGAACCGGTCACGACAATCGAGAATGCGTCGGATCCCGCCATGAGCGGGCCGGGCTTGTAACCGATCACGCCCGTATTGAGCGAGGCCATCAGATGCAGGCCGATCATCGCGTCCGGCCGGGCGATGTTGAACAGCCCTTGTTCGATCATCAGCTGCGCGCCGCCGCGCTCACCTTCCGGCGGCCCTTCCTCGGCCGGCTGGAACACGAACAGCACCTGGCCCGACAGGGAATCTTTCATCTTCGCGAGCACTTCAGCGACACCGAGCAGGATCGCAACGTGCCCATCATGGCCGCAGGCGTGCATCACACCGACCTTCTCGCCGCGGAACTCGGTTGTGACCGTGGATTTGAACGGCAGATCGTTCTGCTCGGTCACCGGCAGGGCGTCCATGTCGGCACGCAGCGCGATGGTGCGCCCCGGCTTGCCGCCCTTCAGCAGCGCAGCCACGCCGGTGATGCCGATGCCGGTCTTCACTTCCAGGCCCATCGCTTTCAAACGTTTCGCGATGAAGTCCGCGGTCTTCACCTCCCGGTTACTCAGCTCGGGACTGGCATGCAGGTGGCGCCGCCATTCGATCACCTGCGGCTCGACCGCCTTTGCCGCTACATCCAACGGCGCTACGTCGGCGCCGGCGAGCACCGGGGCAGCCAAAGCCAGGGCGCCGGTGAGGATGGAATGGATCTTTACGGAACGATGCATGCTGACCTCCGTTGACCTGGATGCAGTGTACAAGCGTGGCCCGGAGGGTGGTATTTTTCCCGTCATGCGCGTCCTTGCCCTGAACTGCGGCAGCTCTTCGGTCAAAAGCGCCCTGATCGATACGGCGCGCGGCCGCCGTTTGCAAGAAATCCACGTCGAGCAGGTCGGCGCCGATCTGCCGGCCGCGGTGGATGAATTGCTGGCGCGCTATCGAAAACTCGATGCTTCCCTGGCGCCGGAGGCGGTCGTGCATCGAGTCGTTCATGGCGGGGAGAAATTTCGCGAACCGACGCGCCTCGACGATTCGGTGCTCGCCGAGATCGAGCAGCTCAATCACCTGGCGCCCCTCCATAATCCCCCCGCACTGGCCGCCATTCATCGCGCCCGCGCTGCCATGCCGGACGTCCCGCATTTCGCGGTCTTCGATACGGCGTTCCATGCAACGTTGCCGGATTTTGCGCGCGAGTACGCCTTGCCGGGCGATGTCCGCAAACGGTTCGGCATTCGGCGATTCGGTTTCCATGGCATCAATCACGCTCATGTGGCCCACAGCGTCGCCGCGTATCTGCGAGCGGATGTGAAGACATTGCGGATCATCTCGTGCCACTTGGGGAACGGGGCGAGCGTGACCGCCATCGACGGTGGGCGCAGCGTCGATACGAGCATGGGAATGACGCCGCTCGAAGGGCTGGTGATGGGGACTAGAGCAGGGGATGTCGATCCGGGCGTGCTGCTGCAACTGCGCCGCGAGGGTCACCTCGATGCGGATGAGCTGGATGACCTGCTGAACAAACGTTCCGGTCTGAAAGGGCTCGCTGGAACGAACGATATGCGTGACATCGATCGCCGTGCGAATGCGGGCGATGAGGACTGCATGCTCGCGATCGCGATGTACGTGCATCGGATTCGAAAGTACATCGGCGCGTACGCGGCGGGAATGGGCGGGGTGGATGCCATCGCATTCACCGCTGGCATCGGGGAACACAGCGCGATGGTCCGACGTCGTTGTTCGGAGCGGCTGGAATTCATGGGCGTCGTGCTCGATGTCCCTGGCAACGACCACTTGAAATTGTCGAGCGATCGGCCGATCGCAACGTTCAGCGCGGCGGAATCGAAAGTACGTCTGTTCGCTGTCCGCGCCGATGAGGAGCTCTCCATGGCTCTCGCCACCGCCGCAGCGCTGGGTGACGTCAGCGCAAGGTCGTAACGATCAACCACTGAATCACTTTCAGCAGCGCCTCCAGACTATCGTCGCCCGCCGCGCGACTGTCGTTATAGATCTTGAGCTGCTGATGCGCGCTGGTCCCTTCGCACAGAATGCGCTCGATCGGCTGCAGCGCCGGCGCGGCACCGAGGCGCTCGATCTGCTCACCGCACGCACTCATCAAGTCGCTCACGACCCTGGCGACCGGCACGATCTCATTGGAGGTTTCGAGAATGAATTCCGCCTTGACGCCATCCCGCTTGGCCCGCCAGCGATTCTCATCGATGAGCCGCCGAGTATGCGTGCTCCGTGCCTTGCCCATCTCCGGGTTGGCCACCAGCGTCGCGACCAGGCAGCGAAACAAGGCCGCAATCGCCAAGGCATCCTCCAGCCTCGTACAAACATCCGCGATGCGCATCTCCAGCGTCGGAAATCGCAACGCCGGCCGAATTGCCCACCACAACTGTGAGGAGTCGCTGATCGCCCCCGCGGCTCGCATCCGCTCCGTGAATGCTTGATAGTCGGCCTCGTCTTGGAAGAAGTCCGGAATCCCGCTGCGCGGCCACTCGTCGTACAGCGCTTGCCGGTAGCTCAGCAACCCGGTCACACGATGATTCCAGAATGGCGAGGACGTGCTCAGCGCCAGGAACACCGGCAACCACTGCATCGCGCGGTTCATCACGTCGATGCGATCGACACTCTCCGGAACGGCCACATGGATGTGCAGCCCGCAGACCAGATTGCGCTGAGTGATGATGCGAAAGTCGGCGATCAGCTTATCGTAGCGAGGCTTCTCGGTGATGAGCTGCTCCTGCCACACGCCCAAGGGATGCGTGCTCGCGGCGACTATATTCAACCCATGTTCCGCGACGACTTCGCTCAACCCGCGCCGCGTCCGCGACATCACGTCCCGAGCTTCCTCGTGGCTGCGCAGAATGGGCGACGCAATCTCGATCTGCGATTGCAACAACTCCGAGGTGACGACTTCGCCAAGTTTCGCGCGGGCGTCGTTCATCAGCCGGTCGAGCGCCGGGGTGCCGAGCACCCCCGTCCTGGCATCTACGAGAAAGAATTCTTCCTCGATGCCGAATGAGTGGTCGAATGCCATGCGCTATGCAGTGGGATGAGGGGGAACGACGGGCGGTATGGTCTGCAGCCAGCGCAGAACTTCACTGACACCGCCCAGGCGATGCTTCGCGCGAGTTGCAGCTGGCTGTCCCACGCGAATCGATACGCCATTCATCTCATTCACCACTTCGAACGCGTCTTCGTCAGTGACGTCATCGCCGATGAAGACCGGCGTGCGGCCGATGAACGGCGCTTCCTGCATGAATGAGCTGATGGAGCTGCCCTTGGTCCAGGCTCCCGGCCGCAATTCCAGCACGCTCTTGCCGGCCTGCAGCGCGAACGTCGGCCCGAGCTGCACGAGCACGTCGTTCATGATGCGATAGACCTCGTCCTTCATCTCCGGCGCGCGGCGGAAATGCATCGCGACCGCGTAATGTTTGTCTTCCAGCAGCAATCCCTCGTGACCTCGCGCAAAATCGGCGAGCTGAGCGCGCACACGCGCAATCGTGGCCGCGTCGACTTCGGGGCGCAGTACCTGCCCGTCGGCGGTGCGTCGTTCGCAGCCATGCACGCCCGAGGCAATCAGCTTCAGCGGCGAGAACAGGCTGTCGAGATTCGCCAGGCTGCGGCCGCTGACGAGCGCCAGCGCCCCCTCGAGGCGCCAGCGGAGTTCTTCGAGCAAGCGTTTCAGGCTGGTGGACACGTGCACTCCCTGCGGCGTCTCGGCAAGCTCCAGTAGCGTACCGTCAACATCAAGGAACAGCGCCCACCCCTGCGTGCTGGGAGAAGATTCTGACATGGGCGTGGACCTTACGTGGCTTTGCCTTCGGGCTCAACTCCGCAGGCCCGTCGGTAGTTCTACTGCAGGCGTGCCGGCTCCAGCAATTGCACGCTGAACAGCTTGTTGGGGTCCATCCAGACGCGCTTGACCGCCAGCCCGGCCGTTGCGGCCAGCTCACTGAAGCTGTCGAGCGTGTACTTGTGGCAATACTCGGTGCGCAGATGCTCGCCACGACCGATGCGCACCTTCTCGCCACCGAGGTGCACGGTCTGATCGCGCTTGCTGACCAGGTGCATCTCGATGCGGCTCTCGTGCTCCACCCAGACGGCGAGATGATCGAAGGCATCGAGGTCGAAGTCCGCGCCCAGCTCGCGATTCACGTGACGCAGGGCGTTGATGTTGAATTCCGCCGTAACGCCAGCCGAGTCGTCATAGGCTCGCTCGAGAATGCGTGGATCCTTGCGCAGATCGATGCCGATCAGCACCGCGCCATTCTTGCCGACCAGATCGCGCATGCGAGCCAGCAGAGCACGTGCCTGCCTGCGATCGAAGTTGCCCAGCGTCGAGCCCGGGAAATAGACGATGCGACGCTCCGCGGCGCGAATGAACTGCGGCAGCTCGAAATTCTGCGTGAAGTCGGCGCACACCGGGACGATGTGCAGCTGCGGATAGTCTTTCGCGAGCGCGCCTGCCGCGGTAAACAAATGTTCACGCGAAATATCGACCGGCACGTACGCCAGCGGCTGCTCCAGCCGATCCAGCAGCAGACGGGNTTTCAAACTGGTGCCGCTGCCGAATTCGATCAATGCCGCGTCCGGACCGATGTGCTGTGCCATCTCGGTCGCGTGGCCGTGCATGATCTGCAACTCGGTGCGCGTGATGTAGTACTCGGGCAGCTCGCAGATGTTGTCGAACAGGAACGAGCCCAGCTCGTCGTAGAACCAGACGCTCGAGAGCTCCTTGGGTTCTTTTTTCAGACCGTCCAATACGTCGTTGGTCAGTGCGTCCTGCGTGGGTTTGGCGGGAACGGTACTCGGATGCTTTGCCATCGTTCTTCCTTCGCTTACAGGTCGCGCGCCAGGCGCACACCCATGAATTGCCAGCGAGCCTGGGGATAAAAGAAATTCCGATAGGTGGCGCGCACGTGATCGGCCGGTGTCACGCACGAGCCGCCGCGCAGCACCAGCTGACTGCACATGAACTTGCCGTTGTACTCGCCGAGCGCGCCCTTCACGGGGCGATAGCCGGGATACGCGACGTAGGGAGATGCGGTCCATTCCCACACGTCGCCGAACATCTGTTTCAAGCCTGGCTGATCGCCGGCCGGCAAGGGTTTGAGCAGCTCGCTCTTCAACAGGTTGCCGCGCACCGGCAGCGATTCGGCCGCCAGCTCCCATTCGGCTTCAGTCGGCAGGCGTGCATTGGCCCAGCGAGCGAACGCGTCCGCTTCGTAGTAGCTCAAGTGGCACACAGGCGCTGCCATGTCCAAGGGCTGCAATCCTCGCAAGGTGAATTCAGCGTCGAGCGCCGGCGTCCAGTAGAACGGCCGTGTCCAGCCTTCCTGATTCACCGTGCTCCAACCGTCCGACAACCAGAATTCGGCGCGGCGATAGCCGCCGTCGCGAATGAATTCCAGGTACTCGCCATTGGTGACCAACCGGTCGCCGAGCGCGTACGGTTCCACCAGAGTGCGATGACGTGGGGTCTCGTTGTCGAAACAAAAGTGCTTGCCGGTCGCACCAATTTCGCGCACGCCGCCGTCGAACGTCAGGAACTGCATCGACGCCGAGGTCCGCACTTCGGTCGCGGGTTGCGGCTTGCGGGTATAGGCGGGCAGCAGGGGATTCTTCGAGAACAGGTGCTTGATGTCCGTGAACATCAATTCCTGGTGCTGCTGCTCGTGATTCATGCCCAGCGTCACCAGCGGCTCGAGGTGATCGCCATCGTCACCTCGCACATCGAGCAGCTTCAGCATGTGCTCATCGACGTGCTGCCGATACGCGAACACCTCCTTGACGGTGGGTCGCGTGAGCAATCCGCGCTCCGGCCGCAGGTGCATGGGGCCTACGGCCTGGTAGTAGGAGTTGAACAGGTACTCGAACCCGGCCTGAAACGGCTGGTAGCCGGACAGCAGGGGCCGCAGCAGGAACTGCTCGAAGAACCAGCTGGTGTGCGCCAGGTGCCACTTGGCCGGGCTCGCGTCCGGCATGCTCTGCACCACGTAGTCCTCGATTTCCAACGGGCTGCAAATGGCCAGCGACGCCTCGCGGATGCGGGTATAGCGGCAAGCCAGGGGTTCGTGGGAGCGATCGACGACGGGAGTGGCTGCCGGATGGACCGCTGCCATGAACGGACTCCTTAATATATGTGACCTGGATGTCTGCCGGGTGCGCATCCTTGTCCCAAGGAGTCGCCGCAAACAACGCCCGATCGCACCCAAAAGTTGCAAACCGAAGCAAATCGAGGGCTTAGCCGCGGCTGCGCGAGCGCAAGAGTATAGAGCCCCAAACCTGACAGCCCGCGCTGGCATTTCCGAGCGCATTTGTGGCCCAGTGCTGGCCGCAGCGGCCATCCGGGTATCGGGCGGGGGCCGAATTTGGCCCTGGAGCGCTCGTTCTCCTTGACCTCTTGCCGAGCCCCCGCTCTAATACGCGCCCGCTCCGGCGCATGTCGCCGAAGCCACCTCCAAGACCCCCGACTTCGTCCGGGGCCCCGATGGCCGGGTAGCTCAGTTGGTAGAGCAGCGGACTGAAAATCCGCGTGTCGTTGGTTCGATTCCGACCCCGGCCACCATTTAAAACAAGCACTTACGTTTTTTAGCGCAAACCAGCGCGACCCGATTTGTAGCATTCTCCAAGCGCTGCCCATTACAACGGCTGCAAAGTGCACCCGCTGCGCTCACGACAACGTGGCGAGCAACGCCACGTTGAAGGTCCACGTCACACTGATGGGAATGGAGGCTCACAACCTCCTGGCATTCAGTGCCGCGACTGCCGGGGTTGTTTGAAGGCGGACCGACTCACCGGCTACAGGTCCGCTCGGGTCTTGCCCGAGATGAACTATCGCGCAGACCGCCGCTCGTTCACGGCGCGCGCCAACTGGATTTCCGCTGCTCTCATTCTCTTGATCGTGGCGGCGTAGACGGCGCTCGCTTCTTCAGCGGCGATCCGTGCGGAGTACAGCTTCAAGTTGAGCTGTCGTAGACGAACCTCGGGGTCCGTGGTCAGTGCGTCGGGATCGATGCCATCAGGGTCAATGGTCGTGTGTCGGCTCATCATTGCACCCTCGCATTTGTGAAACGCACCCGGTCAATTTCAGCGAGCGCGCGCAGTTCCGCGTCGCGCGTTTCAGCGACGACCGGCGTCATGGTTGCCCAGCGCTCGGACGGCCAGAATCCGTCAAGGCCGTGCAGCGCCTTGTACGCGCGCAGCGCTGCCTTCGCTGCAACTAATGAACGCGCCTTGGTGCCGGCGTCGAACACAGCACGATGCCCGTCGTAAACCAACTCAATGGCGGCGGCATCGTTGTGACCACGGAATACGTAGAAGCGCTCGTGGGAACATTGCTCCACGATGTCGTTGATGTCGGTCATGTGTGCTGCTCCGATCATACTGGTGCCTTGGTTGCAAACTCGCGGAACGCGTCTATCAGCGTGCGTTCCTTGTCCTCGGTCACTTCGGCTACGCGAACATTCGCTAGCTTTTCGATTCCGCTTATGAGCTGTGCGCCGGTTTCGACGCTCATCTCACCGGCAGCGACTGCTTTCATCACTTCTTCGATGTTCTGCGCAGGCGTTGATTGCGGGTTGAAGTCGAATTCCACGGTCTCGCCTCGCGTGCGTGCGGCAGGTTCGAGTCGCGAGAGCCAGAGCGATGCAGCGGACATGTCACCCTCAAGCGCCTTCGCCTTGATTGCAGCGGCCAGGGCGGATCCGTCGCGCTCCAACTCCTGAATGAGGAGCGTCTTGCGATTCTTGGAACCCCGCTTACGTCCGGCAGGGTTCCCGCTCTGTCCTTTGACGAACGGCATGGCGGTTGCTCTTAGCAGCGGATCAACAATCAATCCGACGGCGGGCCCATGATCGCCTTGAGCGCCGCGTTGCTCGCGTCCGAGGTCGCTCTCAATTCCTTCGCCTTCTTGAACGACGAACCGAGCGCCTTCTCAACGGAGTTCATAGCGATTGGGATAGCGCGTTCCATCAGCGCGATTGCTGCGCGAACAGACTTGAGACGCCTCGTGGTAACGGGCTCGCGCATCTCTTGCAGGCGTCGCAGATAGAGTGCGTGTGCTGCGTCATCCAAGCCCGACAAAAACGGTGGGCAACCAAGGAGTGCAACGAGCGTGGATTCATCACGTTTGGCGAATGCGTCTTCGATCAGCTTGTGACGCTTGCCTGCGTCCAGCTTCTTCACGTGCTCGCGAATCTCGCCGTTGACAGTGCCTAGTCCCGCGTTCTGCACGACTGGTGCGAGCAGCGACTTTTCCAGCGTGCGCTCCGTGCTGCGCAACCGTTCCTCTGTCTTGGAGAACGTATCAACGATATGGTTGTGCTTGCGCTCCGCCTCAGCGACCAGCCTGACGACGGCAGCGCCTGCGGTCACCGTGGGGTCGTTGCGGAGTTTCTCGCGCGCTGCGTCGATGGCGACAAGTCCGTTGAATGCAACTTCCAGCGTTCGCCGCAGCGGCAACAGATCTTCTTGGAATTCCTCGTAACCTTCCAACTGTTCGCACATCAAAGGATTGAGCGTCGGTGAAGGATGGAACTTGCCTGCACCTACGGCACCGTGCTCTCTCGGTCCCACGGGGAACACACGCGGCGAAGTTGCGGCAGCTTCGTCAATTGCAGCGGGACCGTTCTTCGGAGCTACTGCCATCGCTGCCACCGCCTCCATGTGCTCACGCCCGCTGTCCGCGCGTGCCTGCGCAAGGCGCGCTGTTTTCTGTTCTGTGGTTTCGTGCTGTGACATTTGCGTTTCTCCGTTGCAGCGAGCGGTATTGCTTGCTACGTGCTGCAACGGTAGCGAGGATGCCAGCGCATCTACAAAAATATTTTTCCCGCACAGTCTGTTAGCAAACAAGACCCACGGATGTGTGCTCAGCGCGTCTTGAAACTGTGCGCCGGCGACGCTTTTTTTCGTTGCTGATCGTTCCGAAAGAATCATATTGTGTGGACGTGTCAACAACGCATAGGAGAACGAAGATGAATAGCAAGACGATCAACATGAACTTCGACAAGATGGGTAAGAATGAACTGCGCGCCGCCTGCAAGGCTGCCGGTCTCAGCTATGCCAAGCTGAATAACGACGGGATGCGCGCTGCGCTGAAGGGTGCGTATGTCGAGCCGGAAGCGGCACCGACAACCGCTGTCGAAGGGGCGCCCGCGTCGCTGGTTCTCACTGCCGTAACGAAGGCGGCGAGAGAAGAACGCAACGGTGTGAAGCGTCCGCGCGAAGGCGGGCTGTGCGCACAAGTATGGGCTGCGCTCGATCAGATGCGCGCCGCAGGCATCGAACCATCAACGAAGGACATTAGGGGATGGTCCATCGAGAAGGGCTTCAACGTGAACAATTCCACTGCCGAGCTGTCCGCCTGGCGAAAGTTCAACGGTATTTCGCGCTCGGTGCTGAAGGTACCTGCGAAGCGTAAGCCCGCCGCGAAAGCTGCACAGCCTGCGCGCAGGATCGATGGGGAGGTGGACCAGTACGTCGCCTGAGATTCAAAGCGGCTCCCGCCGAGACGGCAATCTCGACGAGAGCCTGACCACAACCGAACGAGTGAGGTTCGATCATGGCTATGCGGATTATCACTCCGCGAGTGATTCGCGGAAAGCTCTACTTTCAAGTCGCCGATGTTCTCTTTCTCACCTTTGCAGCGGCCGCCTCTGCATGGCTCGCTGCCGAAGCTCACCGGGTCGACACCGTCGAGCAGGATGGTGGGCTATGAGCGTCCTGCATCAGATCGCCGAAGCGCGTGCGAGTGCGCTGTCGCTGCGAGCGTCCGCTCAGGCTTGTAGCCCCGATCAAGGGCCACTCAAGTTCCGTCTCATGCGCGCGGCCGAGGCCCTAAATGGCATGGCGCTGCTAGCTCTGGGCTTGGTCGAGCGCGTTGGGAAACTGGAACAGCAGTTGCGCCGGCAAGGTGGTGCGCCATGAGCATCACAATCAGCGCGGAGATCGTCGTGGCACGGCCAGTGTGGAAGGCGCTCCAGGAAGATCCGCTCGGTGCTGTGACTCGCCAGTTGCAGCTGACACAAGCGGTGGTCACATGCGCGGAGCGCGCAGCGACGCACGACCTTGTCGAGGTTCACTGCCTTGCTGACGTGCTGGTCGCCATCACGCCGATGATCGAACTGACACTGCATGTGCTCGATCAAATGGAGGCGGCGTCATGATCAAGCATGAAAGTCGCACCTACTTCAAAGCGCTCGGCGCTCACATCACCCAGCGACGCAAGGCGTGCGGTATGACCCAGGCGGAGCTGGCGCGTGCCATCGGCGTATCTCAACAAGCAGTGTTCGCCTACGAGCTTGGCGAACGCCGCACGTCAGTGCTGATCCTTGCAAAGATAGCGAAGGTATTCGGCGTCCCGATCGAGGAAATGATTGGCCTCGCCCGGCCCGCCCGCGTTCCGAAGGGGCGGTTGTCACCACGAGCGATGCGCCACGCCCAGCGCCTGCAGGCACTGACCAAGACGCAGCAGCGATTCGTGATTCGTATCATCGATGTGCTTGAAACGGTGAACCAGCGCTGACCCGCGCGGTGCTTGCAGCCCCGGTGCCTACGGCCGGGGCATTTTTGTGAGCTGGGAAAACGTGGGGCGCTAGGGGCTGCGATCACCAGCTCACCAGTAGTGCAGGCCAGGGCATGCTCGTTTGCTGCCGGTGCCGCCCTTGATGGGCGGGACAACTCGCGCCTGACACCCGGCTCAGGTGCCGTAAACCTGATATTTGTTCGATATGATCGATTACGACCTATTGAATTTACAAGGATTCTTGTTACTGGATGGTAATATCTTACCAATATCGTCCGGGCGGCCTTCCCTTCCTTTCCGCGTGCTGATAATCTTCGCTACATTCTCCCTCAAAGGGCCGGAATATGAGTGACCACGTCAAGGCGACGATCAAGGACCTGCAAAACGAGCTGAAGAAGCAAGAGGCCGCCGTTGTCGAAAAGAAGAAGCTCATCAATATGCTTTGTGCCCATGCCGGCATGCCTCCGATGTACTCAGACGTTGAGCTACAGGCCAGCAGCGGACCGTCCCTGTCGATTAAGAGCGACCAGTTCTATGGTCAGTCGATGATCACGGCCATGCGTCAGATTCTGGAGATGCGCAAGTCGCTGGATCAGGGTCCTGCGACCATCAACGAGATCCATGCGGCGCTGGTTGAGGGCAACTTCATCTTCGAGACAAAGGACGAAGCCAATGCCAAGCGCGGCATTCGGATCAGCGTCACCAAGAACAGCGGCATCTTCCACAAACTGCCGAACGGCAGGGTGGGGTTGCTTGAGTGGTATCCGAATGTGAAGGCACCGAAGGCGAAGAAAACTGCCTCCGACAATGGTGCGGACAATGATGATGCGGATAGCGACGATAACGCTGTTGAAGACGTAGTCGGCGAAACGGAAGAAGATCAGTGAGCGATTCGCAAATCGGCAGACGAAAGAAGCGACTGCCGGCAAACAGAATGCTGAAAGTAAAAACCCCACAGCGTTGGCGCGCTGTGGGGTTCATTGGTACGGTGGTTGAAGGCGTCCCTCTGCCACCTGTAGCCCGTCTGGTTAGGACATCATGGAGCTTACTGCTCCAGGCAGCTACAGGCAAATATCGCCTTCGCTCTTGTGTAAAGGGTCACACCTATGACGCACAACGTGAAGGACGTCTTTGTTCGGGCGTACGTTCGGTTCCGGTTCAACCGGCACGAGCACGTCCGCCAACATTGGCGGTCGCATCCTGGTCAGCTGGAATTCTCTTTCTGATTAGAACCGCGACATAAACGGAGCGCTGGCCGTGAGGCTGGCGCTCCCATACAGAAGGCGATGGAAAGCGATGCGCGCTGGCATGGGGCTGGCGCGCGCCTCGTTAGCGTTGTCTTCCACCACAAGAACAGGCGCCTCCGCCCGCAGACGTACGGAGCGTGCATCTGCTGCTCGGGCAACTCTGCCATCTCTGCGTGGAACCGCATCTCTGCTATCTCTGCCTTACGCACACAGCACGCTTTCAATACAGGGGGTGAACGCTTTCCTTCCCGCCGTGCGCGCAAGGCAGACATTGCAGAGATGCTGACGTCAGTCGGGGTCCTCCAGGCCAATGGCCTCTCGTACGGCGGCGCGTCGCGCTCGCCACTCCACCCCCTGCCGGGAGTAGTGGGTCATGACCTGATCGTTCACTTCCCATGAGCGTGGCCATCCGCCGTACGAACGCGCACCGGGCTTTGCTTCGATCCAGTCGGCGTCTTCCAGAATCTGGACAGCCTCGCGGCGCACCCGGTCGTCAGCCTTGCGAAACTCCGTCGAATGGCTGCTCATCCAGTCGCGTCCAATCGTGGTTAGTACGCCGGCCTCGGCAACGATGGACCGACCCAGGGCACGCGCCAATGCCAATGGAGGCGACGTGCCCAGGATGCCGTCGAACATTGCCGCCGAATGCTTTGCGACGCGCCGCATGAACTTGATCGCAAGCCACATCGTCTGCTCGGGGAGCGCATCAGCGTTCGGGTCCGTGCAGGCGTGAAACGTGAGAGCAACGCGGGCAAGCATGCCGCCGTGTTTGCCCAGGTGCGAAGCCAACTGCGGTGACGACTCGTAGACCGAATCACTGAGCCACGACTTATGTCTCTCCTCCTCGTCGAACAGCTTTCGAGCACCGGCGCTCATTTCGATATGCCGAGTGCGGGTGTTTTCTCGTAGCCATCGGAGAACACTCGCCCACTCGGCTTCTGCCGGTCGCGCGTCGCCCTTCCGGTTGTGATCACGCATTCCCATGATTGCAGGAATGAACCTATGTACGAGGCCGTCATCGGGAAGCTGCTTCATGTGCCCGCGTAGACCGTCGGGAGTGCATGCGGCGAGCACCGACGCACTCCAATTTGGGACAAAAACATCGCCTCGATTGATACGATTGAACTGCTTCGAGCCGCCGTCGTAGAGCTGGAGCCAGTTACCCCGGTTCTGCGCGCCTTCACCTTTGTCGGTGGCATCGATGGCTCCGATCCATGTGGCAAATTCTTCGGTGAGCATCATTAAGCCACGCTCGTTGACCTTCAGCACTTCCTGCAATGCCGGGATCGTTGCGTCGCTCGTGTAAAGGGCGGGCCTCGGTTCGCGCTCCGCTTCCTTCAGATCGCGATTCGCCGCGAGCCAAAGCAACACCTCGGCTTCGTGCATCGCCTTGATGGGGTTCGTTGCAGCTCGAATGCTGGGAGTCTTCCCTGCGCTCGGCGTGCCGATCAGCACCGCCCATAGACGTGCCGACTCATACCAGTTGGACTCGGGCCGCACCGTGAGCCGGTAGCGGTCGTCAACTGCTGATGCTGCCGCGACTAGCGCCGCCACAATAACGCCGCTGCGGTCGAAGCCGGTCGCCTCCGAGAAGCTCTGCGCCAGCTTTGCGATGGTCGCCGGCACTTCGTCAAACTCGAACGGTGTGGCAATCGCCGTTCGGAAGATGTCCTTTGGCATGCGAAACTGGAGCGCAACACTATTGCCCGTCATGCGTCTCAGTTCGCTCGCTTCTCTCTTATCCTCGGCCGCGAGCAAATTCTGGGTCGCTGCAAGAAACTTGTCGTGATCGGACTGCGGCTTGTCATCATTCCAAAACTGAACCGGCGCTTTCGCGCCGCTATCCTGTTGCGATGAATTTCCCGGCTGTCCCATACTGTCCGTGCTGTGATTCATACTTGATACCTCGGGACCAGTTGGCCGATACCATCTGGTCCCTTTTCCTGAGCGCGATTACGGTTGCGCGCTCGCGTTTAGCTGGCACACGCATACGTGCGCGCGCCTTCGGGTTGACGTAGCAATGACTTACGGTTCGGTGCGCGCGGACAACTGATCCGCGTGTCACTGCACAGCTACCTTGACGGTGCTGGCTTCCAGCCATTCGCGTACCGTGCCCCACCGGTATCGGACGAGTTGCGGCCCGAGCCGTTCGTAGCTTGGCCCGCCCTTGCGGTTGCGCGAGCGCCAGCCTTCATAGGTCTGCTTGCTGATGCCAGTGATGTGCGCGACCTGCTCAGTTGTCAGGCGCGCCTCGTCATGAAGTTCTTGCGGAATGATTTGAGCGGACATGTGACCACCAATGAATCAGGTTGCCAGCAGCGCTTTGCGTGCTGGGCCTGCGGCTGGTCACCCGCTTTGGCGATGGGATGTTCGGCACCCTGTAGAGTCATGCCCCGCGTCCTGCAGGCAGATCTAAGTCACCGACGTGAAGTGAAACGGTCGTTTATTTCAGAACCCCGTTTTGGTCCTGGTCTGTCGGTTAGCGTTGTGCCTTCCGACCCGTGACTGTTTATGAGCTTAGCAAACTGCTTAAGCGATAGCTTGAAAAAAAGCGCGGCCGCATGTGGTCAGTAAATAGGTCTTCACATCTCGAAACGGGTGTTAAGCGCGCGGAGGCTATAAGCGGCGAGCAGCGCCACCCGCTACTAACACGGCGGCACTGCACGAGCGCAGCGTGCTCGGCCCCGTATTGCCGCACGCCGCGCGTTACGCCCGAGCTGCGAACGGCACGACGTTGGTACCGGACTCCTGTGCCTTCGCTACGGCGGCGGCGTTCGTGATGTACGTGGCAATCGCCTCGCACGCCGCCGCGAGCACAGACTCACCATTTGCATAGTGAAGCGCGTGCACGTCGCCGCTGATGTGATTCAATAGTAAGCGGCGTGCATCGCTGTCGATCTTGCAGGCTTGCGCGATGTCCTCGAAGGTTCGGCGCAACGCATGGAGGTGGACGTGCGCGCCCGCGATCTTTGACAGAGCTTCTACTGTCGCCTGCGCGTTAGTGATGAACGGCGTCTTCTTACCGTTAGAGGCGAACACATATTCCTTCGAGCGTTGCACGCGTCGGCGGCGCGCAACCTTCTCGTCCAGCGGTTCTGGAGTCCTACGCGCGGTCAATAGCTCAACCATCACTGACGACATGGGCAGGACGATGCTGTTGTGATTCTTCACGCCAGCGAAGCCCCCTTCGCCTTCAACGTCGCCGTGTAGCGTGATGGTCTTGGCTTCAAAATCGCAATCGGTCCAACGTAGCGAGCCCGACTCCAAGCGACGCGTGCCTGTGAGCAGCACGAAGCAGAGCCAGTCGGCAGCAGTGCGCTCTGTTTCCATGCGCGCCTCGGTTGCGACCTTGCGTAGCCAGTTCCAGCACGCGCCCACCTTTGGTAGCGGAATGCGGGTCTTGCGTGCCTTCTCCGGGTTGGGCTTCTTGAGTTTCCACAGGCGACTGACCGGGTTTACCGCGAGTAGAGGGAACTGCCCATCGTCGGTGGCGTGCATCTCGCGCGCGTGGTTAAGAAGGGCGCGAAGGTAGACCATGCAGGCGTTCGCCTGCTGGGGAGCGCCGCGTTCGGTAATCTCTGTGAACTTCGCGAGGCACTTGTCTCGGGTGATTGTGGCCACGGGCTCGTCCAGCCAGTCGGTCAGGTTCTTCTCGCAGTGTCGGCGCATGTCCTTCTGCGTCGCTGGTCGAAGCGGGCCGTGCTTCGTCCTGTGGTGGGTGAGGTAGTGCTCGAGCACCTGCGTCAGTGTCGTGGATAGCGCCTTTTCGGTGGCCGCGCGCCGTTCTTCTTCCTCGCGCCTGCGCTTCGCTTCCGCAACCGGGTCCACGCCGTTTAGAAGCTGGGCGAGGTGGGCGAGTGCCTTAGTGCGGGCATCGTCCGCACCGAACGCGTGGCGACGAAGCGAGCCGTCGGGCAGCGCTACCGGATCGCCGTGGCGACCCAGACTGATGTTGCGCTCCTGCTTCTGTCCGCGGACGCGGTGCTGGAGGACATAGGTTTTCGTCCTGCTGTTGGCAGACAGGCGCACGCCCAGACCCCGCAGCTCGGTGTCCCACACAATGAAGTGCGTGATGGGCTTGCCGGTGCGCGTCAGGGCACCCGCAGGGAAGCTCAGCTTCTCGACCGCAGTGTTCGTCAGCTTGATTCGGTTCTGCATCGCTCGCACCCGCCTTGTAGCGAATTTGTAGCTTGCAGCTTACGACCGCTGCGTCGTTGCGCAAGGAGGTGCAAAGAAATAATTTCAGTCGAATCCGATACTTACCAACCGTTTACAAGCGCTGCGGGCCGGTTACAAGCCTTGCAAAGTGCAGATTGGTTGACTGAAAATCCGCGTGTCGTTGGTTCGATTCCGACCCCGGCCACCATTCCTCAGTAAAGTCAAGCACTTATCCATTTTTGGGACGGTATCTGCCGGTCCTATTTGCCAGTGTTCAGATGATTGTGGCGATGAAGGAGGCTTCCTTTGCGTCACCTGTATCGAGAGAAAAACGGACGCTACTACGTTCGTATTCAATTCCCTAAAGCGTTCCAGCGTTCACACCCTCACCTTGTACCCAAGTCCGCCGAGATAAGACTTTCCCTTTACAGCACGAATCACGTCCATGCTCGCGAGCTGGCTCACGCCTACTGGTTAGCGTCTCGCAAGCTGGTCCACAGTGACTTACAGGCTCTCGGAATCCTCACCATCGAGGATTTCAAAAGCCATCTTCGACGTTCAGTCACGACTCATCTACCGCAAAAATTTACGCCACTGATCGAGCTGATCGGATCAACCGAGGCGGCCAAACTCGTCATTGCGGTCAAGACGCTTAGCGCATTCAATGCCCGGTTCTTCGTCCTTCCCCCTCCATCAATCAAGGGGACCATTTCAAGGAAGGTGATCACATCGAGTCGTGGCGCATGGGATTGGATAAAGCTTGCCACCGTGAACGAACAGCAGCTCCCGCATATGCGGTTACCTGCTCATGTGCTCCAAGATGCAATCACGGCTGGTCAGGATTGGATAGAGCCTGAGCATCTGCTCAACTCCGTCAATGATGAAAAACAAATGTTGAGCCTTGCCGTCAAATGGCGTGTTGGACTTCATCAACTGTTCATTTCAGCCGATCTGCCGCAACACATCTACACGGTCGTTCGCAAGCTCACCGACACACCACCAGTTTCACCAACCACAGTCACAGATGTCTCGGCGACGACGTCCCCCCGTCTTGAGTAGCACTCTGTTCTAGAGTCCGGCCGGTACTGTAACCATCTTCTGTGCTAATTGCTTTGCGTACTGCGAGGGCGTGAGCCCACCGAGCGCTCGCTTCGGGCGTTCGTCGTTGTACTCACGTCTCCACGCTTCGATCACCGTCCTTGCATGGGCAAGGCTGGTGAACCAGTGCTCGTTCAGACATTCGTCTCGTAGGCGTCCGTTGAACGACTCGATGTAGGCGTTCTGGTTCGGCTTGCCCGGCTCGATCAGCCGCAACAAGACGTTCCTTTCATGCGCCCAGGTCAACATCGCGCGGCTGCAAAATTCCTTGCCATTGTCGGTGCGAACAACTTTGGGATAGCCGCGGCGTGTGCAGATCTGCTCGAGAATGCGCACCAACTGACGACCGCTGATGTTGTGCTCGGGCACCACGGCGACCGCCTCGTGCGTGGCGTCGTCAACGATTGCGAGATTCTTGATGGCGCGCCCGCCCGCGACTCGATCGAAGACAAAGTCCATCGACCAAACCGCATTCGCCGTTGAAGGGCGCTCCAACGGCTGTCGTTCCGTGACCGGCACCTTCTTCCGCCGGCGCCGACGCACTTGCAGCTTCTCCTGCGCATAAAGCCGATCAACACGTTTGTGATTCACGCGTTGGCCGGCCTGACGCAGCTTTAGGTAGATCATTCCAGCACCATAGCGGCGATGGCGCTGCGCCAGGCGCACGATCTGCTCGCGCAGTTCACCGTTACGATCCGGCGCTGGCCGATAACGCAACGAGCTCGCACTCATCCCGATAATCCTCAATGCACCTCGTTCGGACAGCCCCTGTGGCTGCATCCAGCGCACCACCTCGCGTCGAGCCGGTGCGCCTACCACTTTTTTCGCAGCGCCTCGCGCGTCACCTCGTTCTCCAGCATCGACTCGGCCAGCAACCTCTTCAGGCGCGCATTCTCGGCCTCCAGCGCCTTCAGCCGCTTCGCGTCCGGCACGTCCATGCCGCCGAACTTGTTGCGCCAGAGGTAGTAGCTCGCCTCCGAGAACCCGTGCTTTCGGCACACGTCTTTAAGCGGCACGCCTGCATCCACTTCCCGCAGAAATCCAATGATTTGTTCTTCGCTAAAGCGCTTCTTCACCCGTCCAACCTCCGTCTCTGGGCTGGACTCTAAACCATCGCGCTACTCAGGATTGGGGGGACGTCGGCGAGACCTTCGGCACTCCTATCTAAAGAAATTGAAGCCTACCTTGCCTACAAAAAATCAGGATGGACTCCGAAGTCGCACGACGAATTTGCAATGCAGCTTCGGGTGTTTCTGGAGATGGTGACAGACAAAGAAATTTTGCAGCTCACCAGCAAGGACTACCAATTCTATATTCAGAACCTACCCCGATGGCCTAAGAGCGCTTCAAAGAACAAGTTATACAAGGGCAAGAACGCGAGAGATATTGCAAGCATGCCCGATCCAGAGAACACCATCAGTGTAAAGACGATGGAGACCTATTGCACGACAGTCACAGGATTCATCAGATGGGCGGCCGACAGAGACGAAAACAAAGGAATGAATACCTCCATCCTTCGGATGAAACCACAGACCAACCAAGTTAAAGGTGACGGGTATGTAGCCTTTACTTCTGAGCATCTGTCTACAATCTTCGAATCAGATCGCGCCATAAGCTTCTTGGAAAAGACCAGATGGCCCTATCAGAAATTCATTGGTCCGCTCGGTCTTTTTCTCGGTTGCCGCTTAGATGAGATATGCAGTCTCCAGACCAATCAAATTGGGAAAGAGAATGGCATCTACTACATAGAGATAAGGAAGGGAAAAACGGAAAACGCTGTGCGTAAAGTGCCGCTCGCTAGTACGTTGGTTGACACGTTAGGGTTCATAAAATTCTGGGAGTACAAGAAATCGCTTGGAGAGAAACGTCTGTTTCCAGAATGCACCTACGTTCACAAGCACGGTTACAAGAAAGCTGCTAGTCGATGGTTCGGCGAATTTTTAGATCATCTTGGAATCACCGATAAGAAGTACGTCTTCCACAGCTTCCGTCACAACGTTAGCAACGTTCTGAACGAAGTAGACACATTGAAATCATGGCGCATCAGTAGATATTTGGGTCACGCTATACCCCCTGGAGCATCTGAGTCTGAACGTAGTTACTTCAAGCAACGAAAGCTGGAACACTTGTTACCCGTCGTCGCAGAGCTGAAGTACAACATCAACTGGGCGCGATACAAGAATCTTTGCCGAAAGACATACGCCACATAATTACACGCGACCATTCCCAGAGCCTCAGTCAGAATCAACTGAGGCTTTTTTATTATAGAGAACCTGCCATACTTTCTATTCGTTGATATGCAGATGGTAGGCGCAAGCCTTATTATTTTGCATAGATATATTTACCATCACAACGTAAGCGATGATTCCGTACAGGCACGAACGTCAACGGCAATCAGCGCAGAGACATGAAAAGTCTATAAAACAATTACCCCTTGTGACTGGTTTGGTTGATAGTAAAGCCCAAGTAGATCGCCGTTTGTAGGTTCTGTATTGGAGCACATTAAGATTAATGATATCTCATTTGAAATGTGACTCGTTTTTCCAAGAACGTCGAAGGGAGGGCAGATGTTAAGAAAATCGCTGTGTATTAAAGGAATGGCCCCGTAGTCAATAGCCATCACAGAGGGAGAAGTAGAGCATCACTAGATCGTCGGTAAGCGAAGGCAGACGGCAGGGTCGATTTCAACTGATTGCTACACTGTGGGCACCGCGAGTAGCACGACTGTCAAGTAACCGAGGTCGTAGGTGGGGGACACCATTAACATGTCCTGAATCAGTCGGAACCGATGTGTGTATGTTGGTGTACAACACGTTACTGGCCTTACAAAAGGTATCAGCTAGAAAGAGAAAAACAGACTTGATCTGTTATTTTTTTGTTTCCTAAATTTTAGGGCGCTCTTTCTACTGGCCTTCTCCGAAAGCGTAGTAAAACGAAGCTGTCTTGAGCCATACGGCGACTGAGTTCTTATACCCCTTCGTTAATTTGGTAACTCGCTGCGCTCGTGAAATCTCGGAATCGCCAGAGCGCAATTCCTCCATTTCATCTACAGCTATCGCTTACCTCGAAACATTCTCCAGTGGTAATAACTTTGTATCTCTCGGTTCAATCGATTCGCTTCCGCGTACAGTTGAATCTGTGTAAATCGCTGGTGCGTACCTAAGATTGCTCGCTTCAAGTCGCTCGCAAATTAAGGTGGTGGCTGCGCCGGCGGAACCGACACCGGACGTATCAGATTTTCTGTGTTCGAGGCGGGTTGCATTAACTCGCGTGACTGACGAAGCGATCTCCGTACAGCACAGCGAACTGATTCATCGCCAACTTCCACTCACGTGCTGATCGTACCTTGCCGTCGTTGATATTGCGAAGGGCGAGCCAGAGCAGCTTGATCGCGGCCTCGTCGCTGGGGAAGTGACCGCGGTTCTTGATGATCTTGCGCAACTGCATATGCAGACTCTCGATCATGTTGGTGGTGTAGATGATTCGCCGCACCTCTGGCGGGAAGGCGAAGAACGGGATGACGTGCTCCCAGGCGCGGCGCCACGATTGCACGATCGTCGGATACTTCTTTCCCCAGAGGCTGTTTGCAAAGTCCTCCAGCGCTCCCTGCGCGGCCTCCAGCGTGCCAGCGGCGTAGATCGGCCGCAGTGCCGCGGCGATCGCCTTGCGCTCTTTCCAGCTCGCATAGTCAAGGCTGCTGCGGATCAGATGCACGATGCAGGTCTGGACGGTCGTCTGCGGGAACGTTGTCGTGATCGCGTCCGCCAGACCCTTCAGTCCGTCGACCACGGCGATGAGGATGTCGTTGACCCCGCGGTTGCGCAGTTCGTTGAAGACTTTCAGCCAGAACTTCGCCCCTTCAGTCTGCTCGATCCAGATGCCCAGTACGTCGCGCGTGCCGTCGGGCAGCACGGCTAACGCCAGGTAAACGGCCTTGTTGCGAACGACTGCGTCGTCGCGGATCTTCACGCGTAGCGCATCGAAGAACACCACCGGGTACATCGGCTCGAGCGGTCGGCTCTGCCAGGCGGTGACCTCGGCCATGACCTCGTCGGTGACTTTGCTGATGAAGTCCGGCGAGACCTCGGTGCCATACATCTCGGCGAGATAGCCCTGGATTTCCCGCACGGTCATGCCGCGGGCGTACATCGCGATGATCTTCTGATCGAAGCCCGTGAAGCGGCGTTCGTGCTTGCCGACGATCAGCGGCTCATAGCTGCCTTCGCGGTCGCGCGGCACGTCGATGTCGACCGGGCCATCGTCAGTGAGTACCGTCTTACCGCTGGTGCCATTGCGCTGATTGGTTTGGCCAACCGGCCTGGGCTCACCATGCTTGTAGCCCAGGTGCTCGGTCATCTCCGCGCTCATCGCCCGCTCGATGATGGCCTTTTTCAAGGCTCGGTAGATCGTCTCGAACTCGCCTTGGGTGATCGGACCGGTGATCAGCTGATCGAGCAATTCCTTGGGAATCTTCGGCTCAGCGGCAGGCTGCGCCTCGGATGGGGCGTTCGTCTTCTTCTTTCTCGGCATATCGGACTCCTGTAGGTCATGATATGCCTCAAACACAGAATTTCAGACAGGCCCCCGACACCTCACAAGATGCGCCCCAGCGTAACTCAAAGAAGACGGAACACATGGCTACTTGCGGAAGCACGGCCTACTCGACAACAAACAATACTCAACCCATACCACCTCGCCCCGTATGCAAGATTCCTGGGCCAACCCGCCAGCCACAATCCCTCGTGAATTCTGCGCATCAACGGATGCGAGCAATCAGCATGCATGCGCCCCTGTAACAAATTATTGACCTACCCCTTACATCTCTTTTGCTAACAACCCTGCCAAGGCTGTGACGATCGTGACCGATCACGCGCCTACACAAAAGCCACTCGACGCGCCTTGATAATTATAACCCTACCTGTATCTTCTGTTTCACCCTCTCAAACAGAGCGAGGTAAACCTAAGTTATATACATCAAAGGAGAAATAATTATGGGCAAAAGACGAACGAGAACCACCAAGCACCAGAACGACAAGAGCGCATCAGGCGTGTTCCGCCTGATTCTAGGCGACATCGGCTACCGTCCCGCTTACGCAATCGCTTACAACAATTCGCGAAACGAATTCGAAAGCATAACTGCCGCCGGCTGGATCTGTGAAAGCTGCGGCGAGATACACTCAACCACTGGCGAGCTTGGTTTAGACCTGACCGGGAACGAGTTCGCCGTACTGATGGACAACGTCAAGCACATCGATGACGATTGGCTGAAAGAAGAAGACGCGATGAACGAAGCCGCTGTTGAAGCCGCTTTCGACTTCGCAAAGCGCTTGTATCAGGCCTTGTATACGGATGATGCAACCACGATGGTTCAGTAATGTGAACCATCGCCGGAACGAACCTGGGCGGGCAATGCGCTCCTATTTGATCAGCAACTACCCCCAATCATAGTCTTGAAGAGTGTCGCGCCGAGCCGCCCGGTCCTCTGTGTACCAATCTCGTTCCGCCTTGACATTGGGGTTCATCAGAAATTCCCATGCGCTCGCCGGTTGTCTCGCCGCCAAATCAGCATGCGAGTAGGCATTCATTCGTACAGGCCATGAGCCAGTTCTGCCTCCTGGGAGCAGGCCGTCTCGAACGCTCATAGCAGCGCTAATAAATCGATCTAGAGTATGAATGTGTACCAACGATCTATAATCGTAGGCCAGCCGCTTTAGCTTGCTACGCGTATCGGAATCAAGTTCGCTGCGGCGACCGATGAAGACGTAACCCATTGGATACTCGATGTGTGGCATCAGCTTACTACAGTAGGCAAGGTTCGCATGAAACCATGAATGCCAATTCCTAACTTGCTGAATCGCGTGATTCAATGCGCCGGATGGGTCTCCGCGAGATGTAAACAGTTTGTGAGATGGCGCCTCTATCTCTACAAGATGCCAGTCTGGCCCGTAGCTGCCAGAATCAAAGAAAGCAAAGTCCACCTCATAATCGCTACCAAGGCGGACTTTCGAATAGAGCGGCGAGGCACCATACATCCGCAGTATTCCATTGAAGAAGTAGCTATGACCTTCCAGGAATGCATGCACATCCCGCTCTGGAGCGCCCGCGTCAAGCAGCGAAGAGAACACTGCAATGTCCTCGTCAACCTTGGCAGCCGTAAGCGCGGCCACCTGTGGATCAATATCTATAGGCTCAGGAACTGAAAACTGAAAGTCTCTCATCGTACGAACTCGCGTTGCTTTAATTACCCGCTTCAATCCACCGTGTGCCGAGCCCGCCTACCTGTCTAACAGCGAGCTATCCGTGTGAATGAGGCTAGAACGGTATATCGTCGTCAAACTTTGGCTCCCGACGCTTGACCGAATCTAACTTCGCACAGATATTGACTAATACAATGCTCCTTTTCTCTGGAGAGCTTACCCTCAATAGATTGATGAAGTCCTTCAGCACGTATACGAGTAACTGTTTCGTGTAGTAGCCATACTGTCCATTAATGAACGCGGAACAGATCTCAGAGTTCTGTGGAATGTATATCTCCAGCATGACTCGCTTGTAGTAGCTTTCCAGCCTTGCCTGAATCTCATCCGGGTTATCGTGATACTTTGCGGAAGTTTCTATCCAAGCAACACTCGCATGGAGTTGATCCGAGAATTCTCGGTAGGCGGACAGCTCCTCGTCCGTGAAGTCGATCTCTTGCAATCTACCGGTCAATAAATCCTTTCGGACTTCAGAAAACGATTGAATCCGATTCTCGGGCTTGTGCTCGCACATTCTTGAAAGAGTCCGAACATACCTGAACTCCGCGAGTGAGTTTTCGTGCATGATCTGTTTAAAGAGCATTCCCACGAAGTACACCTCGGTTCGAAAATCATAAATTGAGTCGGCGAACTCTGCTGGTAGTGGGCACCACCAATTTAGGCTGATGCTCTTGTCGAAGTCGGCAGGCGCCAGCGCCTTCTTGCCGAAGCCGAAATCAATAATCTTTGCGATACCTTCGCTTGTAACCAGCAAATTGTGATAGCGGATATCTCGATGGATAATGCTGTTTGATTCGAGATGTGAGAACCCTTCGATTACTTGTTCAAAGACATCGCTCATGGCCTCGGGATGATGGCGAATGTATTCATCAATGCTGGTTCCGTTGATATACTCCATAAGAATGTAGCCAGCGTACTTTTCAGGGTACAGATAGTGATTGAACACCCTTACAACGTTGCGATGATGAAGTAGGTGCAGAAGTTTTATTTCAGTTACAAATTTTTCAAATAAAGCGACTCGATTCTGTTCATCAAGTGGGGAATATTTTTTGCAGACATAGTGCTGGTCGATTGAAGGGTCGTACAGCAAAACCGTCTCCCCGCAGGCCCCTCGGCCTAGTCCCTTCTTGAGTACAAAATCCTTTCGCCTTATAAACTCAATAATCTGCTTAGTTGCGCTCATTGTTGTTCGTTAGTTTGTTGTGATGTCATGAGCGCATGACTTATGCGCCCAACCGTTCAATGGCGTTCTTCACGCTGGTTGGGTACCAAATTCCGCCGCGAGGCGAGGGAATTCCTTGGTCATTCAACCTGCCGGCAATTTCTCTCAAGGACGTGCAGCCGTCTGCTTTCGCTTGTTCGATATGTGTAGCAACGTCCTTTGCGCGGATGTCAGCCTTCTCGGTAAGCTTCTTGCGAGCATTGCGAGCCGTCTTGGCACTTCCGCCGGGCACAAGGTTCTGAGGATTACCAAGATTCACCCCGCGCTGCCTAGCGGCCTGTAATGCAGCCTTGGTGCGGTCACTAATCATCTTGGCTTCTAATTCGGCAACCTGCGCCATGATGCCAACGATGAATTCGTTGGCCTCCGGCATGTCACAGGCGATAAAGCGAATACCAGCGTTTTTAAGCTTCATTAGGAAGAACGCGTTGCGTGCCAGCCGATCTAGCTTGGCGACAACCAGAACGGCCCCCTTAAGCCTGCAAAGCGAGCAGGCTTCATCGAGCTTCGGTCGGGACGCCTTCTTACCGGACTCGACCTCAATGAACTCTGCGATCAGGCTTCCATCGGGGACGAAAGCATTGACCGAGGCTTGTTGAGCCTCCAGCCCCAAGCCTGACTTCCCTTGTTTCTGGGTGCTGACGCGGTAGTAGGCGACATATTTCGTTCCTTTTGGTGGCATATAATTCTCCTGAAACGACCGTTGTTTTAGAATTATACGCTGGGAAATGAGAATTATCGTGATACTTTCTCACGGCGTTGTGTGAGAGCGACGCCCAAATAGCCCGGCATGTCTTGACGGCGGAAGACGTTCGGATTGTTGTGTCTCGTACCGATCTCGCAATGCGAACTGCTGGCTGTGCAAACGCGCCGAGCCCTGCCGGCCGGGTAGATGCCAAATGCATGAACTCCCGTGCTGGCATCAATGCGCACCCGATGCGCTAGACTTGCAGGGCGTTGGAAATGGGCGGGGAAGTGAGAGCGGAGCGCTTCGATGTTGCGATGGAACGCGTTACTCAGGCCATCTATACAGTAGCCAGTGAAGAATGAAGATTCGAGAAGCACTCGTTCCTGCATTGGTCGGCTCCATTCTGAGCGGATTGGGAATTCTCGCGGTCGGTATCTACACCGATTTCATACCGGCACTGGTGCCTACTCTTCAGGCGATTACTCCGGTTACATTTATTCGAATCATCCTACTACTTCTGATGCTACTCATGCTCGTGGCAGCCGTCGCATTGGTGCTGTACTTCCGAACGAAGGTCTACAAGCCCCGCTCTCTTACAGGGCAGGCCTTCGGCTTCAAATGGTCTGCGGAACTCGACTATATGAGCAAACGCGAAGAGGTCGGAATTGAGCTGCAATGGTATTGCCCGAAACACGCCGTATTTCTCGGCATCAAGCCGGCGGCGGTCCCGGATGCGGCCTACTACAGTCTTTGGTGCGCAAAGTGCAATCGCGTGCATGAGATGAAGTCCGCTGGCGATCCCGTCTATGTCCAGGAGGCCGAGATCATCGTTCGGCGTCAGATTCTCAAGCAACTCAGGTTGTTGTAGTTCTTAGCTAACAACGCCATTGCATCCCGGCGTTGAAGCACATGTTGGACTGGATGGAGGAGAGCTTGATGAGCGATGAAGGAACCGTAATCCGCCCTGAACACATCTTTAAAAAATTCATCTGGCGCAACTCTATGGAAGTCGGCGACTCGATGGAGAAATTCACGACGTGGACAATCGGCGGTGTGGCGGCGATCGTCGGGCTCATCATTAGCAACCTTGATTCTGTGGCCAAGATCGTTTCGCCCGAGGGAGTTAAGGCGGCAATCCTGCTATTCACTGGCTCCTTGATATCTGGTGCCATGAGTAAGCAGTTCGGGATGGCTGTTGCGAGTGGGGTCAGCACACTTAGAAAGACAGAAGAGCTACTGAACACTCAAGCCGGGCAGCAGCTAATGGACAACATGACGACCTCTCCGAGAGACCTCGTCAAAGAGATGTCGGAGCCGTGGCTGTGGCCTTTGTCAACGGCGATGCGCAGGAGTGGCATCGCGGGACTTACAGATTACGTTTCAGCAGACAAACGACTCGTCAAGCTCTTTTGCATGCAGCTCTATTTCAATGTGGCTCATGGTCTCCTGGCCGTTGTTGCTCTGATCACAATGGGACTCTCAATAAGCAATACGACTCCAGATGCAAGAGAGAGCCCGCAACCATTGCCGACTACAAGTTCCCCGAACCAATCTATTCGTTGGCTTTCTTGAGTCTCATCGGGGCAAAATTTCAAATCATGCTCCCCCGCCGTTGGCAGATTCGAGCACGTCAATAATTCGCACCACGAATCGCTGTTGCGTCTTAGATAGGGATTGCAGCCGTTCGGCGTGCCGCATACAGCGGGGAGATAGTCGGCCCGTACGAACACGCACCGGCTTAGATATGCTCACCAGTTCTTCAATCGGGACTTGAAACGTCTTGGCAATCTTTGCGAGCACGAGTACCGAAATGCGCCGGTCGCCTAACTCATACGCGAATACGGCCTGTTGCGACACGCCGATAGCTCGCGCAAGTTCGGCCTGCGTCATGCCTCGCGCCTTGCGTAGTCCAGAGACGTGAGCGCCGAGAGCTTGGAAATAGACGCGACTCTCATGCTTGATCATGGCCGCGCTCAATTGCGTTTGTTTCCGCCTCTCTCTGAAGTAGGCTGACAATGTTTGATACGTGAACCCGTGCTTCTTGAATCTTGGCGGATATGGGCTGAAGGACGGTGTAGACATCCTCGGAGATTTCGTCATCGTCGCGTCCTTGAAGTGCAAAGACACAAACGCGAATGGTGCTGTCTAGTCCCTCCAGACTTAGGCGGATTGCGTGCAACTCCATCCGCACACATTCTCTGAATTGTCGCGCGTTCATACCTCTACATCCTTATCCGAGGCAATCATGATTTTGGTTGCTTGCTCCTTTGTCGTCGGAATGCGAGAGCGGATCAGTTCAAGTTCAGTGACCTGATCGTTAAGCAATCTGCCAAGTACGATGGCAACGTCACTGTGCATCTGGGAATCATCGTCATCGGCATACTTCAAGACTTCGGATAAGCAACGGGTCATGCCGTAGACCTGCATCAGTTCCGTGCGGACTGCCTGCAATTGGCTAGACATGTCTCCAAGAGCTTGGAAGACCGCATCATTGATTTCGAACCCTGGAGGTTCGGGAGTGTCCGCTAAGGGACCGGACGCGGGACGATCAACGGGCGGGGGATCGGGTCTAGGTCTACGCGACCTAGACCGCTTAACATAGCGGCCAGCCATGACTACACCTCGGAGTGTGTTGTGGTTAGGGACGCATGGGTGGTGCAAACACCTGTGCGTCCCGCTTGGAGCCAGTAATTGGCTCCAGGCCCGCTTTTAATCGCTCGTGGCTCGGCAGGTCAAAATTTAGTACGATCCCTCTGCCGATTTTCACTCACTTTTTTAATTTTCGTCACGGTCATCGAATCCTGGAAAACAGTATAGGCGATTGATTAGAAACGATAATTAGGCTTGCCGACTGAAAATCCGCGTGTCGTTGGTTCGATTCCGACCCCGGCCACCATTCAGCGCCTTTGAATCAGGCGAGACCCGTTCGAGCGGAAGCCGCTGCCGGCAGACCCTGCTCATGCAGATGAATGTTGGGGGCGGATCAGGACCAGTTTCAGCCGGTCGGCTCTGCGTTGGCCGGTGAGCGTCGCGAGGTCCATCGCGACCATCTCGCACGCGATGCCATACACGCCGGCTCCAAAACGCACTTCAGCTCATGGCGCTGATTGGTGAGTACCCCCCAATGCCAGCGATCGATCTTCAGTTCATTCTGTGACCGCGCTGGGATTGGTGTAAAGCGAGGGGTCGCGGCGCATGACCGCGCCATCCATCCATGCCTTTTGACCATTGCGAGAGACAAAGAAGGCAAACTGGTTGCATTGTTTCGGAAGGACCAGCCGAAAAACCTTTGCGACCAAGCCGAGGGATTTCACAATCGTGCGCTTTCCGGCAGTGCGAGGCTCAGGCAGACGCAGGCCATAGAAGAATCGGTACTCGTTCTGGATATCGGGGAATGCCGATTCGATCGTCTTTCGGACTTCGCGCTCCGTCCATCGGTAGATGTAGTTCGGTACCGGGAGGTTGCGAAGGCCACCGAACTTGTAGTTATGAAATGCGACGGCGGATCGCTCGTATTCCTCTGTCAGACCGAGCTTCGCTGCTGCTCGAATGAGCAGTGAGTCGCGTGCCTCCAGCACGAGCGCTCCTTGTTTGGTGACTCGGTACATCTCTCCGAGAGCGCGCGCCGGATAGGCGCAGTGGTGCAGGCCAGCGTGAACGACAACGAAATCGAAACTGCCATCGGCGTAATGCAGCGCCTCAGTGTCGCCACGCTCCCACTTGTACCCCTGCAGGTCCCAGTCGACGCGGCCGTCGAGGTTACTGATCGTGACATCGGTGAAGCCGGCTTCGTGCAGCGCGTCTGCATCGACCGGACCGGCGCACACGGCGAGCGTTCTACTGCTGGTGGTTATCTTTCCTTCGTCCAGCAACCGCCGCAGGACATATGCGTAGAAGCTCATAAAATCCCTTTGATCGTGAGCGGTCGATGTTAACCGGGCCATTCAAGAGCAGGCAACGCAGCGTTGCAGTGACCGACGTGCGGCGGAGCATCGGCCGGAAGAGATAAAGGCGGCCGTCAAGGAAGGTATCAAAGAATGGTTGGACGATGGGCTCAGGGAGTAGACTTCCTGCACGGATGGTAAGGACGCTCAACGATGAATCGACGGACCTTCGTGGCTGGAGCCGGTGCGGTTGCTCTGGTTGCCTCGGGCAGGGTGCCAGCGGCCATAACTTCCGGAGAGGCCTGGGAGCGAGCGGCGGATATCGCACGCAAGGTGCGGGCGCCTGCCTTTCCGGATCGTGTCTTCGACATCACCAAATTCGGCGCAGTGGCCGATGGCACGACGTTGAATACCGCGATGATCGCGAAGGTCATCGAAGCCTGCGTTTCGGCTGGCGGCGGGCGGGTGCTCGTGCCGGCGGGAAAGTTCCTCACCGGGGCGATTCATCTCAAGAGCAACGTCGAGTTGCATGTCGCCGCGGGCGCGACGCTTTGCTTCGATACCGACCCGGCGAGCTATCCGCTGGTGTTCACGCGGTGGGAAGGCATCGAGCTCATGAACTACTCGCCGCTCATTTATGCCTTCGAACAGAAGAACATTGCCATCACCGGCAAGGGCACGCTCGATGGGCAGGGCAGCGCGCAGCATTGGTGGCCGTGGAAAGGGCGATGGGGTGGCACCATCGATCACGGCTGGGTCCAAGGCATGCCCACGCAGCTCGAAGCCCGCACCGAGCTTTTCAAGATGGCCGAGGTCGGTGTGCCGCCCGAGAAGCGTGTGTTCGGCGCAGGCAGCTATCTCCGCCCGCCATTCATTCAGGCTTATCGCTGCGAGAACGTGCTCATCGAAGACGTGCGTGTGCGCAACTCGCCGTTCTGGAACATACATCCGGTGCTGTGTCGGAATGTGACGGTGCGAGGCGTCGACGTGTTCGGGCACGGGCCCAACAATGACGGCATCGATCCGGAGTCGGTGGATCACATGCTCATCGAGGATTGTTCCTTCGATACTGGCGATGACTGCATCGCAGTGAACTCGGGGCGGAACGCGGATGGGCGACGACTCAACGTGCCATCCCAGAACATTCTGATTCGCAACTGCCGGATGAAGGCCGGGCATGGCGGCGTGGTCGTAGGCAGTCAGATCTCAGGCGGCGCGCGTTGGGTGTTCGCCGAGCATTGCCACATGGACAGCCCGGATCTCTGGTATGCGATCCGGTTCAAGAACAACGCATTGCGCGGCGGGCTGCTGGAGAACTTCTACTATCGCGACATCGATGTGGGGCAAGTCGGGCGCGCCGCGATCACGTGCGANTTCAACTACGANGAGGGCGCGAACGGTGCATTCATTCCGANACTGCGCAACATCGTGGTTGAACGGATGCGGGTNGCGAAAGCCGGTCGAGTGCTGGANTCGCAGGGATTGCCCAAGGCCCCGGTGGACGACATCACTCTCAGGGATTGCGAGTTCAACCAGGTGACGCAGCCAAGCACCGTGAAGTACACACGCAGCGTGCGTCTGGAAAACGTCCGGGTGAACGGTGCGCTGGTCGAGTCGCTCGAGTAAGCGGAACTCGCCAGCACCTCCAGTCGGCGCGCACCTGGCGCGTCAACCTCCTCGGTCCACACGTAGCCGGTTGCTCACCGAAACGACACCGCTGATCGACTCCGCCAGATCCTCGGCCCGCCATCGAGCGAGCTTGTCCTGAACGGTGCCGCTCAATGTCACCTCGCCCTGTTGAACTGCGACGCTGACATCGCTGGCGTCGATCTGGGCGTCGTCGGTCAAGCGTTCGCAGATCAGCTCGGTCAGCCGCTCATCGCTGCGTGCATAGCCTTTCGGACCCCGCCCCCGATGCGACTTCAGATCCGCCCAACTCTGCTGGCCGCCNTGCAACTCTCCATATGACCGCACTTCGCCATAGNTGCGGTTATCCGGATGACGCTCTGGAGCGAACCGACCTACAGGCGGTCCGGGCTGCAGCTGGCTNGGCGCGATCGGCTGCTGNTCGCGACTGTAGCCTCCGCTCACGAAATCCCGTCGCGCGTAGTTGTCNCCAGGNCCGTAATAAGCGTCGCTGAACTCGCTGGTCTCCTGCGGCCTGTATTCACCTACGTCGGCGCCGCGGTCCTCGCGCATGTGCATGCGGTGGAACTCACGATCGTCTTCGCGCCAGCCGCGGCCTTTGTCGAACACAACGTTACGTCGCATGGCAGTCCTCCTGAGGATCTATCGAGCAACGCGACAGCGACGGGCAGGTTTCCTGCGATGAACCGACACGCCAGCGCGACGAATGACGAATGGACTGGTCACGGCGCTCGGACGCCCGTCCCGAAAGGCGTCGCGTCGTCACATTTCGCTGGGCGAGGCACGGCCGCCTGATTATCCGGGGCTCACCCGATCGAGGAGGTGAGCGTGATTTTCAAGAAGCACTGCTATGTAACGTCAGTTTTACTGGGTGTGGGCCTGGCAGGGTGCACGCCGGCCCATTTCATTCAGCGGGTTCGCCCGGCGCCGCCATGCAACGTGCAGATCTGCACGACCGTCGGCGCTGGTGAGGCGCGCTGCCGGTGCCAGACGCATGAGCAGACGCAGCGACAGATCCGTGAAATATATGGGCGGCAGCTCGGGTGAGCTGCCGCCCGAAAGCGGCGACGTGAGTCGCCGAGGGGGTTCAGGAACCGAGTGACAGCAGGCGAGCGTTGCCGCCGGTGGCGACCGTGTTCACGGTGAGCGTGCGCTCGGTTGCGAAACGGAACAGGTAGTGCGGGCCGCCGGCCTTCGGGCCGGTGCCTGACAAGCCTTCGCCGCCGAACGGTTGCACACCGACGACCGCGCCGATCATGTTGCGGTTGATGTAAATGTTACCGACCGCGGCCTCCGCGACGATTTCCTGCCATACGCTTTCGATGCGAGTGTGGACGCCGAGCGTCAGGCCGTAGCCGGCTTCGCGAATCGCCGCGAGCACCTCAGTTTTCAGTTTGTCGCGCTGGTAGCGAACGACGTGCAGGATCGGGCCGAACTCTTCGCTGGTCAGCTCACGAGCGTCCTCGAGCTCGAACATGCGTGGCGCGACGTAGCTGCCCTCGGTGCGCACCTGGTTCAGATCGCACTGCTTGAGCAGTGTCACGCCTTTCTGCGTTAGCTTTTTGCTGTAGTCCTCGAGTTTCGACGCGGCGCTCCAGTTGATGACCGGGCCGACGTCGGTGGACGGCTGCGACGGATCGCCGATGTGCAGCTCGTTCATGCCACCGGCAATCAGCTCGATGAGCCGGTCCGCGACTTCTTCCTGCACGAACAACAGGCGCAACGCCGAGCAGCGCTGGCCGGCGGACGTGAATGCCGAAGTGAGCACATCGTCGGCCACCTGTTCGAGCAGGGCAGAGGAGTCGACGATCATTGCGTTGATGCCCCCCGTCTCGGCGATCAACGGCACGATCGCTCCGTCGCGCGCGGCGAGCGCGCGATTGATGAACTGAGCGGTCGAGGTCGAGCCGGTGAAGCACACCCCACCCAGCGCCGGATGCTTGAATGCAGCTTCGCCGAAGGCCTTGCCGGCCGCCGGAACGAAATGCAGCACGTCGTGCGGCACGCCGGCCTCGTGCAGCAGTCGCACGGCCAATGCAGCGATCAGCGGCGTCGATTCCGCCGGTTTCGCAACGACGCTGTTACCAGCAACCAGGGCAGCGGTCACCTGGCCGAGGAAGATGGCGAGCGGAAAATTCCACGGGCTGATACATGCAAACACACCGCGACCGCGCAGGCTGAGTTTGTTGTCTTCACCGGTCGGCCCCGGAAGTGCCATCGGCTCCGCAAAGTGCTCGCGAGCCTGGGCCGCGTAGTATCGACAGAAATCCTCGGCCTCGCGGACTTCGGCAATCGCGTCGGGCAGCGTTTTGCCGGCTTCCTTGACGAGCAGTCTCACCAGCTCGGCACGGTGCGCGCGCAACTTATCCGCCGCGGCAACCAAACAAACAGCGCGATGCGTCGCGCCAGCCTCATCCCACGCGTGTCGTGCTCGAGCGGCTTTGTCGAAAGCGAGTGCGATGTCTGCCTGGGTTGCGACGCTCACATAACCGACCAGCTCGGCGAGATTCGCCGGGTTGCGCACTTCATGAGGCGTCGATTCGATCTTTCCGGCCAGCGTCGACGGCACCGCATGCGGCAGCTCGCCGGATTTTTGCAGCGACGCGATCTGCTGGGCCAGCTCTTGAGGATTGCCCCAGTCCACGCCGGCGGAATTTTCGCGGGAGGCGCCGTACAGGTCGTTCGGCAAAGGAATGTGCGGGTTGGTCATGCTGTCTGCCGCTTGCAGGACTGCAATCGGATCCTCCACTACGTTTTCGACGGGAACGCTTTCATTCATGAACCGGTTGACGAACGAGCTGTTCGCGCCGTTCTCCAGCAAGCGGCGCACCAGGTACGACAACAGTTCTTCGTGCTGTCCGACGGGCGCGTAGGCGCGAACGCGTGGGAAACCTTCGATCTGGCGCTTGGCTTCGGCGTGCAACAGCGCGCCCATGCCGTGCAGACGCTGGAACTCGAACTTTGCCCCCGGCGGTCGCAGCTCCAGGACGGCGGCGATGGTGTGCGCGTTGTGAGTCGCGAACATCGGATAGATCACGTCCCGATGGTTGAACAGGCGCTCGGTGCAGGCGAGATAGGAAACATCAGTGGACACCTTGCGTGTGAACACTGGATAGGAGCTGAGGCCGCGTTCCTGAGCGCGCTTGATCTCCGCGTCCCAGTAAGCACCTTTCACCAAGCGCACGCAGATACGACGACCGGTCTCGCGCGCGAGCGCAGCGACCCACTCGATCACGTACGGCGCGCGCTTGCCGTAAGCCTGAATGACGATACCGAGGCCTTGCCACGATTGCGTCTGGCGGTCGCGCGCCAGCGCTTCGAACACGCTCAAGGACAGGTCGAGGCGATCGGCTTCTTCGGCATCGATGGTGAAACCAACGTCGGACGCGGCCGCACGACGGGCCAGATCCATGACGATGGGTGCCAGGCGCTGCATGACCAGGCCTTCGTGCAGCAGGTCGTACTTGGGCTCGAGCGCCGATAGCTTCACGGACAGATTGGAGCGCTCGTCGATCGGTGTACCTTTACGCTGCGAACCGATCGCGTCGAGCGCCTGCTCGTACGATTTGCGATAGCGCTCGGCGTCGGCCCACGTGCGCGCGCCTTCACCCAACATGTCGAACGAGCACAGCGACAGCTCCGGCGTCTTGGCCGAACGCTCCAGCGCCTCTTCAATGGTCCGGCCGACGACGAATTCGCCGCCGATGATCCGCATGGCCTGCCGGAACGCGGCGCGCAGCACCGGCGCACTGATACGACGCGACAACCCTTGCAGCCACGAAGCGGTTTCCTCCTTCGCCTGCTTCGGTGCCTCGACCAACCGGCCGGTCAGCATCAAGCCCCACGTGGATGCGTTCACCCAAGTCGAATGCGAGGCGCCGGCGTGGGCCGCCCAGTTTCCGGACGCGATTTTGTCCGCGATCAGGCGGTCGGCGGTCTCGTCATCGGGGATGCGGAGCAAGCCCTCCGCCAGGCACATCAGCGCAACGCCTTCCTCGTTGGACAGCGCGAACTGCTGCAGGAACGAGTCGAGCAGCGGCCGTTCACGGGAGCGGGCCCGGGCGCCGCTGACCAATTGCGCCGCCCGCTGCTTCGCGCGAGCCCGCGCATCGGCCGAGAGGCTTGAGCTTTTCAGCAGAGCTTTGACGCAGCTGGCCTCGTCCTGGAGCGTGGCGTTGCGGATCTGCTGACGCAGCTGCTCGAGCGAGGGAGCGACGGGAACGGCGGAGGATTGAGCGACCATGAGGTGCAGAAGAGCCGAATCGGACGGTGGGCGGGACTTGTAGTAACCAGGGTGAAAGCACTAGCGTATTGCGGTCAGAGCCGTCGAAACGACCTAAAAATGGGGTGTAATCCGTGAAATCAACTGGCACGAGTGCAGGGATGGTTCTGGACAAGATCGACCAGCGCATCCTTGCCCGGCTGCAGGAGGACGGGCGGGTGTCCATGGCACAGCTCGCCCGGGAGCTGCACATCAGCGTGACGCCCTGTGTCGAGCGGGTGCGTCGGCTGGAGAAGCACGGCTATATCACCGGCTATCGCGCCGATCTGTCGCCCGCGCATCTCGGGCAGAACCTGCTCGCGTACGTGCAGGTGGCGCTCGATCGCACCACGCCGGAAGTATTCGATCGCTTCCGAACGGCCGTGGAAGTGCTCGAATTCGTGCAGGAGGCGCACATGGTGGCCGGTGGTTTCGACTATCTGTTGAAGATCCGCGTGCGCGACATGAAGGAATATCGGAGCGTGCTCAGCTCTCACATTGCATGCATCAAAGGCGTGCAGCAGACGCACACGTATTTCGTGATGGAGGAGGTCAAGAGCTCGAGCAAGGTGCGCGTGCCGTCGCGCTAGTGCGAGCTCATCCAGTGCCCGCTGGTGCGCGAATGTGGCGCCCGTTGCGCCGCAGGCCCGCAATGCTTGTAGGCGTTAGCCGGGCAGATGACAATTCGTTGACGGCTTATGTGAATAAGTCGCCCCGGATTGCATTACTATCGCCAGAGTAGTCGTCGAGCCTCCAGAATCGCCCGTGGCGCGAATGCGAGAACCATGGCCATGGCGATTGCAAGCAACCCGAATCTTCGCGTCGAGCACTCGATTACATCAGCGGTAATGCCAGTTTCTCAGTCGGAACCCACGCCGGCCGCAACGGAGCGGCGGGCGAGTTATTGTATTTTCCAGGAGCCGTGGTGGCTCGATGCGGTGGCGCCGGGGGGCTGGCGGGAGCTCACTGTGTCTTCGGGCGGTGTGCTGCGGGCACGCTGGCCGATCTACGAAGAAAAGCGCGGCTTGTTTCACGTGATCACGTTGCCGCCGCTGACGCACCGGCTGGGCCCGTGGCTGGATCTGGGTGACGCCACCAAGAGCTCACGCCGCTACGAGCTCGAAAAAGATCTCACGGTCGCGCTGCTCGATCAGCTGCCGGAATACGACATCCTGCAGATCAATTGTCACAGCGGCATCACCAACATGCTGCCGTTCGTCTGGAATGGCTTCGAGGAGATGGCGCGTTACACGTACGTGATCGATCTCGCTCAGAGCGAGGAAGAGCTGTGGGGCGCGCTGCGAGAAAACATTCGTCGCGAGAGTCGTAAGGCACGCAAGCAGCTTGTCATCGAGGCGACGACGGATATCGAAGCGTGCATCAGGCTCATCGGCAAGTCGTATGCGCGCCAGGGCAATCCGAATCCATTCGATTCAGCTCCGATGCGTCGTCTCGACGCGGCCTGTGCGCAACGGGGCCGGCGCGAGATTCTAGTGGCGCGCGACGAGAGCGGTGCGCTGCATGCCGCGCTCTATCTCGTCTGGGACGACAAGGTCACTTATTACCTGGCGGGTGGCGCCGATCCGGAGCTTCGCACCAGCGGCGCGCACAGCCTGCTCGTGTGGGAAGCCATCGTGCGATCGAAGACGCGCAGCGTGGAGTTCGATATGACCGGTTCCATGGTCGAGAGCATCGAACGCTTCTTCCGCGCATTCGGCGGCCAGCAGCGCATCTATTTCAGCCTGAACAAAATGAGCCGCCGCGCGCGCGTCGCCTGGCACGGCAAGAAGATGATTCAGGCGATGCTCGGGCTCAAGGGCTGACCGTCGCCTTGCAGTACTGCTCGACATACGCCTGATGTTTCGGCAGCTGCAACACTGTGTGGTCCACGTGTGATTTGATCTGATCCAGGAATCGCGACAGCTCCGCGTCGCCCATCAAATCCGCCACCTGATGATATTGCTTGGGCACGATGCCCTGGCCGAGCATCACCTGGATCCAGGAGTTTTCGGCGAACAGCTCATTCTGAGCGCGGAACACCCGGCCGGTCTCGCGGAACAGCTCGATACGATGCTGCAGCGAAGCCGGGATCTCCATGCTGCGGCAGGCATTCCAGAACGGCGTGTCCCGACGATTGGTCACGTGGTAATGCAGGACGATGAAGTCGCGGATGTGCTCCAGTTCGGCCACCGTCTGGCGATTGAATTCCTCGAGGTCGCTCGGGTTGATCGTCTCGTTGGGAAACATCTGCAGCAGCCGGATGATGCTGCGGCCGATCAAATGAATGCTGGTCGACTCCAACGGCTCGATGAAGCCGCTCGCGAGCCCGACGGCCACGCAGTTCTTCACCCAGGTCTGTCGACGCTGGCCCGGCTTGAACTTGATGAGCCGAGGTTCGGTGCGCACCTTGCCTTCGATATTGGCGAGCAGCGATTGTTTCGCCTGTTCGTCGCTGAGATAACGGCTGCAGTAGACCATGCCATTGCCCACTCGATGCTGCAGCGGAATGCGCCACTGCCATCCGGCTTCACGTGCAATGGATCGCGTGTAGGGAACTGCTTCGCCGACCGATTCCGTTTGTACGGCGACGGCGCTGTCGCACGGCAGCCAGTTCGACCAGTCTTCGTACGGCTCGTGCAGCGTCTGGCCGATCAGCAGCGCGCGGAAGCCGGTGCAGTCGATGAACAGATCGCCTTCGATCTCCGCGCCCGAGTCCAGGCGAATCGCCTTGATGAAGCCCGTCTGGTCGTGCGTGAGGACGTTGGTGATCTTGCCCTCGATGCGTTTCACGCCATAGCCTTCGCTGAACCTGCGAAGGAATCTCGCATACAGCCCCGCATCGATATGGAACGCGTAGTTCATGCCGCCGCGGGGCAGATGAGCGAACTTGTTCTCCAGCGCGGCCTTGAGCTCGACGCAGTAATCGCCGTAGTCGCTCGCGAGATTGCGTTGCCGGCCCTTCAGCCAGAAGTGCTGGAAGCCGGCCGTCCAGTGATCTTTGCCGGTCGTGCCAAACGAGTGAATGTAGTGCTGGTTCACGTCACGCCAGTTCTCGAAGCCGATGCCCAGCTTGAACGTGCCTTGCGTCGCGGCCATGAACTCCTGCTCGTTGATGTCCAGCAGGCGATGAAAGGTCACCAGGGTCGGAATGGTGGCTTCGCCGACGCCGACCGTGCCGATCTCGTCCGACTCGACCAGCTTGATGTCGAGGGCCTTGCCCAGCGTTCGCGACAGGCCGGCGGCCACCATCCAGCCTGCCGTGCCGCCGCCGGCGATGACGATCTTCTGGATGCGTTTGCTGGTCATGCGACTCCCCTAACGATTCAATCTTTGTAGCAGCCGTGCGCGGATGTCGCGGGCGAGATCGGCGTCCATGGGCGACAACGCGCCGCGAGCGGCTGCTGGAATGTGAGCGGCGGTCTGCGGATCCGCCTCGAACACATAATGACGAAACAGGTTGAACCAGGCGTCGCGCTGTTCTTTCGGCAGATCGCGCACGGTCATGATCGCGTACATCAGTGCGCCGATGGGCGAGTCCATGAACGCGGGCGACTGACGCCACCAGTAGTTCACCAGCACGTTGAGCGAATCGAGGGCTTCGATGTGATGCCACCACATGCTGGGAATGAAGATCGCGTCGCCCGGACTCAGCTCGGCGACCTGCGCGTGCTGTGCAGCCACCGCGAACTTCGGAAAGCGCTGTAGGTCGGGATTCGCGAAGTCGACCAGACTGATGGCCTGGCCGGCGGGCGTGAAATCCAATGGCCCGATATACAGATTCTCCAGCTGTTCTGGCGGGAACAGCGTGAAGCGTCGATGACCGACGGCGACGCACGCGATGTTGTCAGGCAGATCGTGGTGAGCGGCGATGCGCGTGCGATTGCCCAGCCAGATGCTGACCAGCGGCCGGCGATCGCCGAATCCGAGGTCGTTCTCATTGCGCAAGCCGGGCAGGCACGTGTCGACGGTCGTCGAGCCGACGTAGATGGCGGGCGGCTGCGGCGCATGTTTGTGGCGCTCGACTTCATCGAGCATCACATCCAGCTTCAGTTTGACTGCTTTGAAGTTGAAGCCACTGAGGTCTTCGTTATAGAAGAACCGGCCCTGGATGTCCGGTGCGCCGAGCAGGGCGCCGACCGTCGCGTCACGATAGAACTTGCGGATGTAAGCGATCGCGGATTGATTCGATTCCAGCCCCGCACGCACCAGCGGCCAATCCTCCACCAGACCTTTGAGCACGACCGGCTGCGTCGACAACAGCACGTCGTCCGGCAGCGCGCGCGGATCGATGCCCGTGAGCTCCGGAATTTTCTTAGCGGTCGCCAGCATTGAGCTCGTTCACACGCTCGATCAGCGCACGGAAGTTGGATAGCGATGCGATCGCCATGTAGATGGCCTGCAGATGACCAGCACGATTCAAGCGTTCCAGCACCGCGCCGTTCAGATCGGCCAGGCGCTCTTCCTTGATCGTGTAGAAGCCGGCGAGGCGATGCTGCGAGCCATCGTTCAGCTGGACATCCAGCACGAACGACTCCAGCAGTTCGTACTGCAGCAACGCGCCGATGAAGTGCTCGCTGGCGGCCAGGCCCTGGTGGATGGCGAGCAGCAGCGAGCTCATCCGTTCGAGGAATTCGCTGTTGCCGCCGAACTCGCGAAAGATCGGCTCGCCCTGCGTGCGGCTGACGCGCGGATGCTCCAGGTCGATATGCACCATGGGCTGGCGATCCTGCGAGAAGCCGATCAGGAACGGCAGGCGCTCGATGGTCATCGGAATGTACGTCGCATTCCAGCCGCGAGCGGTGAGAAACAGGTTCTGACCGTCTTTGAAGCCCAGCAGCGCAACGGGTTCGAATTGTCCCTGCGCATTCTTGCGGAACACGATGGGATAGTGCGCCTGCAGGTTGCGGAACTCCGCCGGGAACGTCGCCGCGAGCATGACGTTGTCGCCAAACTCGGCGCTGCGGGTCGTGATCACACGCAGGTCTTTGTGATCGACATTGTTCAGCAGGACAGGGTTGCTCATAGCGCGCTATATCTTCGACAGACCGTGACGCTCGATATGACTGATCAGCGCGCGGTTGGTGGGTAATGCCGCCAGCATCTTGCTCGTCAGCGCCGCCGCTTCCCGAAAGTAGCTATCGGCGCGGTCGGCATCATCCGCACGGCGGGCCGCGCCGGCGCGATCGGGTCGAAAGCCCATTCCGTACAGCACATATTGATAACTGGCGGACGGAAACACTTCCTCGACCCGATGGAAATCGTAACGGGACGGCGGCTGATGGCGCCACAGCGTCAGCTGTTCCCGCAGCCGGTCCGGGATCGACTCGGGGCGGCGGTTGTCGATCCAGAAAGCCGAGTCGGTGCGCTGGGTCAGCACGTAATGCAGCTTCAGGAAGTCGATCACTCGCTCCCACCGGTACGTGAACGAGTCGTTGAACCGGCGCGCGACGATGTCCATTGCAGCGCGCGTTGCCGGCATCTGATCTCTGAGCATGGCGGCGGCCAGTTCGACCAGCGCGAGCGCCGAAGCTTCCAGCGGCTCGATGAAGCCCGCCGAAAGGCCGATGGCGACGCAGTTACGATGCCAGAACTTCTCGCGATAGCCTGGGTTGAAAGAGAGCTTGCGCGGCGACGGCATGTCCGGCGGCCCGCCGGTGCGCTCGATATATGCGCGCAGCTCGCGTTCAGCGGCGTCATCCGATGTGTGTGCGCTCGAATAGACATGGCCGATTCCCCGGCGGGTTGGCAGGCCGATGTCCCAGATCCAGCCGTTGCTTTGCGCCGTCGAAATCGTCTGCGACGCTATCGGGCTGTCGTCATTCCGATGGGGCACTTGAACGGCGAGCGCCGAGTCGTTGAACAGGACGTGCTGCTGCGACTTGAACGGCACGCGATAGTGCTGGCCCAGCAACAGCGATTGCAGACCGCTGCAATCGACGAACAGGTCGGCGGCAATGGCGCCGTTCTCTTTCGTTTGCACGGACGCGATATCGCCGCTGTCGTGTGTGTTGATGCCGACGACGTGATCGAGAATGTGATGCACGCCGAGCTGCTCGACGCAGTGCTTGCGCAGGAACAGACCGAACTTGCCGGCATCGAGGTGATAAGCGTAGTTGGCAACGGCTGCGTACTCGGGCGTCGCCGCTTGTTTGGGCGCCTTGTTGTGCGCGCACAGGTGCGGCTGGAAGCTCACCAGGTCGGCGAACGGCACGGCGGCGTGTCGCTCCAACCAGCCCGCGACCAGGTTGGTCTCGGTATAGCCGTGCGGCAGAACGAAAGGATGAAAGTAACTATCGTCGTTTCGCGTGCTGACCCATTGCTGGAACCTGGAGCCCTGCTTGAACGAGGCGTCACATTCCCGAATGAAGTCGGTTTCGGTGACGCCGATGCCTCGCAGGGTGTCGCGCATCGTCGGCCAGGTGCCTTCGCCGACACCGATGGGCGCGAGATTGGGAGATTCGAGCAGCGTGATTCGCAGCGTCGGGCCGGTGCGCGAGCGATGCTCGGCCGCCAGCACCCCGGCGGTCAGCCAGCCGGCCGAGCCGCCACCCACGATCATGATGTGTTGGATCTCCGCCATGGCCCAATATTGCCTGTAAAAAGAAAAAGCCGCCGGGGGAAACAGCGGCTTTTCCTGCCTGCAGCGCCTGCAGGCCCCGGCTTCAATTGCCGAACTTGTAGCGCGCGCCGATCATGAAGCGCGGCCCGGTCTGCTGGACCATGATGACCTGGTGCTGGTTGCGGCCGTGCTGGCGATAGATCTCGTCGGTGAGATTGATCGCCTCGGCCATCAGGGTCAGGTTCTCGTTCCAGTTGTAGCTGGCATTCACGTCCACCTGTCCGTATGCCTCGGTGTACACCGGATTGGGCAGGCCGCCGCCGTCGATGGTGTTGGCGAGGAACTTGTCACGCCAGTTGTACGCCGCGCGCACCTGGAACTTGTCGTTCTCGAAGAACGCCACGAAGTTCGCCGCGTCGCTCAGGCCGACCAGCGCGAACTGATCGTCCAGAGAGTTGTTGTTGTACACCAGGCTGGAGTCCACCATCGTGTAGTTCGCCGATACGCCGAAGCCCGAGTCGCCGAACATATGCTGGAGGTTCAGCTCCCAGCCATCGAGCGAGGCCGAGCGTTGATTCCTCGGCACCTTGATGGCGAACGTCGCGATCGGATCGCCGGGCACGCCGGCGATGTGGCCCCGGGTAACGTCCACGCCCGGATCGTTGGCGTGATTGGCAAAGATGAACTGGCGAATGCAGGTGAGCGTGTTGCAGCCCGACGCCACCGCTTCGTTGTAGTACCCGCCGAAGGCCGGCGTCAGCAACTCGTACGGCGTCTGCTGCTCGATGGCAGTGCCGATGTAATTGTCGATGTTCTTCTTGAAGTAGCCCACCGACATGTAGCTGGATTCGCTGTAGTACCACTCGAGCGACAGATCGAAGTTCTGCGACTCTAGCGGCTTGAGCTGTGGATTACCCTGCGCACCCGTGCCGCCGTCGATCCGGACCAGCTGGTCCAGCGTGCGGCCGCCCTGGATCTTGTCCCACACCGGCCGGCCGATGCTCTCTCCGTAGCTCGCGCGCGCCCTGAGACTGTCCGTGAGGTCGACCGCGAAGTCGAGGCTCGGCAGCACGTAGTCGTACTTGCCTTCCAGCTGCTCGAACGTGCCGCCGCTCTGCTGCAGTGAGAATTCGTTCTCGGCCACCCACACGATACCGGTGGAGACGGGCACGAAGGCGCGCGAGGTCACCTCGGTTTCTTCATAGCGCAGGCCGACGGCGCCCTGCATCGGCAGGCCCCATTCCCACTTCGTGCTGAACTGAACGAATGCGCTCTTCGATTTTTCCTGGACGCGGCGGTCGGTGGTGAAGATTGGCGACGCACGATACAGCGCCTCGTCCCCCACCGCGCGAGCCGCGAGCGCGCGCACCGTCTCGAAGTCGAAGGTGAAGAACTGGTTGAACAGGGCCGGGTTGTTGCTGCCAGAGATGTTGTCGAAGTAATGGCGCACGGTGTCGGCGCGCCAAACGTCGTCGGGATAATCCGCCGGATCCGTCGCGCCCGACCAGGTGTCCGCCTGCACGTTCGAGTACGCCGAGCGGTTTTTCACATCGGTCAGCGCCACGCCGAAATCGAGCCGTGAATCTTCGAGAAATTCCAGATCGCCGGTCAGCTGCGCCTGCTTGATGTCGCTCTTCATGTAGCTGTTGCGGAAGCTCGAGCCGGTGACTTCCATCTGCGAGGCATCGATGCCGTTCTGCCCTGGCGGCAGCTCCACGCTGATGACGGGGAAATCGCGCGAGAAATCCGCAGTGGTCGTGCCACGGAAGAAGCCGGCCACGCCGAGCACTGCGTTGGAACCATACGGGCTGTCGGCACCCGACTCGGCCGACGAATCGTGATAGTCGAACTGCAGGCCGAGGCGGTCCGTCGGGCGCCATTCGACGTTGAAACCCAGCGACTTGTTTTCGTTCTTGGTGCCGAACTTCGCGCCGCCCATCGCGAGATCGCTGCTCGCCGGCACGATGGTCTCGGAATAGATCAGCGGTGCGGCCACCGGACCATCGGTCCAGCTGCTGGAGGAGGGCCCGAAGTTGAACCACACCGACAATTCGTTGCGCTGTTGCGCGATTCTGTTCTCGGAGTAGGTGTAATCGAGGGTCGTCGTGATCGTGTCCGTCGGCGCATATTGCAACGTCAGCTGGCCGTTGGTGCGCTTGCGCTCCACGCCGTTGACGCTATAGCCGAGGTTCTGCGGCACCGAATAGATATCGCTGGGGCCGGGCCGATTGACGATGTTTTCCGAGCCCGGCTCGCCGGGCACGGGAATCCTGCCCCAGCTGTTATCGTCATCGCCGCGGAACGGTCGCCAACCGTTGCCGACCGTGGCCTGGTTGTAGCCGAAGTCGCGTTCCTGGTAGCTCGCGCTCAACGCGATGCCGAACCTGTCGTCGCCGAAGGTCTGGCTGTAGATGCCGGAGACTTCCGGCGTGATCGAATCGCCCTGCAGGCTGCTCGGCAGATTGTCCACCGACGTGTCCATCACGCCCTTGGCGCCGAAGCTGGTGTGCAGACCTGGATTGTCCAGCGGCCGAGCCGTCTTGATATTGATGGTCGCGCCGATGCCGCCGGTCGGCGTCGCCGCACGACTGGTCTTGTAGACCTCGATCGCCGAGATCGCCTCGGATGCGAGGTTTGCGAAATCGAAAGCGCGCGATGCCGATGCGCCGGTGTCTTCCAATGCCGAAGCGGGCATCTGGCGCCCGTTCAACAACACCAGGTTGAAGTCGGGGCCGACGCCACGCACCGTCACTTTCGAGCCTTCGCCCAGCGAGCGGTCGATCGACACACCGCTGACGCGCTGCATGGATTCGGCGAGGTTGGTGTCCGGGAACTTGCCGATGTCTTCGGCGACGATGCCGTCCATCACGCCTTGCGAGGCGCGCTTCAGCTCCATCGAGGAGGTGAGGCTGCCGCGGATGCCGGTGACGACCACCTCTTCGAGCTCGCTGGTTTGCTGCGAGAACGCCGGCAGTGCCACCGCCGTTCCGAGAATCAAAGAGATAGCACGCGCTAGTTTATTGCCCTGGAATGCGCGATCGCTCACGACTCGTACCCCCCGTGTCCATTCGTCGCCAATTTATTGTTGCCCCCGGCGTGGCCGGTACAGGCCAGTAAACACCGGATGAAAGCGCTTACAAATTACGGTAGCATGCTCCCGAGCGTTCCGGCAAGCGGGCACTTGCGCGGGATGTGGCGAAGTGTGCGGGAAGCGGTCATAGTGACCGCTAACAGCCACGCATGACGACCAATCACGATTACAAACATCGGCGAGTCACATGCTGCAAGGAAAATTGAACATCGCATTCGTGGCGCTCACGGTTGCGATCGGGGGCTTCCTGCTCGGCTTCGACGCCACGGTGATCTCGGGCGTGGTGCCGTTCATCAAGGAATATTTTTCTTTGAGCGGCGCCAGCGGCGATCTGAAGCTGGGCTTTGCCGTCAGCAGCCTCGGGTGGGGCGCGATGGCGGGCAACGCGCTTGCCGGCCCGTTGAGCGATCGTTTCGGACGGCGGCGGGTGCTGCTCGGTACCGCGCTGCTATTCGTGTTGTCTTCCTTGCTGGCTGCAACCGCAACTTCGTTTCCGAGTTTCGTGGTCGCACGCATCGTGGGCGGGCTGGCCGTCGGTGGCGCGATTCTGATTGCGCCGGTGTACATCGCGGAGATCGCGCCGGCCGACAAGCGCGGCGGTCTGGTGTCGCTGAATCAATTGATGATCGTCATCGGCATCTCGGCATCGTTCTTCTCGAACTATTTCCTGCTGGATCTGGGCGAGCACAACTGGCGGTACATGCTCGGCGTGCAGATGGTGCCGGCGGTGCTGTATTTCACGTTGTTGTGGTTCGTTCCGGAGAGTCCGCGCTGGTTGTTGCTGAAGCGCAGAGATGAGGCGGCGCTCGCGGTGCTGCGCAGAGTCGCGGGAGAGCAGCAGGCGCAGGAGAACCTGCAACAGATCCAGCGCAGCCTGAACACGAAAGCCGTGTCGCGCGGCTTTCGCGGGCTGCTCGACTCGCGCGTGCGGCTGATCATGATCGTCGCGCTCGGCCTGGCGTTCTTCCAGCAGATCACCGGCATCAACGCGATCTTCTATTACCTGCCGACCATCTTCGCGGAAGCGGGCGGCGGCGTGAACGACGCCTTCCGGCAGGCCGTGCTGGTGGGCGTGGTCAACGTGCTGATGACGTTCGTTGCGATCTGGCTGATCGACAAGCTGGGCCGCAAGCCGCTGCTCCTCATGGGTATCGCCGGCATGGCATTGTCCCTGTTTGCGATCAGCTGGGCTTTCGGCCAGGAAAGTTACAACGCCCGGCTGGTGCTGATCGCCATCATCGGCTTCGTCGCCTCGTTCGCGATTTCGCTCGGGCCGGTCATGTGGGTGCTGCTCTCGGAAATATTTCCGAACGAACAGCGCGCCGCGGCCATTTCGGTGGCAGGATTCTGGAACGCTCTGGTCAGCGCCACGGTCACGATGATATTTCCCTGGGCGCTGTCGACCTTGAGCTCGAGCCTCACCTTTCTGGCATTTGCACTGTTCGCGACCGCGGCGTTGCTGTTCGTGGTGCTGCTCGTGCCTGAAACCAAGGGCCGTACGCTCGAGCAGCTGGAGAGCGATCTGATGACCGCCAAAGCATGATTGTTACTGCACGACGATGAGCAAGCGAGCTGCCAACGACAACGCCAAGAAGCGCGCTACGGTCGCACTGCCGGATTCCCCGCCCACGCTGGAGATGGTGGCGAAGGAAGCTGGCGTGTCGATCGCGACCGTATCCCGCATCATCAACGGCACCGCCAAGGTGAGCGCCGAGCGCAAAGATGCGGTCGAGGCGGCCATCGCCAAGCTCAATTTCCGTCCGAACGCGGCGGCGCGCGGGCTGGCATTGGGCAAGTCCAACACCATCGGTGTCATCACCCAGGCGATCGACAGCCCGTTCTACGGCGAAGGTCTGCGAGGCATCGAGGATTATCTGCAGCAGCGTGGTTACACCGCGCTGTTCATGAGCGGTAATTGGGACGAACGGGACGAGGAGCGCTGCATGGCGGAGCTGCTCTCCCGGCGCGTGGACGGCATCATCATTTTCTCGGGGCGACTGCAGGACCGGCAGCTGGCTCATTACGCGAAGCAGGTGCCGCTGGTGGTGAGCGGTCGCAGTCTCAAGGCCGCAAACATTTTCAGCTTGCCGGTGGACGACGAGCGCGGCGCGCTGCTGGCGACGCGGCATCTGATCGAGCTGGGGCATCGTCGCATTGCCTTCATCGCCGGCATTCTGGATCACCCGGACGCGTCGTTACGTTTCAAAGGCTATCGCCGTGCGCTGGCGGAGGCCGGGATTGCGCATGATCCGAAGCTGGTCGTGCCCGGCGACTTCCATGAAGAAGGCGGTGTCGAGGCGACCATGCGGCTGCTGCGGTCTGGAAACAAGTTCACCGCGCTGTTCTGTGTGAACGATCAGACCGCCTACGGTGCGTGCCTCGCGTTGTATCGCAGCGGCTTGAATTGCCCGCGCGATGTTTCGGTCGTCGGCTTCGACGACCTGCATTCCTCCTCGTATCGAGTGCCGCCGCTCACCTCGGTGCGTCAATCGATCCGCGTGCTGGGTGAAAGCTCGGGCGCGGCGATGCTGCAGATGTTGCAAGGTGAGCAGCCGAACATTTCCCTGCCGCAGGTCCAGCTGATCGTGCGTGAATCGACCGCGGCGCCTGCCAAAGAATGACCAGATGAGCGAGCAACTACCGGTAGCCGAGCTGCGTCGGCGCTTTGCCAGCAATTTCGTCTGGGGCGTCGCCACCAGCGCTTTCCAGATCGAAGGCGCGGCGCGCGCCGACGGCAAGGGTCCATCGATCTGGGACGAGTTCTGCCGCGTGCCCGGCGCGATCGCCGATGGCGGCACCGGCGATGTGGCGTGCGATCATTATCATCGGCTCGAATCCGACCTGGATCTGATCGCCGATCTGGGCGTGACGGCGTATCGGTTTTCCATTTGCTGGCCGCGCGTTCAGCCCGCCGGCACTGGCGCATATAACGAGCGCGGCATCGGCTTTTACGAGCGCCTGGTGGACGGTTTGCTGGAAAGAGGCATTCAGCCTTACGCGACCCTGTATCACTGGGATTTGCCGGCAGAGCTGCAACATCGCAGCGGCGGCTGGTTCGGGCGCGATACGGCGTATCGATTCGCGGAGTACGCCGAGGTGATCTCGCGTCGCTTGGGTGACCGCATCGTATCGATCGCGACTCACAACGAGCCCTGGGTCTCGGCGGTGCTGGGTTACGAACGCGGCGTGTTCGCGCCGGGCGTGAAGGATCGCCGCATCGCTTATCAGGCCAGTCATCATTTGTTGCTGAGTCATGGGCTGGCGGTGCAGGCGATGCGCGCCGCGGGTATCAAAGCGGAACTGGGGATCGTGTTGAACATGTCGCCGGTGCGGCCGGCGACGGATTCCGAGCTCGATGCGCACCATGCGCGGCTCGAAGATGGGCGCCTGGTCCGCTGGTACACGGACGCCTTGTTCAAGGGGCAGTATCCGAGCGACATCGTCGAGCATCTCGGCGCGGATGCTCCCGTGATCCAGGCCGGTGACGCGGCGTTGATCGCGCAGCCCTGCGACTTCGTCGGCATCAACTACTATCACCCGACGGTATCGAGCAGCTCCAACCCAGCGTCGCCGGCTTCAAGCGGCGCGGCAGTCACCGATATGGGCTGGGAAGTCGCGCCGCGCGGGCTCTCGGATTTGTTGCTGCGCCTGAAGCGCGACTATCGATTGCCGCCGATCTATATCACCGAGAACGGCGCGGCTTATCGCGACCAGTTCGTGGACGGGCGGATCGAGGACGAGCAGCGGCGGCAATACATCGAGTCGCATCTGCTCGCGGTGGTCGAGGCGATCGACCGCGGTGTCGACGTGCGAGGCTATTTCGTCTGGAGCTTGATGGACAACTTCGAGTGGGCCGAGGGCTATCGCAAGCGGTTCGGCATCGTACACGTCGATTACGCGACACTGCGCCGGACGTTGAAACGCAGCGGTCTGTGGTATCGAGCGCTGCTCAAGAGCGTGAACGCGTGACGATCAGCACATGCCCACGGGCAGGATCAGTTGAGTGGCTTCCGGCTGCGCAGCGCGGCGGCCGCGGGCGCGGCCCCTGTTGCTTCGGCCACGCGGTCCGGCATGAATCGCTGAAAGGGTCTCGCGGGCCGCTTCGGTGGCATCGGTTGCGGATTCATAACCGAGCATGCGCGTGAAGAGATCAGCCATCGGCGTGTGCTGATAGCTGTGCAGCTCGTAGCTGTAACCGTCCTGGTCGTAGAAAATCCGTGCGTATCCTTGCTCGGTGTGGAGTAGATCGACCAGCGTGCGCATCGCCTTCGCCAGCGGGGTGAAAGGAGACTCGACCGAAGCATCGAGAGTTGCCATAACCGGCAGTATAAGAAGTACAGGGTGGCCAAAAGAGGCGACCAGTCCGCAGTCCCAACATTTTCGGGGAACGCCTTATTCATTTTCCGCCATGCCCGTCGGCGTTGACATGGCCACCTGCTTCGGTCCCCAAGCCAAGCATCAGCTTGGCAAACGCATACTGCCGCGTATTTCTCGTCCCGCGGAGGGTGCGATGCAGTCACGTTCACGCGAGCGCTGGCGGGCGCTGCCGGCCTGTTTTAGCAAGAATTCACGATCCACCGTCACTTAAACTCATCGTGCATGCGACAGCGAGGTCGCGATCGACAGGCGAGGGTGCATCCATGAAAGTGGTGATCACGGGCGGCACGGGATTTCTCGGTCAGCGGCTGGCCGCGCGCATACTCAAACAGGGGACATTGGTCGCGCCCTCGGGTGAGCGCCGGGCAGTGAGCGAGCTGATGCTGTTCGACAGCCGCCTCCCAGCCGATTTCACCGTCGCCGATCCACGCATCAAGCTGGTGGAAGGCGACATCGCCGATCGGGCCACCGTGACCGGGCTGATCGATCGCCCCGACATCGCGGTCTTCCATCTGGCTTCGGTCGTCAGCGCTGGCGCGGAGCAGGATTTCGACCTGGCGATGCGCGTGAACCTGGACGGTCACAGGTACTTGCTCGACGCGCTGACTGCGCTTGGTTCCCGCCCTAGATATGTGTTCACCAGCTCGCTGGCCGTGTACGGCGGCGACGGCGTATTGCGCGAGGTGGATGACCCCACGCGCCACATTCCACAGACGACCTATGGGATGACGAAGGCGATCGGCGAGCTGTTGGTCAATGACTACACCCGCAAAGGGTTCATCGACGGCCGCAGTGCGCGCCTGGGTTTCGTGATCGTGCGACCGGGCGCGCCGAACCGGGCGGCTTCGGGTTTCGCGAGTGGCGTGCTGCGCGAGCCGCTGAATGGTGAAGACTATGTGTGCCCGGTGCCGTTCACGACCAAGGTGGCAGCAATCGGTTATCGCACCGTCATCGAGGGATTGCTCGCGCTGCATGCAGTCGATGGCGCAAAGCTCGGGGCCGATCGTTCGATCAATCTGCCCACGCTGACGGTAACTGTCGGCGAGATGATCGAAAGCTTGCGGCGAGTCGCTCGCGACCGGAAGCTCGGCGCCATCACCGAGCAGCCCGATCCCTTTGTCATGAAGGTAATATCGGCCTGGCCCGAGCAGATGCTGGCGACACGTGCGGCGGCGCTCGGGTTCCCGCGGGATGAGAACGTCGATGACATCATCCGCGCGTACATCAGCGACTACCTCGAGTAAGCCATGGACCAGAAAAAGATTGCGGTCGTGACGGGTGCCGGCAGTGGCATAGGGCGGAACGCCGCGCTCGCGCTGGTGAAGCGGAATTTTGCAGTCGTGCTCGCCGGTCGCAATCTGCAGACCTTGAACGAGACGGCATCGCTGGCCGGCGGCGCCGACATGCTCGCGATTCCGACGGACGTGACTCAGCCCGATTCAGTCGCTCAGCTGTTCGAGAAAACGAAGGCGGCTTACGGGCGCGTCGATGTGTTGTTCAACAATGCGGGCGCCAGTGCGCCGCCGGTGCCGTTCGAAGAGCTCACCCCTCAGCAGTGGGATGCCGTCGTCGCAGTGAATCTGACCGGTGCGTTCCTGGTCGCGCAAGCCGCGTACCGCGTCATGAAAGATCAAACACCGCAAGGTGGCAGGATCATCAACAATGGCTCGATCTCCGCGCATGCGCCGAGGCCGAACTCGGCGCCGTACACCGCGACCAAGCACGCCATTACGGGCTTGACCAAGTCGTTGTCCCTCGATGGCCGCAAGCACAACATCGCCTGCGGGCAGATCGACATCGGCAATGCCGCGACCAGCATGGTGAGCAAGATCTCCACCGGCGTCATTCAGGCCAACGGCTCGCTGCTGGCGGAGCCGACCATGCCGGTCGATCATGTGGGCGAAGCCATCGCCTACATGGCCGGTCTGCCGCTCGAGACCAACGTGCAGTTCATGACGGTGATGGCCACGGCCATGCCATACATCGGTCGGGGCTGAACCGATCGATACGCGAGCGTGCGGCTCGACGCCGGTCGGGCGAGGTTGTATTTTCAGGCGCCGTGAATCCTCCAGCGAGGCGCCGCAGACATGGGCCGAGCCAGATACGCTGCAATCATCGCCGTGCTGCTGACGATGACGGCATGTAATAGCAATGAGCCGCAACCTTCCGCATCGAATCGAACCGACCAGGTGACGCACGAACTGGCGGGCACGCGCTGGGCGCTGGTGCAGGTCGGCGACAAGCCCGTGACACTCAGCGAAGGTGGCCGAGAGCCATACATCGCGCTCAATTCCGCCGATCGCAGCGTGGTCGGACACGCCGGCTGCAACCGGCTCTCGACGACATACGAACAGACCGGCGCGCAGCTCAGCTTTGGCGATCTGATCACGACGCGCATGTTCTGCCCGGACCTCCCGATCGAGACCGCACTGGTCGACGCGATGAAAGCGACGGCGGGCTGGCGCATCACCGGCTCGCAGCTGGAGCTGCTGAATGCTCAGCAGGTGCCGGTGGCACGTTTCGAAGCCCGGAACCTTTGACTCGTGCAACGCAGGCCGCTCCCTGCCGGCGTCTGGGCGCTCGGTCTGGTCAGCCTGTTCATGGATGTTTCTTCGGAGATGATCCACGCGTTGCTGCCGGTGTTCGTGGTCGGCACGCTCGGCGCCGGCACGATCTGGCTTGGCGTGATCGAAGGCGTCGCCGAAGCTACGGCCAATGTCGTGAAAGTGTTTTCGGGCGCGCTGTCCGACCGGTGGGGTAAGCGCAAATCGCTGGCGCTGCTTGGTTACGGTCTGGCGGCGATTACCAAGCCGCTGTTTCCGCTCGCGGGCAGTGCCGTCACGGTCTTTGCTGCGCGGTGTATCGATCGTATCGGCAAAGGAATTCGCGGCGCGCCGCGCGACGCATTGGTTGCCGACTACACGACGCCGGAACAGCGCGGCGCTGCTTATGGATTGCGGCAGTCGTTGGACACCGTCGGCGCGTTCGCCGGGCCGCTGCTCGCGATCGTTCTGCTGATGATGCTGGCGAACGACGTTCGCGCGGTCTTCTGGATCGCCGTCATTCCGGCACTCATCGCGGTCGCGATTCTGTGGTTCGCGGTGCAAGAGCCGCCCCATCTCAAGCCCATGCAGAAGCGGGTCGTGGAGCTGCGTCCGCGCGATCTGCCGAAGGCGTTCTGGGTGATTGCAACCATCGCGACGTTCTTCACGCTGGCTCGTTTCTCCGAAGCATTTCTGATCCTGCGCGGCGCCGACATCGGGTTGAGCATCACGTGGACGCCGCTCATCCTGGTGATCATGAACGTCGCTTACATGTTGTCCGCGTATCCCGCCGGAGTGCTGGCGGATCGCATGCCGCGTCATCATCTCTTGATGCTGGGGGCCGTGGTGCTGGTGCTGGCGAATTTGCTGCTCGCCGGCGCCCACGATGCCGCGGTCGTATTGTTGGGCGTCGCGCTTTGGGGGCTGCACATGGGGCTGACCGAAGGCGTGTTCACCGCGATGATCGCGGACGCCGCGCCAGCCGAGCTGCGTGGCACGGCCTTCGGTGTATTCAATCTCATGCGGGGGCTGCTGTTGCTCATGGCCAGCGTGATCGCGGGAATCATGTGGCAAGCGAGCGGTCCGGCCGCGACCTTCATCACCGCCGCGGTGCTGGCTGCGTTCTCGATGTTGCTGCTGATGGCGTCGCGCAGTATGTTGCGGTCATGACTGCCAAGGACCTGATTCAGGCGCTGCAGCTCGCTCCACATCCGGAGGGCGGGTGGTATCGCGAGATCTATCGCTCCACCGATCGGATTCAACGCGGCGCCGAGTCACGCAGCGCGACTACGGCGATTTATTACCTGCTGGAACGTGAACAGCTCAGTCGCTGGCACGTCGTCGACGCCGATGAGATCTGGCATTTCTACGGCGGCGCGCCCCTCGAGTTGCTGGCCTACGATCCGAAGTCACGCCAACTGAATCGCCACTTGCTTCATGCCTCTGCCGAGGATGCGCGGCCAGTGGGCGTCATTCCTTCCGGTGTCTGGCAGGCTGCGCGCAGCCTGGGCGAGTATTCGCTGGTCGGTTGCACCGTCAGTCCGGGCTTCGAGTTTTCAGGATTCAAGTTCACCGCCGACCTGCCCGACCATCGTGCGCACTTCGTCGGGGAGCTGTCCCGATACTCGGCGTTGCTGTAGGTGGTTGGGATCAACGCTTCAATGAGTGCGCACAGGACCTAGTCATGAGCGCCAGCCCGTTGCCGCGGCGTCGAATGGGCTTCTGGATGTGCCTGGCGCTGGTGATCGGCAATGTGGTCGGGTCCGGGGTTTATCTGTTGCCCGCGTCGCTGGCGCCGTACGGTCTGAACAGCATCTTCGGTTGGCTCATCACTGCGGGTGGCGCCGTCGCGCTGGCGGTGGTCTTTGCTCGGCTCGCGAAGCTGTTTCCGAAGGCCGGCGGGCCGTATGTTTATGCGCGCATCGCCTTCGGAAACCGGGTCGGGTTCCTCACCGCGTGGGGCTACTGGATAGGCGCATGGGTGGGCAATGCGGCCATTGCGATCGCGACCGTTGCCTATCTCGCCGAACTGATTCCGTGGATCAAACATACGCCGGGCGCGCCAGCGCTCGCTTCCTGCGTGATCATCTGGGTGCTGACCTATGTGAACTGGCGGGGCGCGCGCGAGGTCGGCGGGCTGCAGATCGTCACGACCGTGCTGAAGTTGCTGCCGCTGGTCGCGATCATCGCATTGGGGGTGTGGTTGTTGATGACAGCCGATGCATCGGTCATCCAAGCCGCACCACCGTCGTTCTCCCTGTCAGCCATCAATGCGTCCGCGATTCTGACGCTATGGGCGTTTCTCGGCTTGGAGTCCGCCACGGTGCCGGCGCGCGTTGTGGACAATCCAGAGCGCAACGTGCCGCTCGCAACTCTCTGGGGCACGCTGGTCGCAGCAGTCATCTACATCCTGACTTGTTCGATCGTCGTTTTGCTGCTGCCGGGCTCGCAGCTCGCGGACTCCAGTGCGCCGCTCGCCGATGTGATCCGAATGTTCTGGGGAGAGGGCATTGCAAGCACGCTGGCGCTGTTCGCATTCATCAGCGGTTTCGGCGCGCTCAACGGCTGGATCCTGCTGCAGGCGGAGATGCCGCGCGTGCTGGCCAATGAGGGTGTGTTTCCAAAGGTGTTCGCTCGCGAGTCGCGGCATGGCACGCCCGGCGCGTCGCTGCTGATCACGAGCCTGCTGCTCACCACGCTGGTATCGATGAATTACAGTCGCTCCATGGTGCAGGTGTTCACCTTCATCATCCTGATCGCGACCTCGACTTATCTGGTCATGTACCTGTGTTGTGCCCTGGCCGCGCTCAAGCTCTGCTGGGACGGCTCGCTGGGGTCGGCGGGCCGGCGACTGTCGCCCTTCTTGCTAATCGCGACGCTCGCATCGGTGTATTCGCTGTGGACGCTGTTCGGTGCCGGTGCCGAGGCGTTCTGGTGGAGCCTCGCGCTGTTCGCGGCAGGGCTGCCGGTCTATTGGTTGATGCAACGGCCTGGCAGCGCGGCTCGACCCGGCGCGCCCACGTATTGACTGACAATTCACTCGCCAGCGGGCCGTGCGGCGATGCATACTGCGGACCAATGCAACCGGTTACACTCGGTAACTAAGCGATAGATTCGACCGCCACCACGGCGGAGCGAGGGGGTTGGATGAACCAGAACACCTACGACGCCATTGTCGTCGGCACCGGCATCAGTGGCGGCTGGGCGGCCAAGGAGCTGACCGAAAAGGGATTGAAGACGCTGGTCCTGGATCGCGGGCGCATGATCCGGCACGTCCAGGACTATCCCACTGCAACCACCGACATGTGGGACTTCCCATATGCGGGGCGGGCTACGGCCGAGGAATTGAGGCGTCACGAAACCGCTGCCCGCAGCGGTTACGCGGTCACGCAGGCGACCAAGCACTGGTGGGTCGACGACACCGAGTTCCCCTATACCGAGAAGCAACGCTTCGACTGGATTCGCGGCTATCACGTCGGCGGCCGCTCCATCATGTGGGGCCGGCAGAGCTACCGCTGGAGCCCGATGGATTTCGAGGCCAATGCCAGGGAGGGGATCGCGGTCGACTGGCCGATCCGCTACGACGATCTCGCGCCCTGGTACGACCATGTCGAACAGTTCATCGGCGTCAGCGGCCAGAACGAGGGCTTCGCGCAGCTGCCCGACGGCAAGTTCCTGCCGCCGATGGAAATGAACTGCGTCGAGAAACATTTCAAACAGGCGGTGGCCGACAAGCTGGGACGGCAGATGACGATTGGCCGCGTTGCGCACCTGACGGCACCGCTGGCGCACAGCCCGCAGCGTGGCACCTGCCAGTACCGGAACATGTGCATCCGGGGCTGCCCGTTCGGCGCCTACTTCAGCAGCCAATCGAGCACGCTGCCGGCTGCGGAGAAGACCGGCAACATGACGCTGCGGCCGAATTCCATCGTTTACGAGATCATTTACGACGAGAAGAAAGGACGGGCCAGCGGCGTGCGCGTGCTCGACGCCGAGACGCGGGAACAGACCGACTTCTTTGCCAAAGTCATCTTCCTGTGCGCGTCGACCTTCGGTTCGACGTACATCATGATGAACTCCGTCTCCAGCCGCTTCCCGAACGGCTTCGGCAACGACAGCGGCGAGCTCGGCTGCAACATCATGGATCACCAGCTCGAGGTCGGCGCGCGCGCCATGGTCGACGGCTTCGATGACAAGTACTACACCGGTCGCCGCCCGAACGGCATCTACATCCCGCGATACCGCAACGTCGGCAAGAATAAGCGCGATTACCTGCGCGGCTTCGGCTATCAAGGCGGCGCTTCACGCGGTGGCTGGACCGGGCTGATGCTCGATACCAAGCTGGGCGAAAAGTTGAAGGAGAGCGCGGCGGAGCCCGGTCCCTGGTACATGGGCCTCGGCGGTTTCGGTGAAATCCTGCCGTATCACGAGAACCGCGTGACCCTGGATCACTCCAGGAAGGACAAGTACGGCATGCCGGTGCTGGCGTTCGATGCGGTGCTCAGGCAGAACGAGCTGGCGATGCGCAAGGACATGGCGAACGATGCGGCCGAAATGCTCGAAGCCGCGGGTTATCGCAACGTGCGCAGCTACGATCGCGAGATGGGCATCGGCCTGGGCATTCACGAGATGGGCACGGCGCGCATGGGGCGCGATCCAAAGACGTCGGTGCTGAATGGGTGGAATCAGGTGCACGCCTGCAAGAACGTCTATGTCACGGACGGCTCGTGCATGACCTCCGCGGCGTGCCAGAACCCGTCGCTGACCTACATGGCTTTGACTGCGCGCGCCTGCAATCACGCGGTCGAAGAATTGAAGCGCATGAACATCTGAGGTGAGTCATGAGTCTGGACAGCATGAACATGAATCGTCGTCAGGTGTTGCAGCGAGTCGCCTATCTGATGGGCGGCGCGATCTCGGCGCCCGCCGTGCTCGGTCTGCTCAATGGCTGCTCGCCCAAACCGGAAGCGTCGAGCTGGCAGCCCGTGTTCTTCAGCAAGGAACAGGGCGCGATCGTGGCCGAGGTCGCGGAGATCATCATTCCGCGCACCAAGACGCCGGGCGCCAAGGATGCGGGCGTGCCCGGGTTCATCGACACCATGCTCAAAGACGTCTACGAGCAGGGGGATCGCGATCGTTATCTGGCGGGCTTGCAGGAATTCGACGATGCCGCGCGCCAGGCGCATGGCAAGCCGTTCGTCGAGCTGAGCAAAGCTCAACAGACCGAACAGGTGCAGAAATTCAACGACGAGGCCATCGCAACCGAGCTGGCCTACGATCCGCGCCCGAAGAATCTGCAGCGTCCGTTCATTCTCATGACCCGTGAGCTGACGCTGCTGGGCTTTTTCTGTTCGGAAGTCGGCGCCACGCAAGTCTTGCAGTACGTTGCCGTGCCCGGGAGCTATCAGGCCTGCGTGCCGGTGGCTGAAGCGGGCAACGGCAGGGCCTGGGCGCAGGAAGCGATGGGGCGGCTCTGATCGCTACCGACGCAGCAGCCGGCGGCGCAGCAGGCCGCTGGCGCTGGTCGATTCGAACAGCAGCAGCAAGCCCAGCGCGACCAGCAGCGGCAGGATTTCAAACACCGCGCGATAGGCCAGCACGGCGCCGAGCAGTTTCGAGGGCGGTACCTGCGGCAACATCAATAGCAGCGCCGCTTCCAGCACCCCCAGCCCGGCCGGGACATTGCTGAGCTGGCCGGCGATGAAGGCGATGCAGTAGATCGCGATGAATGCCGGCCAGCTCATGTTCAGCTCCGCCGGCATGAACAGATAAAGAATGCCCGTCATCAGCGAGATCTGCGCCAGCCCGATGATCAGCTGCAACGAGGTGTCGCGAAACGTGGGTACCGGCAGCGTTTGTCCACGTATCACCAGCGGCGTCTTGCGGCGGATGACGAAGATCAGCCAGCCGATGTCCTTGGCCAGGCCGATCACGCCGAGCAGCAGCACCGTGCCGGTGGAAAGTCGCAGCGCCTGGGCCGCCGTTTCGGCATTGAGTAGCAGTGACAGATCGACCAGCCAGCCGACACTGAAGAAATAAGGCATGGCGGCGAGCACGACGACTGTCGCGACTTCGCGCGCCGACAGGCCGACCGCTGCATACATGCGATAACGCAAAGCGCCGCCACTGACCAGCGCGAGACCGATGGCGCGCCCGATCGGGTTGGAAATGATCGCGGTTCGAAACGCGGCCGCGTACATCGCGCGTCCGCTTGCCATCCGCACGGCGATGCCTTCGTAAATTCCAACCAATGCATAGACGCCCGCGCTGAACAGCACGCCGAGCATGACGGTGGCGTGCGGCTGCGCCAGCAGCTGCTGCTTGACCTCACCGAAATCGATGCTTTCGAGCCGATCGGCCAGCACCCAGCCGGCCAGCGCGAGCATCGGAATCCACAGCAGCGGGGCCCATTTCTTCATGTAGCTGAACGCACGGACGCAGGTCTTCGATCATCTCAGATCGGCCGCTTCGCGCGGCATCTGTAAGCCGATGCAATTCGTTCAGCTGGACCGGCGTTCCATTCCTTGCCGGAGAGGAAAGCTCGTATCCGTGGTTCGAGTGTCGGGCTGTGCCGGACAGCCGTCCTGTTGTCAGTTGCCCGAGCGAACCGTAATCGGCGGCGCCGGGCAGTGCTGGCGGATGAAATCCATGTGCTTCGGCATGGCGTCGGCGCAGTTGGCGATGACCGAGCGCACCTGGAGCACGCGGCGGCGTGAGTCGTCGGCGGATAACACGTCGCAGACGGGATCGTAGCCGCGCGGCACGATGCCCTGTCCGATGAAAACTGCGAACCAGCTGGTCTCGGTGAACAGCTCGGTGTCCTGACGGAAGATGCGGCCCCGGCTGCGGAACAGCTCCATTCTTTGCTTCAGGCTCTCTGGAATGCTCATGGTGCGGCACTCGTTCCAGAACGGCGAGTCATCGCGCGTCGTCGCGTGATAGTGGAGGATGAGGAAGTCGCGAATGCGCTCGTACTCGAACGTGCAGGCACGGTTGTATTCCTCGATGTCCGCCGGTTCGAAGTGACGGTCGGGGAACAGCGAGAGCAGCCGCGCGATGCCGCTCTGGATCAGGTGAATGCTGGTGGACTCGAGCGGCTCCATGAATCCGGCCGCAAGACCAATCGCCACACAGTTGTTGATCCAGAAACGCTTGCGGCGCCCGGTCACGAACTTGAGCACGCGCGGATCGGCGAGCGGGCGGGCGTCGAGATTGGCGAGCAGCGTCTGCGCCGCTTCGTCGTCGCTCAAGTGGTTGCTCGAATATACATAGCCATTGCCGATGCGATGCTGCAACGGAATGCGCCACTGCCAGCCGGCGCTGCGCGCGGTCGAGCGCGTGTAGGGCGAAGGCTCGCCCGCGTTTTCACAGGGCACGGCCAGGGCGCGATCACAGGGCAGCCAATGGGTCCAGTTCTCATAGCCGCTCTTGAGCGCCTGCTCGATGAGCAGGCCTCGAAATCCGGAGCAGTCGATGAACAGGTCCGCCTCGATGCGTTCCCCGCTCGCGAGTTGCACCGACTGGATGAAGCCGCTCTCGCCCTCGAGCTGCACGTCCACCACTTTGCCTTCGGTGCGAACTACGCCGCGCTGCTCCGCATAGTTGCGCAGATAGCGCGCATACAGCGCCGCATCGAAGTGAAATGCATAGGAGAGCGTTGCGAGCGGCGTGTTGCCCGCCTGCAGCGGCCGCATGAACCGACCCTTGCGCGCCGCGACTGCGGGCAGCGAGTAATCATCGAGATCGGCCGGTTCGCCGAGCGAGCGCAGTTTCAGCCACCAGGCATGGAAGGAGACGCCCTTGATGTCGGTGCCGAACGGTCCGAACGGATGCAGGTAGGCGCGGCCGATGGCGGACCAGTTCACGAACTCGATGCCGAGCTTGAACGTGCCCTGTGTCTGGCGCACGAAGTCGTTCTCATCCAGGCCGAGCAGCCGGTTGAAGACGGAGATCATGGGGATGGTCGCTTCCCCGACGCCCACGGTGCCGATCTCTTCGGACTCGACCACCCGAATCGCGCAGTAGCCCTGCAGCACCTGAGAAAGCGCGGCGGCGGTCATCCAGCCGGCCGTGCCGCCGCCCACAATCAGCACGCTGCGAATTCGCATGTCGGACACGGCTTCCCCTGGGTTGTGTTGGGCTGCGTTGCGCACGACGCGGCGCGGAGCGCACGCTCTGCTGTCTCAAATGGACAACAAGGTCGTTTCGCGAAGCCTACGTGCTCCTGGCCGGAAATGTCCAGCGATAGTCAACGCGAACAAGGACTTCAGGCCGCGCCAGGACCCCCGAATTTAGCGGCAATTGGCGGCCTCGGGGCTTCGCGCAAGATCTGCAACTCAAAAATGTTTGGACAGCGCTGTCATTCTGACCTTAGGATGTTTGCCCAACAGCGTCGTCAGGATGCCCCCAACCGCCCGGGTTGGGCGCCGGCTGCCGGCAACGCTGCGAGCAACCACGGAACAAGCGCAAAGAAATTGGGGGACGAGACATGCGAAAAGTGCCTTTGGTACTGGGTGGGGTAGGCATTTGCTTCTCCATGTCGGCGGGCGTACTGGCTGCCGAAACGGGCGGAGCGGGTTTGGAAACCATTGTCGTGACCGCGACGCGCCGCGATACGAATCTTCAGGAAACGCCGCTTGCGATCTCGGCCTTCAGCCAGCAGACCCTGGATGAGAATCGCGTCTCGACGCTGCTCGACATGCGCGGCCTGGTGCCCAATCTGCAATTCTTCTCGAACGGCGATCACGCCGTGCCGCTGGTCTTCATTCGCGGCCTCGGCACGCGCAACCAGACGGAAGCGGGCGATCAGGGCATCGCGTTCTACACTGACGGCGTGTTCTCGGCCCGTTCCCAGGGCACGACCGTGATGATGTACGACCTCGATCGCGTCGAGGTGCTGCGCGGTCCGCAGGGCACGCTGTTCGGACGCAATTCGACCGGCGGTGCGGTGTCGCTCCATTCGGCCAAGCCACGTCTGGACGGCTTCGACGCTTCGGGCGAGATCGCCGCGGGCAGCTACTCGATGCTGGAGCTGCGCGGCATGGCCAATGTGCCCATCACCGAGAACTGGGCCGTCCGCGTAGCGGGCGCCAAGGATGAGCAGGAAGGTCAGACCAAGTACGCGCCGGGCAATCCGTTTGCTTCCTCGCGCAAGTACGGCACGGTCGATCTCAGCTCGTTCAGAGTCAGCTCGCTGTACCAGCCTTCCGAGGACGTGAGCTGGCACCTCGTCTACGAGAATTTCCGCAATCGCGGCACCGGTGACGTGGCCAGCCAGGATTTCAAGAACCGGGTCAACGATGCGACCGCGGCCGGCAACCTGGACCTGGACTCCGACAGCTTCCGCACGCGGCTCGATGTCGGCTTCGGCGAGGGTTACACGCTGAGTTACATCGGCGGCTACTCAGAATTCAGCCAGGCCCAGATGTACGGCAACGAGCCGCAGGGCGACACGCGCCACACGGTGGACTCGACCTACAAGGGAACTCAGCACGAGCTGCAGCTCACCAATCCGTCCGAAGCGCGCTTCAACTACACCGCCGGCCTCTACTACTTCGAGGAAGAAAACAGCATTCGCTTCGACATGCTGCACGGGAGCTGGGGCTTCACGCCGCAGGACCAGGACACCGTGCTCTCGGCATTCGTACAGCCGGCGCGCTCCCTGGAGACGCAGAGCGCGTATGCGCAGGGTACGTTCAAGTTCACCGATGCGCTGCGCCTGACCGCGGGCGCCCGCTACATCGACGATACGCGTGAGGACAAGGGCGGACGTTCGATCGACTGCACCTTTGGCCTGCGCGGCGACTTGCCGAGCAACCTCGCACGCAACGCGGCGGCACTGAACGGCGAGCAGGGTTGTTACTACCGCCAGTACAACGACATGAAAGGCGACTGGAGCAAGACGACGTGGATGGCGCGCGGCGAATACGACCTGACCGATTCGGTCATGATGTATCTGTCGTACGAGACCGGCTGGAAATCGGGTGTGTTGCAGGATGGCAAGGGCTACGACGACCTCGTGACGCCCAGCGGCACGCTCGATTTCTCGCGCAACAACTCGCTGCTGCAGCGGCCTGAAGAGGTCAACAGCACCGAGCTCGGCATCAAGACGGATTTCAGCAACTGGCGGCTCAGCGCGAACGTGTTCTACATGGAGTTCACGGACATGCAGGTGACCGGAGCGGTCATCGATCCGGTCACCGGCCAGTCGACGCTGACCAACACCAACGCGGGCGGCGCCACCATCAAGGGCCTGGAGCTGGAGGCTTCGGCGGGGCTGTTCAATGGCGCGGGCCAGCTCGCGGCGACGTTCGCGTATCTGGATGCGACCTATGACGAGTTCTTCGGCAACGAACAGAACTTCGGCGACGCGCGCGGCCGCATCTGGAACGACTGCGCCTTCGGTGTCGAGGCGAGCGGCGCCTGCGTGGGCAACGTGTTCAACTTCGCGGGTAACAACCTGCCGTATGCGCCGGAGTATCAGCTGACCGTGCAGTACTCGCACGAGTTCCCGCTGCCGGGCGGTGCTGCAGTGGTCCCACGCATTCGCGCCAGCTACTACGACGACATGTTCCTCGGCTGGGAGAACCGCACCAACCGGCCGGCGGGCACGTTGAACGCGGAGGATCCGGGCGAAAGGAACTTCGGCGTGCAGCCCGCTTACACGATGCTGGATGCGGCCATCGCCTTCCGTTCGAGCAGCGATCAATGGACCGCCGAGGCATTCATCACGAATGCGCTCGATGAGGCGGTGAAGACCGAAGCGTTCTACGGAACGCCGCGGACTTTCTACAGCTGGGGCCAGCGCCGCCAGGTGGGCGTCCGCCTCGCGTACAAGTACAAATAATCCGCTAATCGATACTCATTGGCAGGAGGAGGGCACCTCCCGCCTCGTCCTGCACTCGGCACGGTCCACGGACGGACCGTGCCATTTTTATGGCCACGGGTCGGATGGCGCCCCCGCAGTCCCTGCCGGGTGCTTCCCCTCGCCGAAGCGACACCGCCAACCCTTGTCGTGGCCGGCATCATGCCGTCCTTTTCCGCGTCGATGTCTGTTTCGGCAGGGTCGGCTCGTCATGGCTTCGGACAGGTATGCTGTTCGTCACCACGTAGGAGTCCGCCATGGCCGAATATCTGGTTCTGTTGCACGAAGATCCCGCAGTTACGCGCAAGCTCAGTCCCACCGAGATGCAGGCGCTGATCGAGCGCTATTCGGAATGGGTCGGCGGTCTGCGCGCCGCCGGGCACGTCAGTGTGGGCAAGAAGCTCAAGGATGAAGGCGGCCGTCATCTGCGCTCCGAGAAGGGCAAGATGGTCGTGAGCGAAGGGCCCTACGCCGAAGGCAAGGACATCATCAGTGGCCTGTTCGTCATCACCGCGGACAGCTACGAACAGGCGCAGGCCCGGCTGGCGTCGGGGCCGCATCTGGAATTCGGCTGGATCGAACTGCGCGAGATCGATGTCATCCCCCAGCGATAGTGATGCGCGCCGGCTGGTCGCCGACCTGTTTCGTCGTGAATCGGGTCGGCTGATCGCGCTGCTCGCCAATCGCGCCGGTGTGGCGCGCATCGACATGGTCGAGGACGCCGTGCAGGACGCGCTCGTCTCGGCGATGCGAAACTGGTCGATCAATGCCGTGCCGACGAACCCGTCGGCCTGGCTCTATACGGCGGCCCGGAATGCGCTCACCGATAAGTTGCGTCGCGCCCGCTTCGAAGTGCCCGAACAATTTACCCACGAGCCCGCCGCCGAGCCGGATGGCTCCTTCTCGGCCGAAAGCGCGTTCAATGACGAACTGCTGCGGCTGATCGCATTCTGTTGCCACCCGTCGCTGACGCCGGCGTCGCAGCTGGCATTGACGTTACGCCTGGCCTGCGGCTTGAGCGTCGACGAGATCGCGCATGCTCTGCTGACGTCTCCTCAATCCATCATGCAACGGATCGTGCGAGCCAAGCGTGAGCTGCGTGATGCGGAGGTGACCTTCGACATCGCCCCGCGCGAGTTGGTCCAGGAACGATTGCCCCGCATTCTGAATGCGATCTATCTGCTGTTCGATGCGGGCTATCTGAGCCCGCGACATCCGCAGTGGTTCCGGCCTTTGCTGTGTGACGATGCGTTACGGCTGGTCAGGATGCTGGCCGATCATCCATTGACCGCCGAGCCTGAAACACATGCGTTGGCTGCGTTACTGCATCTCACGGCCGCGCGCTCTCCGGCCAGAGTGGATGAGGAAGGTCACCCGGTGCCGCTGGCCAGGCAGGATCGTTCGCGTTGGAACCAGGCGGCCATCAATGCCGGCATGGAGTATTTTTCACGGTCCATTCGCGGCGAGTCGTTGACTCGCTACCACATCGAAGCCGCGATCGCGACCGTACATGCCAGCGCCGCCAGCATGGAGACCACCGACTGGGCGCAGATCGTGCGTCACTACGATCAGTTGTGCGAGCTGTTCCCCAGTCCGGTTGCAACTTTGAATCGGGTCATCGCGTTACGCTACGCACGTGGTGCGCAGGAAGCACTGCTGGCGCTGCGGGCCAGCGATGAATTGCACGCGCTCCAGGACACGCTGCTGTATCACGCCACGATGGCGGAACTGCATGAAGCGATCGAGGAGCATGATCGAGCGGCGGCAGCATTCGATGCAGCGGCGGAGCTTGCCGAGAGCGATACGCTGGCTGAGTTGTTCCGGCGCCGTGCCCGGGCGGTGAAGAATCAACCCTGATTTGATCCATGACACTACTGGCGGCCATCGTCGAGACCTCTTCCAAAGTCGCCGCCACGTCGGCGCGGCTGGCGAAGGTGCGCGAGCTGTCGGCGTGCCTGCGCCAGTTCGAGCCGGACGAGATCGTCATCGGCGTCGCATATCTCTCCGGAGAGACGCCGCAGGGTAAGATCGGCATTGGCTATTCGGTCCTCAAGTCAGCGAGCGGCGGAGCCTCAGCTCGCGAACCCGTTCTCTCGGTGTTGGAAGTCGATCGACGCCTGACCGAGATCGCCGACATCCGCGGCAGCGGATCGACGACGCGCCGCGCCGACGCGATACGCGAGCTGTTTTCGCGGGCCACGGAAGCTGAGCAACATTTCCTGATTCGCCTGCTGATCGGCGAGCTGCGCCAAGGTGCGCTCGCTGGCGTGATGGTCGATGCCATCGCAGCGGCTGCTCAGATGCCGGTCGACAAGGTGCGACGCGCGGCGATGTATGCAAAGAGCTTGGGTGCTGTCGCGCACGCCGCGTTGGTGGAGGGCGAGAGCGCGCTGGCAAACTTCCAATTGGAGCTGCTCTCTCCGGTCGCGCCCATGCTGGCGCAAACGGCTGCCGATGTGGGCGAAGCGTTGCAGCAGCTCGGCCCAGATGCCGTGTTCGAGTGGAAGATGGATGGCGCGCGCATCCAGGTGCACAAGAGCGGCGATTCAGTTCATATCTACACCCGCAGCCTAAATGATGTGACCGCCGCCGTTCCAGAGATCGTGGCGCTCGTGAAAGAGCTGCCGGCTCGCGAAGTCATTCTCGATGGCGAGGCGATCGCATTCACCGCGGCGGGTCGGCCCCATCCATTTCAGATCACCATGCGTCGTTTCGGTCGCAAGCTCGATGTGGAAAAGCTGCGCGCCGAGCTGCCGATGCGCGCGTATTTCTTCGATTGCCTGCGCCTGGGGGATGAAAGTCTCGCCGATCGGCCGACGCGGGAGCGTTACGAAGCGTTGGCGCGTGCGGTTCCAGCAGAGCACATCATTCCTCGTCTCGTGACGTCCTCGGAAACAGCGGCGAGCGAATTCTACGATGCCGCGATCGCCGCCGGTCACGAAGGCCTCATGGCGAAATCACTGTCGGCCCCGTACGAAGCCGGCAATCGCGGCGCCAGCTGGCTCAAGATCAAACGGGCCCACACGCTGGATCTGATCGTGCTGGCCGCCGAGTGGGGGCATGGGCGGCGCACGGGCAAGCTCTCCAACCTGCATCTTGGCGCGCTCGATCCCGCGACGGGTGAATACGTCATGCTCGGCAAGACATTCAAAGGTCTGACGGATGCGATGCTCGAATGGCAGACCCGCGAGTTCCTCGCTCGCGAAACGCATCGCGATGACTGGACCGTCTACATCCGTCCGGAAATGGTCGTGGAGATCGCATTCAGCGATCTGCAGGCCAGCCCACGCTATCCCGGCGGCCTGGCGCTGCGGCTCGCCCGAGTGAAACGTTATCGGGACGACAAGCGCCCCGAAGACGCCGACACCATGGACTCGGTGCGCAAGATATTCGCAGCGCAGAGCGGAACCTGAAGGGGACAGATTGACTATTCCGCCCGCCGGAAAAACAGACCGGTCCCCTTTTGAACGCGGCGTATCGGCTGTACGCGCCAATAGGTGAGGGAGCGCCACAGCCACTCCGCGGGTCCATAACGGAAGTGACGCAGCCAGAGCGGGCTCCAGATCAGCTGCAATACCCAGATCCCAGCGACCACGTAGTACAGCTCGTGTCTCGCGAGCTGGCCGTACCAGGCAAGGCCGGCGCCGGTGAAGATCAGCAGGCATATCAAGCTTTGGGCGAGGTAGTTCGTCAAAGCCATCTTGCCAACGGCTGCCAGCACACGCGCGGCATTCGCAAACCACGCAGTCCGGCAAAGGATTGCGATCAGTCCAAGATGGCCGAGGGTCATCGGAATCCGGCCGAGATCGTACGTGAGCAGGGCATTCATCTGCGCCGCGGGCGCGAAGCCGTCACCCTCCAGTTCGTGCATCTCGAAAAGGTTGACGATGGAGCCGAGCGTGTACCCGATGACCATCATCGCGAGATACACCCGCGTCGAGCTGGCGCCGCTGAGTACGCCCCATTTCAGCAGCGCCATGCCCAGTAGCATCATGCCGAAGCACTCGACGATGCCGTGTCGAAAGAAGAACACGCTTTGCATGAACCACGTGTCGCCCCGAAGCACGGCAAACGCGGACGAGTAGCTCTCACGCACATTGGCTATGTACGCTTGCAGATTCTCACGCGCCGGCCGGTACTCCGTCTGCAGAGCGGCAAAGGCATCCATGGCCTCCTGGTCGCCATCGGCTGGCGGCCGACCACTCGCGACGCGCTCGTTCGCGGCCTGCGCGTGGGTCTGAGTCTCGTTGAAATCCTGCCACTCCCCCGCCGAGATCAGCGTTTGCAATAACATGAACGCGGTCGCGAGGATCAGCAATCGCCCTGGCGATAGCTTGCGGAATACGAACAGTACCAGCCCGGCGAGGCCGTAATAGAACAGCACGTCGCCGCTCCATAACAGCACGTACCCGTTGACCAGCCCGAAGACGATCAGCCACAGCGTGCGTCGAAAATACAAATCCGTCGGGTGCACCTCCGTGGTGCGCGACGCATGCCGCTGTAGGAACAGCAAGGCGCTGGCACCAAACAGCAGCGTGAACAAGCCTCGCATCGTGCCTTCGAAGAACAGCGACATGATGCGCCAGACGACCAGATCGGCCTCCGTGTTGCCGCCCCACACGGTGGGATCGTCGTACGCGTACGGCAGGCCGAAGCCGGTGATGTTCATCAGCAGGATGCCGAGCACGGCGACGCCCCGCGTCGTATCGAGCATGCCGATGCGATCGTCGCCGGCGGCCACTGCGGGTGGGGGAGACATGCGGCAGTTACGGTAACTCCACCAGCCAGGGTCATAAAGCGGCTTTTGCGCCCGGCAGGCGCGCCCGCGTCGGACGATTCCGGCACAATAGCGCGTCGGTCTTTCTCGTTCGCAGGAATACACGTGAGCTTGCAGCTGTCACCCGCACTGGTCATTTTCGTCGTCACCATCGCCACCAGCCTGGTCGGCCTGTTCGGCAACACCAGGCTGATCGACAGCTGCATGTTCCGGCCGTACTGGTTCCTGCGTCGTCGTGAGTACCACACCATCGTGACCAGCGGCTTCGTGCACGCCGACCTGATGCACCTGCTGTTCAACATGGTGACGTTCTATTTCTTCGGCTTCCTGCTGGAACAGACCATCGGCTGGATCCACTTCGCATTGTTATACTTCATCGGCCTGGTGATCAGTCATCTCGGCACCTACATCAAGCACAAGCACGAGCCCGAGTACGCCAGCCTCGGTGCGTCCGGCGCGATCTCGGCAGTGCTGTTCGCGGCCATCGTTTTCTATCCGCAGAACTCGCTGTACATCATTCCAATTCCCGTGCCGATTCCGGCGCCGCTGTTCGGTATCGCTTATCTCGCCTGGACGTGGTGGGCCGCGCGCAATGTGCAGGGGCGCGTCAATCGCGACGCGCACTTCGCCGGCGCCATCACCGGTCTGGTATACGTCGCGCTGATTGCACCCAGTGCGTATCGTTATTTCCTGGCGAATCTGCTGTGACGTTCTAGACAGCGCGCGCTCGTTGTATATCTACCAACGACTGCGCTGCACGAATTCAGTGGTGCGAGAATGCGGCAGCCACAAAGTATGCAATCGCTGGCGATGCATGATGTCGTGCAGGTTCAGTATATAGACGTATTGGCCCGACCCTGATCGGTGCTACGTTCGACTTCTCCCAGCGGAGGTCGAACGATGTCAACGACAAAGATCGATCGTTGGAGTGGCCGTCGCGTTCACGCACTGCTGAGTTTGTTTGTGGTGCAGGCGATACTCACGCTCTGGAGCGCTGCCGCAATGGCGGCGCAGGATGCGCCAGAGGAGATCATCGTCACCGGCTCGCGCATTCGTCAGAACCCAGTGGATCGCGTCGCGCCGTTGCAGACCGCAACCTCGGCCGACATCGCGCGCAGCGGCGAGATCTCGGTGGCCGACTATCTGCAGCGCTTGCCGATATCGGGCTCGGCCATCAATCGTTCCAACAATGCCAGTGGCAATCTCGGCTTTCCGCCCGATGGCGGCGGCATCGGCGCCGGCGCCAGCGAAATCGATCTGCGTTATCTCGGCTCCAAGCGCGTGCTGGTGCTGGTGGATGGCAAACGTTGGGTGCGCGGTTCGTCGGCGAGCGGCGTGTCCGGCGCCGTCGATCTCAATACGATTCCCACGGCGGCCATCGATCGCATCGAAGTGCTGCAGGACGGTGCATCGCCGATCTATGGCTCGGATGCGATCGCCGGTGTCGTCAACATCATCACGCGTTCCGATTTCAGCGGCGTGGGGCTGGAGACCAACCAGGCGCAGTTCGATGCGGGCGATGGTTACACTCAGGACTACAGCGTCTCGTTCGGCGCGAGTGGAGAGCGCAGCAGAGCGTTCTTCGCCGCGAGCTACGCGCGTCAGGATGCAGTGTTTTCGAGGGATCGCGCGTTATCGCGCGAGGTCATCTATGGCGCGCCGCCGGGAGTCGGCGGCAGCTCCGGCACGCCGCAAGGTCGCTTCATTTTCAGTGATCCACGCGCGGGCCTGAATCCGGATGGCACGCCAGTGGTCGTGGATGTCGCGCTCAACAACGATGCGCTCAACGATGGCGTGACCCGACCGATCTACAATCCAGCCGATCCCGCCAGCGGCGACTTCCACGAGTTCGGCACCGCCGATCGTTTCAATTTCCGGCCGTACAATTACCTGGTCACGCCGAACCGGCGCGTGAACCTGTTCGGCAAGGCCGAACATGACGTGGCCGACAACGTCGAACTGCGCGTCACCGCGGCGTTCACCAATCGCCGCTCGAGCAACCAGGCGGCGCCGAATCCGCTGTTCCTCGGCTCCGATGCAGGCGCGGGCTTCTATCTCGACAACATCTTCATTCCGGCCGACCAGCGCTACAACCCGTTCGGCATCGATCTGGACGGCAGAAGCAATCTGATCACGCTGGGCCGCCGGCCGGTCGAAGCCGGTCCGCGCATCTTCGAGCAGAACGTCGACACATGGATGGTGTCGGGCACGCTGAGCGGCGAGTTGCAGCCGGCCGGCAAGTCGATCTTCTGGGACGTGAGCCTGAACTGGGGGCGCAACAACGCCTCGCAGCTCGGCCACAATATTTTCAACGCGCGCAAGCTGGCACTGGCGCTCGGGCCCGAGGCGAACTGTCTGGCGGTGCCGGGCTGCGTGCCCTTCAACATTTTCGGTGGCCAGGGTCCGAACGGCACCGGCAGCATCACGCCGGAAATGCTCGCGTGGGCCACGTTCATCCAGAGCGATCAGAGCCAGCAGGAACTGAACGACATCATCGCCAACATCACCGGCGATCTGTTCGAGCTGCCGGCCGGTCCGCTCGGCTATGCGCTCGGCTACGAATATCGCAAGGAAACCGGCTCCTTCACACCCGACGCAACCGTGCAGGCGGGCGAGACGGCGGACGTGCCCGCCGCGCCGACGTCCGGCGAGACACAAGTGCGCGAGGCATATCTCGAACTGCGTGCTCCGGTGCTCGGAGATCTGCCGGCGATCAAACGTCTCGAACTGTCGGCTGCCGTGCGCTCGTCCGACTACGACGAGATCGGTCGCGACGAAGTCTATAAAGGCGGAGTGTACTGGCGCGTGGTCGAGGACTTCGCGATCCGCGGCAACTATGCCGAAGGGTTTCGCGCGCCGAATATCGGCGAGTTGTTCAATAGCGGCTCGCGTTTCGACAGCAACATCAACGATCCCTGCTCCAATTACACGGTCAACGCCCCACCCGCGGTGCAGGCAAACTGCATCGCGCTCGGGGTGCCCGCATCGTTCGTTCAGATCAATCAACAGATCAGCGTGCAGACGGGGGGCAACGAAGCGCTGCGGCCCGAGAAATCCAAAACCTATACCGTGGGGTTCTCTTACGAACCCGCCTGGGCCAGCAATGGCTCGTGGCTGGATCAGCTGAGCTTCGACGTGAATTATTACAACGTGAAGCTGGAGGATGCGATCCAGGCGCTGTCCGCCCAGATCCAGCTCACCAACTGCGTGAGCACGCTCTCACCTCTTTTCTGTAGCGGCATCGTGCGCGGGCCGGGTGGCTCCATCACGGCCTTCGCCAATCAGCTCACCAATATCGGTCGCATCGAAACCGACGGCTTCGACTGGACGGTGGTGCTGGCCACGCCCGAGCTGCGCATCGGCTCGTTGCGATTCACCTGGTCCAACACTTATCTCAACAGCTACGAGGAATTCACGTTGGGCTTGAACGGGCTGGTCGGCACGCAGCGGGCCGGCATCGAGGTGGGTTCGCCGACGCGCGGCTTCGTGCGTTACAAATCGACGCTCGCGGTCGATTGGGCGCTGCGTGACTTCGTCACGTCGCTCACGCTGCGCTATCTGAGTGCGCTCACCGAAACCTGTCCCGGCGCCCTGGTCGACGCCGATCTGCAGAACCTCTGTTCCGATCCGGTGCGGCTCGAGAACGAGATGAAGCGCAAGGTGTTCACCGATCTGCAGCTGAGCTGGATGCCGAACGCTCTGGGTGGGCAGCTGCAGCTGGCACTGGGGGTCAACAACCTGTTCAACGAAGACCCGCCGCCGTGCCTGAGCTGCGATCTCAACAACTATGACGGCACGCTGTACCCGGTGCCCGGCCGCTACCTGCATGCCAGGGCGGCATTGAAATTCTGAGAACGGGGGATCGACACAAAAAAAGGGGGGTTCATGAGCAAACAGAACGTGATGATTCTGACCGCCGTGGCTTGCGCACTGGGCATGGTCGCGACCCCACGCGTCGCCGCCGCGGCGGAGGCGAACGATGAGATTCTCGAACTGATCATCGTCACCGCGCAGAAGCGCGCGACGGCCCTGCAAGACGTGCCGTTCTCGGTCGCGGCGGCGAGCGAAGCTCAGATCCGCAACTCCGGCGCCAGCAACATGATCGAGCTGTCGCGCAATTTCGCCGGTCTGACCATGACCGATCTCGGGCCCGGTCAGAGTCAGGTCGCGATCCGGGGCATCAGCGCCGGCCAGGTGGTGCGCGATCAGCCCGGAGTGAAGGAATCCGTCGGCGTGTATCTGGATGAGTCGCCGATTTCGGTGGCGCTGTTCACACCCGACCTGGACCTGTTCGATCTGGAACGTTTCGAAGTGCTGCGCGGTCCGCAGGGAACATTGTTCGGCGCCGGTTCCTCGGCCGGCACCGTGCGTTACATCACCCAGCAACCGAAGCTGCAGAAGATCGAGGGTGCGGCCGAAGCGAATGCCTATTCCGGCAGCGATACCGACGACTGGGGCGGTGGCATCAAGGGCATGCTCAACGCTCCGCTGGGAGACATCGCCGCGTTGCGGGTGGTGGGCTATTACGACGAGCAGGCCGGCTTCATCGATTCCTATTATCCCGGCCGCGCCGTGCGCAAGGACGTGAACGGCGGCGAGAAGACCGGCGGACGCGTGGCTGTGCTGATCGAGCCGAACGAGAACATCTCCATCACGCCGCGCCTGGTGTATCAAAAGCTCGAGACCGACGGTTATCCGCGCGTCGATGTCTACAACATGCTGGGCAATCCATACACCACGACCGAGCCGCCGGTGAACCCAGGCGAGCGGGGCCAGGTCACGCAGCTGCGCGAAGGCCTGGACGATGAGCTCAGGCTCGCCGATCTGAAGATGGAATTCGGCCTCGGCGGCCTGACGCTCACTTCCGTCAGCTCGTACACCGATCGCGATCTGACGGTGCTGCGCGATGCGAGCCAGCTCAGTGGCAGCGTCACATTGACGTTGAGCGCTTTGACCGAGATTCCAGTGACTTCGGCGGACGTGCGCCTGGGCTCGCCCCTGTACGATCGCACCTCGCTGAAGTCGTTCAGTCAGGAACTGCGGCTCGCCTCCGACGGCGGAGGCAGGTTCGAATGGCTCGTCGGCGCGTTCTATCAGGACATCGATCGCGATTACGGCCAGGATCTGCCGACCCCGGGCTACGATGCCTTGCTCACGCGCCTGGGTCTACCTACCAGCGCCGGCTACAACGCGCCGCCCGATACACCGTATTACTCGCGAGTGCCCTACAACTTCCGGCAGTATGCCGCGTTCGGCGAAGGCACCTTGCATTTCAACGATCGATGGAGCCTGACCGGCGGGCTGCGCTATTACGATTTCAAAGAAGATCGGCGCCTGACGTTCGCCGGCGTGTTCGCCGACATGGGTTATACGAATCAGCCCGGCTCGACCGATTCGGATGGGTTCTCGCCGCGCGTGATCGTCGCGTTCGAGCCCAACGATGACGTCATGCTGACCGCCCAGGTGGCGCGTGGCTTCCGTCTGGGCGGCATCAACGATCCACTCAACGTCACGCTGTGCAGTGACGACGATCTGGTGACCTATGGCGGTCAGCCGACGTTCCGGGACGAGAAGGTGTTGAATTACGAGCTGGGGGCCAAGACCCTGCTGGCCGATCGCAAAGTCACACTGAACGCGTCGTTGTTCTATTCCGATATCAGCGATCTGCAAGTGATCGCCGACGCCGGATCGTGTTCGTCCCGCATCGTGCTGAACGCCGAGGCCGAGGCGAAAGGCGCGGAGGTCGAGCTGTTTGCGCGGCCCAGCGAGCATTGGGATTTCGGCGTGTCGGCGACCTATGTACAGGCGGAGATCACCAGATCCCGTTTCGATGCCGGCGGCGCCCCGATCGCGGGCATTCGCGATGGCAATCGACTGCCGACCTCGCCGGAGTTTCAAGCCGCCGCCACGGCCACGTACAACTGGGCGTTCACGCCTTCGCTGGACGGCTTCGTCAATCTCACTTACCAGCACGTAGGCTCATCCTATACGCAGCTGGCCGATCAGGAGCCGACCACTGGCTGCGTTGGCTGTGCCGGTGCCCCCGGGTTCTTCCCGTTCGGTGCACCCACGATCAGCGAGTTCACGTTCCAGCCCGAATTGCCGAGCTATGACATCGGCAATCTGCGCTTCGGCGTGAAGACCGGCGCGTGGGAAGCGGCCGCGTTTGTAAACAATCTGTGGGACGAGCGCGCGCTGCTGTCGCTGGATCGTGAGCGTGGTTTTCGTGCCCGCGTCGGTTATCTCACCAACATGCCGCGCACCTATGGCATGGCGCTGCGGATGAACTTCTGAAGCAACGTAAAAATTGCGCAACTGACGCCGGTCGCCGCGACCGGCGTCGCCTCGGGCAGCGTCGAGCGGTTATCATCGCCGCTCGTCTTTCGCCGAGGATTGGGAATGACAGGTCTACGCCGCACGCTGTGCGTCATCACGGTGCTGGCCGCACTGGCCGGATGCGATCGCTCGTCGCCGCCCGTCGATGAGAACACCGGTCGCGCAGCGGCGACGCCTCAGCCGGTCGTCAACGTCGAATGGACCAAATACGTCGACGAGTTCATCGACGGCTATTTCCGCGCTCATCCGCCCTTTGCGGTGGCGCAAGGCAAACATGAGTTCGATGGTCAGCTGCCGGACTGGAGCGCCGAGGGGATCAAGAAGGAAATCGCGCGCCTCGAACAGATGCGCGTCAGGGCAGTCGGTTTCAACGACGACAGCCTCATGCCGGAAGAGAGGTTTCAGCGCGACTACGTCGTGAGTCGCATCGACAACGATCTGTTCGCGCTGCGCGAAGCGCGTGCGCCGTTCACCAATCCGTCGTGGTACTTCGATGCTGGCCTGGATCCGAGCACGTATGTCACCACGCCCTATGCGCCGCCGGATCAGCGCGCTCGCGCGTTCATTTCGTATGTGAAGCAGGTGCCGGCGGCGCTGGAACACATCAAGACCAACTTGCAGCTGCCCCTGCCGCGGACCTTCATCGATTTCGGCGTCGCCGGCTTCGGCGGCTTCGTGGATTTCTATCGCAACGATGTGCCGCAGGCCTTCGCCGCGATCCCGG
>Ga0065721_10003689_pt1 | contig 104647 bp, 107 predicted proteins | sample Mesricmetagenome_FD_59108 | JGI IMG/M metagenome (GOLD analysis project Ga0065721, IMG submission 59108) | Mesophilic microbial community from rice straw/compost enrichment Sample: eDNA_1 v2 (version 2) | ecosystem: Engineered > Solid waste > Grass > Composting > Bioreactor | place: USA... | reverse complement strand
CTTCAACAAAAACAAGCGGAGCGAAGTTTTTGTTGGGCGTGGTCGATATTGCGAATGAATTGGATGGGTCTGTTGTTTATTCCCGATTGGCGCGGAGAATGAATAGTCAGCAAAGCGGCAGCTTTGCCTTACCGGTGAGAGGAAGGAATTACTTCGCGCCCTTCGCGTCCTTCGCGTGAGGTTTTGAGGGGAACGATGACGGTTCGGCTAGGGAATGCCTCAGCTGTGAAGACGTTGCGCGATTTGTTCGACGGTGAAGCCGTGGAGGCGAAGGGTTTTGTGGCGGGATGTGTGGCCGCGGATCAGTTCGATGCGGCCTTTCGAACAGTCAAAGGTTTCAGCGAGAAGTTCAATCAATGCCTGGTTCGCCGCGGCATCAACAGGTGGCGCGGTGACTTTGATTCGCAGTTCCTCTCCCAGCGGTTCTCCAATCTCATTCTTCGAAGCTCGTGGCTGGAGTTTCACCGAGAGCAGGACGTCGCTGCCTTGTGACTTGAGAAAGGAGGGGACTGCGTTCATGTGGAGGAAAGCACGCGCTTGCGTTGTTCTGCGGAGAGTTGAATCCATTTGCCGGGCTCGATCTCTGAGAGAGTGAACTCGCCGATCCGGGTTCGAACGAGGCGCAATGTGGGATGTCCGACGGCGGCGGTCATGCGGCGCACCTGACGGTTCCTGCCCTCGATGAGTTCGAGTGCGATCCAGCAGGTGGGAACATTTTTTCGAAAGCGAATTGGCGGATTGCGCGGCGGCATCATCGGCTGCGGATCAAGGATGCGCGCGCAGCAGGGGAGTGTGCGTCGGCCCTGGATCACGACGCCGCGGGACAGTTGTTCGATGGTGGAAGGCCCGGGAATGCGTTCGACTTCGACCCAATATTCGCGTTCGTGGGCATTGCGCGGATGCAGCAGACGCTGGTTCAGTGATGCTTCATCGCTCAACAGGAGAAGTCCTTCCGAATCGGCATCAAGCCGGCCGATCGCATAAACGCCCTTGGGAAAACCGAACTCGGCGAGGGTTCGATTGGGCGATCCGTCGGGCGTGAACTGCGAGAGCACGCCATACGGTTTGTTGAATGCGATCAGCATCGCGCGCACTTTGGCGGGAAATTTCGATCGGTTCCAGACGGAAACCACGGTGCTGTGTGTTGTGCGTAAACCACGGATGAACATCGATGTTCGACAATTCACGATTCAGTCCAGATTTCGAATCAACAATCTTCATCCGTGTGAATTTGAGTTCATCCGTGGTTAATGTTTCTTCAGAACTCATGCTGCGGCTGGTCTGTGATAGAGCCGCGCTCCATGTGATCGGTGCGCGTTGGAAGCGATGAGTTGATGTTGAAACTTCCGCCGGTACACTGCCGGCGTGATTCGAAACATCATCTTCGACTGGTCCGGGACGCTTGTGGATGACCTGCCTGCGGTTTGGAAGGCGACGAACCATGTGCTGGCCCAGGCGCAATGCAAGGAGATGACGCTGGATCAGTTTCGCGCGGAGTTCTGTCTTCCCTTCACCCTGTTCTATGACAAGCACACGCCGAAGATTCCGCTGGCGCAGCTTGAGGTCTGGTATCACGACAAGTTTCAGCACGTGCAGGAATCGGTTTGTGCGCTGCCGCATGCGCGGGAGTTTCTCGAATTCTGCCGGGCGCTGAATCTGAAGACTTATCTTTTGAGTTCCGTTCATCCCGATCATTTCGCGGTGCAGGTCGAAGCAGTTGGATTTCGTCCGCACCTGGACGAGGCGTTCGTGGGCGTGCGCGACAAGCGGGAGATCATTCACGAGATTTTGAAACGCTTCGGGTTGAACGCGGAGGAAACGTTGTTTGTCGGTGACATGCAGCACGACATTGAAACGGCGCGCCACGGCGGCGTGCATTCCTGCGCGGTTCTCACCGGTTACAACACCCTGGAACAGTTACGTTCCGCGAAACCTGACCTGATCGTGGAGCATCTGGGCGAGCTGCGGGAGATTTTGGAACGAAACGAAATGCGATTGAAACCCGAACCGAAGAAATTCGAGGAGAGTCATCCGCCGATTGCGACGGTGGGAGCGCTGATCTTCAATTCGCGGGACGAGGTGTTGATGGTGCGGACGCACAAGTGGTCGGATCTCTGGGGAATTCCCGGTGGAAAAATAAAATGGGGCGAGCCTTCGGTGGACGCGTTGCGGAGGGAGCTCCGCGAGGAAACCGGGCTTGAAGTGGACGAGATCGAGTTTGTGCTGGTGCAGGATTGCATTCATTCGAAAGAATTTTACCGGGATGCGCATTTCATCCTCATGAACTACACTTGCCGCTGCGTCGGCGAGCCGGAGGTTCGTCTGAATGAAGAGGCGCGGGAATTTCGCTGGGTGAGGCCCGGGGAAGCATTGGCGATGGCGATCAATCAACCAACACGGGTGCTGTTGGAAGCTGTCGTGGAACGAACGAGGAACAGGAGAAGCTAGAGAATGTCGCGAATCAGTATTGTCGATCTGGAAGTCTTTTATAACGTCGGAATCACGGATGAGGAACGGTCCAAGCCGCAACGGCTGTTGATCAGCGTGGATATGACCACCGATTTCACCGCGGCAGTTCTCAGCGATCGCATTGAAAAAACGATCGACTACTTCGAGGTGTCGCAGGAAATCCTGCGCTTCGGCGAAGGGCGCAGCTGGAAATTGATCGAGAAACTGGCGGCGAATCTGGCCGACATGATCCTGACCCGGTTCAAGCCGCACGATGTCACGGTGGAAGTGAAGAAATTTGTGATTCCCCAGGCACGGTATGTCTCGGTGATGTTCGGTCGCAGCCGGCTTTAGGACGGATCGTGGTGGCTCGTTGGTGGGCCGCTTCTTTCGTTCGATCGTTCTGGCAGCTGCGTTCGCCCGGGGGTCTTCGACAAATTCGGATTGCGGGAAGAAATCGTTTGAGTCGATTGAAGCGTGAAGGTATTTCTAGCCCATGCGCCGGCCAATTCTGCTGATCCTGTTCCTTTGCGCGTTTGCAGCGGTTGATACCGCCGGGGCCGCGGAGGGAAAGGTGCTGAAAATCCTGCCCCATTTCATGGATCAGGAGGGCAGGCACACCCTCGCGCCAAGCCTTTATAACCGGGACGCTTATCAAGCCTACCTTCGCGACAATACGAATCTGATTTCGGGCGTGCGGTTTGACGTGCAGTGGAAGGTCACCGGCAAGAAGACCGCGCCGTTGATGCTTCGAGTGGAGTTGCGCGGAACCGCACAGGGAAATCTCCCGAGCCGCGCTGTTCTCGAGACGGCGGTCAAACCGGGCGTGTTCAGCCGGTGGACCTCTCTGCCGATTCGTGGAGATGATTTCAAACGCTTCGGTGAAATCACGGCCTGGCGGGCGACATTGTGGGAAGGCGACCTCCTGATCGACGAGAAGAAATCATTTCTATGGTAACCCGCGCCGTATCGATTCTCCTGGTTTCGGCAATCTTCGTCGTGGGGGATGTTTCAGGCCGAGAATATCGGATCGGAGATAAGGCAGATCGCGACATTGTCACGCCGGTTCCACTCGTGGTTGTGGATATCGAGGCCACGGACGAGTTGAAGGAGAAGGAGGCGCAGCGGGTGCCGGTGGTTTATCGCTACTATCCCAACGCAGCCAACGAATGTGTGGCGGCATTTCAAACGACGTTCGATCGCACCCGCTCGAACTTCCTCGACGCCGTGGAGGTGCGGTTTGGGAAACGGACACTGTCGCCCGACGAAATTTCTTCCAACGACTTTCAGCGTTTCCTCACGCAGTTTCAGAAGCAAAACATTCTCTTTCCCGTCGGGCTCAGGCTCGCGCGGATCTGGTTGCAGGGCGAGTCGGACGACGCTTACAAGGCGCCGTTGATGGCGAAGCTTCGCGAACCGATGCGAGGCTATATCCGTCCCGATACCGGTCCCAAGGACATCTGGGTCGGTTCGACCATCCGGCTGGTTTCACTGGCAGACAATGAAGAGGCGACGGCCACAGTGGTTGCCGAACGAGGATTCAATGTCGGCAAAACGAACTTCATTGCGACGCAACGCGCCAAGAGCGATCTGCTGGATCGGTTTCCCGCCGAAGAACGTTCCGTGGCGAAATATCTCGCGTCCTTCATCAAGCCCAATTGCCTGATGGAAGCGGAGCTGACACGGCAGCTGCGGGAACAACGGACGGCAAACCTTTCGATCGCGAGCCGCTACAATTCCGGGGACGTGATCGTGCGCCGGGGGCAGGTGATCGATGCACGAATCAAAGCGGCGCTCGATGAACTTCAGGAGAAGAACGCGCTCGCGATTGTGAAGAATGTGGAGCAGCCCAGGGTGGAGATACTGCCGAAGCCCTGGCCATGGGTGATCGGTGGTGCTGCCGCAGTGCTGTTGATCATGATGGTGTGGCGTTTGACGCGTCGTCCGCCGCCGATGGCGATGGTGCCTGCGTCTCTGCCGGTCGAGCCCGTTGCCACGGTTCCGACTCAGGCGGTTTCGGCCAGCGAACACGCCTGGAAGGCGCGCGCGCTTCAGGCTGAGGAACAGGCGGCGAAGGCCAAGGCGGTCGTTCGCGAAGGGTTGCTCGCTCAACTGGCGCGATGGATGTCGGACAAGATGACGCGACGTTTGGTTGAGCAACGTGCCGAACTGTTGAGTGCGCATCAGAAGGCCGCGGTGGAGGTCGCCGAACTGGAAGCGCGCCTCGAAAAAGTCCAGGCGCCCTTGCAGGAACGGCTGGCCGCCTACGAGAGCCGCATTGCTGAATTGGAAAAGGAACTTCTGGCCAAGGGCGAGGAGAATCGGGAGCTGATCAAAGCCAAGATTCAGATCATCCGCAAGCAGGTGGAGATCGAACGCGACAAACGGCGGCTGGAATTCAACTGAATCGCAATGATTCAAGTTGGAGGATCAGGGATTTTCCAGTCCTTCTATTGCCACAACAACTTGCGAAGGGGGGGGCTGTTTCGTCCTGGAGTAATGCGACATGTCGCAGCTTTTCTCTGTATCGCTGACACGTCAGAGACAACATGGGAAGGCTCACGCGTCGTCGGGGAACTGAAGCATTCGAAGGCACGTTGAGCCACAGATGGGCGCGGATGTGCACAGAAAGTGGGAATTTTCCAACCGCCGCAAACTTCACGCGCGGATTTCACCTCATCTTTCCGATAGGGCAAAGGTGCCGCTTTGCCAATATTCGATCCAGTCCCAATGTGCTCGATGCTTTGTGACCAATGAAAATTTTATCAGGCGATAGGCTTTAGGCACGGGGCATCAGGCAGTGGCCTTTGGACGATTTAAACTCATCCCTCCCACCTTTACTCTGCGGCCTCTGGCGACCTGCGGTTCAATTTCGCTTCCGAGCAGATCCATCAGCTGCGATGTCGAGTGCGCAGAATTCTGCCCGCGACGGCATTTTGAGTGTGGATGGGAAAGATTCTTTTTCTGTTGAACGTCCTCAATCAACTTCCCTGTGGACGAAAAAGCCTGCGTAATGAATGATTCGGGTCATGCATCGTTGCGCGGCGCTGCAGTTTCGACACTGTTGGTTTCGAGAGCTTTGGACTGGCAGCCAGAACCTGTTTGCGGCAGTGATCGGTGATCGTTTGGTTGTATGACCGCGAAAGCCCATAAACATTGGTTTATCGCCATTGGAGGAATTATTGCCACTGCTGCATTGCTGCTCCATTACAAGGAGCGGGATTCATATCGTTGTCAGAGTTATTGGGCTCTGAAGAATGTATTCCAGTGGCGTCTTGGTTCGTGGAGCGGGTTTTCTATTCCGCTGACCCCTCAATGGGAGCAGGTTTCCGAGACTCGTATTCAGCACGATTTTTTTCCGGCAGGCCATACCCACGAGTGGGCGTTCGCACAAGGCTCCCCGTATCAGTTCTTCGGCACGGTTTGGGGTGGCTGTGCAATTGGCGTCGGCCGGCACGTGAGTGAGCTTTCTCAGTTATACGAGTCCAGTCCCGAGTTCCGCGCATTCATCTCACAAAGGCTTGATGAAGGAACACTCACCAAATCAAACATCATCACCATGATGTCACCCCCGAGGTCGGGTAAGCCTTCGCCAACAAAACAGGAGGCAGATGCATTATTGGAGACATTTTTTGTCCAATTGCCCTGGTAAGGTTCGGGTCAAATGAAATTCACGATTTTCGCAGCTTTGCTATTCACACTCGGATTCGCCACGCAGCGCCAGTATGAGAGGCAGGCTTTCCATCTGGACCTCCCGGGGCTGACCAGCAGAGCTTTGACCGCTCTCTGTGATCAAGAGGTGATCGAGCTTCCCGATGGTTCTTTGGCCCCAGTCGTTGGCAAGTATGACGCGACAAGATCGATTCATTACCACAAAAAGGACAGACCTGCGGAGCGAATCCTCGTAGGCGTTCCGATAGAAGAGGGATCGGTCAAGCTGTTTGCCACATTCTGTTTTGAACCGGAGACGGGCAGGATTGCAGACGTTTCGTCTGAGCTGTGTATTGAGCCAATCTCCTGTTCTTTCCAATGAAACAAAGTATCCAATCAATCGGATGGGAACGAACAGCCGCCATGCGTTTGCATTTCGACGGTGAAGGATTGCAAGCCACCACGGTTACGGTCGCGAGTGAGCTGCCGTCAGCTGTCGCTCATTCATTTCATTGATGATTCAATATGGGCATTTTTTCCAAAACGCCGAAACCAAACCCGAAGATCAATTTTGAGGGCATTGAGTTCACGTTCCATCGCGACCACGAGTGGTGGGATTTTACCTATCGCGGCATCGAGTTTTGTTCGTTCACGCCGACACTCTCGTTGCCGACGAAGGCCGAGCTCGATTCCATCGTGAGCACTGTTGAATCGCTCAGACCAGAGATGCGCGAGCGAATAGCGAAGAGATTGGTTGAGTGGGGAGACGGCTGCAAGCTGGATGATGAAGAGACTTGCTCCATCAGTTTGGAGGAGTTTGCTGCGGAGAGGTCGTTCACTGTTTCCTGGTCGGGCGGAGCGATGTGGGGAGATTTGGGCGTAGATTTTACCATCAAAGACCAGGCTATTCTTGATGAGAGCTGGGGCGATTGAGCTCGGCAGAGCATTTGTCTGCGCCGGGGAAATCATCTCTGCGTGCTCTGCGACCTCTGCGGTTTAGTTTCGATCCGAGTTGATCCGTATGAAGAGTTGCACTTACTGCGGACGGGAGAACGAAGAAGCGGACGCTGCTTGTCGGGCGTGCGGTTCTGAATTCTTGACGGCGGAGTCCGCGTCAGCTGCGCCGACTCTTTCGCGGCGAGACCGCTGGATTCTGGTAATTGGTGTCCTCTTCATCGTCGCCATCGCAGTCATTGCCATGCCCACGCTGTTACTGGCTGTTCCGTTGCTTGCGTTCTTTTATTTGCCGATCCACCTGCCGTTTCTTCTCAGCCTTTTCATTCGGACGCGTGAGTGGCGCGGTATGCGCTGGTCGCTGCGCGTCGGCTCTGTGTTGGCGGTATTCATCCGGCTTTCCGGCGTGTCCAGTCGCGTGGACTTTGGCGACGACGTGGCCGGCAACGCGGCGGGAGCGATTCACAATTTCGTGTGGACCTGGGGAAGTGGAGCTGGCTGTGCACTCGCGGCAGCTATTGTGGGTTTGTTGCTTCGAGCTGTCCTGCCTTCTCGTCCTCGCGCAACGCCCGAGCAGGTTTTACACACATGATTGCTCGGCAACACGGCTGATCTCTGCGGTTTGATTTCCCTCCGGGCTGTTCCATCTGATTTGAAGGTAATCTTCTAAAACCGCACTGTCACTGCTTGCGACTTTGGCAAAGGAATATCAAGGATGACCCGCGGTCTTCAGGGCGTTCCCAGCCTGTCAGCAAGCCTCTACTTACCTGTCAGACAAAGGATGACATGCGTTTCAGCGCGGTGCCGATTCATGCGGATTTCGGGTTGAGGAATGCTGTTGCCCGAAGCGTGCGCCACAGGGCGAGACGTTTCGAAGACGACAACAACGCAATCGAGCAAAGTTATCAATCCGATACTGCCACCGCATTCGGCCGACCCGTGGATGATCTATCACGGCGGGTTTTACTATTACTGTGAGAGCCGGAACAAACGTCAGATCTGGATCCGCCGTTCGCGCACCATAGCGGCCATCGGCGCCGACGCAGGCGTTTGCGTCTGGACGGCTCCGCGACGGGGTGGCAACTCCGACAATGTCTGGGCCCCGGAACTGCACCTGATCGACGGGCGTTGGTACATCTATTTCGCCGCCGACGATGGCCGGAATGAAAACCATCGCATGTGGGTTCTGGAAGGTGAAGGAAGCAATCCGCTTGGAAGCTATCGTTGCCGCGGACAACTTCAGACCGGCGGCTGGGCGATCGATGGAACGGTTCTGACGCTGGACGACAGCAGCCGTTATCTCGTCTGGTCCGGATGGCCCGGCAAGAAGGATGGTTTGCAGAATCTTTACATCGCGCCGATGCGCGATCCCCTGACAGTTTCCGGTCCGCGCGTGATGATTGCCGCTCCGACGCAGCCGTGGGAGAAGGTGGCGATGCCGATCTGCGAAGGGCCGCAGATTCTGAAGCGCAACGGCGACATCTTCATCGTTTATTCCGCAAGCGGCAGCTGGACTTCGGATTACTGCCTCGGAATGCTGCACAACAACACTCAGGACGTGTTGAACCCTGCCAAGTGGATCAAGCACGGCCCCGTTTTTCAGAAGACCGACCAGGTCTGGGGCGTCGGGCATTGTTCGTTCGTCAAGTCACTCTGCCAGACCGAGGACTGGATCATTTATCACTCCAAATCCACGCAGACGCCGGGCTGGGAGGATCGCGACGTTCACGCCAAGCGATTTGTCTGGAGCAGCGATGGCTTCCCCGATTTCGGCGAACCGCTTCCGCGCACTGCGCCGCTGGTGCCGGCCGGCAAAGCCCGTTCGATCCCGATGGCTGCCTGATGCACAGATTTTTTTGACACAAACATGACCAGAAAATTGTTCTCCACTCGAACCGCCTTGTTAGCACTGCAAGTTGTCCTCGTCACCGGAATCGGAATGTTCGCCGGCGCGCTCTGGCGCATGAAGCATCCCGAAGGGAAGGGCGCCATCTCGTCCGACACCACCAACGTTCGCGTTTCCACCCGGCGCGACGGCAACGTGACGCGAGTTTACGTTCAGAATCTTGAGCGTTCCGAGATCACGATGACTTTCGATTTCAGTGTGAAGAACCTGAAGTCGGACGTGAGCTTCCCGCACACCGCCACATTTGCTCCGGGGGAAACCGAGGCGTTCGTTCTTTCGCCGGAAAATGAAGCTGAACGATGGGAGTTTTCCTACACCAACTATTACAAGATGGGCAGTTCGGTCGCGGTGCCGGATGATTATCTGTATTCGCTGCCGTATGCACCCGGCAGTTCGTTCAAAGTTACGCAGGCTTTTGGCGGCAGCTTCAGTCACACCGGTTCGAATGAATATGCGATTGACTGGAAGATGCCGGAGGGCACGCCGGTTTACGCTGCAAGAGGTGGATTGGTTGTCAAGGTGAAGGACGATTCAGATCGCGGCGGGAATGGAATCAAGTTCGATCGTTACAACAATTACGTGCTGATCCGGCACGAGGACGGAACACTCGGGCATTATTGTCACCTGATGAAAAATGGCGCGAAGGTGAAGCCTGGTGAAATGGTCCGGGCAGGGGAGCTGATCGCGTTGTCCGGCAACACTGGATTCTCAAGCGGACCGCATCTGCACTTCTGCGTTTTCAAGACGCTTAACGGACGCCAGCGCGTCAGCCTCCCGGTTCGTTTCAAGGATGCGTCGGGCGAGGCAGTGACTTTGGTCGAAGGCCGGCGTTACAAGGCGCCTGTGGTCCAGAGCGCGAGTTCTGAAATTGTCAGAGATGTAGCGTCAGTCGCGCAATAACCTGACGTCACATCGCATTGCAAAGCCCGCCATCCGAAAAGTTGGCGGGCTTCACAGTTTGGACGTTCGACCGTTATGGAGTGGTAGAACCGCCACCCGTTCCAGTGCTGCTGCTGTCGCTTCCAGTTGCGCCCGCTCCGCCGCCGGCTCCCGTTCCGGTCGAGCCTGAGCTTGAATCGCTGGTTCCACCCATGCTGCCACCGGTGTCGCTGCTTCCGCTCGTTGCGCCTCCCGGAGAGCTGGATCCGCCCTGGCCCGTGGTGCCCGAGTTATAGTTGGTGCTGGCGCTTGTGTCGGTACCGACACCTGTGCCGGAGTTGTAGTCGTCCCCGGTGCCGCCCTGATTGCACCCCGCGACGAGCAATGCTGTTCCCATTAACAAGATGAATTTTTTCATACTGAGTCCTTTGTTTGTTTGCTGAACTGACAATCGATCATGAAATCTAGGCCGCGCGGGAACGTCCTCAACACGGTGAAATCCCGCGTTGGAACTCCAGAAACAACCCAGTCATTCCGTAAGTTGAATCTCCGAAAGCCATTCCCGGCGCAGTGTGGGATGAAAGGTCAGAATCGTGGTTCCATCCTCGGCTTCCACAACGACAGACTGAAACGCGGCGCCGTTCTCGGTTTCAGCCAGTTGAATTCGAATCGGTTCGAGAATTTCGTGTTCGGTGCTTTTCTCGCCCATCATCCGGATCGCGATTCGATCATTACAATCGTCGCGGCGCCCGAACTCAATGGCGTCGAAGGCGGCGTTCTTCGCGACCTCGATTTTCGCGCCATTGAGTTCCACCTTGTGAACGTGAAGCCTTCCGCCTCGTTCGTTCCGGTTCACCGCTTCGCAAAAGCGCGGCCAGTCCTGGGATCTGACTTCTCTCATGAAACGTTTGGATTTATGGCTGCGTGCCGATGACGTCGCTGGAACGTGAGTTCAATCGTTCGCGCGTTTCACGGTTAAGTTCTGCCATCTGATTTACGACCGTCGCGCTCACACCTTCGGTTCTGAGGAATTCCTGCTGCTCCGAAGTCAGCTCGAAAACCTGTCCTGTGGCTTGAAGACGATTGAGGATTTCCTGATCGGAATATCCGGCTTTGTTGAGCGCGACAACTTCGTCGAGCGTGATGAACCCGTCGCTGTTGAGATCGGCGGTGGTGGCGTTGCGCGCCTCTTCAGCCGTCGCGGGCCGGCTTTTGGCCTGTTGAGTTGCTGTTTCCGCTCCGCTGCGATCGTTCCCGGTGATTCGATCCGCGTTGGCGCCGACCACATAACCACCGCCCGCACCGAGAGCGCCTCCGATGATGGCACCGAGCAACCGGTTGTTTTCACCGCCAATGGCTGCGCCCGCTGCGGCACCGCCGAGGCCGCCAATAACGGCACCCTGTTGTTTGTCTGTTCCTGGCAGATTCGAGCAGCCGGTGCCATTTGCCAGCAATGCCACTGATCCGGCGAGCAACAGGATTCGGAAAATTGGATTCTGTTTCATATGTCGTTTCCTTTTTCTTCAGATGCTGCGTCAACGACGCGAGCTTCTGTCGGAAACTCATGCCGGAAGTGTGGCGCTTCAATTGGGGTGATTTCCGAACGAAGAACGAACGACGAAGAACGAAGAAACGCTGAACGTCTCAACGCTCGGGGGACGTGCGTCAGTTCAACGATGCGTGCGGGGGAGGAATGTGAATTTGGCGGAAGGTCAATTGCCGGCGGGCTGGGAAGCTTCCGCACCCGTGCCTTCTTTCCGAGCGAGCTTCGCGCGATCGACCGCCTGCTTCTGAATTTGCAGGCAATCTTTGCAGATGCCGTGCGAGGTCGGAGTATCGAAGCCTTCCTGAAGGAATTCCTCGAGAGGCATCCAGCGTCCTTTGTGATCGATGCGACGGCACCAGGCGCAGACTTTCAGAAAGCCTTCGAGATATTTGACGCGTTCGAGCATTCGCCGGGTCGAGGCGGTGACGAGAAGCCAGACGGCGAATACGAACAACATCGCAAGGGCCGAGGCGCGAAATTCCGGAAAGATGGGATTGTTGCCGAAGATGAGCCGCGAAAGCCCAAGGGATTCGTCCAGCCAGGAGAGAAGGATAATCGCGAGGAAACCGAGACTCTGATACAGGAGAATTTTTGAACCCGTGTGAGTATCAACCGAGAACCAGACATTTTTAAATCGTTTCATCTTCTGCGCGGACGTTCGCTTGCATTTGGCGGTGTTTGTTGGTGGGTTCCTGTTGGATGTGGTGCATGAAGCATGCCCTCAACACGCGCGCGCCTCGCTCTGAAATTTTCTCCCGTAGTTGCGAAGATGTCGCGACCGATGCTGCCGTTATGCGATCCCAACTCGTACACGAACAGGACATCCGGCGTCCCGGAACCGGGCTTTCCAAAAGTCATGCGCTCGTTAAAACGGCGCACGCTTTATAAAGAAACGATCGAGATCTCTCGGGCTCTGGATGCGTTCCTATCGATGGAACTGAGAGAACCGTAAATCAAAAAGGCTTGCCGCTGAGGGATGTTTGGTGACAATGCGATTCAATCACTCAGATTAACTCTCAATCCGAAATCGTTATGGGACGCATCTATAATAACATCGTCGAAACTGTCGGACACACTCCTCTTGTCCGTTTGAATCGGATCACCGAGGGCCTGCCGGCCACCATTCTCGTGAAATGCGAGTTCTTCAATCCCCTTGGCAGCGTCAAAGATCGTATTGGCATGGCCATGATTGAGGACGCGGAACAGCGCGGCGTTCTTAAAAAGGACACCGTGATCATCGAGCCGACCAGCGGCAACACCGGCATCGCGCTCGCTTTCGTGGCGGCCGCCAAGGGTTACAAGTTGATCCTCACCATGCCGGAAACAATGTCGCTTGAGCGCCGCACCCTGCTCGCAATGCTCGGAGCGAAACTGGTCCTCACTCCGGGAACTGAAGGAATGAAGGGTGCCATTGCCAAGGCGGAACAGCTGGCGAAGGAAACGCCGAACTCCTGGATCCCGCAGCAGTTCGAAAATCCCGCAAACCCGGCTGTTCACATGAAGACCACGGCCGAGGAAATCTGGGAAGACACCAACGGCCAGGTGGACATTCTCGTTTCGGCAGTCGGAACCGGCGGAACGATCACCGGCTGCGTCGAAGTCATCAAACCGCGCAAAGCATCATTCCAGGCCGTGGCGGTCGAACCGAAGGATTCGCCTGTGATTTCGCAGACGCTTTCCGGTCAGCCGCTGAAGCCCGGTCCTCACAAGATTCAGGGAACCGGCGCCGGCTTCATTCCGAAGAACCTGCATTTGAAGGATTCGAAGGGCAATCCGCAGATCGTGGAATGCATCCAGGTTTCCAACGACGACGCCTTTGCCATGGCACGGCGTCTCGCCAAGGAAGAGGGCATTCTGGCAGGCATTTCGTCCGGCGCAAACCTCTGGGCAGCGATCGAACTCGCCAAGCGTCCTGAGAACAAGGGCAAGACCATTGTGACGGTCGCCTGCTCGACTGGTGAGCGTTATCTCAGCACGCCGCTCGCGGCCGAAGCGCGCGCTGAAGTTGGAGGTTGATCCACGGGATTTCATCCGTGCAGCAGCTCGCAACGACTGCTGCACGGACTTTTCAAAATACTAGTTGCGTGGGGGATGGTTTGGCCGTAAGTAGTAGCGTGTCGAAGGTCCGATAGCAGCGTGCGGCGAGGTTGATCCTGATTCGAAGCCCGCGCAGCAGCTTCCAACAATTCAAAGTTCAACAAGTTTTCGGGGTTATTCTCGAAGCCTTTGACAGCCTTAAAACGTAGTATGAGCACTGACAACAATAACGGACAGGAGATCGGTTCCGGTTATCTGGAAATCTCCGAAAAGGGTTTCGGATTTCTCCGCACCGCACAAAATCATTTTCACCCGAAGCCATCGGACATCTTCGTCACGCCCGACACCATCAAGCGGAACTTCCTTCGCGAAGGCAGCCACGTGGTTGGCCCGACACAGCCGCCGCATCGCGGCACCAGTCCGCAGCTCAAGTCAGTGGACCGTGTCAACGACATGCCGTTTGAGGAATACACCAAGGCTGTCCGTTTCGAAAATCTCACCACGATCGATCCGATCGAAAAATTCCGTCTCGAAACCAGCCCGGACCTGATCGAGACCCGTGTGATTGATCTCGTCACGCCGGTGGGCAAGGGGACTCGCGGCCTGATCGTTGCGCCGCCTCGCACCGGAAAAACCACAGTGCTCAAGCAGATCGCCAATGCGGTGACCGAGAATCATCCCGAGGTTCATGTGCTGGTGCTGCTGATTGACGAGCGGCCGGAAGAAGTCACCGATTTCCAACGCTCGGTTAAAGCCGAGGTCGTAGCATCCTCCAACGATCAGGATCTCGAAACTCATGTCCGTCTCTCGCGCTTCATGATCGAGCGCTGCCGGCGCATGGTGGAATCGGGCAAGGATGTTTTCGTTCTGATGGACTCGCTGACCCGTGTTGCGCGCGCTTACAACAGCGTGCATGGCGGCAGCGGGCGGACGATGACCGGCGGTGTTGATGCTCGCGCGCTTGAAATTCCGCGAAAGATGTTCGCTTCGGCCCGAAAGATTGAGCATGGCGGCTCGTTGACCATTCTCGCGACCGCGCTGGTCGATACTGGATCGCGCATGGATGAACTCATCTTCCAGGAGTTCAAAGGCACCGGCAACATGGAGCTGGTGCTCGATCGGAAACTTTCAGATCGCCGCCTGTTCCCGGCCATCGACATCCCGAAGAGTGGCACCCGCAAGGAAGAAAAACTTTTCCCGCCGAAGCAGATCGACGCGATCCGCAAGCTGCGCCGCACGATGGTTGATCTGAATCCGGTTGAAGCGATGGAAACACTCACCGCTGCGTTGAAGAAGTTCAAAACCAACGATGAGTTCCTTGCGAAACTGGAAAAAGGTTCCTGATTCGCTTCGCTTCCATTCAATGTTGTTCAGCCGGGGAATATTCCCCGGCTGAATTTTTTCCAGAGGGTTCGCTGCCTCGATTCGTCAGAAGCGATATTGGAAGACGAAGCTGACGGCGTGCGTCTCGACTTCACTAAAGCGTAATTCGCCCGGCAGGTCATCGCCATCCCAGGAAGGATCGGTCGTGCGGAAGTAGCGGTATTCAAGTCCAAGCGACATGCGATCGTTCAGATCGTAACGCAGTCCCGCGAATCCCTGACACGCAAATACTGCAGTTGCGTCGCTGCCTTCCACCTCCGTGCCATCCAGGTCGATTTCATCGATGGAGATCGCTGAAATCGACAACCCCGCTCCCACGCCGATGTAAGGCGTGATCGGATACTTCGAAGGAAATTCGAATCGGACGTTTGCCAGCAGGGGAATGTTGGAGAACACGGCATCGACATCGTCCGCGCCGCTGATGCTGCGTATGGATGAAGACATGACGCCGGTTTGGATTTCCGCTGAAAACCAGTCGCAAAAACGATAACCACCGGCAGCTCCGAAGCGCACGCCCGGGTCAAACTTCAGCTCCGTGCCGGGTGCGACGGGACCGAAATATTCCTTCAGCTCGACATCGGGAGTCCACGCGATGCCGAGGTCAGCAGTCGCGTAAAATCCGCGGTGATTTTCGGCGTGCGCCGCGGCGGCCAGCAGGGCAAGCCCGCAGACGGCGGGGATCGCATTACGGTTGGATTTGGAAATCATGGTTGTCCTTGTGTTGAAATGTCTTCGCTCGAATAGAGTGTCGTCCCGCTGTTGTCAATGTTCTGGCGGCGCGCTGTTTTGGTTGCATGCAGCCGGCGCATGTTTTCGGGGCGTCAATATCCGCAGCAAGAAATTCCTTTGACCGCGTTTTGCCGCGAACTAACTTGGCCGCCATGGATCATTCACCCGGATTTCTCAAGCTCGTCAATGAAGCGAAAACACGCATCACCGAAGTCACCGTGGACCAGGCGAAAGCCCGGCTCGCGGAAAATCCCGGCGCGATTCTGATCGATGTGCGGGAGGATCACGAATGGAACGAAGGTCACGCCGCGCAGGCGATTCACTTGGGGAAGGGGATTTTCGAGCGCGATCTGGAGAAACGATTTCCCGACAAGAACGCCGAGATCATCATGTATTGCGGCGGCGGATTTCGTTCTGCGCTCACAGCCGACGCTGCCCAGAAGATGGGTTATAAAAATGTTTTGTCGCTGATTGGAGGCTACAAGGCGCTGGTCGCGGCTGGGTGGGAAATGAAGAGTGGGAAGTGAGGCGTGAGGCGTGACGAGTGATGCGCTGGTGTGTTTGGCCCGGTCGTGTTGTTGAGCGCTTTAGCTTTTCACCGCTTCTTCCGGCACGCGTTTGAAGCAGACACGGTTGAGGGCGTTCAGCATGGCGACGGCCTTGTCAGGAGCGCATTCGCCCATGAGACAGATCTGAATCCAGTTCTTTGCGCGGAGATATTCGCTGTTGTAGCTCAGCAGATAGCCCGATTCCTGCAATGATTCCGCGATCTTCACGGAATTCATTTCTGACGGCAGCGCGATTGTCAGCACGGCAGGAGATGTGACGGTCTCCGATCCAACCAGTTTGAATCCCATTTCCACAAGCCGCGCGCGCAGTTGTGCGGAGAGGGTGCGGATAGTGGTGAAGCGGTTTTCCCAATCGGCATGTCGGACGGCGGCGTGCAGGGCGTGAAGCAGGTTCGATGAGAAGGTGAACGGCACGCCTTGCTGCTGCGCGTAATATCCAAGGTCCAGGTAGCGCGGGAGCCGGTCTGGTTGTGGCTGGATGTCGTGATGATGAAACACCATCGAAACGCCGGGATAAGATCGCAGCCCTTTCCCGCTGGAGCAGGAGGCCAGATAAACGCCGGTGAGATCGACAGGAATCGTTCCGATGCTGCTGATGCAATCGAGGCAAAGCTTCACTCCGAATTCAGCGCAGAGAGCTTTCAGCAGATCGATGTCATTCAGCACGCTGGTCGAAGTTTCGCAATGAACACACCAGAGCCAGCCGGGCCGCGGTGAGCTTTCCAGGGCTTTGCGAATGGCGCCGAAATCGAACGGTTTGCCCCAGTCGAATTCGATCGTGCGGAACTTCAATTGAAAACGCCGGGCCTGGTCGATGAGTCGATGTCCGAACTCGCCATTGGCAATGATGAGTCCTGGCGCAGATTCGAGCGACAGCTGCGCTGCGATGGCGTCGTTCGCAAGTGTGCCCGAGCCGAGAAGGAGCTGGACGTTCTTCGCTTTGACGAGATCGGAGAGAACTTGTGTGGTGAATCCGAAATCCTTCATGAACGCGTCGGAACGATGGGATTCCGGCGCCTGTTCGAATGCACGACGGACTTCGCGTCGGACTGCGACCGGGCCCGGAAGGAAGTTCACCGCGCTCGGCTGGAAGGCGCGTGAAGGTGAGGAGCGGAGAAATTCGCGCGCGGTCGATTCGAACGTTTCGAGCGTTACATACATCGGCTGGAACTGCGCGTCGCCGGTGCCGACGACGGGGCCGAAGGGGACAAAGCCAAGATGCTGATACAGTCTGAACTGGCGGGTTGTCCCAGAGATGACCGCGAGGTCGTATCCCTTTTCGATGCCGTGCTGCCAGAGCAAAGCGAGAATGCCCTGCAACACCTGCGCGCCGCGGAACTGTTTTTCGATCGCGAGCAGGCGGATTTCACAGACGCGCCGACCGGGTGGAAGGTAGGAGTCGAGATTCTCGAGTTTTTGATCGAGCGAGAACGGCCGGTTGCCGCGGGCGGCAAGCATGCCCACCAGTTTTTTTCCGCACAGACAGATGAGATAGGTATTCTCCGCGTGGAACTTGTCCACAAGCCGATGCGACGGCGATCGCTCGTGCTGGGGGATTTCCTCGGCGAAGGTTTTGTAGTTCAGGCGGTGGATCTGTTCGAATTCCCAGTCTTCGGAAGCGAACTTGAACACGAGTGGTTGCCGTGAACTCATAAGGGCCTTTCCTCTGTCTGCGGCGCAGGCCGGCGTGCTGCCAGCAGCGCGAATTCTTCAACAAAATTTTTGCGGTGCGCGAGGATTACCAATCCCGCCCAGAAGGACAACAACACAACTCTGGCGGGTACATGATTGAACCAGAATTCTGCGACGGGCAGACATGCCAGTGCGATGAGTCCCGGCAGCACGGTCCGGCGGAAAATTGCCGTCAGGCACAGGAACAGCACGGCAAAGGTCAACGCCAGATGAAGGTCGAACACCAAAAGCGAGCCGAGCGACGTTGCCATTCCTTTGCCGCCTTGAAACCGGAGTTGAACCGGCCAGACATGCCCTGCCACCACAGCCATCATCGCAAGCAGGACGAGACGTTCGTCATTCGTGAAATGGCGCGCGATGCAGACGGTCAACACACCTTTCAAAACGTCGCAGACGACTGTGAGAAGGAAACCTTTCCTGCCGAGAACGCGGCCGACGTTGCGTGCCCCGACGTTGCCACTGCCAATCTGGCGGATGTCTTTGCCGGAGAGCCAGCGGGTGATGTAGTAGCCGGAAGTGAAACAGCCGAGCAGATAGGCGAACGAACAGAGAACGCCAGCCTGTTGCCAGTTGGCGGAATGCATCTGATCAATCCACGACATAGTTAGGTTCTGCGCTCCAACAGTACGTTCTTCAGAACTGTGGCCGAGAATAGCCGCATGCCGAACGCGGAGGAATTAAAATCTTTTGTCCATGTTTGCGCATGCTCTGTGAATCCGTGGAAAGAGATTCTACCGCGTCGATGGCTGATTCGTATTGTGGTTCGATGGGGAGTCGTTAATGAAGGCGGCCTGTGCCGGTTCCTCGGGAATTGCCTCCACTGACAGCCGTTTTCCATCCCGGAACAGATCGAGTTTCAACGGCCGGCCAATGGTCTTGCTCCGAACTTCATTCCGAAGCTGCTGCGGCGTGTTCACAGCCACCCCATCCACGGCAACAATAATGTCGTTGGTGCGGAGATCCGATCTGGCGGCGGGGCTGCCCGGTACGATGCCACGAACCACTATGCCGGTTTTTGGTTCGGAGATTTTCTGCTGAAGTTCCGGCTCGTCGGTAAGCGCGCGGATTTCAATTCCAAGCGTCGGACGCACGAACCGGCCGGTCTCAATCAGGGCATCTCCAATCTGACGGGCAAGGTTGATCGGAATCGCAAATCCGATCCCGCTGTTCATGCCCCGGATGAGCGTGTTGATCCCGATCACTTCGCCGTCAATGTTCACCAAAGGGCCGCCGCTGTTTCCAGTGTTGATGCTGGCGTCGGTCTGGATGAAGTCCTGGTCCATGGTCTGTCCTCCCATGAACATTGGAATGACGTTCCCGCGGCTTTTGGCGCTGATGTGACCGAACGTGACCGTGTAATCGAGGCTGAACGGTGCGCCGATCGCGATCGCAAATTCGCCGACGCGCACACGGGATGAATCGCCGAGCTTTGCCACGGGAAGGTCGTCCGCGTCGATTTTGAGAACGGCGACGTCGGAGGCCGCATCGACTCCGTGAACCTTCGCCTGAAACGTCCGACCATCCAGCAGGCGAACCTGGATTGTTTCTGCATCTTCTATGACGTGGCGGTTGGTGAGGATGAAACCGTTTTTTCGGATGATGACTCCGGACCCTTTGCCTTTGTGCGGTTCATCGTCGTATTCGCGATGATAACGTTCGTAATGCTTTCGCTGTTCGGGGCCGTCGCTTTCGGAAGGTTCGGTGAAGACGCTGGATTTGATGGTGACCGTGATGACGACGACGGACGGCGAAACAGTTTCGGCGACCTGCACGAACGCGTCATTCAGCTGGCGGACGAGTTCGAAAGCGGAGCGGTTGGTGTTCGTTGCGGCGATTTCTGTGGCGAAACCCTGGCCGGCGATGAGCAGGGCGAACAACAGCGTGGCTTTCATAAGCGATGACCACTTTGCGGGAGTGTTCGGGGCAAGACAAGCTCGGCGGAGCAGGCTGGCGGAACAGAAAGCAGGTTCATTCGGGCGAAAGGGAATTCTCATTAACACCGTGCTTCAGCGCGGTGCTAATGAGAGTGGAGTGCGGTGGTTCATCCTCCGGGAGAGTACATTTGATCCCGCTGCTCACCGCGGCTTGACATCGGATTGAACTCAGACCAGTGAAGGCGGGTGCGGATTTCAATAGTGATTCCAGCGTTCAATGAAGAACGGTTGATTGGCGAAACGCTTCGGCGCATTCAGGCCGCGTTCGGTCCGTTTCAACAACGGAATTGGGAAACGGAACTGATTGTCTGCAACAACAACTCCACCGACCGAACCGCCGAGATCGCGGAAGCCGCCGGGGCGAAGGTGGTGTTCGAACCGGTCAACCAGATCGGTCGCGCGCGCAATCGCGGTGCTGAAGCGGCGAGTGGCGACTGGTTGATTTTCGTGGATGCCGATTCGCATCCGAGTCCGGAACTGTTCGATGACGTCGCCGCGCAGATTGAATCCGGGCGATGTCTCGCTGGCGGATCGATTGTGCGACTGGATGGGAAATATCCACGCGCCAACCTGATCGCCAATCTTTGGAACGGTGCGAGCCGTGTCTGCCGCTGGGTGGCGGGATCATTCATCTTCTGCGAAGCGAAAACGTTTCGTGAACTGGGCGGGTTCAATCAGGAGTTGTTTGCGAGCGAAGAGATCGAGCTGAGCAAACGATTGAAAAAAGTCGCGCGTCAACGCGGCAAGAAAGTCGTGATCCTGCACCGGCATCCGCTCATGACGTCAGCGCGAAAACTGCATCTCTACACTCCCGGCGAACACGTGCGCTTCCTGCTGCGAACAGTTCTTGCCGGAGGCAAAACCCTTACCAGTCGCGAAGCGTGTCATACGTGGTACGACGGGCGGAGGTGAGAAGCCGAGGCGCGAGGCTCGGGGTTTTAGGCGAGGGGAGTGAGACGGTCGCGTCTTGCTTCTTACTCCTGACTTCTTGCTCCTTCATCCTTTAAAAGAAACCGCATCATCGTGTCGCCGTGCTTGAGCGTTTTCTTTTCATGCCAGGGATTGGGAAATTCCAACGTGTCGCGCTTGGTGTGGCCGAGGATGAACAGGCCGCCGGTCGCCAGCAGTTTCGGGAGAAAGGGATCGTCGAGGAGTTTTTGCGCGAATGAAGTGGATCGGCGTCCGACATTTTTTTCTCCGTAAGGCGGATCGGCGAGAATGAGATCGAAAATGATCCCGGTCGTTGCGAGATGATTCAGCACCGGGAAGACGTCCTGGACCCGGACATCCAGAACACCGGCAGCGAAACCGGCGGTATTCGCATTCTGCCGCAGCACGTCGGCGTGGCGGGGAGATTTTTCCACGGCCATCGCATAGGAGGCACCGCGGCTCAGACATTCAAGACTCAGCGCTCCGGTGCCGGCGAACAGTTCAAGAATTCGCGCGCCGACCACCCGTTCGCCCAGGCTGTTGAATACGGCCTGTTTGACCAGGTCCGGGGTGGGGCGCACATCCAGGCCTTTCGGCACTTTGAGAATTCGTCGCGCGGCTCGACCGCCAGTGATTCGCATGCCGCACTTTACTGGGAAGCAGGAGGCATTTGCAGGTGAAACTTGAAGCGGCTGTGCGGAATTCGAGCTTCGAAGGGCTCAGCTCAATCATTTCTCCACCAATTCACGCAGCGATTCCACTTCACGGCGAATGCTGGCGACGAGCCGTTCCTTTTGATCCACGGGCCTCGTGTCGGTTTCAGGACGAGACTTGGATTTCGATGCCGGTTTTCCAGAGACTGTGGTGTCGGCCCACTCGGCATTCGAGGTCGGTTCCAGTTTTCGTCCGTGTCGGTTTGCATAGACTTCCGTGATTTCCGCACCAAAGAACAGAATCTGCGCCGAGTAGTACACCCACAGCAGAATGAGGACGATTGACCCCGCTGCTCCGTAAGCCGACACAGCGGTGCTGCGGCCGATGTAAAATCCGAGTGCGAATTTGCCGACGGTAAACAACGCCGCGGTGACGGCTGCGCCCACCCAGACGTCGCGCCAGCGAATCTTCACGTCAGGGAGGAATTTGAAAACCATCGCGAACAACAGCGTAATGACCGCAAAGGAAACTGCCGCGTTGGTCACCATCCAAAGTACGTCCAGTCCTGGCACGAGTGCGCTCATGTATTTTCCAAACGCCGATAGTCCGGCGCTGACCACCAGCGAAACGAGCAGGAGAAATCCGATTCCCACCACCATGGCGAACGAGAGCAGCCGGTTGCGAATGAAGCCCAAAATTCCCTGACCGGGCTTTTCCCGCACGCCCCAGATCGTGTTCAGCGCGTCCTGCAGTTCGATGAACAGACCGGTCGCAGTCACGACGAGTGTGGCGATGGCAATGATGCTGGCAAACAAGCCTTTGCTGCTGTTCATCTGGGCGGTCATCGCCGCTTGAATGGCTTCGGAGCTTTTCTCCCCGACCAGCCCGCCCACTTCCGAAAACAGCATCGCCTGCACCTTGTCGGGATCCATGATGAGGCTTACGAGAAAGAGAATGATGACAAAGAGCGGCGGAATGGCGAAGACGGTGTAGTAGGAAAGTGCCGCGCCGAGGCGAGGCGCCTTGTCGCTGATCCAGTTGCCGCCCGCCTTTTTCAGCAGGCGCCAGATGTCCTTTAAAACAGCTGCCATGGGGCAGTTTAATGTTTTGAAAATGCGGCTTCAGTGGGCAGTTTCCCGAAGGAGCGGAATTCGATGGGAGTTTTGAGTTTAGGTTTTGAGTTGGGGTTTGATTAATGGCTTTTCGGAACAGGTTCCGCAGGACAGTATTCGGCAACCATGAGAGTGAAATCCAATCTCCTATGGCTGGTTGTGCCCCTGATTGTGTTCTGCGTTCAGGCAACGACGCGCGCGCAACCGTTCCCGCCGTTTCTTCCGGATTACTTTCACCCGACACTGGAAACGCCTTCGCCGCGTTTTGTATTGGATCAAAAAATCGAGGAGCACGATCTGGCACAGTTCATTTATTCGCGGGAGAAAATCGAGCGGCTTTCCATCCTGCGTTACACCGGGGATCCCGACGCGTGCAGGAAGCGATTCAATGGATTGCTGGAAAATGTCGGTCAGGCCATCAGCACCAACCGGGGCGAGTTTCTGGAGTTCGACAACGATGAATTCCATGCGCGAATCCGGTATCGCGATGGCGACGAAAATGTCTCCGCGTTTATGATTCCCGGCGCGGTGTTGATCTGGGATGCGTCTGTGGCTCGCGGAAAACGTGGATCGGAGAATCTTGAGTTCGGAGCCGTTCGAAGTCTGGTCAATCGCTGGCGTTTTGAAATGGCGCTGAAGGAGGGCAGTGCGTCGCTCGAACGCTGGCGGAAGCACGCTCATGCCTACGCACGGGAACTGATTCAGAAAGGTCGCAAAGAAGAAGCGTTGGCTGTCATCGAACAACTGGTTGCCAAAGTGCCGCACGATTTCGACGGGCATTTGCTTCTGATGGAGCACACGTCAAATCGTGATGTGGCCACAAACAGTGCCCGGACGATTTTCAGAAATGCCGAGGATCCAAAACAGATCGACCGTGCGGCAACATTCCTGGGCGAGAAGGCGCCTTCGCTGAATGACATTCCGCTCGTCAGCACAAACGACACCGGTCTGCGCGTTGTGTTGATACCAATCGCTCCCTGCAGTCTGTGGCTTCTTCAGGATGCGGCCGATGGACTGGAGCGGATCATCGATGTGCCTGTGGTGATCCGTCGGTTTGAAACGCCGTGGGAATGGAAAGTTCCGGATCGAGTGGCGCGGCAACGTGAAATCGAGTCCTTTCTGGTTCAGCACGGCCATTCGGGAGATTTCAATTCGTGGAAATTGAAAAACTACAGCGACGCACTTTCGAAGGTCGCCGCCGCACTCGATCCGCTGTCGCGGTTTGTCGCGCCCAGGCTGATTGAATCGATTCGGACCGAACCCGGCCAGTACGACGCCGAACGTTACATGGATGAGCTGATTCAACGGCTCAAACCGCATCGCACTGCCGACACGCGAACGATGTATGTGGCGATTACCGAAGCCAACATTTACGCCGGCGACTACGATTTTCTGTTCAGTGCCGGCATTCCCGATCCGGACACGCACGTGACGTTGATGTCGTATCACATGATGCTTGGCCGGGTTAAATCGCAGGGAACCGGATCGCGCCAACGTCTCATCGGGCGGATGGCCAAGGAACTGGTTCCTGCGAGTCTGAAACAATTGGGCATTCCGCGGAGCACGGATCCGGGTTGTCCGTATTCGTCTGCAAACAAGCTGGAACAGGTCGATCGGAAAGGGACGACTTTGTCGGACGGTGTGAAGCAGGCGCTGGACAAATTGCGCACGGCCGATTCGGCGGCGAATTAAGCAGAGCATCTGTGCGAACACGCGCAACGCTTGTTGCGATTCACACAAGTTTTCGATCAGGACGGATCGGTTGCCTTGAGTTCGATCCAGAATTTTGAGCCGTGCTTGCCATCGGATTCCACACCCACCTTGCCGCCCATGCGTTCGACGGCTTTGCGTACAATAGCGAGTCCGACGCCCGTTCCTTCGTAAGGCATGTGTGGGTGAACGCGTTCGAACATGCCGAAGAGGCGCTGTTGATAACGCGGATCGATGCCAATGCCGTTGTCTTCCACCCAGAGACGAACGTGTCCGTTGTTGCGTTCGCTCCAGATTCGGACTTCCGGATGCACGTTCGGCGGAACGAACTTGATGGCGTTGTTCAGAAGGTTTGAAAGCGCCTGGGTCAGTGAAGGTTCGTGTCCGAGAACGTCCGGGATCTTTTCAACCTTGATGGTCGCGTTGGGTTTCTGCATGCCGGGATACTGCTCCACGATCTGACGGACAAGGCGGTCCACGGCCACGCGGCTTAACTGGAATTCAACGCGGGCAATGCGGGTGAACGTCAGGACATCCAGGATCATTTTGTCCAACCGCTCGGCATTGACGCTGATGCGTTCGAGGTAACGCCTGGCTTCGTCCGGCAAAGGCTGACTGTAATCCTCCAACAATGTTTCGGAATAAACCTTCATTCCGCGCAGCGGCGCACGGAGATCGTGCGACACCGTGTAGGAGAATTCCTCCATCTGGGTGATGGCTTCGCGCAGAGAGGCGGTGCGTTCGTTGACGAGCCGTTCGAGCGCTTCGCCGCTTTTCCGGCGTTCGATGGCAAAAACGACCTGCGTGGCGATCGTCAGGGCAGGGCGGAGATCGCCGGGCTGGAGACGTTGCGGCGTGTCGAAATAAATCATGAATTTCCCCAGCAGTTGCTTCTCCTGTTTCAATGGAATGAAGGCTGCGGACCGGATTCCTTCGCGAAGCATCGCCGCTCGCACTTCGCCGGAAATGTCCGCCGAAACGATGTCATCGAGACAAACCGGTTCCGGAGTGGGATCTGAACTGGCCCAGGGTGAATGGCCTTCCACCGCGCGCTGATATTCCGTGGAAAGATTTCGTGCCGCTTTGAAGCGCATCACTCCGTCCGTTTCTTTCAACAGGATTGCCGCGCGCGGCGCGTTATGGCAGCGACAGACAGCTTCGATCGCAGCATCAAAAATTTCCGGCAACTCGGCGGATCGGTTGATCGTTGCGACGAGTTCATAAAGGGCGAGCTGCTGCTGGGCGGCGCGCTTTTGCTCGGTGATGTCGCGCGCGATTTTGGAAACGCCGATGATCTGCCCCTGTTCGTTTCGCACAGGTGAGATCGTGAGGGAAACGTCGAGCAACGAGCCGTCCTTGCGGCGTCGGACGGTTTCGAAATGGAGGATCGGCATTCCCTTCCGGATGCGTTCGAGGATGAGGGATTCCTCGGAACGGCGTTCCTCCGGGATCAGGATCAGGATCGGCTTTCCGACCACTTCGGCGGCGGTGTAACCAAAGACGCGTTCGGCGCTCCGGTTCCAACTGGTGATCACACCGTTCAAATCCTTGCTGATGATCGGATCGTCCGAATGCTCGACAATGGCGGCGAGCCGGCCTTTGGCTTCTTCCGACTGTTTGCGATTGGAGACGTCCTGCACCACCGCCACGAAATGATCGATGGTTCCGTCTGGCCGGCGCACCCCGCGGACCGACATCAGTGTGTGAATCAGGCTGTTGTCCTTTCTGAAGAACCGTTTTTCCATCGAATAGCCATCGATTTCACCCGAAACCACGCGATTGAACTGAAAGATGTCCGCGGCGAGATCGTCGGGATGTGTCAGTTCGGGCCAGCTGATGCGGAGGATTTCCTGCCGGGTGAAACCAAGCATTCGGCAGAATTCTCCGTTTGCATCGATCAATCCTTTCTCTGGCGAGGAAACCACAAGTCCCACCGCACCCAGTTCGAAATAACTGCGGAAACGGGCTTCGCGTGTCTGAGACAGTTTTTCGTATGCGGATACAGCGCCCACGCACCACCAGAGCAGAAGGAAAAGAAGGCCGATCAGAGACAGGACCAGCAGCGCGGTTCCCATTCCGCGGTCGAACCAATTGCGGTTTCGTCCCAGGACAAACAAGGCGCCAAGCGCTATTGGGAGGAGAACGATGAAAGGCAACGTCCATCGCGCCAGAATTCCAGCGGCGTTTTTTCCCAATAACGTCCTTACCGGTTCCCGTTCGGGAACGCTCGCCAGCACTGCAATGCCGGTCGCAAGGAGAATTGAAGCGGTCGGAAGCGAAACGCCGGTCAGGGGCGCGATTGAAAACAGCGGATTGGCATTGAACAGGTAACCGATCAATCCGAGTGATCCGAGACTGGTGACGGCAATGCCACACGCCGGGATCAATCCGGAGATTTTGTTTTTCGCGAGGAGCAGGGTGGTGATTCCGAGCAGGGAGAATGAAACGCAGGCGGGGATTCCCATCCGTCCCGGTGCCGCAGCAGCGCGAAACCCCCAGGACCTTGTCGTGATCAACAGAGGATCGATTCCGAAATCCCAGCCGGTGAGGTGTTCCATCAAGGTTACCGCTCCGAGAATTCCCGCGATTCCACCGAAGAAACCGCAAAGGAGCCGCGCCGCTGGACGATCAGAAAGCCGCACGAGCAGCGCCATTCCCACGCAGATTGCTCCAACGGCTGTGTTTGGAAACATGTGGATGCCGCTGCCCAGCCAGTCCGTGAGCCTCGGCGTGAGCGTGAACCAGCCGGAGAGAACAATGGTTCCTCCGAGGATGGAATAACTTGCGAGAACGGCCACCAGCGTCCGAAGCGGGTTGTCGCCGGTGCGAGGAACTTCGCCGAAGTGCGACGGCGTCGTGCCGGAATTCCAGGGGCTCGAAAGATTATTCACTCGATCAAATTATAATTCCGTGGTGTCGCCGGTCCGCCTTTCGGGCGGGGAACTGCGCGCCCAGGCTGATGGTATTCAAACCATCCAAGTACAAACTTGGCGCAACGATCATCCGCGGGAACGAGTGGGGTTCGCGGTTTCAATCAATAATGCACGGGTCTTCCCGGAGCAATGCCAATCCTGTTGCTCAACCCGACTGCGAGGAGGATGGTGGCAGATTCCGAGGGGGACCTTGACCGCCGGTGCATTCCTGAACGTTTCGCTTCGTCGGCAACTGGTCGCAGCGCCGCCTACGTTTGAACTAATTCAAAGCATTACTGGCAAAAAAATCGTGAAATATTTCACAAACTTTTCTTGCGCGACCCGGGTCAGCTGTTAAGAATTCGCGCCATCATCAAACGACTTGGTCGCCATCGACTTTTTTGTCGTTGGGTGGAGACTACTGTTTTTTGCTGTTTTTTTGACGAAAATTGCTCCTGAGAAGATGGGGCACGGCAGCGCATCTGGCGCGGTTTTGTTGTTCGTCGGTTGAAGATAAAAGCTCGTTAAAACGAAAATAATGTCAGCGATTTTCCCAAAATGGACCAACCGGCTGCCGTTGTACATCATCATTGGTGTGCTCCTGGCTGGCACCGCTGTCACGGCGGGCGTCTGGTATTACTGCACTCCCAAATACACCCGGGTTGGGTATCAACCGATTCAGCCGGTTGCCTTTTCTCACGCCACCCATGCCGGGCAGCTCGGAATTGACTGCCGCTATTGTCACACCGGCGTTGAAAAATCCTGGTTTTCAAACATTCCCGCCGCTTCCACCTGCATGAACTGCCACAATCAGGTGTTGAAGGATGATCCCCGTCTCGCGCTCGTTCGTGAGAGTGCTGCCAGCGGAAAACCGATTCCGTGGGTTCAGATTCACAAGCTTCCCGACTTCGCCTATTTCAACCATTCCGTCCACGTGAACCGCGGCATCAGCTGCGTTGAATGTCACGGTCGCGTCGATCAGATGGAGGAAGTTGTTCATGCCAAGCCGTTCAGCATGGCGTTCTGTCTGGAATGCCATCGCCAGCCGGAAACAAAGCTTCGTCCGCTCGACAAGATCACTGACCTCGCATGGCAGCCTGAATCGCACGCCAAACAGATTGAGTTCGGCAAACGTGCGATGAAGGACTGGAAGGTTGAATCGCTGCAGACCTGCTCTGCGTGTCACCGCTAATGAATTTTTGGCAATCGCCCATCGGCAATGAGTAAAACAATCCCACCGACCTGTCCTGAACCCGAAACGGGCCGGCGCTACTGGCGCAGCCTGGATCAACTGGCTCAGACCCCCGAGTTCCGCCAATGGCTGGAGCGTGAATTCCCACAGGGCGCCAGCGAGTTCACGGATGAAGTCTCCCGCCGTCATTTCGTCAAGATCATGTCCGCCTCCTTCATGCTGGCGGGCCTTGGCCTTGGTGCCGTCGGTTGCCGCCGCCCGGTGGAGAAACTCGAACCGTTCGGTCAGCAGCCGGAGAATTACGTTTACGGCGTTCCGAATTTTTATGCGACCGCCATGCCGACCCGTGCAGGCGCAGTTCCGCTGGTCGCGAAATCCTACGAAGGCCGTCCGATCAAGGTTGAAGGCAATTCCCGCCATCCTGACAGCAACGGTGGAACCGATCGCTGGGTGCAGGCTTCGATTCTGAATCTTTACGATCCGGATCGTTCCCGCCGCTTCACCAAGGGTGGAAACAACGTTTCGGCTGAAGCTGCTTTCGATTTCCTGAAGCAGCTCTCCGCCAGCGCGCAGTCGAATGGCGGCGAAGGTCTCGCTTTCCTGCTCGAACGCAGCACATCGCCTTCACGCCTGCGCCTGCAGAAGCTGATTGCGCAGAAGTTTCCGAAGGCGAAGTGGTTCATTCACGAACCGATCGACACCGACATTCATCGCCGCGCTGCGTCGCAGGCGTTTGGCGCGTCGGTGAAGCCGTATTTCCAGTACGACAAGGCGGCTGTCATTCTTTCGCTCGACTGCGATTTCATCGGTGCGGAGGAAGATGTTCACAACAACATCCGCAAGTTTGTGAATGGTCGCCGGATTGAAACGCCGAAGAGCGAAATCAACCGCCTCTACGTTGTGGAAGCGTTGATGACGCTGACCGGTGTGAATGCGGATCATCGCCTGCGCCTGCCGTCAAGCAAGGTTGGCGCGATTGCCGCCGCGGTCGTCGCTGCGGTCAATGGCGGTTCCGCTCCTGAGGTTCCGGGTGTTGATCCCAAGTGGATTTCTGAATGCGCCAAGGATCTCATGGCGCATCCTGGAAAATCGCTCGTGGTTGCCGGAACGCGCCAGCCGCTCGAAGTTCACCTGCTGGCAAATGCGTTGAACATCGCGTTGGGCAACATCGGCAAGACCGTGGTTCTTCACGAAGTTGCCGACAACAAGGAAGGCACGCTCGCCGATCTCGCCCAGGCCTTGAACGCGGGCGCCGTTGAAACGCTTGTCATCTCCGGCAGCAATCCGGCCTACAGCGCGCCGGCTGACATCAATTGGACAGCCGCTCAGGCGAAGGCGAAATCGGTTGTTCGCCTTGGTTATTACGAAGACGAAACTTTCGAAGCGACGAAGCGTGCGAACGACTGGCATCTGCCACTCGCGCATTATCTCGAATCGTGGGGCGACGCGCGGACCAGTGACGGAACGCTGGTACCGATCCAGCCGCTGATTTCACCGTTGTTCGGTGGTTTGACCGAAATCGAAGTGCTCGCACGTATCGGCGGTGAGCAGGTCCACAAGCCTTACGACATCGTCCGCCAGACTTTCGCGGCGATCGCCGGTTCCGGGGATGACCTCAGCTGGTCGCGGTTCCTGCATGACGGATTTCTGGCCAACTCCGCGGCGAAATCGGTCAATGCGCGCGGCAATGCTGCAGCGCTGGCGCAGACCGCGAGTCAGATCAAGTCGGCGGCTCCGACCAAGGACAGCCTCGAAGTTGTTTTCCATCGCGACTACAGCGTCGATGACGGCCGTTACAACAACAACGGCTGGCTGCAGGAACTGCCTGATCCGATCACCAAGTTTGTCTGGGACAACGCCGTTCTCGTCAGCCGCAAGACTGCGAGCGAACTGGGCGTCAAGAATTCGGATGTCGTCGAAGTGAAACTCGGCGGACGTTCGGTGAAGGGTCCGATCTGGATTCAGCCGGGCATGGCGGATTACACGCTGGGACTCGCGCTTGGATATGGCCGTGAGCAGAGCGGTCGCGTTGGCTACAAGGTGGGCTTCAACGCCTACACCCTTCGCACCACGAACACCGGCGACATCGCGGTGGGCGCCACGATCACGAAGACCGGTGCCACCTATCCGATTTCCTGCACGCAGGATCACTGGTCGATGGAAGGCCGTCCGATTGTCCGCGAAGGCACAATCGAGCAGTACGGCAAACATCCTGATTTCGTACAGAACATGAATGGTCACCAGCCTCCGGGCGGTAACCAGTCGATGTATCCGAACCCGTTCGATAAGGACGAACATCGCGGCCATCATCAGTGGGGCATGGCAATCGACCTCACTGCGTGCGTTGGCTGCTCCACCTGTTCCATCGCGTGTCAGAGCGAAAACAATATTCCGATTGTCGGCAAGGATCTCGTCGGTCGTGGCCGTGAAATGCACTGGCTGCGCATCGACCGCTACTACACCGCTGCAGCTTCCAAGCGTCCGTGGACTTCGACCTACAAGGACGAAGAGAAGCAGCAGTTCGAGGAATGGATCGACGATCCGCAGGTCGTCACCCAGCCGATGCTCTGCCAGCATTGCGAAGCGGCTCCTTGCGAAAACGTTTGCCCGGTCAATGCGACCGTTCACGATCAGGAAGGTTTGAACGTGATGGTTTACAACCGCTGTGTTGGAACCCGTTACTGCTCGAACAACTGTCCGTACAAGGTTCGCCGCTACAATTATCTCGATTACAACAAGCGCTCGCTGAAGGACCTCAAGATTACGCGGTTCCTTGGAAACGATGCGCCAGGTTACGCGCCGTCATTCGCCAATGGCGCGTTCTCGAAGTGGGTGAAGGATCCCACCGATCCGACGGCCGGCATGCGTGAGGAGGACGAATGGGATCTCATCAAGATGATGAAGAACCCGGACGTCACGGTCCGCATGCGCGGTGTCATGGAGAAATGCACGTTCTGCGTGCAGCGCATCGAGCAGGCCAAGATTGCGCAGAAGGTCAAGGCGGGCGACTCCGGCGACGTCATCGTTCCGGACGGCACATTCACGACCGCCTGCGCCCAGGCCTGTCCGGCGGACGCGATTGCGTTTGGCAACATCAATGATCCGGAGAGCAGGGTGTCGAAGCTCAAGGCGCAGCAGCGCAATTACTCGGTGCTCGACTTCCTGCTCACCAAGCCGCGCACGACGTATCTGGCTCGCTTGCGGAATCCGAATCCGAATATGCCGGATTATTCGCCGGAAGATTATCCGTTGAGTCTGGATGAGTACAAGAAGGCGACTCACAGCAACCCGTTTGAACATCATGGTGAATCTCATGCCGTTGGAGCTGGACATGCGCATGGCGCTGAGAAAGGAGGCCACTAATGGCTACGAAAGCGAATAGCGCACCGTTGCCGACGGTTCCTCCGGAACTCGAGCGCATTCCGCTCGTCGGGAACCAGCGTGACATCGGCTGGATTTCCGATCGCGTCGTTTCGATCACGGAAGGCAAGCCGCCGTTGTGGTGGTGGCTCTGCTTCATCCCGAGCGTCCTCTGCCTTGGAATGCTCGGCTTCATGCTCGCCTACCAGATCACGACCGGTGTCGGTGTCTGGGGAAACATGCATCCGGTCATGTGGGGCTGGGACATCATCAACTTCGTCTGGTGGATCGGCATCGGCCACGCCGGAACCCTGATCTCGGCGATTCTCTTCCTGCTCCGTCAGCGCTGGCGCACCGCGGTGAATCGTGCCGCGGAAGCGATGACGATTTTCGCGGTCATGTGCGCCGGTATTTATCCGGCATTGCACGTCGGCCGTGTGTGGTTCGACTGGTGGCTGTTCCCGATTCCGAATTCGAACGGCCCGATCTGGCCGCAGTTCCGTTCGCCGCTGATGTGGGACGTGTTCGCGGTTTCGACTTACTTCACGGTGTCGGTGCTGTTCTGGTACATGGGATTGATCCCTGACCTCGCCGTCATGCGCGATCGCGCGGTCGGCAAGGTGCGCCAGTTCCTTTACGGACTGTTCTCGCTCGGCTGGACGGGATCGAACCGTCACTGGAGCAACTACGAAAAAGCTTATCTGCTGCTGGCCGGTCTTTCGACGCCGCTGGTGCTCTCGGTGCACTCAATCGTGTCATTGGACTTCTCGGTTTCGCAGCTGCCCGGCTGGCACACGACGATCTTCCCGCCGTACTTCGTTGCGGGTGCGATCTTCTCCGGCTTCGGCATGGTGCTGACGCTTCTGGTTCCGCTGCGCAAGCTGTGCCGGCTGGAAGACATCATCACGATGCGGCACATCGACATCATGTGCAAAGTGACGCTCGCGACCGGCTCGATTGTCGGTTACGCCTACGCGATGGAGTTCTTCATTGCCTGGTATTCCGGCAGCGCCGCTGAGCAATTCCATTTCATGAACCGTGCGCTCGGCCCGTATCAATGGGGCTGGCTGCCGATGATCATCTGCAACGTGGTGATCCCGCAGCTGTTCTGGTTCAAATGGTTCCGGCAGAACCTGCTCGCAGTCTTCATCATCTCGATCATCGTGAACGTCGGCATGTGGTTCGAGCGTTTCGTGATCATCGTGATCGGTTTGCATCGCGACTTCCTGCCGAGCAGCTGGGGCTATTTCCGTCCCACGTGGGTGGACATCTGCACGTATCTGGGAACGTTCGGACTGTTCTTCACGCTGTTCCTGTTGTTTATGCGCTTCCTGCCAATGATCGCGATTTCGGAAGTGAAAGGTGTGACACCTCAGTCGGATCCGCACCACCCGCTGGGCGGAGCCAAACATGAAGAACGCATTCCTCAATCTGAAGGAGGCTTGACGCCATGAGCAGCAACAGAGCTTACGGAATCATTGCCGAGTTCACCACGCCCGCGGCGATCATGCACGCGGCGGAAAAGATCCGCGACGCCGGGTTCACCCGCTGGGACGTTTACACGCCGTTCCCGGTTCACGGGATGGATCGTGCGATGGGCCTGAAGAACTCGAAGGTCGGCTGGTTTTCATTCTTCGGCGGCGTGACCGGTTACACGACCGGCATGCTGATGATCTGGTGGATGAACGCGGTGAACTATCCAATCGTGGTCGGCGGCAAGCCGATGTTCAGTCCATTCTCGGCGTTCCCGCCGTCGTATGAACTGACAATTCTTTTCGGCGCGTTCGGCGCGCTCGGCGGCATGTTGTTCCTGAACCGCCTGCCGCGGCTGCATCATCCGCTGCTGAAAAACCGACGTTTTGCAAAAGTAACTCACGACCGCTATTTCCTCGTGATTGAGACAAGCGATCCGAAGTACTCCGAGCCCGGCACGGTGAAACTGCTGGAGCAGGCCGGAAGCAATCACATTGAGGTGGTGGAGGAATAATGCGCTATTTCCTGTTAATCTTTGGTGTGGCTGTCGTCGCCGTGATGGCGATCGCCGGCCGCCGTTATGACGATGGCGGAAGTCCGTCCCGCAAGCCGCCAATCTACATTTTCCCGGACATGGACCGCCAGCTGAAGCTGCGTCCGCAGGAGCCGAACGGTTTCTTTGCGAACGGCACCAGCTCGCAGCTCCCGGTCGCGGGCACGATCGCGCAGACCAAGCCGATCATGGTCGGCAACAAGGCGGTTTATGCCTTTGAAGATTCCCCGGTGAACACCGGCAAAGTTGCGGGCTCGACGAACTTCGTCGAAGTGAACCCGCTGCCGATCACCGCGGAACTGCTCAAGCGCGGTCAGCAGCGTTACACGATTTCCTGCGCGCCATGTCATGGGGCGCTTGCGGATGGAAATGGAATTACGAAGAAGGTCGGTGCAATGGCCGTTGTCGCCAACCTGCATGACCAGCGGATTGTGGGGATGACGGACGGGGAGCTGTTCCACGTCATCACACATGGACGCAACCTGATGGGCGCCTATGGTCCGAACGTTCCAACGGAGGACCGCTGGGCGATCATTGCTTATTTGCGCGCCCTGCAACTGAGCCGACTTGGAACCCTGGAAGACGTGCCGCAGGAACTGCGGGCCACTTTGAAATAGCACTATGAGTTCGCACTCCAAACCTGCCCCGCAGCCCTTTGATCTTTCGAAGTGGCGCAAAGTGCCGACGCTGCTGATTGCCGGCGGCGGGATCGTCACGCTGATTGGCGCGCTCGCGAGCTTTGGGATCGCCAAGGACGGCGGCCAACACTTCGCCTTCTCGTGGCTCGTTGCCTACATGTTCTGCCTGAGCATCTGCCTCGGCGGATTGTTCCTCGTTCTCGTGCATCATCTGTTCGATGCCGGATGGTCGGTGCCGATCCGCCGGTTCAATGAACACATCGGTTCGTTGCTGTTCCCGTGGATGGCAATTCTCTGGATTCCGATCGGCCTCTTTGCGAAACATCTCTACGCTTGGATGTCGAAGGATCCGAATCTGGATCATGCGCTGGGCGCGAAACAGCCGATGTTCACCGTGGCTGGATTCTATATCGTCTCGGCGTTCTGCTTCCTGGTCTGGTGGGTCTTGTCGCGCGGACTCCGTTCCTGGTCGATCAAGCAGGACACGATGGGCGGTGCGCTGCCAACCTACAAGATGCGGAGCTATTCCTACTGGGGCATTTTCGCCTTCGCCATCACTTTGACCCTGGCGGTCGTGATGTGGATGAAGGGCATGCAACACGAGTGGTTCTCCACGATGTATGGCGTTTATTACTTCGCCGGCAGCGTGTGGATGACGCTCGGCCTGGTTTATGTGATCACGGCGGTGCTGAATCGTCAGCGCATTCTGACCGACGTGCTGCACGAGCATCAGTTCTATTTCATCGGCACGCTGATGTTCGCGTTCACGGTGTTCTACGCCTACATTCACTTCGCGCAGTATTTCATCATCTGGAACGGCAACGTTCCGGAAGAAACGTTCTGGTACATCATCCGTGAAAAGGGCACCTGGTTCTGGGTGGGAATGATCATCATCTTCGGTCACTTCTTCGCGCCGTTCCTGGCGCTGCTGCGGATCGATCTGAAGAGTGTGTTTCCGTACATCGCGGCGATCGCGTGCTGGAACTGGCTCATGCACTACTTCGACATGTCGTTCAACATCAAACCGGTGCTTTATCCGAACGGTGAGATTGGCGCGTGGAAGTGGATCTGGCTCGATTTTGGAATTCTCGCGTTGATGCTGGGCATTCTCGCAAAGGTGTTCCTCGCGAAGTTCGCCAGCGCGGCGCCGTATCCGCTCAAGGACCCGCGCCTGATCGAGGCGATGGGCCATTATCATCCGGTTCCCACACAGATTTCCGGTGGCGAACTCGGCGAATGTGACGACGCTCCCGATGCGCCGCAACACGGTTCAGCCAAATAGTCAGCCATGAGTTCTCAAGAATCCAATTGCTCCCGCTGTGGTGGAATGGTCGCATCGGCGATTGCCGTTGCTGGCGCCTTCCTGATTGTCGCGGGTCTCGTCTGGGCGGTTCGCCACTACAACAAGGTAGAACCGTTGAACGCCGAACGTGCCGCCGAACGCGCCAAGGCGCTTGCCGAACTGCGCGCTGCGGAACAGCAGGCCATCAACAGTGTCGGCTGGATCGATCAGGGCAAGGGCGTCGTCCGCCTTCGCGTTGTGGACGCTGTGAGGCTCGTCGAACAGAAGTGGGGTTCCGATCCGGTGGCAGCCCGCAAGGATCTGATTGCCCGCGCTGAAAAGGCCCATGCAGCGCCGCCCGCCGCGCCTGCGCAACCGAGCGAATTCGAATAGCAGCGGCCGTCTGGATGAACGCTTCCTGTTCCACAACTCCTTCGGCCGCCGAGAACGATTCGACGCTGCGCGTCATCGATGCCTCGTGTCGTCCGCCACTCGTGTTCCTGTTCTGCGGAGCCGCGCTCTGGCTGGTGGTGGCCTGGGCGTTTGCGCTGATCGCCGGACTCAAATTCCATTCGCCGAACTTCCTCGCGAACTGTTCCTGGCTGACCTACGGCCGCGTTTATCCGGTCAGCACCAATGCGCTGCTCTACGGTTTTGCCATTCCGGCGGGGCTCGGAGTCGGACTCTGGATTCTGGCGCGGCTCGGCCGCACGACGGTGGTTCAACCATGGATCATCGCATTCGGCGCGAAGCTCTGGCACTTCGGCGTGTTTGTCGGACTGGTTGAAATCCTTCGCGGCAACAGCACTGGCTTTGAAGGCCTGGAGATTCCGAAGGCGGGCGCGATCCTGATGTTCCTTGGCTACATGCTGATTGGAATCTGGAGCCTGCTCACGCTGTATGTCCGGACCGAGCGCACCTTGAGCGCGCCGCAATGGTTCATCATCGCCGCGTTGTTCTGGTTCCCCTGGATTTTCACGACTGCGCATCTATTGCTGACGGTGTTTCCGGTTCGCGGCGTGACCCAGTCGATCATTGTCTGGTGGTTTTCAGGAAATCTCCGGTTTGTCTGGCTGGCTCTGGTCGGACTCGGAGCGATATTTTATCTGACGCCGCTGCTGATGAAGCGCACGTTGCACAGTGAATATCTGGCGCTGTTCACGTTCTGGACGATCATTCTGTTCGCGAGCTGGAATGGAATTCCGCAGGGCGCGCCTGTTCCAGCATGGATGCCGGCGCTCAGCACGGTGACGACCGTTCTGACCCTGGTGACGCTGCTCACCTTTGCGGTGAACATTTATCGCACCTGTGGAAACGGCTGTTCAACAGGGCAGAATCCCGTGGAAGGCAAGTTCATCGCGTTCGGTTCGATCGCGTTTGTGATTGCGGTGCTGATGAGCATCGTGGGTTTGCTGCGCGAGTTGAATCCGCTGGTGAGCTTCACCTGGTTCACGGTGGCCCAGGCTGACCTGAATGTGTTCGGTTTCTTCTCGATGACGATGATTGGCGCGATCCTTTACATCACGCCTCGTGTCACCGGTTTCAATTGGGCCTGCTCGAACAAGGCGAAGGCGTCCTTCTGGCTCGCTGCGGCCGGCATTGTTCTTTACACGGTTTCGCTCGCGGCCGGTGGCGTGATGCAGGGCGTGAAGCTCAACAATCCCCAGATTGCATTCAATGAAGTGAGCCGGGCGAGCCTGATGCCGCTGCGCATGAGTACACTTGGGCAGCTGCTGATTCTGACGGCGAGTGTGCTTCTGTTGTGGAACCTCGTCGGAGTGCTTGTTCGAATTGTGAAAGCTCAGGTTAATCCCGTGAATGCAAATTCCGTTGCTGCGGCGGAGGTGAAGTCATGAATTACGGGCCTTTGATTTTCCTCGCAGCTTTCATCGGCCTCTCGGCCTCGTGGTTCGGCTTTGTTCTGACGCCGCAGATTCAACTGGGCCGGGCACAGCAGGCGACGAACACCGTCAACACAGCCCAGCTGTATCCGATCGCGCGTCCGGGCCTGGCTCAGGAAGGGTTGGAAGTTTACAAGGCAAACGGTTGTTTTTATTGCCACAGCCAGCAGGTTGGCCAGACGGGAACGCAGGTTAATTTCATCCTGACTGAAATTGGCACGAACCCCGTCGCCGTTGCTGAAGGTTTGCTGACGGCCAAGGTTGGATTGACCAACGCGAATGCGGCGGGATTGAGCGCCGGGCTGCCAAAGACAATTCTCAGAAACGTGCCCATTGGCGACGCGAAGAAAGCTGCGAAAGTGACCCGAGACAATGGTGCGAGTGGCACGGTGGAAGTGGTTGCCGTCGGACCGGACATCGCCCGCGGCTGGGGCATCCGCCGATCGGTTGCAGCCGATTACCTTTATGACAGCACGGTGATGCTTGGCTCGCAGCGCGTCGGGCCAGATCTGGCGAATGTTGGCGCGCGTCTCCCCGACGCAAACTGGCATTATCGCCATCTGTATGTCCCGCGTTCCGTGGTGAAAGATTCTGCCATGCCGGCCTATTCGTATCTTTTCAAAACGAGAAAGATCGAAGGCCGTCCGTCTCCTGATGCGCTTCAACTGGACGAAGGTTTTGCTCCGGAGAACGGATATGAAATTGTTCCAACCGACGAAGCGAAGGCGCTGGTCGCGTATCTCCTGAGTCTCAATTCCAGCACGCCGCTCTTCGAGGCGCCCGTGACTGTTGCCACGGCCCCTGCGGCTCCGGCACAAACCAATTCTCCCGCGCAATGAGTTCTCCGCTGAATCAACCTCAATCCAGCCCGGCCGAAGCCTCGCAGTCACAGCGGCGCGGTCCGGCTGTGCCCATCTGGTTGATTGTATTTCTGTTCCTGCTGCTTTACTGGGGCGCGCTTTATTTCGATGCGAATGGCGGCTGGTTCAGCCCCAAAATTTACGCTCCTTATCGCGATGTCGAAGAGTTGACAGCGCTTCAACCGGGCGGCGGCGGCAATGAGTTTTTCGAACTCGGAAAGGCCGTTTACAATCGTCCGACCTGTTCCGCATGTCATCAGGCTTCCGGCCAGGGCAGTCCTGGACAATTCCCGCCATTGGCAGGTTCGGAGTGGGTGCTTGAGGAGCAGCCCGGACGCATCATTCGTCTGGTGCTTTATGGAATGCACGGACCGGTCACAGTCAAAGGCCAGCAGTACAACAGCTCGATGGTGCCGTGGAATGTGTTGAGCGACGAAGAAGTTGCGGCTGTCATCACCTACGTTCGCCAGAACAAGGAATGGGGCAACAACGCTTCAGCCGTGACTCCGGATCAGGTCAAGGCGATCCGCGAAAAAGTCGGCAACCGCACTCAACCGTTCACTGCGGATGAGTTGATGAAGATTGCGACGAACGAGTGATTTGATTGCGGAATGAGGGGCGTGAAGGTTTTCGCGATTTGAGTCGCTATTTTTCCCGCCTTTCTTTTGAGCGGATTTGTTCAATGGCCCATTGAGCGTGTTCGGCAATCAAAGGTTCGGGATCGTTTGAAGCTTTTTCCAGCGCAGGCAACGCTTCCCTGCTTCCCACGTTTCCAAGTGCCACACAAACGTTGCGCAACAATCCGCGGCGCTTCGTTCTCAGAATCGGGGTTCCGGCAAAACGGTGTTTGAAACCGGCGTCATCGAGACTCAGGAGTTCAAGAAGGCCCGGCGTTTCCAGATCCCGACGTGCGTGGGGCTTCATCAGGCTTCCTTCCCTGGCAAAGCGGTTCCACGGACAAACCGCCAGGCAATCGTCACAGCCGTAAATCCGGTTTCCGATGAGCGGACGCAGCTCAATGGGAATGGATCCTTTGAGTTCGATTGTGAGATAGGAGATGCAGCGTCGGGCATCGAGCTGGAACGGAGCGGTGATGGCTGTGGTGGGACAGGCTTCAATGCAGCGGGTGCACGATCCGCAGCGATTCTGTTCTGAAACGTCCGGCTGGAGTTCCAGTGTGGTGATGATTTCGGCGAGAAAAATCCAGTTGCCGAGCCGGCGGCTGATCAGGTTCGTGTGTTTGCCGGCGAATCCGATTCCGGCACGCTGGGCGAGATCACGTTCCAGCAACGGGCCCGTGTCCACATACCAGAGAGAACGGGTTTCGCTAGTGCCACATCGATTGATGAATTCCGTGAGCTGTTTCAGGCGATCAGCGAGAAGATCGTGGTAGTCCGGATACCTGGCGTAACGTGCGATGATTCCATGACGAAAAGGAGAGCCGCTTTCGTTCGATTGCAAACGGTCGGGCGAGGAGGGTTTGGAATCGTGGTAGCTGATGGCGACGCAGACTATGGATTTTGCGCCGGGAAGAACGAGGTTGGGATCGACGCGTTTGTGCGCGTTTCGTTCGATCCAGCCCATTTCGCCGAATTTCTTATGGGCGATCCATTTTTGAAATTCGGCAGAATGTGTCGGCGCGGCTGCAGTTGTGAAACGGCAGTCATCAAAACCGAGCTTCAAAGCAAACTCCCGAATCTCGTCCTCTCGCGTCATCACCAATTCAACTCACGCATTCACGTATCACGCCTTCACGTTTCACTTCCCCACCGCCATTTGAAAATGATGAATGACCTGAAGCGCGACTTCTCTGGCGGAACGCAGTTCGGTGTTCACGAGGACGTCGGCCTGTTTGTAAGAACTTTCGCGCGCGGCCAGCAGCGTGCGGATTTTCGCCAGTGGATCGGGATCGTGGAGCAGGGGACGATGGGATTGATGTCGCACGCGTTCCCAGATTTTTTCCGGGGAAGCCCAAAGGCAGACGACGAGCGCGTGCGACTTGAGGCTTTCCATGTTGGCGGGATTGACTGGAAGTCCACCGCCGGTTGATATGAGCTGCCTCGAGCCTTGCGCCAGTTCCAGCGTGATCTCGTGTTCCAGTTCGCGAAAGGCCGGTTCGCCATTTTCGGAAAAGATGCGCGGAATTGCTTTTCCGGTGCGCGATTCGATCAGTTGATCGGTGTCAACGAACGAGAAATTCAGCTGCGCGGCGACGATTTGTCCGACGGAAGATTTCCCGGTGCCCATGAAACCGATGAGCGCAATGTTTCGGATGTGGCGGCTGTTCACCGTGATCTGATACCCGATTCGAAAACTGAAAGCGAGTTGTCCCTCGGCATGCCTAGATGACGAAGTCCAGCGGGCTCATCGGTTCCTGCTTGAGATGTTCCCAACGTTCGGCGAGATCCGCGACGGTGGTCTGTTCCATGATCTTCACAATCGATTCTCGGACCTCCTTCATGATGCTGCGAATCGGACAACGCGATTCGTCGGGGCAGGAACATTTTTCGTAAAAGCGTTCACTTACGCAGCTGACCGGAGCGAGTGCGCCTTCAATATGCCGGACGACGCTTGCGAGCGTGATTTCACGGGGCGGGCGGGCCAGACGATATCCGCCGGAAACCCCGCGGCGACTTTGGACGATACCCGCGGTTTTGAGGTCGTTGAGAATCTGTTCGAGGAAGCGTTTTGGGATGTTCTGTTCTTCGGAGATGGCCTGGATGCGAACGACCGGTTGGTCGTAGTGATTGGCGAGCACGAGCAACGCTCGGAGCGCGTATTCACCTCGAACAGATAGTTTCATGGAAACACCCTAGAAAGTACACCTCACAGATCAAGTTTCCTCTTTCCCATCGAATTCAAAAGGAAAAGATTAAAATTCTTTCAAAACTCTATTGACATAGTAGAGATTAAAATTATTCTGGCCACACGTGACAGCTGAACGGGGTTCCGTGCCGTAAGCCGGCCCCATTGAAAAACAACCTTAGAAGATTAGATTCGCCGCCGGAGACGGTGGCAGCAGCAGATAGATCCAACAAAACGGTAATTATGAAAAAGAACTTCCCTCTTTTGCTCGTCGCCGCAGTGAGTGCGGCAGCTCTTCCGGCCGCCGCCGATGAGACGAGCGATGCGATCAATTCCCTGAAGGAACAGATTCAGGCACTCGACCAGAAGGTTCGCATTCTCGAACGCCAGCGGGAACTGGAAGGTGAGGCGGCCGCAGCCAAGGCCAAGGAGGCTCCAAAGGTTACGGTGGGAAACAACGGTCTGGTGGCTCGTTCCGGTGACGGCAACTTCACCTTCAAGCTGAACGGTGTTCTTCAGGTGGACAACCGCACCTTTTTCAACGAAAGCCACATCAAGGGGAACGATGGCTTTCTGCTTCGGCGTGCGCGTCCGATTTTTTCGGGAACGCTTTTCCGGGACTTCGACTTCCTGTTTGTTCCGGACTTTGGCGGGTCGTCGGCCCAGATCGTCGATGCCTACATCAACTACAAGTATCAACCCTGGCTGCAAGCGCGCGTCGGCAAAATGAAAGTGCCGGTCGGTTTGGAACATCTGCAGTCGGATCCTGTCACCTTCTTCAGCGAACGCTCGATCGTGACGACGCTGGTTCCGAATCGTGACATGGGTTTTCAGCTTTGGGGCGACGTGGCTGAAGGCCGGCTGAGCTATGCGCTGGGTGTGTTCAACGGGGTGGGTGATGGCCGGAGCACGAGCAATTCGGATTTCGAAGATCATCGCGAATTTGCGGGCCGCCTCTTTGCGACGCCGTTCAAGAAATCGGAGAACAAGTGGATTTCCAACCTTGGATTTGGTCTTGCCGGAAGCTGGGGCGTCTTTTCTTCCCATGCGAACGGATTGCCGAACGGCAGCGGTTACGCGACCGACGGTCAGCAGCAGTATTTTGCCTATACCAACGGAGTGGTGGCGGATGGAGCTCATTGGCGCATCTCGCCGCAGGCGTACTACTACGCGGGACCGTTCGGATTGCTTGCGGAATATGTGGTGTCGCATCAGGAAGTCAGCCGCGGTGGTTTTTCCGCCGATTTGGAACACAAGGGCTGGCAGATTGCGGCGGGCTGGGTTTTGACGGGAGAAGATTCCAGCTTCTCCGGCCTTACCCCGCAAAAGCCGTTTGATCCGCGCAACGGCCAATGGGGTGCATTCCAGCTCGTGGCGCGCTATGCGGAAGTGGACATCGACAATGACGCGTTCCCGCTGTTTGCAAATCCGGCCGCTGCAGCCTCCGGGGCACAATCCTGGTCGGTCGGTCTGAATTGGTTCCTCAACAAAAACGTCCGTGTGAACACCAGCTTCTCGCGGACAACCTTCGACGGCGGCGGTGCGGGCGCGAGCGCACCGGGATCTGTGACGCGGCAGCCGGAGGAAGTTGTCTTCTCACGTGTCCAGCTGGCGTTCTGAAAACCAAAACCTTTAACCCGTAAAAACAAAGATCATGAAAAAGTTTCTCTCAGCCATCGTTATCGGCGCCGCACTGGTCGGCGCGCATGCAAAGGACATCAAGCTTCTGAATGTGTCGTATGACCCGACGCGCGAGCTTTACCAGGATTTCAACGCCGCCTTCATCAAACATTGGAAGGCCAAAACCGGCGACAATGTGACGATCCAGCAATCGCACGGCGGCTCGGGCAAACAGGCGCGGTCAGTGATCGACGGCCTGCAAGCCGACGTCGTGACCCTGGCGCTCGCCTACGATGTGGATTCGATTGCGGAAAAATCGAAACTGATTCCCGCGGACTGGCAGAAGCGTCTGCCGCACAACAGCGCTCCGTACACTTCGACGATTGTGTTCCTCGTTCGAAAGGGGAATCCCAAGGGCATCAAGGATTGGGACGATCTGGTGAAGCCAAAGGTGGCAATCATTCCGGCCAATCCAAAGACATCCGGTGCCGCACGCTGGGCGTATCTGGCGGCGTGGGGATTTGCGCTGAAGAAGTACGACAACGATGAAGCCAAGGCGAAGGACTTTGTTGCCAAGTTCTACAAGAACGTTCCAGTGCTGGACTCCGGCGCCCGTGGCGCGACGACCACGTTCATTCAGCGTGAAATTGGTGACGTGCTCGTCGGTTGGGAAAACGAAGCTTACCTGGCGCTGAAGGAGTTCGGCGCGGACAAGTTCGAAATCGTGACGCCGTCGATCAGCATCCTGGCCGAGCCGACCGTTGCGCTGGTGGATCGCGTCGTCAAAAAGAAGGGCACTGAAGCCATCGCAAAGGCGTATCTCGAATATCTCTATTCCGATGAAGGACAGGAAATCGCCGGCCGGAACTTCTATCGTCCGCGCTCTGAGAAGGCGCTGGAGAAATATGGCGACAAGTTTGCGAAGGTGAACCTGTTCACCATCGACGAGATTTTCGGCGGCTGGCAGCAGGCCACCAGGAAGCACTTCGCTGACGGTGGCGTTTTCGACCAGATCTACAAACCTTGAAATGGGGAATCCGGGTGGCGGCAGGCACCTCCAGTCCTGCCGCCGCTCTGAACCAAAGCACTTGTCATCTTATGAAAATCCGCCTCCTGCTCCTTGCCGCGTCTTTATTTGGCGGCCTCGCCGCCTCTGCCGCGGAAACACGGCTGCTGAACGCCTCGTTCGACATCTCGCGTGAATTGTTTAATCAGATCAACCCGGCGTTCATCGCACATTGGAAAAAACAGACCGGCCAGACCATCAGCATCAACCAGTCGCACGCCGGCTCCAGCAAGCAGGCGCGCTCGGTCATCGACGGCCTTGAAGCCGACGTGGTGACCTTCAATCAGGTGACCGATGTGGATGCGATCGCGTCGAAAGGATTGATCCCGTCCGACTGGCGCCAGAAGTTCCCAAACAACAGTTCGCCGTTCGCATCGACGATTGTTTTCCTCGTGCGAAAGGGAAATCCGAAGGGAATCAAGGACTGGGACGATCTCATAAAGCCTGGCATCTCCGTCATCGTTCCGAATCCCAAAACGTCCGGAAACGGCCGTTACAGCTATCTCGCGGCGTATGCGTTTGCATTGAAGAAGCTCAACAAGGACGAAGCCGGTGCGCGCGACTTTGTTGCGAAGCTTTTCAACAACGTGCCGATCCTCGACACCGGCGGCCGTGGCGCCACCACGACCTTCGTTCAGCGCGAAATCGGCGATGTGCTGCTCACGTTTGAAGCCGAGGTCTTCCTGACGATCAAGGAACTGGGCGAGTCGAAGTTCGACGCCGTGGTCCCGTCCTACAGCATTGAAGCCGAAATGCCGGTCGCTGTTGTGGACCGCGTTGTGAAACGTCGCAACAGTGAGACCCTCGCAAAGGCGTATCTTGAATTCCTTTACAGCGAAGAGGCGCAAAACGTCGTTGCAAAGAGCTTCTATCGTCCGCGTTCGGAAAAGGCGCTTCAGTCGGCGTCCGCCCAGTTCAAGCCGCTGGAACTGTTCTCCGTTGAGAAGGTTCTCGGCGACTGGGAGACGGTGCAGAAAACGCACTTTGGCGAGAACGGAGTCTTCGACCGCATTTATCAGCGCAAGCAGTGAGGGCATCCATGAAGGCGACACTATCGCAGAAGACATTGCCGGAACGATTCCCGGCGGGCGGAGGACGGCGATCCATCCAGCCGCTGCTGGCCGGATTCGAACGGCTCGCTGATCAATCGGCGCATTTCATCAGCAGATCGTCAGGATCATTTGAGCGCACCGACCTCAACTACAGTCTTCCGCGATATGTGTTCCTTGGACCGCAGGGCGGTGGAGACATGGTCCGCATTGCGATCCTGGCAACGTTGCGGGGGGATGAACCTGAAGGAGCGCTGGCGTTGACGCGATTTGCGACGGGTCTCGGCAACGATCCCGAGATCGCGAAGGGCTACGCGCTCTTTTTCTATCCCCTCTGCAATCCGACCGGATTTGAGGATGGAACGCCGCTGTCTCGAAGCGGCAAGAATTTGGACGACGAATTCTGGAAAGGCTCCGAGGAACCGGAGGTGCGTTACCTGCAATCCGAGCTTTGGATGCACGCCTTTGACGGAATCATCACGCTGCGCAGCGACGATCGTAGCAACGGCCTTTACGGCTACGTCGGCGGATCGGTCCTTTCACAGCATCTGATCGAACCGGTGTTGCGCGAGGCTGAACAGTTTCTGCCGCGCAACCGGCGGCATGTGATCGATGGATTGCCTGCGCACCGGGGTGTTATCACGGCCGGATATCCCGGCACGTTGAAATCTCTTCCCGGTGTGCGACGTCCACCCTTTGAGATCACGCTGGAGACGCCGCGACAGGCGTCGCTGCATCGGCAGGTCGAAGCGTTGAATGTGGCGCTTCGTACGATTCTGCTGGAGTATCGCTATCTGATCGCCATTGCGCAGAACATCTGATGTGGATGATAAACCGATTTACGTTTTACCGATCATTTTCGACACCTGCGAAAATCCTCCTGCGAAGTTTTCTGATGGAACCGAATGCGGGAATTGATTCCGCCAATCGGCTAAAGTAAAGTCCGCCCGCGACAGCCGGACAGTTTCAACGATTCTGAACCACGCCTATTTACTATTGAATGGCCGCTAAACGCTTTAATCCTTTGCCAGGCTTCAACCTGACGATGGGCTACACGATCTTCTACCTGAGTGTGATCGTGTTGATCCCCATTGGCGGACTGTTCCTGCGCGTGTTCGACATGACCTGGGCAGACTTCTGGCGTCTGGCCACGACGGAACGCGCGCTGGCGGCATACAAGCTCACATTCGGTGCGTCGCTCATCGCTGCGCTTGTGAACGCGGTGTTCGGCACGGTGACGGCGTGGGTGCTCGTGCGCTATGAATTTCCCGGCAAACGATTCTTCGATGCCATGGTGGATTTCCCGTTCGCGCTGCCAACAGCGGTCGCCGGTCTGACGCTTTCGAACCTGTTCGCGCAGAATGGCTGGTTGGGAAAATTCCTGGTGCCGTTGGGAATTCAGGGTGCTTTTCACGCGTCTCGGCGTGGTGCTGGCGCTGACTTTCATCGGACTGCCATTCGTCGTTCGAACGCTGCAGCCGGTGCTGGAAAATTTCGAGCGCGAGGTTGAGGAGGCCGCGGCAACGCTCGGAGCCGGGCGTCTTCGAACATTCCTTTCGGTGGTTGCCCCCACGTTGCTACCCGGCGATCATCACCGGTTTCGCCCTCTCGTTCGCACGGGCGATCGGTGAGTATGGATCGGTGATCTTCATTGCAGGCAACAAACCGTATTACTCTGAAATTGCGCCGCTGCTGATCGTGGTGCGACTCGAGGAATATGACTACACCGGTGCCATGGCGCTGGCTGTTGTGCTGCTCGTTTTCTCGTTCGCTCTGTTAATCACCATCAACTTGCTCGAACGCTGGGCGAGCCATTACGAGAAGAAATAACATGGCCGGATACGTCAGCAAAAACATACGGGACGCCACATCGAAGTCGCAGCGTGGCACCGAGGAATCACCTTTGGTCAAGTGGACGCTGGTCGCCCTGAGCGGAACTTTCCTCGCGGTGTTCCTTCTCATTCCGCTGGCCAACGTGTTTGTCCAGGCACTGGAAAAAGGATGGGACCTATACGTGAGCGCGTTGAAGGAACCGGACACCGTTTCAGCCATCAAGCTCACGGTGATCGTAGCGGCCATCACCGTTCCGTTGAACACGCTCTTTGGCGTCTGCGCAGCATGGGCGGTGGCGAAGTTCGAATTCCGCGGAAAATCGCTTTTGATCACCCTGATCGATCTGCCGTTCTCCGTTTCACCGGTTGTCGCCGGTTTGATCTATGTGGTCATGTTCGGCCTTCAGGGTTACTTCGGACGCTGGCTCGACGATCACGACATCAAGATCATCTTTGCCGTTCCGGGAATCGTTCTGGCGACCATCTTCGTCACTTTCCCGTTCGTCGCGCGTGAGTTGATTCCGGTGATGCAAGCCACGGGGCGTGAACAGGAGGAGGCGGCATTGACGCTCGGCGCGGGAGGTTTGAAGACGTTCTGGTATGTGACACTGCCGAGTGTGAAGTGGGGTTTGCTTTACGGTGTGATTCTCTGCAATGCGCGGGCCATGGGAGAATTCGGCGCGGTCTCCGTGGTGAGCGGTCACATCGCGGGCGTGACCAACACGATGCCGCTGCACGTGGAAAAACTTTACAACGAATATCAGGGCCAGGCGGCATTCGCGGTTGCAAGTCTCCTGGCGCTGCTGGCCCTGGTCACGCTTGGTGTTAAAACTCTTCTGGAATGGAAGCAGTCCCGCGAGTTCGCCCGCGCACAGCAGAACGTGGAGTCGATGATGAACAAATGATGGCCATCAACCATCCCCAATCAACTTTTAAAAGTGAGCATTGAAATTCGAAATGTAACGAAGATGTTCGGCGATGTGGCCGCCGTGAAGAATGTCAGCTTCACAGTCAACGACGGCGAGCTGATGGCCCTGCTGGGGCCGAGCGGCGGCGGCAAAACCACGGTGTTGCGCATGATCGCCGGCCTCGAAGTGCCAACGTCCGGCGACATCCTGATCCGCGGCCAGCGGGTGAATGATCTTTCCGTCCAGAAACGCAACATCGGCTTCGTGTTCCAGAATTATGCGTTGTTCAAGAACATGACCGTGTTCAAGAACATCGCGTTCGGTCTCAAGATCAAGAAATGGAAGAAGGCCGACATCGAAGCCCGCGTGTTCGAACTGTTGAAGCTCTTCGGATTGGATGGACTGGAAAAACGTTATCCGCATCAGTTGTCCGGCGGACAGCGTCAGCGTGTGGCCATTGCCCGCGCGCTTGCATCCAAGCCCAGCGTGCTGCTGCTCGACGAACCGTTCGGCGCGGTGGATGCGAAGATTCGGCAGGAGTTGCGCGAGTGGCTGGTGAAGTTGCACCACGATCTGAACGTGACGACGATTTTCGTCACGCACGATCAGGAGGAGGCGCTGGAAGTTTCGAATCGTATCGTCATTTTCTCTGAAGGCGATCTGGAGCAGATCGGAACGCCGCGCGAAGTTTACGAGCAGCCGGCGAATGAATTCGTGGCGCGATTCATCGGTGTCATGAATGTCCTCGACGCCGAAGTGCAGGGCGGCGTGGCTCGTGTGAACGAACTGCAATTTCCGGCGCACGACGTCGCCGATGGCACCAAGCTCCGAATCGGATTCCGCCCGTATGCGGTCCAGATTTCAACCGATCTGTCGCTCTATCCGTATCGAGCCACGCTGCGTCACACATTTTTCCTCGGCATCATGCTGCGTCTGGAATTCGAGCTGGAATCGGGATTGATCCTTCGCAGCCGCATGACGAAGGAGGAATACGCGCAGCTCGGACTTGAAGAGGGCAGGGAAGTTTCGCTGCAGATTCGGAACTACCGCGTGCTCGCGGCAGAAACGGCAGCGCTTGGACCTGAGAAGGAACTGAGCTATCAGCCGCCGCCCACGATTGGGGAAAATATCTGAAGTCCGCGGGCCAGGTTCGAAGTTTCAAGTTTCAAGTTCGCGGAAGCTTCAAATTTCAAATCGTTCTGACCTGTGGCTGCATGGCTGCCTCGATGCGTCTTGAACCGATTCTTCGGACTTTGGACGTTGGACATTAATTATCGGACTTTTCTCCAGTTCACGAATTCCGCTTTCATCCGTGCGGAGTCCTGTTAAAGATTCCTCCGTTTCACTTGAACAAGAGATGAAAGAAGTTGTTCCAGCTCCGCCGCCGATTGTGCGGAATGATGTCGCCTCGATTCAGGCGCTGTTCCAGAAGAATGTCGTGCCGTCCTACGGCCGCTTTGATCTGGTGTTCAGCCACGGTTCCGGCAGCCACGTTTTCGATGTCGCCGGAAAACGTTATCTCGACCTCGGCGGCGGCATTGCCGTTACGACTCTCGGCCATGCGCATCCGGCGATTACTGAAGCACTCGTGGAACAATCGAAGCGGCTCGTTCACGTTTCCAATCTCTACTACCACGAGCCGCAGGGACGTCTCGCGGAAAAGATCGTCAGGGAAATCGCCCCCGGCAAAGTCTTCTTTTCCAACAGCGGTGCGGAAGCGAACGAAGGGCTGTTCAAACTGGCCCGGAAGTTCGGCCACGACGAAGGCCGGTTCGAAATCATCACTGCGCTCAATTCATTTCACGGACGCACGCTCGCGGGCATTTCTGCCACCGGACAAGACAAGGTGAAGAAAGGTTTTGAACCGATGGTTCAAGGCTTTCGCCATGTTGCCTACAACGATCTCGACGCGGTGCGGAATGCGATCTCGCCGGCGACTGTCGCGGTGATGATCGAATGCATTCAGGGCGAAGGCGGACTGACCCCTGCGCGCCGCGAGTATCTGCTCGGGCTGCGCAAACTGTGTGATGAGAAACGTCTGTTGCTGCTCATGGACGGCGTTCAGGACGGACATTTCCGCACCGGCCGGTTTCAGGCTTTTCAGAGAATTCTTGAAGATTCGACCGAGCCCGACGCGAAAGCATTTTTGCCGGATGCGATTTCGATGGCAAAGTCGCTGGGCGGCGGATTTCCGATCGGCGCGTTCTGGATTCGTGAGCCGTATCAGGATTTGCTTGGGCCGGGCACGCATGGAACCACCTATGGTGGAACGCCGCTAGGTTGCGCTGTGGCTTTGAAGATTTTCGAAGTGATCGAGAAGGAAAAACTTGCGGAGAATGCCCGCACGCTTGGCACGTACTTCAAAGATCAATTGCAGGCACTGAGCCGGAGCTTCCCATCCATCATTCGCGAGGTGCGCGGGATGGGGTTCATTCTTGGAATTGAACTCGCGCCGGACATTCCGAATCTTCCGGGCGACAGTTCGAAGCCGCAGGCGATCCGGTTTGTGAACATGCTTCACGCGGCTGGATTGCTGACCATTCCGGCGGGCGCCAATGTGATTCGTCTGCTCCCGGCGCTCAACCTCACCCGATCTGACGCGGAGGAAGGCGTGCGAATTATCGCCTCCGCGGCCGAGAAATTGGCTGGTTAATCAGCCGCGAATTCATAAAACTCCAGCCTTTGCGGAAATGAAACATTTGCTGAGCATTGAATCGTTGTCGCGTTCTGAAATGGATCGAATCCTGGCGGATACCGCCACGATCAAACGCGAACGCGGCCATCACAAATCGCAACCGCTCGCAGGCCAGACCTGGGCATTGATCTTTGCCAAGTCTTCGACGCGCACACGCGTGTCGTTCGAGGTCGGTATCCGCGAACTGGGCGGAGACGTGATGTTCCTGAGCGCGCACGACATCCAGCTCGGCCGAGGCGAACCGATCAAGGACACCGCACGCGTGCTGGGCCGAATGGTTCATGGCGCTGTGATCCGCACGTTCGCGCAGAAGGACGTGGAGGAGTTCGCGCAGTTTGCGAAAATCCCGACGATCAATGCGCTGACGGATGACGAGCATCCGTGCCAGATTCTTGCCGATATTCTGACCTTCCAGGAAAAGCGCGGATCAATTGAAGGCAAGACCGTCGCTTTCATTGGCGACGGCGCTTGCAACGTGGCGAATTCATGGCTCTGGGCTGCATCGAAGTTTGGATTCGAACTGCGCATTGCGGCACCAAAGGAATTTCAACCTGCGCCGGAACTGCTGAAGCGCGTCGGCGGAAAAGTCTCCGTGACGGACGACATCAAGGTCGCGGCCACCGGCGCCGACATGCTTTACACCGACGTCTGGATTTCGATGGGCAAGGAAGCCGAGGCGACTGAGCGCATCAAGATTCTTACCGGCTATCAGATCAACGAGGAACTTGTGAAGCTGGCGAAACCGGGTGCGCTGGTAATGCATTGCCTGCCGGCATATCGCGGCAAGGAGATCGACGAGCAGACCTTCGAAGCGCACGCCGAGACCATTTTCGCTGAAGCCGAAAATCGCCTGCACGTTCAGAAGTCGATTCTGAATTGGGCGGTGTCGTAACGCGAAAAACCCGGCGAAATTTCAGCCGGGTTTCGTGATTCAATTGTTCACACGCGCCGTTTTTCGGCGCGTTATTTGTTTATCCAGCTTTTCTTCGAATCCATTCAGCTTTTCGCCTGCGGCGGCTTCTCGTCCGCAATTCCATTCGTCAGCTCCCATCGGGAATCCTGCTTCACGTAAACCGTTCGCGACGGGAACGCGAACTGGATGCCTTCTTCGTCGAATCGCTTCTTGATCGTCAGATTGAGTTCCTGCATGCCGGCAAAGTGAGCTTTGGAATCGACGCCTTTCCACCAATGAATGACGAAGATGTTCAGCGCGGAATCGGCGAAACGATTGAAGCTGATAATCAGGTCCTGGGTCATCGGATGAGATTTGTAAATCTCCCGCAGAATTTCCACCGCACGCTGGACCTTCTCCGTTGGCGTGTCGTAGGCGATGCCGAAGTTGATTTCGGTTTTGATGTTCGGCCGCATGGTGACGTTCGTGATGGCGGCGTTGCCCATGGTCTTGTTCGGGATCGTGATCAGGTGGCCGTCCGGGCTGCGAAGGCGCGTGCTGCGCACACCGATGCTTTCAACATTGCCCTTGAACTCGTTCACCTGGATGAAGTCGCCGATCTTGAACGGCTTGTCCACGAACACGGACACTGCGCCAAACAGGTTGGCCAATGTGTCCTGCGCGGCGAGGCCGACTGCCAGGCCGCCGATGGAAAGTGACGCGATGGCGGCGGTGATGTTGACGCCGATGTTGTCGAGCGTGACCAGCGAGGCGACGACGATGACGAACAATTTCAGGCTTTTTCGGATGATGGGAAAAAGATGTTCGTCGAATGAGCGGTCGGCATCCGCCCGGTTCTTTTCCCGCCAGTACCCGAGCAACAGATCAACGAAACGAAGGATCGTGTAGGTGATCGACAGCGCGACGACGATCGTAAATGCCTTTGAAAGGAAATGCCGCACCACCAGTGGCCAGCTGAAAACTTCGAGGCCGATTCGCAACAGAATGACGAACGAAATGACCTTGATCGGGCCGTTCAACATTTCGAGCGACATGTCATCGAGTTTGGTCGTCGTTTTTTCAGCCCAGCGCTTGAGCCAGACGCGGGTGAGGAAATCGAGGAACTTGGAAATGTAGAACGCGAGAAAGATGTAGATCAGCGAGGCGCAATATTGCCAGAGAGGGATGCGGAAGAACTTGATCCGTTCCAGCGACTCGATCCGATCGAGCCCGAATGTCACATGCGCATTGTAAACGCGGAGTCGCACCTGTTCTGATTCTTCAGCGGAACCGTTCTCTGAAATCATTCGGGCCGAGAGTTGATAGACACCGACCGAAACGTTGGTCCAGACCATCGAGTAGGGCTCGTTCGTGGCGGTTCCAATCACCTGGCCATCGGCAATGAATTCCACATGCCGGATGCCTTCGGGCTGGCTGACTGAGGCGCGGAGCCGAATCTTCGAACCGGGATTGACCCGTGTGTTGTTGGCCGGTTCGATCAGTTGCACGGAACTGGTTTGCGCGACCGCATCATTGCCGACGAACGTCAGGCAAAAACCGGCGAGCAAAAGGAAAATGGAGAACCACGTCTTCAACTTCGATTGCATGGCGCAAATTGATGCAGCGAAACCGGCAATGGAACAAGCCTGAAGGGACCCCAGTTGAAGCGTCAGGAGAACTTATCTATGTCAGTCGGAAATCGAGTGACTGAAACGAATCATCGTAATGGGCGTAGGGCAAAGTTGATGAAAACAAGACCGAACGACTAAGCAGGAAATTGGCTAAAGGTTTTTTCGGTTTGGAAACCGAGCACTTGGGCTTTACCGGGGGAAGCGAACCAAAGCAGAGCAGGACGACAGCCGCACCGATGCGGACGTTCTGAGCGGATTCTCAATGGCGGCCGACGGGTCGGCTGTCCAAACCGGCAAGATCGGAAGGTTCGATCGTGACGCTCCGGGCATTTTCCTTAAGCGCACGAACTTCGATCAATTTCCGAAGATCTTTCAGATCCTGAGCAAGCTTCTTGAGGGCGGCAGAACTGTCTGCGGCCATCGAATCCAGGTTTATTCCGTCACTCATGCTGACCATGCCTCATATATGCTCTTTCAGAAAAGATCTCCCAATAGGGTGAAGACCTGCCGAATCAAAAATACGTTCAAGGAAGAGAGCGCTTCCCAACTCTGAACTCTGCATACCGAAAGCAATGCCTCTCATTAGCACCGTGCTTCAGCGCGGTGGTGGTCGGTGAGGTTTTGCATTTAGCTGTTTTAACAGCTTTTCGCGCGTCTTTGCCGAAGCCGTTGAAACGGCTCCATTTGATTCGTTCCTCTTTCACCGCGCTGAAGCGCGGTGTTAATGAGATGTCATTTCATCCGCATTGGAAGTTTCGCATACGCACGGACATCCCCGCCGGCCTCCCGGTTGCAATTCCTCCTTTCCTCGATAAGCTCGCCGCATGACAAAGGCAGAACGTCCGCCTGCGGACCCGGAATTAAGGCGTAAAATTCAGGAGCTGATCGCCTACAAGGGAGGCGGACACAATGAAGACAGCGTGGCGGACATCATTGAAAGCGCGCTGAAACTGCTTCGGGACGTGGAGGATAGTGGCGACGTCCGGGTGATCAAAACAGCCATCCGGGAATTGCGTTACGCGTTCCGGCTGTTCGCGCCCTATGCGAAGGCGCGAAAGGTGACCATTTTTGGTTCGGCGCGGACGCAGCCGACGAAGATGGAATATCAGCAGGCGCTTGAGTTCGGTCGGAAAATCGCCGAGGCGGGCTTTATGGTCATCACCGGCGCCGGCGGCGGCATAATGCATGCCGGCCATGAGGGAGCCGGTCCGGAGAAAAGTTTCGGAGCCAACATACGGCTTCCCTGGGAGCAGGGCACGAATCCGGTGATTCGGGAGGATAAAAAGCTCGTCACGTTCAAATACTTCTTCACTCGCAAGCTGATCTTCATTCGTCATTCCGACGCCATCGTTCTGTTTCCCGGCGGGTTTGGGACAATGGATGAAGGTTACGAAGCTTTGACTCTGATGCAGACGGGGAAGAGTCAGCTCATGCCGCTGGTGTTGATCGATCGACCGGGCGGCACTTACTGGAAGACCTGGGACAAGCATGTCAGGGAACATCTCCTCCGCGACCAGTTGATCTCACCGGATGATTTGAATCTTTACCGCATTACGGACAACACGGACGAAGCGGTGAAAATCATCACTCGTTTTTACCGAAATTTCCATTCCACCCGTTTTGTGAAGGAGCTGTTTGTCATTCGCTTGAAACATCAGCCGACCGAAACTGCGATCGAAGCGATGAACGAAGATTTTGCGGACATCATCAACGGTGCGCCGATCACCGCGATCTCTGCAACGCCCGAAGAGATTGAGGACAACGATTACGTTGAGCTTCCCCGCATTGCGTTTGGCTTCAATCGTCGCGACTACGGGCGCCTTCGTCAGTTGATAGACGTTCTCAACGGGTTGTAAGAAAGGTGGGTAGGGTGTTCACCCCATACTTGGGGAGGGCTGAATTCGAAACCTTTTGAGCGACATTCCGAGAGTGACGTGTTGGCAATACATTCCCAGAGAACGTCTTGCGGCAGGTTTTTTTCTGACGATTCCGGGTTATGGAAAGGGCCTCTCACTGGCGTGAAGAATGATGTGAGATTTCGACATCGCAAGTCCCTCCTGTTTGCGGCGTGCCTGATGGTGCTCACCGCCGGGTCATCGAATGGGGCCGGCAGCGAGCCGTTGTCCCCGGAGGAACTCAAGCGATTGAGCTGGGAGGAGTTGCTGGACCAGGAGGTCAGTCTTGTCACCCGCAAACCGGAGAAACTCGTTCACTCCCCCTCCGCAGTGCAGGTCGTTTCAGGAGAAGATGTCCGGCGATCCGGAGCGACTCGTGTTCCCGAAGCACTCCGGCTGGCCTCGAACCTTCAGGTGGCGCAGGTGGATGCAAGCAACTGGGCAATCTCTTCCCGCGGTTTCAACAACAGCCTCGCAAACAAGCTGCTGGTGATGATGGATGGCCGGACACTTTACACGCCGTTGTATGCCGGTGTTTTCTGGGACGCGCAGCACATGCTGCTTGCGGACCTGGATCGCATTGAAGTGGTGAGCGGTCCGGGCGCGACTCTTTGGGGCGCGAATGCGGTCAATGGTGTCATCAATATCGTCACGAAAAACGCGCGGGAAACTCAGGGCTTGTTGATCGAAGGGGGCGGTGGAACGCAGCTTCAGGATTACGGCGCGATACGCTACGGAGGGCATTCCGGATCGAATTTCTTTTACCGCGTTTATGGAATGCGGCTCGACCATGAGAGCACCGTGTTGCCGGATGGACGAGACGGTCGAAACAGTTGGGACATGACGAAAGGTGGATTTCGGGCGGACTGGTTTTTGAACGAACTGAATTCGTTCACCGTTCAGGGAGATGCTTACAGCGGAAGCACCGAACAGGCCGGGGGAGAGGATGTCAGCCTCGACGGCCAGAACCTTTTGGCGCGATGGGCACATTCCTTCAGCGAGACATCGCAACTGACCGTGCAGAGTTACTTCGACCGAACCTGGAGGCGAATTCCGGGTCAATTCACGGAGGATTTGCGGACTTACGATCTGGACGTGCAACATCGTTTTGCGTGGGGCGAACGGCACGTGTTCACGTGGGGAGGCGGGTACCGGCTGATGCAGGACGACGTCGGCAACGGCGCCATCATCGCATTCCATCCGGGAAGACGCGACATTCAGCTCTTCAACGCGTTTTTGCAGGACGAGATCGATGTGATCCCGGAGCGATTCAAGGTCACCATTGGATCGAAGTTCGAGCATAACGATTTTTCCGGATTTGAATTCGAGCCCCGCATTCGCGGTGCCTGGAACATTACAGAGCAACAGACCCTTTGGTCGGCGATATCGAGGGCGGTGCGCGCTCCGAGCCGGGTCGATGCCGACGTGCGGTTCCCGGCAGATCCGCCGCATATCTTGCGGGGCGACACGGATTTCAAATCAGAAGAACTGACCGCCTTTGAACTGGGATATCGGGTGCGGATGGCCAGCCGGTTGAGCATTTCCGTTGCGGCGTTCTTCAACATCTACGACAACATCCGCAGCCTGGAGCCGGTGGCGACGAACAGTTACATCATCCAGAACAAGAATCGGGCGGAATCGTGGGGTGCGGAACTCTCCGGCGTTTTTCGTGCGACGGACTGGTGGCGTCTGCGCGGCGGCTACACGTTTTTTAATCGCGAAGTGTGGCGGGCCGAGGGGGGACTGGATTTGAATCGCGGCCGGGCCGAAGGGAACGATCCCGAAAATCAGTTCGTGCTGCAGTCGATGATGAATCTTCCGCGCGGGTTTGAACTGGATTTCACCGCTCGTTACGTCGATTCACTTCCGGCACCCCATGTGCCGGCCTATTTCGCTTTCGATGCGCGACTCGGTTGGAAGCTGAATGAGCATCTGGAAATTTCGGTGGTGGGACAGAATCTTTGGGACAACCGACACCCGGAGTTTGGGGCTTTGGCGACCCGGCAGGAGATTCCGCGAAGCATTTTTGGAAAGGTGACGTGCCGATTCTAGAACGACAATTTGATGACAGGTTGAGCCGCTGGCCTGGGATCGGCCTCTTCGGGTGTTTCATCTGGCTGGCAGCATTGTTATTGCAGACCGTTCTGAGTTTCGGACAGCAGACCGTGTCGCGGGAATATCAATTGAAGGCGGTGTTCCTGTTTCACTTCGCGCAATTCACCCAATGGCCGACAAACGCTTTCACTTCCACCAACTCGCCAATCGTGATTGGAATCCTCGGGAATGATCCGTTTGGCGATGCCTTGAAGAACACCGTTCGAGGCGAACTCGTCAACGGGCGCAGGATCGAACTGGAGCATTTTCGTCGCGCGGAGGATGCCACGAACTGCCACATCCTCTATCTGGCTGCGACGGAGAGCCGCCGGCCCGAGAGGATTCTTGAAGTCCTGGAGAACCGCCCGATCCTTACGGTCTCGGATGTCGATACGCCGGCCGGTCGCGGCGTCATGATCCGGTTCGTGCAGGAACAAAACAAACTCCGCATCCGCATCAATCTCGACGCCGTTTCCGCCGCAAATCTCACCATCAGTTCCAAGCTGTTGAGGGCGTCTGAGATCGTTTCATCCGGGAGGGCTCGATGAAGTTCGACGAAATGCCCATCCGGAAAAAGATCACGCTCGCGATTCTGCTCACGAGCGTCACGGTCGTTGTGCTCACGGTGGCGGCGTTCATGATTTACGACCTGACCACGATCCGGCAGAACACCGTTCGTGATCTGAGCACACTTGCCCGGATCGTCGCCGCCAACAGCACTGCAGCGCTCGCGTTCAATAACACGACGGACGGAAAGGAGGTTCTCATGTCGCTGCAGACCGAACCGATGATCCTTTCCGCGGCTCTCTACGATTCGAACGGACGGCTCTTCGTGCATTATCCCGGCGAGGGTTCGACCAATGACTTTCCGGTATCTCCTGACCCGATTCCGTATCAATTCGGGCGTGGTCACGTTGTTCTGTTCGAGCCGGTGAAGCAGGGCGATGCGAGATTTGGAACCTTTTACATGAAGGCCGATCTTTCATTCTTCTACACCCGCCTGAAACTCTACGCAGTTTTGTCCGCCCTGATTGTCATGGGCTCGATCGTCGTTGCACTGGCCCTTTCCCACCGTCTGCAGAAAAACGTCACCAATCCGATCCTCGCCCTTGCCGGCACCGCCCGGCGTGTTTCCGAATGGGGCGATTATTCGGTGCGCGCGGTCAAGACGAGTCGCGATGAACTGGGCGTTCTGACCGATGCGTTCAACCAGATGCTCACGCGCATCCAGCAGCAGACGGTTGCAATTCAGGAAAGTGAAAATCGTTTGCGACTGGCACTGGAAGCTTCGCGCACCGGCACGTGGGATTGGAACATTCAGACGGACCAGATCAATCTGGATGAACGAAACGTTGCCCTGTTCGGATTGCGAGTCGGGGAGTTCAAGGAGACCTATGATTATTTCCGGGAATTGATCCATCCGGACGATCGCGAATCTGTCGAGAAGGCGTTGCGGGAAGCCATCGAACGAAAAACCCCTTTCACCGCAGAATTTCGTGTGCGCTGGCCGGATGGTTCCCAGCATGAAATGCTCGCGCGGGGCCGGGCGTTCTACGACGAAACCGGGAAGGCAATTCGGATGTCCGGCATTTCCCAGGACATTACCGAGCGACGCGCAACCGAGGCGGCCAGCCGCCGGCTCGCGGCGATTGTGGAATCGACCGACGACGCCATCATCGGCAAAAACATGGAGGGGAATGTCACCAGCTGGAACAAGGCTGCGGAACGCATGTATGGCTATACCGCTGAGGAGATGATCGGGAAATCGATCGAAGTGGTTGCGGCTCCGGAAGACGCCGGTTTCGAGCAACGCCTTCTCGCCGAGGTGAAGCGTGGGGAAACCCGCCGCTACGAAATCGACCGAGTCCGCAAAAGTGGCGAACGAATCATCGTCGCACTGACCGTTTCACCCGTTCGCGATCTCAGCGGCCGAATCGTGGGTGTTTCTTCCATCTCGCGCGACATCACCGAACGCAAACAGGCGGAGCGGGAACTTCAGGAAAGCCGGGCCAGACTTTCCGGGATCATCGGTTCCGCGATGGACGCGATCATCAGCGTTGATGCCAATCAGAACGTCACGCTGTTCAACGCCGCGGCCGAACGAATGTTTCGTTGCAGTGCTGCGAAGGCGATTGGACAGCCGTTGGATCGGTTCATTCCGGCACGGTATCGGGCTGAGCACCGGCGCCACATTCAGGAGTTCGCCATGGGACACCTGCGACCGCTGGCGGGAGTGCGCACCGATGGTGAAGAGTTCCCGATCGAAGCTTCGATCTCGCACATCGAGATCGGTTCCCAGCAGATTTTCACCGTCATTCTCCGGGACATCACGGAACGGATGAATGCGCAGCAATCGCTTGAAAGCCAGGCCCGGGTTCTTCGCGAGCAGGCCCAGATGCTCGACCTGGCGAATGTCATGGCCCGCGACATTCATGACAATGTGATCCTCTGGAACACCGGCATGGAGAAGATGTATGGCTGGCTCCGCACGGAAATGCTCGGGCACAATTCGCACAGCATCCTGAAGACCGCCTCCAGCATTCCGCTGGATGAGATCAAAGCGATCCTGATGAAGGAAGGAGAGTGGGAAGGGGAACTCATGCACCAGCGAAAGGATGGCAAACAGATCATCGTGAAAAGCCAGTGGGTGCTTCATCGCGATCCTGAAGATCATCCGATCGCCATCCTGGAGATCAATTCGGACATCACCGACCGCAAGCAGGCCGAGCAGGAGATTCTGCGGATGAACGCGGAACTGGAGCAGCGGGTGCGCGAACGGACGGGCGAATTGATGGCCGCGAATCATGAGCTTGAGGCGTTCACCTATTCTGTCGCTCATGACCTCCGCGCTCCGTTGCGCCACATCGATGCCTTCACCAAGATCATTTTCGACGACTTCGCCGATGTGATCCCGGAAGAGGCGCGTTATTACCTCGAGAATATCCGCAAGGGCAGCCAGAACATGAATCAACTTGTGGAGGATCTTCTCAATCTCGCGCGCATTGGCCGGCAGGAGATCAAACGCGAGGTTACACCGCTGAACATGCTGGTGGCGGATGTCGTCGCGGAACTCAAACGCGACACGGAATCGCGCGAGGTGGACTGGCGGATTCATCCGTTGCCGTCGGTCGAAGGTGATCCGGGCCTGATTCGGCAGGTGTTCGTCAATCTGCTTTCCAATGCCGTCAAGTATTCGCGTCCCCGCAAGGTGGCGGTGATTGAGGTCGGTGTTCTGGAACGCGATGGCGAGCAGGTATTCTTCGTTCGGGATAACGGCGTTGGCTTCAGCATGAAGTATGCGGACAAGCTCTTTGGCGTCTTCCAGCGGTTGCATCGCGCCGATGAATTCGAAGGCACCGGAGTTGGACTCGCCACGGTGGAACGCATCATCCGCAAACACGGCGGCCGCATCTGGGCCGAGGCGGAACCGGACAAGGGCGCCACGTTCTACTTCGTCCTCGGTCATGGCAGCGCCACAAATGCCGCGGCGGCGTGATGGCGCATTGGCATTAGCCCGCACTTGTGCGGTCAACTTTTCCTTTCCATGACCCGGACGTTTCCTGAAGAATCCGACGTCAATGAAACGTGCCGTGTTCCTCGACCGCGATGGCACCCTCATCGCGGAGAAGCATTACCTCCACAAGGTTGAAGAGGTGGAGATTTTCCCTGGTGCGATCGGTGCCCTGAAACGCCTTCAGGACGCCGGTTTTCTGCTTTTCATCGTTTCCAATCAATCCGGTGTGGGACGTGGTTATTTCACCATGGACGACGTCAGCCGGGTCAGCGAACACATTGCAGCCGAATGCGCGAAGGAAGGCGTTCGATTCGAAAAGGTTTACATCGCGCCGGAACATCCCGATGCGCCGAGCCGCGGACGCAAGCCATCGCCGCAGTTCCTTTTCGATGCTCGGGATGAATTCGGACTTGATCTCAGCGAGAGCTACATCGTGGGTGACAAGCTTATTGATCTTGAATGCGGCTGGAACGCCGGTGTGAAGAAAAGTTTTCTCGTCCGCACCGGATACGGCGCAGAGTTGGAAAAGAAATCGCCGGAAAAGCTGGCGCGTGCCGTTGTAGTGGACGGCTTGCCTGCCGTGACGGATTGGATTTTGAAATCATGAAACTGCTTGGAATCATTCCCGCGCGTTACGCTTCGACGCGATTTCCCGGAAAACCGCTGGCATTGATCGCCGGGAAGCCGCTGATCCAGCGTGTTGTTGAACAATGCCGGAAAGCGGCCTCGCTCTCGGAGGTGATTGTGGCCACGGATGACGAACGGATTGCCGAAGCGGCGCGGAAATTTTGCCGTGTGGAACTGACTCGGGCGGATCATCCCAGCGGGTCGGACCGGATTGCGGAAGTTGCGCAACGCTGTGATTGCGACGGCGTGATGAACATTCAGGGCGACGAACCGCTGATCGATCCGGCTGTGATCGATCTGGTTGCCGGAGCCCTGGAAGGGGAGTCGATGTCCACTGCCGCGACGGCGATCAACGACCCGGCCGAGTATGACAATCCCAATGTCGTAAAAGTCGTTGTCAATGCCGCGGGCCGGGCACTATATTTTTCCCGGCGCACGATTCCGTATCTGCGCGAAGCCGCCAACCGTCCGGTGAGCGAACAGTTGGCGGCGTTTCCTTTTTTGAAGCACCTGGGGATTTATGGATACCGGCGGGAAACGTTGCTGAGGCTGGTTCAGTTTCCGGTTTCGCCGCTGGAATTGGCAGAAAAGCTGGAGCAGCTCCGGGCGCTGGAAAATGGAATCGGAATCGCGGTCGTGAGGGTGAAGTACGACAGCGTGGGCGTGGACACGCCCGAGGACGTCGCGCGCGTGGAAAAGCTGCTGCACTCTTGAATCGACCGCAATGAACGCCAAGAGGGCAGCGTCTGTTGTTGGTTTTGAGCGTTCGTTGCGGTGCAGAAACTGAAATGAAATACATTTTCGTAACCGGCGGTGTGGTGAGTTCTCTTGGCAAAGGCCTGACGGCTGCCGCCCTCGGCACGCTGCTTGAGAACCGCGGCCTCAAAGTCGTCCTGCAAAAGTTCGATCCCTACCTCAACGTCGATCCCGGCACCATGAGCCCCTACCAGCACGGGGAGGTTTACGTGCTCGACGATGGCGCGGAAACCGATCTCGACCTCGGACACTACGAGCGGTTCACGAACGTGAAGCTCACGCGGCTCAACAACCTCACCAGCGGCCAGGTTTACCAGACGGTTCTGAACAACGAACGCGAAGGAAAGTATCTCGGCAAAACCGTCCAGGTGATTCCTCACGTCACCGACGAGATCCAGAATCGAATTCACCAGCTCGCGGAGACGGCGAAGGCGGATGTTGTCATTACGGAGATTGGCGGCACCACGGGAGACATTGAAGGACTCCCGTTCCTCGAAGCGATCCGCGAATTCGCTCTTAATGCAGGCGTCGGCAACGTCATTTTCATTCATGTCACCTACGTGCCGTTCATCAAGGCGGCCGGTGAATTGAAGACAAAGCCGACCCAGCAGTCCGTTGCCAAGCTGCGTGAAATCGGTATCGCGCCAAACATCCTGGTCTGCCGCTGCGAACAGCCGCTCGACAAGGAAGTGCGCCAGAAGATTTCCCTGTTCTGCAATGTTCCCTTCGAGGCCGTGATCGAAGAAAAGGATGTCGATCACAGCATTTACGAAGTGCCGCTGATGCTTCAACGCGAGCGAATGGACGACATCGTCTGCCGGCTGCTGCATCTCGACACCGGCGTCGCGCAGATGGCGCACTGGCAGGAGATCATCCGCAAACTGATCGCTCCGCAGCATCGCGTCCGGATCGGTGTGGTGGGCAAATACATCGGCCATCAGGATGCCTACAAGTCAGTCTATGAAGCGATCATTCACGGCGGCATTGCGAATGATTGCGGCGTGGAAATTCAGCGCGTCGATTCCGAGGAAATCGAACGCGACGGCGCCGAGAAACACCTGAAGGGATTGGGCGGAATCCTGGTTCCCGGCGGCTTTGGCGAACGCGGCATCGAAGGCAAGATCAAGGCCGCCCAGTACGCGCGCGAAAACAACATTCCGTATCTCGGCCTCTGCCTGGGAATGCAGATCGCCACGATCGAGTTCGCGAGAAACGTCCTGAAGCTCAGCAAGGCGCACTCGAGTGAATTCGATCCGAACTCACCGCATCCGGTGATTGCGATGCTCGACGAGCAGACGCGTGTGACAAAGAAGGGCGGAACCATGCGGCTCGGTGCGCAGGCGTGCCAGCTTGTGATGGGCAGCAAGGCGCAGAAACTTTACGGTTCATTCGTCGTGAAGGAACGTCATCGGCATCGATACGAGTTCAACAATGCGTATCGCGAACGTTTCGAGAAGGCGGGTTTTGGATTCGGAGGGTTCACTCCGGACGGCAAGCTGGTTGAAATCATCGAACTGCCGAACCATCCGTTCTACCTGGCGGCGCAGTTTCATCCCGAGTTTCACAGCAAGCCGCATCAGCCGCATCCACTCTTCAGCGGTTTCATCGCAGCGGCACACGCGCAGATGCATCACAAGCCGATTTGATTGGGGAAGTGAAGGGCTGCATCCCGGGGATTTCCCTGGGGTGAACTCCGCATTCGTTGGAGCCAGTGAAAGATCAAGTGGACTGGAATTGCTCCGATGAATGACGCAAACAGGCGAGAGCCATAACGCAAAACGCACACACGATATGCGAGTCGAACCCAATGCGAATCTGCCGGAGACACAGCACGTCACAAACGCCGAGGCCGCGAAGAAGAACAGCGCGGTGAAGGCGGAGTCCGATGCGGCTGATCTGTCGGCATCCACACAGTTGCTTGAAAAGCTGGAGAAACTACCTGTGACACGTGCTGACAAGATTGCTGCCGCGAAGGCGCTGGTTGAACAACCCGGTTACCCGAACGAAGCGACGCTGCGGAAAGTCGCCAATGTGATTGCAGACAACCTTCAATCCGAGAAGACGAACTGAAAAAAATTGAATCGATGAGCGGCGGATTTTCTCCGCCGCTTTTTTCATGCGATCGGGCGAACGGATTTGGGAATAAGAGTTTGACAGTCAAATGACGGAACTTATCTTGAGCCCAAGCTATGGCCGACAACATCCCGAATATTCCGACAGGCGCCGTTCCCCCGAAGAAGGAAACTGGAAAGGTCCAACCCAAGAAGGAAACTGTCCGAATCAATTTGCCGCCGAAGCCGACTGCGGCTCCGACGATCAAGTTGCCCACGCTTCCTCCGGGAGGTCCGACTGGCGCTGGTGGAATTGCTCCGATGCAGGCCGCTGCTCCTGCGCCCGCACCCGCTGCTGCTCCGCATGCCGCGCCCGCACCCGCCGCCGCTCCTGCGCCTCGCGCCGCGGCCGCTCCGATGGCCCAGGCACCCCGTGCGGGAGCTCCTGTTCAGCGCCCCGTCGCTGTGCCAGCCGCCAGGACTGTGAACCCTGTGGATAATGCGCTCGCGATCGCTGCGGGCGTTGTTGGGCTGATTGCGGTCGGTTCCACTGTATATCTCGCTTTCCTTCTCTAGCTGAACCTGACTGAAAAGCCTTTTACGTTTCGATTGTTTCTATGGCATCCCCCAACATTCTCACGCTCACCCAGGAGAATTTCGCAAAAGAAGTGCTGCAGTCACCGACGCCTGTGCTGGTCGATTTCTGGGCTGAGTGGTGCGGTCCGTGCAAAATGATTTCGCCCATCCTCGATGAACTGGCGGACGAATATGAAGGTCGGGTGCGCATCGCCAAGGTAAACATCGACGAACAGCAGGGGATTGCTTCCGAATACGGCATTCGCGCCATTCCCACGTTGCTCCTGTTCGACAAGGGGCAGGTGGCGGATCAGATCGTCGGTCTTCGCAGCAAGCGTGATTTGAAAGCCAGTTTCGACCGCGTCGCGGTTTGATTTCCGTTCTCGTTCCGGCTTCCTCGTTACTGCGGAAAGAGCCCGCCGGCTCGAGCAATGGGATGAAGAGGAGACGAGGAACAAATGATTGTCACTCCATGGCAGCTCAGCCGCCAGGCTGAGTTGTACCACCAGGTCGGCTCGATGATTTCCGCCGGGGTGCCATTGATCCAGGCACTTGAAATGTCGGTCCGAAATCCCGGCACAAAGGGGTCTCGCCATGTGGTCGAAAAACTCATCACTCACCTCCAGTCCGGGCTGACGTTCACGGACAGCATGATTCGGGTAAAAGGCTGGCTGCCGGATTTCGACATTGCGCTTCTTTCCGTCGGCGAACAATCGGGCCGGCTCGACATCAGCTTCCACCAGCTTTCGGAATATTACGAAGCGCGGGCAAAGATCATCCGGGACACTCTCGCGGGACTCGCCATGACCCTGATCACGCTGCATGTTTTCCTGCTGATTTTTCCGCTCGGACTGTTTGTGTCGATGGTGCAGGGGCTGATCAACAGTAATTTCGCGCAATGCATCCCCTTTTTGATTCAAAAGGCGATTGTGTTCGGTGGCGGTTATGCGGTGGTGTTCTTTCTGATTTTTTCCAGCCAGGGAAATCGTGGCGAGTACTGGCGATCCGTTGTTGAAGGGGTGATGATGAGAATCCCGATTCTGCGCACGGCGCGCAGGTATCTGGTCCTTGCCCGATTATCGACGGCGCTGGAAGCACTGGTGAGCGGCGGTGTGAATATCGTGCAGGCTTGGAAACTCGCCGGCCGTGCCTCCGGCTCACCGGGTCTGAACCGCAGTATTTCCACATGGAAAGCTCAACTTGAGGCCGGAGTCACGCCGGCGGAGCTGGTGAATCGCACGCGATATTTTCCCGAAATGTTCGCGAACCTTTACAGCACTGGCGAAACCAGCGGGCGGCTCGATGACACCCTCACCCGCCTTCGTGACTACTTCCGGGAGGAAGGATTCCGAAAGCTGCGCCTCTTCACCCGGGTGTTGAACGGTGTGATCTATGGCACCGTGGCCGTGATGGTGGCGATCCAGGTGATTAGATTTTACCTCGCGTATTTCAATGCGATGCTTGAGCAGTTTTGAATATGACCATTGCAGAAGTGCTTTCAGATGAATCGTTGCGTCAGAAGGAATTTCCTGTCGCGAAGCAGAAAATTTTTCTTGGCCATGCCGGTGTGTGTGCATTGCCGCGGCGGGTTGTCGAAGCGGTTTCCGCTTACGCCACCGAAGCCGGGACGGGCGATCAGGAGAAGTTTGTCTTTCCGCAAATCCTCGATCAGGGCCGTGAATTGGTATCGCGCCTTCTAAATTGCCAGAGCGACGAAGTGGCGTTTGTCGGGCCAACGTCGCTGGCGCTGAGTCTCATCGCCAGCGGCCTGAAATTTCGACGCAACGACAACATCCTGGTCTATTTCGACGATTACCCGTCGAATGTTTATCCGTGGACCGCGCTGGCGGAGCAGGGGATTGAAGTGCGGTTGATGAACATTCGGGAGCTGGGGACGATTCGAGCCATCGACGTCATGGGGCAGGTCGATGAAAACACGCGACTGGTCGCGCTGGCTTCGTGCCATTTCATCAGCGGTTTTCGCATCGATATTCCGAAAATCGGAAAGTATCTGCGCGAGCGAAATATTTTGTTTTGCGTGGACGGCATTCAAACGCTCGGCGCGTTCCCCACGATGGTGGAGCATGTCGATATGCTCGCTGCGGACGCGCACAAGTGGTTGCTTGGGCCGTGCGGCGCGGGAGTGATGTATGTGCGAAAGGAAGTGCAGGAGCGGCTGACGCCTGCGATTTATGGCTGGCACAACGTGCGTTGTCCGGATTTTGTGGCGCAGGAGGAAATCAACTTTCGCACTGACGCCCGAAAGTATGAAGCCGGGACGCACAATCTGCTGGGCATCGTGGGGCTGATGGCCGGAATCGAACTTCTGCTGGAAGTGGGCATTGATAGCGTCGCTGCCGAACTGCTTCGAAAGCGGGCCTGGGTTGTTCCTGCAATTCAGGAGAAGGGCTACACGGTGTTGAATGCAAACGTGGCGCCGGAGAACGCGAGCGGCATCATCACCTTCCACAAGTCCGGAGAAGACATGCGTGCGGTGTATGCGCGGCTGGAAGAGCAGGGCGTGATGTGCGCGCTTCGGACAGATCGGAGCCGGCGCAATTACATCCGGTTTTCACCGCATTTTTACAACACAGACGCCGAGCTGAAGCGCGCGATTGAATTGCTCTAACCGACCGCGGATTTTTCTGCCGCTGGAAGATCTGCCGGTGGTTCGTCCAGCTTCGGTTTCGAGCGAATGAATCGTTGAATGATTCCCTGAGACGGGCTGAAGATCCACGCGAACGCAAAGAGAAATGCGCCCATTACAACCATGGACGCAGCGATGGAGCAGTCCAGCCACGTGGCCAGATGCAGTCCCATCACCGAACTCATCGCCGCATGCAGCACGGCCAGTCCCATCACTCGCGGCAGCCGTTGTGAGAGCAGCGAACCTGTTGCGCCGGGAAGGATCAGCATCGCAATCACGAGAATGGCGCCAACCGATTCAAAGGCGCTGACGACCACGGCAGACAGGACGCACATGAGGCTGTAGTGCACGACGGAGGCGTTGATTCCAACGGAAAATGCAAGTGCCGGATCGAATGAACTGACAAGCAGTTCCTTGTAAAAAATCAGGATGAGCGCCGCGACGACCAGCGTCACTGACGCCATTCGAATCAGCTGCGGGCTGAAGTTGATTCCACCCAGAGTGATTCCCTCCTCCAGACCGATGAAGCCGATTTCGCCGTACAACACGCATTCCTGATCCAGATCGATTTTTGATGCGTAAAGGCTGATCAGAATCACCCCGACGGCGAAGAGGCTGGTGAAGGCAATTCCAATCGCAGCGTCCTGCTTCACGCGCGTTTTCCGATGAATGATTTCGATCAGGAGCGTCGTGACAATTCCCGCCGCCAGCGCTCCGATGAACATGGGCAACGTGCCGCGAGAATTCGTCAGCAGAAAGGCGATCGCAATGCCCGGAAGCACGCTGTGGCTGATGGCATCGCCCACCAGCGCCATGCGACGCAGAATCAGAAAAGTGCCGACCAATCCGCAGGCCGCGCCCACCAGGAATCCCATCAGAACAATCGGAAATGTTCCTGCGGCATCCTGTGACCAGGGCGCGACGATCACCTGATGAAAATCGAATGCGGGAATCAATTGTGTCATATGCTGCTCCCGTATCCCACCGAGTCCTCGCGCCTTGCGCGCGGAGCGGCGCCGCGTTGGACGTCTTCAAGGCTCGGGATGGGTTTCCCGTGCGGATCACGATTCGCATATTTCAACCGCCGTTCGATGGCGCGCACGACTTCGTCGCCGAGGACGTGTTCGATTTTCTCGGCGTCATCATGAACGTGGTCCGCCGCAAAGTCGGCGGCGTTCGTGAGATAAAGCTCCCAAAGACGGTGATTGCGGACGATCGAACAGGCGAGCTGCCATCCGCCCGGAGTCAGAAAAATCTGATTTCCGTCTTCATGCAATGTGGCGAGACCGTGACGCGCGAGTGCTTTCGATTGGATGCGGGCGTCTTCCAACGTTTCGCGCCGGCGTTCGGCGAGTTCTCTGAGCGATACTGATTCGCCCACAAAACTTCTGTTTTCCAGAACGTGGTAGATCGATTTCAGCGTGTTCTCGCGTTGAATGCGATTGGAGCGGGAGCGTTGCTTGAACCAGCGGGTGATGACGCCGTGTTTCGGACCAAGGAAGAATGCGATCGAAAAGACAGTCGTGGCACCAAGCACAATGAACGGGCCGGTCGGCAACCCCGGGCCGAGAAAGGAAAAAAACGCTCCGAACGCTCCGGCGAGCATTCCGAAAATCGCGGAGAGAAACAGCATCCAGTGCATTCGATCCGTGAGCAGATAGGCCGCAGCGGCGGGCGTGATCAACATCGACGAAACCAGCACCACGCCGACTGCTTGAAGGGCGATCACCACCGCAAACGCGACGAGCAGCATCAGGCCGTAGTGAATGACGTGAGTTGCAAAGCCGCAGCTGCGGGCGAAATCCGAGTCGAAGCTGGTGACGAGAAATTCCTTGTAGAAAAGCATCACGGCGAGGATGGCGAGAACAGTGATCACAGCCATCAGCTTGAGATCGCCGGCTCCGATGGCGGCGGCCTGACCGAAGAGAAATTTATCAATGCCGCTTTTGTTGCCCGTTGGAAGACGCTGAATCATCGTCAGCATGCAAACGCCCACCGCGAAGAACGTGGCGAGAACAAGCCCCAGCGCGGTGTCCTCCTTCAACCGCGTGGTGTGCCGGATCAGATGCACGGCAGCCGCGCCCAGCAATCCTGCCACGGTGGCACCGATGAAGATCGCGACCGGATCCTTGCTCATGTTCCAGAGAAACCCGAACGCCACACCAGGCAGCACCGCGTGAGAAAGCGCGTCACCAACCAGCGCCATCTTTCTGACCACAATGAAACTACCGAGCAATCCGCACGTGATTCCGAGAAGGATTGTGCCTGCCAGAGCAAAGCGGACGGTGGGATCCTGGAACGTGAAAAAGCGAAGCGCCTGTTCGACAATGCTGGAATCCGTCAGTTCACCAATCCGCGCGGCGTGCGCGTTTGTGGCAGACGCCAAAAGGACAGGGATGAGAAGGCTGAACTTGAACGGACGATTCATCTTCCATTTCCTGATTCTCTGGCGTGAACCGCATCGGCGACTTCCGAGAGAATGGTCAGCCGGCCTCCATAAGTGGCCTGGAGCAGATCATAGTTGAACACGGTTTTCGTTTCGCCAAACGCAACGACCCGCATGTTCAGCAACAGAAGCATGTCGAAATACTGCCTGGCCGAGGGAAGATCATGATGCACGACCAGGATCGTCTTTCCTTTGTCGCGCAAATTGTGAAGCAGCGTAACAATGGCGGCTTCGGTGGCGGCATCGACTCCGGCGAACGGTTCGTCCATGAAGTAAAGGTCGCTTTCCTGCGCCAGTGCGCGGGCGAGAAACACCCGTTGCTGCTGGCCGCCGCTCAAATTGGAAATCTGCCGGTTCGCGTAGGGGAGCATCTTGACCTTGTCCAGGCATTCGAGAACCACCTGCCTGTCGTGCCGCGACGGACGACGCAACAATCCGAGATGTCCGTAGCGCCCCATCATGACGACGTCCATCACGCTGACCGGAAAATCCCAATCGACCGATTCACGCTGGGGAACGTAGCCGATGCGAGTGAGGCTTTCCTTGACCGGTTTGCCAAACGCCTTCACCCAGCCGCTGCTCACTGGAAGCATTCCCATGGCAGCCTTGATGAGCGTGGACTTTCCGGCGCCATTCGGTCCCACAATTCCGATCAGCTTGCCCGGTGGAACCACGACGTCGATGCCCCAAAGCACCGGTTTCTTGTGATAGGAAACCGTGAGGTCGTGGATTTCCAAAGGAACTTCAGCCGCGCTTTCAGGGGGCTGCGGTGTTGGGACTGACAAAACTTCGGATGTGCGTTTGGAGTCCATGGTCACTCCGATGATTCCCTGAACGCGTGTTCGAATGAAAGATAGAGGAATGCCCCAATGTCCGGAGCGGCGGCGTTCAGGCCGATCGGAATTCCAAGGCCAAGAACCAGTTGTCCGCCGGTTTTGAAATTGAAGGCTTTTCTCACACCGGGCATGGCAATGGTGCTGAACCTCTTCTGGATTTTGTCTGACGAAAGAAGAGTGGAATCCCAGTCGCCGATCCATTCGACGAGAAAATGCAAATCTTCTGTCGCGGCATAAATGACGCTGGCACCCAGGTTGATGTTCCATGCATCGCGATCACTCAATGAAGCTGCATCGGGAATAAAGGTCGCTCCGGCGTTCAGGTGGAGAAACCATTTGTCGCCAAATGTGGTGCTGAAGGGGAGATTGACCTGATAACCCACCGAGTCTTCCCCAAAACCTTTGTCAGCGTCGCCCGTCGGCAAAATGACGCTCAGCCGCGGAGCAAATGCAGTGAGCGTTTCCTCATCAAAAAATGCCTGGTAGCGGTAATGGAGAGCAACATCGCCAATCCCCTCTGTGGAACGGCCGTTTTCTCTGACGAAAAGATGCGAAACCGTGTAGCTGAGCTGATGTTGCTGACTCAGAAACGGCCATTCCTGCGTGAACGCCAGTTCCCAGCTTCGATCGCTCGAACGCGATGTTCGGGGAACTTCATAGTGCGCGTTGAAGATGTGTTGAACCACGCCGGGTGTCTGATTGTAAGCCTCCTCCACCAGGAACGAATTGTCGGCAATGCCATCGATATTACGCCGCTGCGTATCGGCCAAAGCTGTTTGGACAATGGTGCAGCCGACAACGAGAACCAGTGAGAGAATGCGTGTTTTCATGATGGAAATCCCTTCAGCGGAGAGCTTCGACAATCGTGGTGAGATTGTGTTTGATCATGCCCTCATACGTGCCGAGATCGTATCCGTTTTCCATCTGGCCCGGAGTTCCAATGGCATCCGAAAAAAGTTCACCGCCGATTTTTACGCCAGCGTCCTGACTGACGCGTTCGAGCGTTTTGTGAGGAACACTGGATTCGACAAAGACGGCTTTAACCTGATTCTGTTTGATGAACTCCACCATTTTAACGACATCGGAAAGACTGGCTTCCGTGACAGTCGAAATGCCCTGAAGCCCGACAACTTTGAAATCATACGCACGGCCGAAGTAATTGAAGGCGTCGTGGCTCGTGGCCAGGATTCTTCGCTCCGGCGGAAGTTCAGACGCTTTGGATCTCGCCCAGGCATGAAGCGCTCCGAGTTGCTGTTTGTAGGCGGAGCCACGGGTTGAAAAGTAATTGGAATTGGCAGGGGATACGGACGCCAGTCCTTTCACAACGGCGTCAACGCACTGTGACCACAGCTCGACATCGAACCAGACGTGCGGGTCTGGATGTTTCGAGCCATCCGTCGAAGCGAGAAGTTTCGATTTCGGCAACGCATCGGTCACGGCGATCACTGGTTTTTTGGCGCTCGCCATTTTCTCCAGCACGTCCTGCATTTTGCCTTCGAGATAGAGGCCGCTGTAGAAAACGATCTGGGCGGTTCGAAGCTTGGTCAGGTCGGAGGTCGTAGCCTTGTAAAGGTGCGGGTCAACGCCCGGGCCCATCAGTCCCTGAACCTCCACGCGATCACCCCCGATTTGTTTCACGAGATCCGTAACCATGGTGACGGTCGTGGTGACGCGGAGCTTCGACTCGGCTCCATCTGTTTTGCAGCAGAGGAGAAAGAGACCGAACACTACGATCCCAAACCGAAGGACCAGCAGTGGACTTCCAAACAACGGACTGCGGGCTATAGCCTTCATAATAAAAGTTAGTGACATCTAACTCTTGGTGGTAACAGTGTCAAGTAGCAACAATGATACGATGGTTCAGACGTTGAGAACATGGTGTCTCGGCGCTAATCTGCCGCCATGCAGATCGCTGACGTTCAACAGATCGGGGAAGACTTGGCGGTGAAGTGGAGCGATGGATCAGAAACCTTCGTGAAACTGGAGACGCTGCGCCGCGCCTGTCCGTGCGCGGCATGCAAAGGGGAGATGGACATCATGGGCAACCTGTACAAAGCGGCGTCGAAACCGCTTTCCGCACGCTCATTCCAGCTCAGCCGAATTTCCCTGGTCGGCGGATACGCGATGCAGCCTTTCTGGGCGGATGGGCATTCGAGCGGGTTGTTTACGTTTGATTACCTTCGGAATCTTACGAGTTCCGGCCAATAAAAAAGCCGCTCCGGAAAGGAGCGGCCTGAAAGGAAACAGATTGTTCAGGGAAGATAGGTAGTCTTCGCAGCGTTGAACTTGATGTTCGCCTTCGTCTCAGACTCGATAATCCCTTTTGTCTTTGCCTTGGCGCTTGTTGCCTTGGCTGAGAAGGATCCAACGGTCGCCCGGAGCACCGCGTTAGTGGAACCTTCGGGAACTTCCAAGACGGTGAACCCAATTTTCTTTTGAGAGGACACCATGCAAAATCCTGCGCTAAATGAATAGGCAGGTCCAATTCCATCGACGACGTGGTAAATATTCGAGTCGGCAGGAAGCAGCGTGAAAAACTCGATGAAGTTTTGCTTTCCCTGAACTTTGGACCCGTTCCAGTAGCCGGAAATGTCCGTCACAGTTCGGAAAGGAACGCCCTTGTAGTTGAGTTTTCCATAAGGACTGGAGGCGACGAGAGTCAAACGTTTTCCAGGTACAACTTTTCCGACAAAACTCACGCCCTGAATGTTGTTGGAAATACCCACTTCGATTGAATAGTTGCCAACAACTCGGCCTTTTGAGTCGTAGAACCATTGACCCGAAACCGGTGAAAAGCCGAACAGGTTTGTTTCAGAGCTTAACGAATTGGTGCCGACGGGAGTTCGCCCCGAACCTCCACGAGGATTGGAACTGGATCCCTTCAGTGTGGATGTGGTCATTTCATAACCGAAGAACGTGAAGTCTTCTTCGGAGAAGGTAAGAATAGCGATGCCTTGTTGTCCGCCACCACTGATGACGAAGTCCCAGGTTCCGACCGGCGACTTGAACTGTGCGTTCGCATTGACTGCAATCACAAGCGTCGCGGCGATCACGCAGGATGGCCGTAGAATTGAACGAATAAGTTTCTTCATACGATTCCTTCAACAAGAGATTACTCAACTACTACATCCTGGAACTTGGGCTCGGATTTTTCCTTGCGGCGGCTCCAATCCTTCGGTTTCGCGTCGTCCCAGGCTGTCCAAGGTTTCGGCTCGATGTTCGGCACCGGAGTTTTGAGGAATGTGGTCTGCGTAGGCTGATAGTCAGAATCCTCAACGATCGTTGGTGTGATGAAGATCAGGAGGTTGTTTTGAGAGCGATCTTTAGAGTGGCTACGGAATGCCCGGCCCAGCAAAGGAATGTCGCCGAGTCCTGGAACCTTTGTGTAGCCCGTGCTGGTGTCATCTTGAACAAGGCCACCAAGAACGAGAGTGTTTCCACTCGGGATGACAACCGTGGTGGTGAGAACTCGGCGGTCGAAAGTGAATACAGTGTTCGCTGAACCACCACTGAGGACTTCCTCTTTGTCAAACACGCGTGAAACTTCAGGAGTCACCTTCAGATTGACCGTGTTGTCCGCCGAAATGCGGGGGGTCACATTCAGGATCACACCGACATTTGAATAGGTGATGGATGTGCTGCCAGGTGTATTGGCCGAAGACGGAGAACTGGTCAGGATCGGAATCTGACGGATCACATCGATCTTGGCTGTCTCATTGTCGAGCGTCACTGTCCGCGGAGCCGAAATTACCTTCGCTTCGGCGCTGGAGTTGAGGAAGGAGAAGACCGCACTGACACCATCGGCGTCCAGGAACGCTGTGCCCGGATTGAATCCTTTGGCAGTATCGAACAGCATTTTTGGAAGTGATTGGCTGAGCGTGTTATTCACGGAGGCACTGGCTTCGTTCTGTTGAAGATTGTTGCCAAAGTTTAATTTTTGGGCCTCAAGAGTTCCGCTCCAGTTAATACCTTTGACGGTCTTCGGATTGATGGAGGTCTCAAGAAGCTTGGCTTCGATCAAAACCTGGCGTGTCGGAAGATCGAGCCGGGCAATCATCGCATCGAGGTCCGTCAGTTCGCGTTCTGTCGCAAGGACGACGAGCTGACTTGTCCGGACATCCGCGGTGATTTTGCTGCGCTTGTCTATCAAGGCCGTCTGGGCGGCTGAGAGCACGTTGCTCGGGCCGGCGTATTTTAGCTGGATGATCTTTGTGAGAAGCGGTTCAGGGGCGGCCGGGTCGCGCGGGCTCACGCGGGCGATCGCCGTTTTTTGATCGGCAATGATCTGCAGGTTGTAATTGTTGAGCAACGCGAAGAGCGCCTGTTCTGCAGTGACGTTCTCCCAGCGGATAGAGACAAGAGGCTGCGGAACGATTTTGCCATCGGGCCCGGGCTGACCGTATTCGATGCGCGGATCGAGCATGTAGTTGATGCTCGCCTGGCGGGCGAGATTTTTGATCGCGTCGATCAAGGGAACTTCATCCATTACGATCAGCGGGATGACGGGTGAGGACGGATTCGGTGTGGGAGACGGCTGCGCCGGTGCAGGTTCAGTCGCGACAGTTTCCTGAGCTGCTTCTGTTGCTGTGTCAGCTTGAGGCACCGCGGTTGTCTCTGCTGTACCGGTTTCCACTGCCGGCTGCTCAACAATTTCAGTCTGCTGAGCCAGTGCTGGCAGACTGCTGCCGGTCAGAAGCCCGCTTGCGATCAGAAGGATGATTCTACGTTTCATTTTAGTGTTCCTGTGTTGCCCAAATTCTTTGGCCTTTCTGCGGAACTTTAAGCAGTCGAGGTGCCAACCACGTTCTGAATGAAGACCGCTGCGGTGGCTAAGTTGTTGAGTGCGCGGAGAGTCGGAAGAAATGGCGGGCACGGCGGGGAGGGGAAGAGTCCAAAGTTGCCCAACTTCGTGGCATCGTGTCGCATTGCCGACTGTCCTTCGAACGGACGAATTCCGGTGGCGTTGAGGATAAAAACAACGCTGCGTGAACTCTGCAGATGCGGAATTCACGCAGCGAAGAGCGTTTGATCAAACTTCAGTTGCCAGATCGCAAACGAAGTTCGCGTCTGGTGTTTGATGTCTGGATGATGACGGAGTCTGTTTTGATCTCGATCACGCGAACGCGAACGCGGGAACTGCCGGTCGGGATGTCCGCCTCTTCGTTTTCGGCAAGGGTGCGTCCGTTGATGATTGCCAGGCGGCGGTTGGCGAGCCCGGAAATGCCCTGCAGCGTAAGAGGCACGTAAATCTCAACAGAATCTGAACTGGAATTGGTTGACTGGTTGAGGACCGTAAGCCGGGTGGAGGCCGGGAAGAATGGATCACGTCCCTGCTGTTGATTCTTCGGAATGACAAACACCGAAACAGGAACTGCATTGCTTGAGATCAATTCGGTCCCAATGGCATTTGTCCTGGACGTGCTGGGCTGTGGGGAGACGGCCGACGCCTGAGCCAGAGCCGCGGTGAGTGACAGGGATAAGATTGCGATGGCTGGAAGCAATTTCATGGCTTTTTCGGAGCAGTGGTGTGGCCTGGTTTGACGAGGCTGACAATGTCCATACGGAATGTGAGTTTCTCCGGATTGGCGGGGTCCTGTGCGCTGTCAGGGAGCAGCTCAAGGTTCAGCACGCGCGAGCTTTGGAATTCATTTTCGAAATCTGCAATGAACCGGCCGATATCATGATAGAATCCGATGCCGATGATTGTGACGGTGAACTGCTCGTATGGAAACCGCGGGATCAGATTCATGCTTGCGGCGCCCTTGGAATTGAACTGTTTGATTTCAATTTCGTAATCGAGCTTGAACTTCCGAATCGTGTTGATGAGCGACGCGTAGAGATCGTCGGACGCCATGTTCTCTTCGCGTTTGTCCAGTTCCGTTGTAATCGCCTTCAGCTCCGCCTCAATCTTGGAACTGCTTCGCGACGCCTCGGAAATCTGGGACAGTTTGCGTGAAGCTTTTTCCCTTTCGACTTCGAGATGTTGCAGTTTTGTTCGTTGATATCGGATCAGCCCGGTGTAGATGCCGGTGGCGATCACCGCCGTCATGACAACGACCAGCAACAGCTGATTCTTTTTCTCTTTGCTCAGTTTCTTCATCGAATTTTCTCCGGAAGGCGGCCTTCAAGTCCCAGCAGAAGGTACGTTTTTCCCTGCTCGTCAGTTTGGGCGGGGCTCAGTGATGTGAGGCGGAAGCCGTTTTGATCGAGGATGGATTGGAAGTAGGTGTCCTTGGAAAGGATCGCCTGGAATTTGCTGACGCCGTCGCCAGCGACGGGGCTTGAGTCCTTTGCCGACAGAACAATGGAGATGTTTTCCTTGATGGTCGCAGGTTTTGGAATGACGCCCTTCTGTCCCTTCTCGCGCTTCACTTCGGGCACGAGGAGATAGTTGTTGTCCACGCGAAGGCGGACGAGCTGGACGTTTTCGACAGTGTTCGTCTGGAGTGCGTTAAGAAGTGAGCCGATGAGGAAACGGTTCGTTGCGAGCCGGTCCAGAGCCGCGATTCTGCGCTTGGCATCCACCAGATTTTTTTGATTGTCGAGGATTTGCTTGTAGGACGATTCCCGCGCCTTGGTTTCGGCTTCGAGACGCGTGACTTCGGTTCGTTTCACCATTGCCTCGACCATGAGTGAGCTGCTCCAGACGAGGATGATTGCGATGATGACAATTCCGCCGAGGACAAAGCGTTTCACCGGATCGCGCCGGCGCATGTCCTCGATCTGCTGAGCTTCGGCTAGAAGATTGATTTTGATCGGCATATCAAATGGAAGTGAGGGCCGCGCCAATGGCGACGGCAAGTTGTGGGGCGACCTGTTCGAGTTCGCCGGACTGGGCGGCAGGCAGGGCGTTTTGGAGGAACGCTGCAGGGTTCCAGCTCGTGCATTCGATGGCCATCTCCATCTGGAGAGTGTTCAGGATGGTTTCCGATTTTGCAGAGGCGCCGGAGACGAAAACATGATTCACCGTCTTGTCCTGTTGATGTTCGAAGAAGTCAATGGAGGCGCGCAGCTCTCTTCCAAGAGGAGAGACAAGCATCTCAAGTTGCGGTTGAACTTCGCCCGGCATTCCAATCTTGATGCCTTCCGCCTCGGCGTAGGTGATGCTCATCATCTCAGCGAGCCCTGTCGTGATTCTGTCGCCGCCGATGTTCACGGATCTGTTCAGAATGAGTTCGCCTTCCTGAAGCAGGCAGATGGATGTGTTCTTGAAGCCGATGTCCACCAGCGCGATTACGTCCTTTGAGAAGGCCTCCGGCATGGCGCGTTCGAAGGCATTCACCGGGCCGACAAGTCCGGGAATCACAAAATCGGGAACGAGCCCCGCGTTCCGGATGGCGGCCTGAAGATCGTTGATGAACGTTTGCTTCGCTCCGGCCATCAATACTTTGACTTTCCGGTTGTCGCTCTTCTGGCCGTTCTTCTGACTGCCGGGACCGGGAGGGATCACATAACAGTCGAACACGTAGCCGGTGAGTTCCTGCTGGAGATACACCTTGCTGTTGATCTTGAGAATCTGGCGCATCTCGTCCACCGGCATCATGGGCATCTCGATGTTTCTGACGACGAGATCGTTCAAACCGAGGGCGATGGTGACCTGTTTTGTGCCGGGCTGGATGGTTTGCGTGATCTGCTTGAGATGTTCGCTCAGGAGATCCACCGACCATGTCTTTTCAAAAATGGGCGCGTCCACCAGTGCAAAACGCGAGAGGGCATAATTTTGGTCCTGTCGCTGGAGATACGCTGCTTTGGTGGTTCGACCGCCGAGATCAATTGCGTAGAGCTGATCTCGTCCCTTCGATTTCGTAATGTTCAGGAAAGGCAATGCCATAGTTTTATTCTCAGCCAATCTGATCGAGCCCGTGTAACCGAACACTGCCTTCTGCCGAAACAGGGCAACTCAGTTGCTGTTGGCGTTAAAGTGAAGCAACCGATGGGCCAGCGAAACTCAAGTGGGTAACTCTCCGATGCTTGCGGGATTTCACAACGGGAACCTTCAAACTTTTCTGCACAGGCGCTGTAACGTTGTCCCAAACGTGTGCAAGGCGATCTAAGAAAATTCTGCGAACGGTTTTCGGACTCTTGGCTTTGAAGGTGCTTTTGTCATCTCGGAAATTCTGAATGTCTCAAATGGAAAGTCATAAAGTCAGAAATGCGACGTTAACTGCGGGCCAAAGCAGTGGTCCACGCGGGCCTCTCGAGAGTCCGGTGCCATCGTGCGAGACAAAAATGTCCATGAAACGGGCGGACACCTGATCAATGAAAATTCGTATAGCAGCTTTCAACTCCGCAGGAGCGACGCTCGCTGAACTGTGCGTCGCAATCGGGATCCTGGCGACGATGGCCGCCGGGATCATCGGCGTTTTCAACTTCGGATTTTTTGCCATGAGCATGGCACGTGAGAACCAACGAGCCACCCAGATTCTTCTGGAGAAGACGGAAACCATTCGTCTCTACAGCTGGGACCAGGTGCTGGCCGGCGCGATTCCACATTCATTCACGAATCTTTACGATCCGCAAAGCGCCGGTACTGAAGGGGTGCGTTACTACGGGAAGGTTGAGGTTGTGGATTTCCCCTTCGCGGCTCCTTACCAGACCAACATGAGGCAGGTAAACGTGACGCTCACCTGGACGAATGCCATGCGCGGCATCGTCCGAAACCGGAGTCTTTCCACGATGATCGCGCGTTATGGAATGCAGAACTATGTGTATTAAGAGTCGCAGACGACAAAAGGGGGGATGGACGCTCGTCGAAATGATGATCGCGACGGCGGTCTTTTCGATCGCTTCAATCGCGGTCATGACTCTTTTCCTCTTCAGTGTTCGATCGTTTGGCCAGCTCGCCAATTATGCGGAACTGGATGCTGAAAACCGGAGGGCTGTTGATCTGCTCACGCGGGAAATCCGGCAGGCGCAGTATGTAAACGGTTTCAACAATGGAGCTTCCTCTTCGTGGCTCTCGCTGCGAAACGGAAACAATCAGGACGTGACCTATTCGTTCGATCAGGCAACACGAACGATGAGTCGCACGGTTGGAGCCCAGTCGCAAATTCTGCTCACCAACTGCACGATTCTGAGTTTCAACTGCTATCAGCGAAACCCAACTCTCACCGGATTTGAAATCTACGACATCGGACAGAACAATCCGAAAAAATATATCAAGGCGGTCGAACTTACCTGGAAAACGCGCAAGACGCTGAATCCGACAACCCTGATCAACAGCGAAAACGTCCAGACAGCCCGCATCATCATTCGAAAACAACAGGAAGAGGATTAACCTATGAAGACGAAAATCATTCGAAAAGCCCGGGAGCTCGGGGCCACACTGCTGGTGACTCTTTTCATCTGCACGGTTCTTGGCACGAGCGCGCTGGGATATCTGATGCTTGTCCAGCAACAGGGTGAATTGAACACCCGTTCCCAGGCCTGGAATCTTACGATCGCGCTCGTGGAGGCCGGTGTCGAAGAGGCACTGCAGCAGATGAACGACAACTTCGACAATCTTGCCTCGGGAAGTTGGGCGCCGTACGGCAGCGGCGGGTATGTTTGCGATCGCACCTTGCCCGGCGGCAGCTATCGCGCCTTTATTTTTCTGACCAATGGCTACTCTTCTCCCGTCATCGTTGCGACGGCAACCGTGGACATGAAGCAGTGGGCAAAAGGGCCCGTACACTCCCTTTTTGCTGCTGTTGGCGTCACCGGGGATGCTTCCTATGTCACCCGGACCGTTCGGGTGGTCTGTTATCGCGGTTCTGATTTTCCGAATGCGATCGTTGCGAAGGAGAAGATCACGATGAACGGAAACAACGTGAAGGTGGACAGCTTCCGTTCCTGCGATTGGCCGGACAGAAAGTACAAGCCAGAAAGAGCCAAATCGAAGGGTGATGTGGCGTCCAACGGATCCTTGATCGACGCGGGCAATGCCAACATATACGGAAAAGTATCCACAGGACCTGGTGGCAAAGTTCAGGTGGGCAACAATGGAGGGGTCGGTTCCTATGAATGGCAGGCCACACACAAGGGAATCCAGCCCGGTTGGGTCAGCGACACTTCGAATTTCATCTTCAAGGAGACCGATTTGCCTTACGCCAGCGGTCCCACTCCGACAGGCGGTACTGAGGTTACTGCCTCCTATAGCAGTGGTTCCACCGTGGTGACCAACCTCAGCTTTCCGAACCCGCCTCCAATTACAGGTGTCAAAACAAACACTTCATGGGCGACCGTGTCGAGCATGCCGGACAACCCTCCTCCAGGCCTCAAGGCGATCACGAATTCAGTCACAACTACCAGTGTGCCTTCGCCTGTGCCCGCGGGGACGACGACCAACACGATCTCTGTCACGGGGAATTACCCGGCGCCGGGCACTTATGTGGGAAACATCGTTACCAACTGGAACGGCGGCAGCGGAAAGATCAAGAACTACAGCTACAACCAGATCTCCGGTTACACCTATCCGGTGGTTTCATATCAGTACCCGGTCACCTCCTATACCTACTCGATGACCACAACGAACGTGACCTACACGACGAACTACTACGATCACATCCTCCATAGTGGCGAGTATTACGCGACTTCTCTTTCAGGAAAAATTCTGGTGAAGGGTGACGCGACTCTCGTGCTTCCAAACGGACTAAACATTGGAAACGGCGACGAAATCAAAATCCTCGATATAGCGAAGCTCACAATTTATTCCGGCGGCACCTCGGTCAAGCTGGCAGGGAACAAAGTTCTGAATGAAGGCGGCTATGCCGGAAACTTCATTCTCTATTGCGCGCCCAGCGTGACGAGCTTCGACCTCAGTGGAAACGCGCAGTTCACTGGAATCATCTATGCACCCAATGCCGCGGTAAAACTGAACGGCGGTGGCAACGACACCCTGGACCTCGTCGGCGCGTTAATCGCGAAGTCAATCACGCTCAACGGACATTTCAACGTGCATTACGACGAATGTCTGACGGATGACCCGTCGAACAGCCTTTTCGTGATCAAGAGCTGGGACGAAATCTACTGAGCCGCTTTCGGGGCTGGCGATGAAATCGCGCCGGCCGCAGATTGAAGCTCTTTGAGGAAAGCCTGGGCCACTGTCCCGGGCTTTCCTCGCCAAAGCACTCCAATTGGCAATGACGGGAATCCTTCCAGCCCGATTTCCCTGACGTTCGTCCCCGCGCCTCTCTGCGGGATCTTGACCGATAAACCAATTCCCAGACCGTTGGCCACATACGTGTCTATCAATTCCAACGAACTCGCTTCCACGCTCGGAAACCAATCGATCTTCTTCCGGCGAAGATTTTCCTGAAACAACTGGCAAAGCAATTCGTGCTGAGGAAGGCAGATCAGCGGTTCCGAGATGCGATCATGTTTCCAAAGTTCGGCTGCCTTCTGAATTCTGGAATCCTTTGGAACCACGAGAACCATCGGCAGCTCAAGCAACGCGAGCGAGCGCAGACCGTCGCCGCGGCGACGTCGAGAAAGCACCGTAATCGCGAGATCCATTTCATTGCGAAGCAGCAGTTCCTCAAACTGGCCGGGATATCCATCGTGCAAAGAAACGTTGAGCTTCGGGTATTTGCCTTTCAGTGCGCGGATCACCTTCGGCAGGTAGTCACGCAGAATGATGGCTGACGCGCCGATGCGCAGCTGACGATCCTGTCCGCCCTGCAGTTCGCTGGTGATCCTTCCCAGGTTCGCAAAGAAGGGTTCGATGAAGTTGTAGAGTTTCTTTCCCTCCGGCGTCAGGGAAAATGGACGCCTTTGAAACAGTGTGACTCCCAGGAACTCTTCGAGCTGTGCGACCTGTCCGCTGACCGCGGGTTGCTGAATTCCGTAAGGCATGTGGCGCACGGCTTCCATGATGCCGCCGAAGCGGGCCACGTAATAGAAGAGCTCAAGGTGATGGATGTTCATACATCGAACGAAATGATGCTGAGCGGAGTTTTATCGATTCAACGGTCTCCATCAAGCGTGGCTAGTGTCGGCGGCATGAAGGAACTGACAAAAATGAAACGAACAACTCTTTGCATCTGTGCTGCGGGAATGATCGGTCTTCTGACCGGATGTGAAACGACTGGCCTCTCCCATCGCGAACGCGGCGGCGTTACGTATCCGAATTATGTGCTCGGAATGGCTTCGGGAACGAACGGTCAACCAACAGCTCAACCGCAAGTGCCCCTGAGCCTCGCCGTGGCGCAGATTGGCGAGTCAGCACCTTCCACCATTCTCACCAGCAGGCTCGAATCCTCATCGCTGTTCAGGTCCGTCACGCCGCTGCCTGCGCCGGGAGAGGACAATCACCGCCGCAATTCGGAAACCACTCCCGATTATCGTGAGCGGGTCGAAGCGCTCTGTGGCCTGGCGCGGACATCTGGAGCTGACTACGTCTTTCTCTGCGGTGGCGACGTCTCGACCTGGGAGAATGCGACGCCGCTGAAGGCGTTCGATCTTACGATTGTCGGAATGAGCCTCATCCCCAGCAGCTCGATTTCTGCGGAAGGGAAAGCGGCTGGAACATTGATCGATGCGAGAACCGGAACGCCTGTTTCCTTCGTGAATGTGGAAAGTTCCCGATCCGGAATGACCACCACAACCGGTTGGTGGGGGAAGCGAAATTCAGTGCAAATCGCCATTCGCAACGATCTCAACGCGAAGCTCGGAGATGCGTTGATTGCGAAAGTGGAAAAGTTGGCGCGGCGGAATTGACGATCTGAACGACAAAGACGGTGATCTTTGCCGAGGAGTGGGGAACCATTCTGGCCGGATGAGCGGGTGCTGTCCGGCCAGTTCAATTCGGTTCAGGCCGCCTTCGAAAATGCTTCGGTTTCCAGATGCACCAGCGCGTTCACGTCCAGAATCAATCCCACGCGTCCATCACCCAGAATCGCCGCCCCGGCCAGAGCGCGATTCTTGTGAACCATCATTTCATTGAGATTCTTGATCACGACTTCCTGCTTGTGCAGCAGGCTGTCCACATGAATGCATCGAACCTTCGTTCCGGACTGAATGACGATCACGATTCCGTCCGTCACGTTGGTGGAAGCGGGTTTGATTCCGAAGAGTTCGTGCAAACGGAGCATCGGGATCAACCGATCGCGAACCTGGACCACTTCGGCCCGACCCTGAACGCGCGTGATCGCCGCCGGTTCGGGACGGAAGGATTCCCGGACTGACAGTGTGGGAAGGATGTAACGCTCTTCGCCAACTTTCACGATCAGGCCATCGATGATTGCCAGTGTCAGCGGCAGGGTGATCTTGAACAGCGTTCCTTTTCCGAGAGTTGATGAAATGTCCACGCGGCCGCGCAGCTTCTCAATGTTTCGTCGCACCACGTCCAAACCGACGCCGCGGCCCGAAAGATCGGTGATCTTTTCCGCCGTTGAAAATCCGGGCGCGAAGATGAATGCAAAAATTTCCTCCTCGGTATGCTGTGCCGAAGCGGAGGTCAGCCCGCGTTCGATCGCCTTCTTCAGGATTCGGTCCTTGTTCAACCCCGAGCCATCGTCCTCGATTTCGACGACGATATTGCCGCCCTGGTGATAGGCCCTCAGCGACAGGGTTCCCGTTGCCGATTTTCCTGCGGCGAGACGTTTGTCGGACGATTCGATTCCATGATCCATGGAATTGCGAATCATGTGGAGCAGGGGATCGTTCAGTTCCTCAACCACACTCCGATCCAGCTCGGTGTCTTCGCCGCTCGTGACGAATTGAACCTTCTTGTTCTGCTTGGCGCCGATGTCGCGGACCACGCGCGCCATTTTCTGGAAAACGCCGCGGATCGGAACCATTCGCAACGACATGCTGACGCGCTGGAGTTCCTTCGTGATGCGACCGAGCTGCGCCATGTTCCGGGTGAATTCCGGGCTCAGGTTCGCGGTTGAATTCAGCCCCTGACCGACGAGCGATTGTGCGATCACCATTTCACCCACGAGATCGAGCAGGCTGTCGAGCTTGGCGGTGTCCACCTTGACCATCGCACCGAGTTCCGAGTTTTTCGAAGTACTGCCATCGCTGGAAGTCGGTTTTGCAGGCGTTGTTTCTGCGACTTCGTTCGAAACAGGTTCCGATGCGACGATCTCAATCGGCTTTGGAGCAGGGATGGAAGTTTTGGCGGTTTGTTGCGAAGTCGAAGTGGCGAAGCCGCCCGAGGAATCTCCGGCGTTCACGCAATCGATCGCATGCATCACCTCTGCTTTCAGCGCTCCGGTCGGAATATCGATCGGTGCGGCCGGTTTCGAGCCGTTGATCTGCCCTTCGATGTCATCCAGAAACTGCTTCAGAGTGTCCCGACCGCGCAGGATCAATTCGATGACCGATGCATTGATCGCCAGTTTTCCCTGACGTGCGAGGTCGAGCAACGATTCGAGGACGTGTGCAAGCCGGTTGATTGGCAAAAGATTCAGAAAACCTGCGCCGCCTTTGAAGGTGTGGAACGCCCGGAAAACTGTGTTCAACGTTTCTGCATCCGTGGGCTGGTTTTCCAGCACCAGGACGCCGTGCTCGATGTTGTCCAGATGCTCGCGCGATTCCGTGATGAACTCGCGCAGGAGTTCGGCATCGTCGGCAATGTTCAAGAGCAGCGGTTGTTCTTCCGACGCCGAAGCGGATGGTGCTGCGGCCGGGTTCGTTTCTGGGACTTCGGATTGTTCGGCGGGAGGAGCGGAGGATGTCGGTTGTGTTTGTGTGCTATCGCCATTCGGACGGGCTGCTTTTTGAACGAACATCAGCAAGCCATTCAGCCATTGAATTTCCTCGGCCTTGAAGTCCGCGCCAGACTCGACGATCTGCACCATGCGTTCCCAGGCTTCGGCTGTTCTCTTGTGGAGCTCCGAAAACTCAGGTTCTCGCTCGACGGCGTCGCGGATGTTGCCGAGCAGGTCGAGGATGGGAAATTGTCCCTGATTCGAACCCGCCTGGGCGGTGACGATTTCCATCCCGAGGGAGTCGATGAGATTTTGCAGCCGGTCAGAATTGCTCATAGTTCGGTTCCTTCCGCGAATGCGCGGATGCTCAACACATGGCGAGCCTATTGGCTATCGGAGATTCTGCCTGCCGCTTTAAAAACATCTCGTAAATGCAATCAACCGCGGCACTCGCGCCGCTTCACTGCGGGAGGCAATGATCGGACTGAGGCCGCGTTCCGGTGGATCATTAAAAAGACTCTGCGCTTTCGCGCCCGGGAGCGCGTCAGCTCAGGTAGTTCATCAACGAAAGGCGCATGAGTGTCGCGCCGCTTTGAAGCGCTGCCTGAAATGCAGTCTGGCTCTGGGTCAGCTTGACGAGGGTTTCCGTGAGATCAGCGTCAGCCTGCTTTGAAATCATCTTTTCCAGCGAATCGGTCCGCGACAGGAGGGCGCTCTTCGCGGTTTCAAGCCGGCTTTGGGTCACGCCATTGTTGCCGATGTGGTAGATCAAGTTTTCCTCGTCCTTCGCAAGGGCAGGGCGGTCAACGCTTGCAATGGCCGAGATGTTTCCATCCCGAAGATTGTTCTGCAGCGAGATGAGGTGATTGAAGAAATCCGCTCCGCTCCGGCTGTCTGTAATGACGCCGCGCGCGCCGGTTCCGGTTGTGTTTGCACCAGGAACATCAATGGTGAGCGACGAGCCGTCTGATATCTCGTTTTCGGTCACGTTTGTGTTTCCGTTGTAGGTGACGCTGGTCACGAATCCGTCGGCATCGGTTTCGATGGTGAATGGCGGCTGATCGCTGGCCGTGCCTGCGAAGAGGAACTGGTTTCCATACTTCGAGTTCATCGTATGGACCGCCTGTTTGATCATCTGGGTGACTTCGCTCGCGTAAGTCTTCAGTTCTTCCTGCGATCGGGTGCCATCGGCGAGGGTTGCGATTTCGCCGGCGCGGTCCGAAAGGCTCTTGATTCCCTTCAGCGCGTTGAAAGCGTTCGTGGCGCGATCCTGCAGAATCGAAATGTTATTCTTGAACTGCGTCAGCCCGAGTTGCTCGGCGCGCAATGCCAGCACGCGTTGCATGGCAGCCGGATCATCTTCCGGTGCCGTGACGCGCTGGCCGGTTGCGGCCTGTGTCTGCAACTGCTGCTGACGGGCCGTCAGGCGGGTAACCTGGTTCAGGAAGTTCGTGGTGAAGGTGTTTCCGGTAACGCGCATAAGTCAGTCAAACTACCGCTTCATGTTCAAAACGATGTCGAGCATTTCATCGACGGTCGTCACGATCTTGGCGGAAGCCTGGTAAGCTTTTTGATACGTCAGCAGGTTGGCCATCTCTTCATCGATCGAGACGCCACTGATCGAATCGCGCTGTCTCAACAGCGCGGCGCTGACGGTCTGATAGTTGGAAACCTGTGTGTTGGCGTTGGCGAGATCCTGTCCGAAACGGCCGGTGAGCCTGCCGTAATAATCGTTGATCGTGCTGTTGCCGAGCCCGGCGATCTGCTTGGACGACAATTTTGCGAGCGCAAGCGCGATCGAATTGTCGCCAGCCTCTCCGGCCACACCGGCCTGAAACTGGGAAGGGTCGGAGATCAGGTCTGCGTTGACCCTGATGTTCGCGGCGTTGGTTCCTTCGAAGAAATTCGCGCCGGTCGCACCTGTCGCATGCAATGCGTTGACTTCGGTGATCAATGCCGAGGCGAGCGTGTCCAGATCGGTCCCGAATTGAGCGAGGGTGACGTCGCGGACATCGATCGTTCCCGCCATCGAGCCACCGCGAACTGTCAAGGCCGTCTGGGAATTCGCGCTGGCCACGACGATTTCATTCGGACCGCCAAATTCTCCTGTGCGACCGAGCGTTGCGAGCCGGTCGATGACATTCTTTCCGGAGACGAACTCCACTCCGCCGATGCTGATGCCAAATGTTCCGTCCGGGGCTGTGACGGTTTCGAAATCAACCAGCTTCGCGAGTGCTTCCAGCTTCTGTTCGCGAAGATCGCGAAGGTCGTTTGCCTTGCCGTTGAATGGAAGTTCTGCCTTGGCGATCTGGTCGTTGAGATTCGCGATGTCGGTCAGCAACTGATTTGCCGCGTTCACATCGTTGGTGAGCGACGCATTCAGGAGGTCGCGCAGTCCGGTCAGGCCCTCGGTGACATTGTTGAATCGGGTGGCGAGTGTCTGAGCCTGGCTGATCAAAGCCTGTCTGTCGGCAAGTGAAGTGGGCGAAGTTGCGACGGATTGAAATGCGTTGAACAGGCTGGTCAATGCCGAGGACAGGCCAAGGTTTCCAATGCTGCTGCTGTTGGAGGTTCCGTCCACGGAATTGGCGCTGCGATCGAGATATTCGCTGAGGGTGATCTGCGCGTTCTGAAGTCCATTCTGCTGGGCGAGCCAGTAGCCTCCCACGCTTTCCTCGCCGCGAATCTGCCCATCAAGGAGAGCGTTGCGCAGCTGTTCGACCGTCACAGCCTCGGCGCCGGTGCCGATCGGGCCGATCTGCGACTGAAGGGTGAGGCTGGTCTGAATCTGGAGGCGCTGGCGGGCGTACGCCGGATTGTTGACGTTCGCCAGGTTCTGGCCAGTCACTTCCACGCCGCTCTGCTGCGTTTGCAGCGAGCGCGTGCCAAGATTCAATGTGCCGAAGAGTCCGAGCATATCATCCGACAGCGTCGTAAAGTGAACGTTGCGGGAGCACTCCGCCGAGCATGTGGCCGGTGCCGTTGTAAATCGTTGGTTGCGTTCCGGGGAAAAGCGATCCGATGAAGCGCTGCATCAATTCCACAACGCGGTTCAGCAGAAGGTGGTTTTGTCGTGCGCGCTGCTGGACGCGGACGAGCAGCTCGTTGTTTTCCTGCACGAGCGCGTGGATCAGCGGACGATATTCCGCAGGAAAGTGCGGGAGCAAAGTCTGGAAGCTTGCGTCCTCGGAAAGCTGCAGGTGAACGGCCACGCGGCGGCGGCGTTGCTCGCGTTCCTCGCGCGCGGCGGCGATGGTTTCGGCCTGGCAGTTGATCGCGGTGACGCAATCCATCATGTTCTGCGACTGGCGATCCATGACCATCTGCTGCTGCTGATCGAGCAGGGCGAGCATCTCGCCGTACTCCTTCAATTCTTCGCGCAGCGATTCAATCAGGTGTTGGACAAGTTCTTTCATGAGAATCTATCTACAGCTTGGCGTCCCTGGCTTTGGTTGGGGTGGTTGAAAAGATTTCGATCTGTTTCGGGGACGTGCAAAGTGGTTTGGGCGGCTCCGCTTCGGGGTTCTGTTCCTTTTCGGCTGCGAGCTGGCGTGTGAATTCTTTATGCAACACCTGGGCAAGACCGACAGACCCTGACTTCGAAATACTGTCTGCAAGCTGATTCGTGATCATGTCGCGGTAGATGCCCGAGGCCGTCGAGTTGTCCGTGTATTTGGACTGGAACACCGACTTCTGGGTGCTTTCGAGAATCTGACGGAGCAGAACCGCTTCAAACTGCCGCGCCGCCTCGGCAATCTTTTCGCTCTCGGACAAAGCGGAGTTCGCGGCCAGACGTTCCATCGGAACATCCGACGCCTCGATCTTCGATTGGAGCGGGGGAATGATCATGGTCAGCGGATGATGAGTTCGGCCTGGAGCGCTCCGGCCTGTTTCATTGCCTGGAAGATCGCCATCACGTCACGCGGCGTCACGCCAAGTGAATTCAGTGCCGCGGCGACTTTCTCCACAGTTGGCATTTCAGGAAGTGGAACGAGTGAGGATTTCGTTTCCGTCACTTCGGTTGTTGTCCGCGGCGTCACCACCGTGGTGCCGGTGTTGCTGAACGGACTGGGTTGAGAAACGTCGAGTGTGGAAGCAACATTGATGGTGATGTTTCCGTGCGAAACGGCGCAGCTCGAAACCCGGATGCGCGAAGTGGCGACGATGGTGCCGGTTCGTTCATTGATGATGATGCGCGCCGGAGTTTCGGGATTCACTTCGATGTTTTCCAGGTGCGCGATGAAATCGACCGGTGTGTTTTCAATGCCTTCGGGAATGCGGACCTTGACCGATGTGGCGTCGGACGCATGGGCGCTGTTCGTAAAGACCGCGTTGATCGCGGCCGCCATGCGCGAGGCGGAGGTGAAACCCGGTTCGCGCAGGAGCAGTTCGATCACATTGTCGCGAACGATCTGCGTCGGAATCTCGCGTTCGACGATCGCGCCGCCGATGATCTGGGCCACAGTGGGATGATTCTTCGTAACTGTGGCGCCGCCGCCACCGCCCTGGCCTGCAGTAAAGCCGCCAACCGAAATGGGACCCTGCGCCACCGCATAAACTTTGTTGTCCGCGCCGAACAACGGTGTCTGGAGCAGCACGCCGCCCTGGAGCGATTTGGCGTCGCCCATCGACGCGACCTGCACGTCGAGACGTCCGCCCGACTTGATGAAGGCAGGGATGTCGGCGGTCACCATGACGACGGCAACGTTCTTGGATGAAAGTGTCGTGGCCGGAACGTTGATGCCGTAGCGCTGGAGCATGTTGGCGACGGTTTGCTTCGTGTAGATCGGATCCTTGTCGCCATCGCCGGCGAGACCGGCAACGAGACCATAGCCGACCAGCTGGTTGTCGCGGGCGCCGGAAACCATGACCAGATCGCGAACGCGAACGCCGGCCTGGGCGAACGTGGTGCCGCAGAGGAGAAGCGCCAGAACGATCAGGCTGGTGTTTTGAAACAGCAGCGTGAACGCATTCGAGAAAATTGACGGTGAACTTTCCGTCTGGATGGACGCGGATTTTGCCAGCTGCGGCGACTTGAGAACAGGAGCCGGAGCAGGAGTCTCCCGAATCTGCTTGGCGCTGGAGCCGCAGCGTGGGGTGTTGTTCAGAAAGCGTGGAACCAGTGGCATGGCTTAAAAGGGTGTGAGTTTGTCCCAGACACGAGTGAACCAGCCCTTACGCTGAGAATCGGAGATTGTGCCTTTCGAAACGATCTGGATGGTGGCGTCGGCGACGTTGTAGCTGAACACAGTGTTGTTTGCGAGAACGTCGGCTTCCCTGACAACGCCACGGAGAACGAGCGTCTGCTTCTCGCCGGAGAAGGCAGTTTCGCGCTTTCCTTCGACAATCAAATTCCGGTTGGGGAGGACATCGACCACCTTCACCGCGATGCGCGCAATCATCCGTTCGCTGTTCGCAATGGTGCCGCCGCCGCTGTAATCGTTTTTTGCATTGAACTTCATCGCGGGCATCTGACCACCCTTGGTCAGCAGACCGCTCGCGCCGGGGCTGTAGAGGAACGACGAGATGCTGGCGTCAACGCCAGACTGTTTGCCCGTTTCAGTTTTGTTGTCCTTGGAAGTGGTGGTGTTTTCCTGGACAACGATGGTGATGATGTCGCCGACGGAATTGCCGCGCTTGTCGGTGTACATCGGTTTGGCGTCGTCGCGCCAGATCGACTGGGCGGAGGTGACAGCCGGCGTGACCACGAGCGCGAGAACCAGCGAGAGATTCCGATTCAACAGAAGAAAACGGAGGAAACGGAGCTTTGGCATATTTGAAGAGCTCGTCCGGGCTTCGTTGTCTTTGTTGCCTTTTGTCAGAAGGCGTTCAGAGCGAAAGCAGAAGCGTTTGTTCATTGAGGACCTTTCCACGAATGTCGCGGCGCGTTTGTGGATTGCGCGCGCGGATGGTTTGGCCGGGCGCGCCGTCTTCGAGCGCTTCGACCTTCATTGTGATGCTCAGCGGTCCATCCTGGACAAGTGCATCGGCTGTCTGACCCCGGCGGATGACCGGGCGAACTTTGACTGATCGGGCGAGCAGGGGAGAGCCGGCCTGCAGCGGTTCTGCAAGTTCCAGTGTCGAATCTCCTGCGACAAAATCGGCGAGTGCTTCGCGCACGGTGAGCACGTCACGGCGTTGGCGATCGAGATCTGCATCAGCGATCAGCTGTCCGCGTTTGACCGCCGAACGCGCAACCCAGACGTCGCGCCAGACGCGCGCCTGAACGGAGCATTGCCAGCTGCCGACGGTTGCGGTGTCGGTGCGAAGTTCAAAGCGAATAATGAAGGTTGGTGTGACGCCGTTGGCAGGAATGTCCAGGACTTTGATTGTAAGCGGTTCATCGGGAACCGTGCGGCTGGCAATTGGTCGCGTAAAACGCAGTTCCAGCTCGCCCTTGTCCTTCACGTAATCGTTCTGAAGCTTGTCGGTGAGAAGCTGAAGCAGTTCGGATTCGTCAAGCTGGCGTGTGGCCGGTTTTGTCGCAACCGGAGCCACGGCATTGGTCTCGGAACCGAGCGTCGCGATGTTGACCGTGAGCGTGATTGCCGCTGCCAGCAGGATGTTTCTGAAATGTGTCATCACTTAGCGTTTCAGGTTGTTGCTCTGCTGCATCATTTCGTCAGCGGCCTGAACTGCCTTCGAGTTCACTTCGTAGGCGCGCTGGGCGAGGATGAGGTTCACCATTTCCTCGACCACCTTGACGTTCGACATTTCGAGATAGCCCTGGTTGAGCGTTCCGAAACCGTTCTGTCCGGGCGTTCCGAGTTCGGGTGGGCCGGAGGCATTGGTTTCGCGATAGAGGTTTCCGCCCATGCTTTCGAGACCGCCGGCATTGTTGAATCGCACGAGCTGCACCTGGAAGCTGGTCGAACCGTTCGCGCCGCTGTAGGTCACGTCGCCGTTCGCACCGATCGTGATGTTGGTCGTGCCGGCGGGAACCGGTTGAAATCCACCCTGAAGCGGCAGACCGTCGCTGGTGACGATACGTCCATCAGACGAAGTTTTGAACGCGCCGTCGCGAGTGTAGGCGCGCGAGCCGTCGGGCAGCTGCACTTCGAAGAATCCATCACCCTGGATCGCGACATCGAGACGTTCGCCGGTCTGAGTCAGATCGCCGGAGGTGAAAATGCGGGAGGTCGCAACAGGACGCGAACCTTCGCCGACCTGAATGCCGGTGGGAAGAATGTTTCCCGAACCCTGCTCGGCGCCGGGGGCGCGGGTGGTCTGGTAAAGCAGTTCCTGAAATTCGATTTTGCTTTTCTTGAAGCCGGTGGTGTTGACGTTCGCAAGGTTGTTCGAGATGACGTCGAGGTTCATCTGCTGCGATTGCATGCCGGCGGCGGCGGAGTAGAGGGAGCGGAGCATACGTCAGTTCGCGTTGAGTTGGATGCGCGGCGCGGAAAGGCACGCACCGCGCATCACAGGGGGCTTTGGGACTAAAACGGTAAAAATCATTTCAAGGATGGCCGAGTTCGGTGATCACTTTGCCCATGCGCTCGTCCTGCATCTGGAGAACGCGCTGATTGGCTTCGAACATCCGCATCGACGTGATGAGGCTCGCCATCTCTGCGGTCGGCGAAGTGTTTGAGGCTTCGAGATGTCCCTGACGGACCGAGGTCGTTTCCGCGGCAAGCGGTTCGAGGCCCTCTTTGTCCGCTAGAAAATATCCCTGGCTGATCGGAGTGAGCCCGTGGGGATCGTTGAATTCTACCAACCGGATCGTGCCTTTGACATCCGATCCCTGGCTGACGAAACCGTTTGAGGAAACTGTGATCGCGCCGCCGTTGTTCGGATCGAACTGAAGCGGGCCGAGGTCACTGAGGACCGTGTAACCCTGCTTCGTGGTCAGCTGGCCGGCGGAGTTGAGATGAAATTCACCGTCGCGCGTGTAGGCCTTGGTGCCGTTCGGCATCTGGACTTCGAAGAAACCGGGGCCTTCGAGGGCGAAATCGAGCTGATTGCGAGTGGGCTTGAGCTGGCCGGGAAGGAAATTCACTTCGGCGCGCGCGGCCGGCATGACGTTGGGCATCGTCGTGCGATTCACCGCGGAGGAGGGCAGGCCTGCTTCAACCGCGCTGAAGGAGATCTCGCGTTTGCGGAAGCCGGGGACTGACCCCGCGGAAAGATTGCCCACAATGAGTTCCTGCCAGCGCATCTGCGCGTTCATCGCAGCGGAAGCTTGGTAAATGCTGACATTCATTCGCGGTCTGTTCAGCAGTGGGTATGCCATGGGCAAAAACTGCTGTTTTACAGGCCTTTTGGTGGGGAAGCGGGGCGGGGGAGGAAAAACGTTCCGAGCGGCCGAGCATTTTTTGCCGAGAGAGTTGGGGAAGGTTCAAATTCGAAATTCCAAGTTCCAGGTTCCAAACTCCAAAGAAGCTCCAACTCTCAAATCCCAAACGCGCCAGACTGATTCGTGGTTCTTGGATTTTGATCCTTGAAGTTTCTTTGAAGCTTGGAGTTTGGAGTTTGGAGTTTGGAACTTACCCGAGAACTCAAAACTCAATCAAAACTTCAATACACGCACGCCAGTTCAATCACCTTGCCGCAGCTGCATTGAACCTGAATCGCTGTAACGCGGTCGCCGTCGCGCTGAACGGTCACACGCGGTTCACAAGAGCCGTTGTGGTCCGTGGGAGCGGGGGCAGGGGATTTGGCTTCGCCGAGTGGACGAAAAGGTTGTGCGTTGCTCGCCTGAGGGACAACGGTCAGCCGCGGTTCAGCTCCCGGCTGGGCTGACTCGACGATGGGCAGCAGCGGAATAAAAGCGGCGTCACGGGTGTTCATTGTCGGGAGCGGCGGCGGAAGCCATCTGTGCGTTTGGAGGATTCACCTTGAGCAACACGGTGACGCGGCGGTTCGTTTCCGCTTCCGGCGGCGTGTTTGGCATCGGCTGTGTGTCGGCGAATCCGGAGACCTTGAAAATCTGTTTGGAGGCGACGCCGCTCTGGAGCAGTTTGCGACGCGCGGCATTGGCGCGTTCGGCGGAAAGTTCCCATTTGCTGTGGGATTCCCGTCCGGTTTCAGCGCTTGCTCCGGTGTGGCCTTCCAGCTCGATCCTGAACGTTTGATAGCGCGAAATTTCCCAGGCAAGTGTCGAGAAAACCCAGGCGCCGTATGTGGTGAAAACGTCGGTGCCCTGTTCGAAGATTGGTTTCTGCGAACGGTCGAAAACGTTGATGCGAAGCCCTTCCGGCGTGAGGTCGAGCTGAACCGTCTTTTGTTCCTCATCCATGTCGTGAAGCATTCGCGCAAGGTCTTCAGTGATGTGACGGAGCATTTCCATCTCGATCGCATTGGCGCTCTGGAACTGTCCGCCCAGACCGTTCTTGCTTCCCTGGGTGGCGGCGTCCTTTTCGGGATTGGGAATGATGCCGGTCGATTCCTTGTTCACCGCGGAGAAAGGATTTCGAAAGGCACGTTCGACGGCGTCCTTGATCTTGCTGTCCTGCGCCGTGAGCCAGAGGCAAAGAAACAGGGCCATCATGGCCGTGACGAAGTCCGCATACGCGACCTTCCACGAACCACCGTGATGACCGTGCTTTTTTCTAGCCATGGAATTACTTGGCCGGAGCCTTCAGAGACTTGAGCATCTTCTCAAGTTCGTCGGCAGTCGGACGGAGTTCGCTGCTGAGGCCGCGGCGGCCGATTTCGACGGCGGTGATCGGAGCCATGCCATTGGCGAAGCCAACGACGCAGGCTGAGATGCAGCGGGTGTAGTCGAGTTCCGCTTCGCCGATGAACTCAAGGTTCGTCGCGAGCGGGTTCATATAGCCGTAGGAAAGCAGGATGCCGAGAAAGGTGCCGACGAGCGCCGAAGCCACTTTTTCGCCGATCACTTCCACCGCACCGGAGATCGACGCCATGGTGATGATGATTCCCAGCACGGCGGCGACAATTCCGAATCCGGGCAGGGCGTCCGCCGTTTTCGTAAGAACGCTGGTTGGGGCGTGATGTTCGACTTCCATGCGTTCGATTTCGACGTCGAGCAGCATGCGAAGCTGGTCGGGCTTGATCTTGCCGTCGATAATCGGGCGGAGGCTGCCGCAAAGAAATTCAACCGCGTGATGGTTGTTGGAAAAAACCGGGTATTTTTTGAAGATCGCGCTGTTCTTGGGATCCATCACATGTTCTTCAAGTGCGATCATGCCGTTGCGGCGGCCGAGGAGAAACAATTCGTAGAGCACCTTCAGCAGTTCATCGTAGGCCTGGCGATTGTAGGGAGCGCCTTTGAAGCAGGTCATCATTCCCTTGACCATGTCGATCAGCACCTTCCTGGGTGACATGATGATGAGGCCGCCGAGCGCGCCGCCGCCGATGACAAGCAGTTCGTTCGGATGCCACAGTGCGTGCAGGCTGCCGCCACCCCACATGAAGCCTCCAATGATGGAGACCGTCACAACGATGATGCCGATGACGATGATCATGACCGCTTCGGAAGAGCCACGTTGCCGGCGATCCCGGCTTCATAGCGGCTGATATAGGAACGGATCGACATGATTGCCTGCGCGTGAATCTGGCAGATACGGGATTCGGTCAGGCCGAACACTTCCGCGATTTCACGCAGGTGAAGGTCTTCGTGATAGTAGAGCGCGAGAACCTTGCGTTGAATTTCCGGAAGTTGCTTGAGTCGTTGCAGCACGACTTCCTTCAATTCACGCCGTGAAACTTCGTCAACAGGGCTGTCCTCGTTCGGATTGGCGACAACGTCGTAAAGATTCGCGGATTCGACACCATCGGCGGTGGAGGTGGAGTCGAGACAGACAAAGGCGGCCGGACGGATTTCTTCGAGCAGCTCGTTGTATTCGTCCACGGAAATATTCAGTTCGGTCGCCATTTCCTTTTCAGTCGGAGCGCGTCCGAGCTTCTGTTCCAGCCGGCCGAGAACTTCCTGGATGCGGCGGGCCTTCTCATGAATGGTGCGGGGAACCCAGTCCATGCGGCGAAGTTCGTCGAGCATGGCACCGCGGATTCGGACGCGGGCGTAGGTTTCAAAGGAGGTGCCGCAGGTGGGATCGTAATTGCGAAGAGCCTGAAGCAGACCGACGAGCCCGGCGCTGTTCAGGTCATCCTGATCGACGTGATCAGGCAAAGTCATGGCCAGTCGTGCGACGACAGTTCGGACCAGCGGCAGGTACTGTTCGACGAGGGCGTTTTCAGTATTGGTATCGGCGCGACGATGGTAGCGCTTCCAGAGTTCCTGGGGAGTGGGGCGGCTGTCGAGAACCACTGACGATTCAGCTTGGGGGGGGCTGGAACGGGGTTTCATGTTTTAGGTGCGGCTTTTGTTGCTATCAGGGGAGCTGACCCGCCGGTTCGGCGTTGGTGCAGCGAGTCGCGCAGGCCGTTCATCCACATGCGACCCCACCAGCGGATCAGGACTCCCGCCGCCAGAGCTGCGACGCAGGCACGCCACAGTGAGGTAGGCCAGGAGCTTTCGGCCACCAACCCGAAGCTGGCGCCGATCACAAATCCGATTATGGAGCCGAGTATCATTAACGACTTCATGCAACTTCGAGTCGGTTCAGCAGTTGTTCTGCCAGTCGTTATAAAGTGGTAAAGAGGCGGGCAAAAATGGCCGATTGCGGGGGAGATGGCGGCAGGAATGGACAATCCACCAGACCACTTGAGCGAATTCTGCGGAAAATTTTTCCTCCCTGATCCCAAAGCACTGCAATTTGTGCCGGGTTTCCCGCGGCAGAAACGACTCAGTGATTTTCCCGATGAAGAGTTCGATCACATTGGCCCGATGGATCGACGGAAGCCCTGTGACACGAAACCTGCTGAACTTCCCGCGCAATGAGAGATTCAGTCCAGTTTCCGTACTCAAAGCGGATCACGATCTTTCGCTGGCTGCTGCCTGGGCTTGCAATCCTTTTCCTTGCCGGCGCGTCTTCGCTGGGTGCGGATCATCGATGCGCTGTCTGCCGCGGCAATCTGGGCTACACGGTTTATCAGGTGACCGACAAAGTTGATGATGAGAAGAAGCTTGTCTGCTTCACCTGCTCGACGTTGAAGAACAGTTGCTTTGCCTGCGGGTTGCCGGTGAAAGATGAAGTGAAGGCTTTTTCCGACGGGCGATACTTCTGCGATCGAGATCTTCAAAAATCTGTGTTCGATCCGGAAACCATCAGGCTCGTGGCGGAATCCGTCCGGAACGATCTCGACCGGTTGTTTTCACGTTTCATGAGCTTTCCGCAGGATGTGAAGGTGGGCTCCATGGATCGCGTCGATCTCCCGAAATGGAAAATTCCCGGCAATGACTTCGAGTGTCCGAACATTCTCGGCGTCTATCATGGCAAGGAAACGGAGGGCAAACGGCGTGGGCAGATCCAGATTCTGAGCGGTCTCACGATGGGGACGTTGAAGGCGACCTGCGCCCATGAGTTCACGCACGCATGGATTCACGCCAATGTCAGCTCCGATCGTCGCGCCAGCCTCGGCAAGGATGCGGAGGAGGGATTTTGCGAACTGGTCAGTTTCATCTACGCATGCGCGCTGCAGGATCAACGGACCGTGAAATCCATTTTGGAAAACGCCTACACACGAGGTCAGGTGCATCTGTTCATCGAGGCCGAGCGGAAGTATGGCTTCAACGAAATCCTGGACTGGATCAGGTTCGGAAACGGCAACGAGCTTTCGTCCGCAAACCTGAACAGTGTCCGCGACGTATCCACGCCGAAACCCAAGAGCACGACTGCCACTGGTTTAATTCGCGTTTACGAGGCGGTTCCGGAACCGGCACCGACGCAATTGGAACTCACCAGCGTCCTTCTTGCCGGCGAAAAGTCGTGGGCATGGATCAATAAAACTTCGATCGGACTCGGCGAATCGAAAAAGGTGCGCCTCGGAGAAACGAATGTGCTCATTCAATGTTTGAAGATTGAGCCGGAGCACGCGCGAATTCGCGTGATCGACACCGGCGAAGAGCTGCAGCTCAACCTGCGGCACAAGGCGGATTCTCCCACGCGGTAAGCGAACGCATTCGCACTGAGCCTTCCCACAAGCCGACGCGGGAACTTTGCTCTGTTCGCGATCCCGCCACGTATCCGTTTATCGCTGATTTCGCGGTTCAACCTCACTCCGTTCCCCACGGGCAAGACCCCATGGGAACGCATCTCGACGGGTTTTTCTCAGGGCGTAGGTTTCAGCAAGCATCAAAACAAACGTTGGAAAAGAGAACCAATAATCAATCCACAGACTATGCAAACAATTGAGAAATCAATCGAAGTCGATGCTCCCATCGACCAGGTTTACAACCAATGGACACAGTTCGAGGAGTTTCCGCGCTTCATGGAAGGCGTGGAACAGGTCCAGCAACTCGACGACAAACACCTGCACTGGGTGGCGAAGGTCGCCGGCCGGCGCAAGGAATGGGACGCTGAAATTGTAGAACAGGTCCCGGAAGATCGCATCGCGTGGCGAAGCATCTCCGGCGCTCCGAATTCAGGCGTCGTTCACTTTCGTCCTGCCGACCAGAACCACACGGTGGTGACGCTCCGGATGAGCGTTGAACCGGAAGGCGCCATCGAAAGCATGGGCAGCGCGATGGGCATCCTTTCCGGTCGGGTGGAATCCGACCTGAGACACTTCAAGGATTTCATCCAGCAACGCGGCACCGAAACGGGTGCCTGGCGGGGAAAGATTCGCCATGGCGAGGTGAAGGGCAATGGTTCAACAGGAACGATGGGATCGGATGATCGACTGATGTAAATCAAACAATAGTGACGCCGGTTGGAGCTCCCAACCGGCGTTTTCCTGCAGCGGAGGTCCAAATGAACAGAATCGATTTTTCAAACGGAGTGGAACAGGCTTGGGCGAACTTCATCACCTTTCTTCCAAAACTCCTGCTCGCCGCGGCCATTCTCGTCGCCGGCTATTTCGTCGCAAAACTGCTGGGCCGATTGGTGAATGGAATTCTCGAACGGGTCGGATTTGACCGGTTGGTGGAGCGCGGCGGGATCAAACGCGCCCTGGCCCGCACCCGCTATGACGCCAGCGATCTGCTGAGCAGGCTGGTTTTCTACACGGTGTTTCTGTTCGTGCTGCAGGTGGCGTTCGCCGTGTTCGGTCCAAACCCGGTGAGCGACATGTTGAATCGCGTGATCGCCTTCCTTCCGAATCTCATCGCGGCCGTGATCATCGTGGTCATCGCATCTGCAATCGCGGCGGCAGTGAAGGACATTCTTCAGGCGACGATGAGTGGATTGAGTTATGGCCGGGCTTTGGCGAATGGTGCGGCCATTGCCATTGTTGCGACGGGTGTTTTCGCGGCTTTGAATCAGATCAATATTGCACCCGCCATTGTGAACGGCCTGTTCTACGCGCTGCTCGCGGTCGTTGCCGGATCGGCCATTGTTGCCATTGGCGGAGGAGGGATTGTTCCGATGCGACGGCAATGGGAAAAGGCATTGGGCCGGATGGAACAGGAAGCGCCAAAAATCCGTGAGCGCATGGAACAGCCGCCAACGCGGATCGTGGAGACTGCCGAACCTGGAATTCAGAAAACACCGGATCCGATCCGACATCCGGGACCTGAAACCAGTTTCCCCGGATAATCGGTGTTTAGCAGAAGACCCCATATCTGCTGCCGGAGCCCAAATCTAAGCTCGTTTTCGTTACCGCATTTCAACAAAGGAATCTTTATGGAAACACGAAGCGAAACCGACATTGAACGATCCACCGAAAAATTGCTGCACGACCTGCGCGAAGTGGTGCATGACGGCGAAGAATTGCTGCGCGCCGGCGCAGAGGACCTGAGCGAACGCGGCGCCGCGGCGCGGGAAAAGCTTGCGGCTGCACTTGAAGTCGCGCGCGAAACACAACGTCGTCTGCAGGAACGCGCGGTGGAAGGCGCCAAAGCCGCGGACCGAATGATCCGCGCCAATCCGTATCAGGCCATTGGAATCGCTTTCGGAGTCGGCCTGCTCATCGGCGTGTTTTCGAGTCGCCGTTAACCCCTCGCCAAGATGATCCGCGATACACAGGAAAGCCCAACGTTGGGCAGACTTCTTCGGAAGACGCTGGCCACAGGTGTCGGGGCGCTGCAGAACCGGGGCGAGCTGTTCGTGCTTGAACTGCAGGAGGAAAAATCGCGGGTCATCCAGCTCGTGATCCGCGGCGTCGTTGGATTGTTCCTGGCGATCATGACGATGCTGTTGATCACCGGAGCGGTCATCTTCGTTGTTCCCGAGAAATACCGGCTTTATGCCGTGGGCGGTTTTGCAGTGCTTTATCTCGCCGGCACCATCTGGGCGTTTGTGAGCGTAAAGCAATTGCTGAAGCGAATGCCGTTCGGGGACACGCTCGCAGAGTTCAAGAAGGACAGTGAAATCATGGAGGGTTTCAGTGAGTGACCTTGAAGCACGGAAAAAGCTGTTGATCGCGGAGGCGGCAGTTTACCGCGAAACACTCAAGCTCGAAGTCCAGAACCTCCGCATCTACGGACTCAAGACAAAAAAGAAACTCACCTCATTCCGGCAGGGCAATCCGTTGTTCGCCTTCGGCATACCCGTGTTGACCTCGCTGATCGCACGCAAACGAAAAGCCCGAAAATGGAGCGCGCTCGCTTTCATCGGCTGGCAGCTGTTCAACCGCGTCGGCGAAATGATGGCTTCACGCTCGGCGCGTCGGCAGGGTTTTGAGGAGGAGGAGACGGCGGCCGAGGAATTCCTCGGCAAACGCATCTGAATCTCGAGCCACAAAGCAAAGACGATTATGGCAGCGAACAAAGGAAAACCGGGTGGCAAAGGCAGCCTGACGAAAACACGATCACGTCGTGCCGCGTCCAAACGGCGACAATCGAATCCTGGTCCCGTGAGCGGCTTCGAAGTCGCCCGTTCACAACGACTGGCAACTGCCTCGCGTCCCGCAGGCCGCGGCGGTGCCGGTCAGCGCGCCGGAGGTCCTCGCCACAAGGGGCTTGAGGCCGGCGAAGACAGGAATCCTTGATATACCCTCAACTCCTAAGGTTCAGACCCTAAATGACGGGAAGAGAAGGGCCATCTATTTTCTCAACCGAGGAACATGAGAAAAAACCAAAGTAAAAATGCACCTATGAAAATGAAGATACTTCTTGCAACAGCCGCAGCGGTCACCGTCTGCACGCAGACGGGAATTGCACAGGATGTGGTTCACGTCTGGGACGACCCTCGTGGCTGGTGGGGAAATCACTTCGTCTATGGACCCAAGGAGCCGAACAAGTTCACGGCTTACGAACTCAGTCTGGATGCGTTCGGAAGCTATTGGGCTGGACAGCGCCGCGTTGAGGATGTGTTTGAAACGAACATCCGTCGTGGCACCTGGGGCGGAGGCGTGGGATTGAACTACTTCCTGACCCGGGAACTTGGCTTGGGCGGAGATATCAACATCTCGGACAACGACGGAAACTTCATCGACTCCGCGGCGGGAAGTTTGATTTTCCGTCTCCCGATCGAAACTGTTGGCCTCGCGCCTTACGTCTTCGGCGGCGGCACACGGCTGACAGAACGTGGAACCTGGGAATGGGCGGGACATGCGGGCGTGGGTCTCGAGTTCCGACCGAATCGGATCACCGGTCTGTTCGCCGACGCGCGATACATCTGGCCGGATGAATCGGCCGACAGCCTGTTGATCCGGGCTGGATTGCGTTTCGTGTTCTAGAATTGAACTACTCCAGTTAGTTCACGCCGGGGAGAAATCCCCGGCGTTCCTGCGTACCGAACCTTCCAATATTCGGCGCACCCCATTCAACGACGTCTCCCGCTTTTGAAATCAAATCGCATCGCCCGGCTGTTTTGATTCAAGAAGGCAGGCGTGAGGCTGTTGTGCCCAAAGTTCGCGGGCCGTTTCCTGTTCTCGTTTCCCCAATCCGGGACGACTTACGGAATGCTTTACGTCAACACGACGACGGCGAGTCCCGACACGATCAAGTATTCCCGCCAGATCGACGTGAACAGCCGCATCGCGAACATCATTTGAAGGTGGATCCCATCAGCGGAAAAACGCTTTGGAATGCGGATGTCGGAGGCTTCATTTCCTACCTGTCCGGCAAGTACATCTACGTGGCGAGCTGGAACGACAATGACGAGCTGCGGAAAGCGGAATGGGCACCGGCTTCGAAACTCCGTCTTACGTCCGCATCAAACGCATCAATCCCGACACCGGAAAACTGATGTGGGACCATTGTCAGAAACGCGCACCGCTCGATGTGAAGTTCAACGAGAATATCATCCAGATCCTTTGCAAGAAGGAGATGCAGGTGCTGAAGTACCTGACGTTTTAATGTGGAGCGGTGACATGTCGCCGCTTTTTAGCCGGGAAGCGATGTCTCCCCGGCTAAAGCGCAGTCATGCCTGCGCACTTCAAACTACATTTGCTTCACGCGATAGAACCGACGCGGCGCAGTCTGCCCGGACAGCGTGCAGTTCATCGGCGAGTTCGTGCAGAGAATCGTCGTCAGGGTGCTCCAGCTCGTCAGATTCGTGCTCGCTTCGATCACGTAACTCTGGCCCGGCGTTCCGTTGAACTTGAAGGAAAACTGACCGTTCAGGCAGGTCGCATCCGTCAACGTGAGTGTGCCGCCGTTTTGAGTCGTGACCGGACTCGATTGGAGAATGAGACCGTCGTGGCCCACTGCAACCCAGGTGTTGTTTCCGAACGCCGCCCCTTCCAGCACCTGACCCGAGCCATTGCGAACCGTGCTCCACACAGTGCCGTTTGTGGAAACGCGGATGACGCCATTTTCACCGACGGCGACGAATGTGTTGTTGGCGAAGGTGGCATTGTAGAGCCAGGTGCCGGCGGGACTTGTGGCAGCTTCCCAATCCACACCGTTGGTGGAGGTCTGCATCGTTCCGTTGTAACCGCACGCGGCGAACCGGCCCAGACCGAAGGCGACGCCACTGAGATACATGCTTGTGCCGGTGTCGCGCACATCCCAGTTGCTGAGCGTTGGCGATGCGGCGCTGCGCGTCAAAGTGCCCGGACTGGCGGAACGGTATCCAACCACGACATGCACCCCGTTTCCGTATGCGGTTGCCTCCCATTTGTTCGTCGTTCCGGTGTTGTGCGAGTTCCACGTCACGCCGTCGGTCGAGGAAATGATCGCGCCACTGGCGCCCACGGCGACAAAGCGATCGTTGTTGTAACGAACGCCGTAAAGATGCGCGCTGGTGCCGGAATTGCGCGGCTGCCAGCTGGCGCCGTCCGTCGAGGTCATGACAATTCCGCTGCTGCCGACCGCTACGAACTTTCCATTGCCGAATGCGAGGCCGTAAAAGGCTTTGTTGGTGTTCGCCGATTGCGCGGTCCAGTCGGTGCCGTTCGTCGAAGTCATTGCAAGCCCTTGGATACTTCCCACGGCAACGAACCGTCCATTCCCGAACGCGACGGCTTTCCAGTCATTCGTCGAGCCGTAGGGCGATGTGCGCACATGCCAGGTGCTGAGAGGCTCGGCGGCATTGGATACGACCGCCAGCAGGAGAAGGAATAACGTGACGATCGACGCAACGGTTGAATTGAATCCACGCGGGAACGACAAAGCGATGGCCGATTGAACTGAATTGGATTTGCTCATGAACCGGGTTTAGCACCGATTCATTGAATTCAGCCATAGCACTGCCGGATTAGAACGAGCCCGGTTGGAGGTCCTCGAATAATCCAATGGGAGTATGTCGGGAAAGGGGGGCTCAATTTCCGGCGAGAATCCCATCGAGATTACGATTGCCGCCGTGCATTTCACCCCGTAACTTGCGCCTGCCCGTGAACGTGATCGTCACAACAACCATTTAGCGTCCTTCCCAGACCGGGATGGACGCCAACGCCTCGAACTGATTAATTCGAGGCGTTTTTATTTCCTGAAATGAACCGCAGAGACGCAGAGGCGCAGAGGAAGGATCCGATTTCGGAAGCCGTGATTGGCTTCTGCATTCGTATCCATCGTGAACTCGGGCCCGGGCTGCTGGAAAACGCTTACGAGGAATGTCTCTGTTACGAGCTGTCAAAGGCCGGAATTCGATTTGAACGGCAGAAACCGCTGCCTTTGGCTTATGAATCGGTCCGGCTAGATTGTGGCTACAGGATCGACCTTGTGATCGAAGACAGGTTGATTCTGGAACTGAAAACAGTGGACCTGCTGTTGCCGATTCATGAGGCACAGCTGCTGACCTATTTGAAGCTTTCTCGAATTCCAGTCGGGTTGTTGATCAACTTCAACGTTCCTGTGCTGATCCAGGGGGTGAAACGATTGGTGAACAACTATCATCCGGTCGCCTCCGATGGCTTGCCGGTGAAAAATTCCTTTTCGTTGTGAACCGCAGAGACGCAGAAGCGCAGAGAACAGGCAAGGCCGAGCGTAGCTCTGAATTCTTCCTTCCCTCTCTGCGCCTCTGCGCCTCTGCGGTAAACTCAGTTTTTTGAATTTATGAACGAACGTAAGACCCTTGACGACCGTAACCAGATGACCGAGCTGGAACGCATCCGGCACTCGTGCGCGCATGTCATGGCCACCGCCATTCTGCGGCTCTGGCCCGACGCCCAGTTCGGGTTGTTGATCAACTTCAACGTTCCTGTGCTGATCCAGGGTGTGAAACGATTGGTGAACAACTATCATCCGGTCGCCTCCGATGGTTTACCGGTGAAAAATTCCTTTTCGTTGTGAACCGCAGAGACGCAGAGGCGCAGAGAACAGGCAAGGCCGAGCGTAGCTCTGAATTCTTCCTTCCCTCTCTGCGCCTCTGCGCCTCTGCGGTAAACTCAGTTTTTTGAATTTATGAACGAACGTAAGA
>Ga0065721_10000768_pt1 | contig 104666 bp, 91 predicted proteins | sample Mesricmetagenome_FD_59108 | JGI IMG/M metagenome (GOLD analysis project Ga0065721, IMG submission 59108) | Mesophilic microbial community from rice straw/compost enrichment Sample: eDNA_1 v2 (version 2) | ecosystem: Engineered > Solid waste > Grass > Composting > Bioreactor | place: USA... | reverse complement strand
CCGTGCCCACGCCCGCCGCCGCGCCGCAAGCCGCCGCACCGCAAGCGCCGGCAGCGCCCGCCGCCGCACCGCAGCCGTCGGCCCCGCAAACATTGGCCGCCGAAGCTTCCGCGCCGCAGCCTTTGCCGCCGGCGACCGCCTCGAGCATTTCGTCGCTGAGTTCGCGATCGACGCTTTCTTCGTCCTGCCAGCTGTCGAGCTGCTTGGTTTCCACCAGGCCGCTGTCTTCGAGCAATTCGTAGCGCATGACTTTGCGCCAGTCTTCGTAGTGGGCGCTGATCACCGCCGTCGGGCTGCCCTGAAGTCCGGCCTCGGCCGTCACAGCGCCTTCGCTCACGGTCACGGTGTAGTCACCGGCGCCGCCGATCTGGAAGTGCAGCACCGCATTCCAACCCGCCGCCTCGGACGCCACGAAGCACTTCGGCACGAGCGTCAGGAAGAGCACGTCCTGCTTGTCCTTGGGCGTGATCTCGCGCTCGGCAAACTGCGGCCGGATCGCGAGCACGGTGTCCATGACGATCTTCGGATTCAACGGGAAGACCCGCTCGAAGCGCCGAAGGTCATCGAGGTTGGTGGTCTTCAACGCACCCGACATGTAGGCATTTTCAGGACTGAGGATCGGCACGTTGGATCCGAACGGCTTGTCGACGAATTGCATGACTGGATGTTTTGGGATGGACTGAGTTCTGGCTAAAAATCCGGTTAGTTGGTGGCCGCGTAGGCCGCGACGCTTTCGAAGGTGTGATTGCGTCCGACAATGTCGGCCGAGGTTTCACCGGCGCCCGGGATGATGTCCGCGGAGGTGATCACGCCCATCTTCTCGGCCCGAAGAATGAGCCGCTCGACGATGTTGAACTTCCAGCTCGGGCACGGCAGCGCACCGGCCTCGCCAAGCGTGACGGTCGGGTTGACGAACTTGTGCGCGCACGCGCCGGCGCAATTCGGGAGAATGCGGCAATTCCGGCAGGTGTTGTTCTTGAACGGCGACCAGTCGATCCACGCCTTGAAACGCGGCGACTCGGGAATCAGGTCCGGTTCGAAAATCGTTCCAACGCGGTGCTTCGCGTCATGCACCGTGTCCCAGCACTTGTGCAAATCGCCCGTGGGCAGCAGCAGGATCCCGCCGGGGCGAATGGCCTGGCAGTTGCCGAGATACGCGGGCGGCTTCGGCAGCCCGGTCAGGCCGAGCTCGAACGCGCGGCGATACAGCAGCACTTCGAGCTTCGCGTAGCTGCGCTTGGTCATCGCGACATTGCTGCAGCCATGGCAGACTTCCGTGATCGCTTCGACCGGCGCCATGTAGACGCCGAAATTCTTGCGCCGGCCCAACCCGCGCGCCGCCAAGTCTTCGAGCAAACCGAGCACACCATCGAGGTTGCGTTCGTCGATGTTGACGCGCGTCGACACCATGATCGGCACCTCGTTGATCCAACCCTGGATGTTCGTCAGGATGCGATCGTAGGTGCCTCGACCCGACAACAGCGCGCGGCGCTTGTCATGATACTCCGCCGCACCGTCGAGCGTGATCTGGCACGAGGTCACACCGCACGCCCAAAGCCGCTGGGCGACGTCTTTGTTCAGCGCGTAACCATTGGTGACGATGAAACCGGAATAGCCGACCTTCTTCGCGTTGCAGAGCGCGATGATCCGCGCCGAGAGACTCTCGATCACCTTCAAGCCGAGCAACGGCTCGCCGCCATACCAGGCGATGTGGAGATGTTTGCGCCCTTCGAGCTTCTGATCGAGATACGCGACGAAAGCGTCTTGCACCTCCTGTGACATCATCGTCGAAGGCTTGTCCGCACCCTGAAAGCAGTAGTCGCAACCGAAATTGCACGCCATCGTGGGAGCGACGGTCATCGTCAGCCGCGCCGGATCGAAACGCACATTATTATAGCGCTCCTCCTGATCGGCCACCTCGTCCATGTCGCGCGGCACCAGATAACCCGCCGCGACGAAATCGCGCAGCTCGGGCGAGCGGATGTTCACATCCTCGCGCTGGAGCCGCTCGTAATTTTGCACATCGATGTCCGACCAAACCGCCAGCGCGCTCGTGACGGTGTTGAAGGCGAGCGCTCGCCCCCCGGTTAGTGGAATCACAATGTTGTAGCGGGAAGGCTTGGCCGAAGTATCCGCGATACCGAGCAATCTGCCGTGACCAATACCATCCTGCTCGATCGAGGCGCGAATCGCGGCGCGGACTTGCTCACGAGCCGCAGCCATTTCGGGGGTGGACATAAAGGGAAAAATTATCCCTCGGACAGGGGAACAACCGAGGGTGTATCAGATAAAATCCTACAAATCTTTAGGTGACAATCCTATTGTCGGCGGAATTGTAAAATTCTTCGCCCAGATGCCTCGATCTTGCGACGCGACCCGCGTTGAAGCGCGATGCCTCCCACCACGCACAGCAGCGCAAACACCAGCGTCGCGACCGTCTGCGGAAAACGCCAGCTGACGCCCGGCAAGACGAAGCGGTTCATCAGGTCCATCATCCCATGCACCACCGCCAGCATGAGCAGCGACGCGCCCGCCCGCCGCGCCACCGCGAACACGAACCCCACCGCCGCCGTCGTCACGATCGCATTCCAACCCGCCGCCGCGTGATAAAGTCCAAACAACACACTCCCTCCCACCACACTCGGCCAAGTGCGATTCGCCCACACTTTGAACCACAGACCGCGAAACCAAAGCTCCTCCGCCAGCCCGATCATGATCACGTAACGCAGGAACTCTTTCGCCACCACGACGAGATCGAGCCGCAGCGGGAGGCGGTGAACCGCGACCACATACTCCGCGACTTGCAACACCGCCAGCAGCAGCAAGGCGAATCCCCAGCTCCGCCGACTCGCGATCACTCCTTCCAACTTGCACCGCCACGCCAGCAGCACGCCGATCACCAGCTGACCGAGGCTCACCGTCGCAAGCCAGAGCTGAAACCCCGGCGGCCGCACGCTCACGAGATAAATCACCGAACCGGTGAACGCCGCATAGCAAACCAACCACAACACCGCCGATAACCGCGCAGACGCGCCCTTCGACGCCGAAGCATTCTCTGAAGCTGGAGCGGACACCTGACCGGTTTATGACCAGCGTCTCGCCGCGCCGTCAAACTACAACTCCACGTCCCCACCGCGCGCCACGGACCGCCGCCGCACCACGTTCACCGCACCGCGCCGCGCTCCGACGGAGCCGGCACCTGCTTCCAAGCCGCAGGACGCCCCCGCGTTTTCATGAACGCCACCAACGCGTCCACTTCGTCGGGCGTCAGCGTGCTGCCATACGCCGGCATGTTTCCTCCGCCGTTCACGATGCGGATGATCATGTCCATCTCCGTCAGCCGATCGCCGACAAACGTCAGGTCCGGCCCGCGCCGCCCGCCATAGCCCGAGATCAGATGACAATTCAAACACGCCCGTTCGTGAAACAACCGCGCGCCTTCAACCACCCCGCGATCGTTCGAGTTCACGATCCCCGCGGGCAACGGCTCGGCTTCGAAATTCGGCGACCACGGCGCCCGCGCTCCCGCGATCCACAGCGTCGTGATCATCACCACCGCCATCACGACCACCCCGATCGACCAGGGCCGCTTCGTCCAGTGCCGCTCGCCTTTGTGCCCGATGATCGGCGCCAGCAAAATCACGAAGCCGATCAACACCGGTCCCAGAATCATCACCACGCCTTCGAGTCGCTCGGGAATCAACGCGAGCACCGCGAAATACCACAACAGATACCAATCCGGTCGCGGATCCGCCTCGAGAATGCTCGGATCCGGCGGCTTCTCGATCGGCGGCGGCCCCCACACGATCGCCGCCACCACGATCACCAACACCATCGCCGTGCCGAAAACAAAATCCCGCCACGCCCCGTCCGGCCAGAACGGCACGCCCGTGCGCCTCAACTCCTCGTCATACTCCCGCCGATACGTCGCGGGATTCACCGGCTTCCCCGGCTTCGGCGGATCCGAAATCCCGTGCCGCAACACCAGCCACAGGTGCAGCCCGATGAACGCGAACATGGTCCCCGGAATCACGAACACGTGAATCGCAAAGAACCGGCTCAGCGTCGCCCCGCCCAGCGTCGTGCCACCGAGAATGAACTGCGCCAGCCACTCGCCGATCACCGGCACCCGCCCCGCCTGTTGCGCCGCCACGACCACCGACCACGCCGCCGTCTGATCCCAGCGCAACAGCTGCCCCGTGAACCCCATGATCAACGTGAACAACAACAACAGCGCGCCCGTCGACCACGTCATCTCCCGCGGAAACTTGTAAGCGCCGAACAGAAACGTCTGCGCCATGTGCGCACCCACCATCAAAACCATCGCCGACGCGCCATAATAATGCAGCCCGCGCATGAACGCCCCAAACGGCGCCTCCTCGCTGATGAACACCAGCGTGTCGAACGCCTGCGCCGACGACGGCACATACGAAAACGCCAGCGCCACGCCCGTCACGATCTGGATGACAAACGCCGCGAGCGTCGCGCTGCCGAAAACATACCACCACGTCGCGTCGCGCGGAACGAGGTGCTTCAGCGACGGCCCGAACAGATCGACCAGCCCCAGCCGATCATCCAGCCACCGCCAAACGGAAACCATCCACCGCTTCATAGGCTCGTCGTGATCGGCAGCGCCGTCGCCTTGATTTGCACCTCGTCGTCGACGAGCCGGACTTCGTATCGAAAAAGCGGATGCGGCGGCGGTCCCGCGGCCACCGAGCCGTCGCCGTAATACACGCCGCCGTGACACGGACAGAGAAACAGATTCGCGCCCGGCATCCACCGCACCGGGCAACCGAGATGCGTGCAGGTCGCCGAAAACGCGATGAACTCGTCGTCCGACACCCGCCGCAGCCACGCCGCCGCCCGCGCCGTCACCCCCGCCCACGGCAGCGGCGACGGATCCTCGAACACCACGCTCACCGTCTCCCCGAGCACGAAATCGTTCTTGCGCCCGACCGTCCGCCACGTGTCCGCGACTTTGTGCAGCAGCGGCGCAAGCACGAACGCCGTCGCCGGCACCCCCACGACCGCCGCGCACACGCCCGCCAGGCCCAGCGACATCCGCGTCAAAAACTTCCGCCGCGAGATGAGCGCTTCCATCTCGCGCGTCGGCCCCCCGTGCGGCGGGTGCGGCTCAGGCATGTGGGTGGTGTCGGTCATGTCGAATGTCCCCGATCCAGCCGGCCAGCGAAGCGATGAGCAGAATTCCCCCGATCGCGATCAGCACCCACGAGGCGATCAGCCCCCAGAAAAACAGCGCGATCGCGAGCGCGAACCCCGCCGGCCACGCCGTCGGCGCCGGCAAATGTTCCATCGGCAGCGGCGTCCAGCCCGGCGGAACCTTCGCCGGAGTCGCCTCGTCGTCGGCGGCGTTTCCCGTTTTCATAAAACTCTCTCCTCCGCCATCCGCGCCCCGCCGAACCAGCGATTCAACTCGAACAAAATCGCCGCCACATACACCGAGCACATCGGCACCCACATCAGCAGCCCGCCGATCTGCCGGTCGCGTTCAAACCCCACCGTCTCGCGCAACGCCGCCCACTGTGCCGCCTGCGGCGATCCGATCCGAAACGCCGGACACACCTCCACCGGCGTGAGCGTGACGAGAATCCCCAGCGCCGTGCACGCCACGCACGCGGAAAACAGGTAGGCGATTCCCGCCGCGGGCCCGAGCCGCCGCCTCTCATCCCGGCAACAATATCGGCGACCAGAAGAGCAGTCCCGCACCGAGCAACGTCAGCGTCTGCACCGCGCGCACCGAAGGACTCAACGCCGCCGCATCGCAGAACACCGGCACATGCCAAAACCACATCGCCCCAATCCCCGCCGTCCATCCGAGCGCCGGCAAAATGCGACGAATTCCGCGCCGGCGGAACCCGACATCCCCGCCGCGCTTCTTCACCCTCACGTCACGTTCTTCCGGCAACGCCAACAGCGCCAGCGCCGGTGCAATCAACAACAGCAGCAGATGCTGCGTCATGTGCGCGCTGAACAACACGCCCGACGCGAGCGCATCGAGCGGCGACACCAGCGCCACAAGCACCACCGTCACCGCCGACGACAACCAACCCCAGCGCGCGCGCCGTCCAAACTTCACCGCCACGCCCGCCGCGGCGAGCGCACAACCGGCGAACACCACCGGATTCCAGTTCCAAGGTCCCGCGAGCATTGATCCGAATGCGTTCATAGGATGCGCGGCAACACGTAGACCGTCGCGAGCACGGCGACCCACACGACGTCGACGAANTGCCANTANAGTCCNATCGCCACNAGCGGCGACCGCCGGCCCCGATAATCGCCCGCCAGCGCGAGCCCGAGCACGATGCCCAGCGCGATCAGCCCGCCGATCACGTGCAATCCGTGAAACCCCGTCACGAGAAAGAAGCTCGAAGCGAAGAGGTTCGCCGTGACCGTCACACCGTGGTGATACAGCTCACGGTATTCGAGCGCCTGCCCGATCATGAAGATCGCGCCCAATCCGATCGTGAGCGCGAGCCAGCCGATGAATCCGCCGCGTTGTCCGCGCGCCTCCGCCACCTCCGCGCGCCACAGCGTGAAACTGCTGGCGAAAAGGCACACGCTGAAGATCGCGGTCGTCACCAGATCGAGGCTGCTCGCCGCATTCGGTCCGGCCTGCGGCCGCACGTTGAAATAAGCGAACACGATCAACAGCGTGCCGAAGAACGCCGCCTCCGACGCGATCAACGTCCACATCGAACTCTTCACGCGATCCGGTGAATGCACCGCATCGTCGCCGATCCGCGGATCGCGTCGCCCGGGATTCGCCACGTCCCACAGCGGCCGGCGTCCGTGGATCGGCGGCAGCGCGTCGAAATTGTGCACCGGCGGCGGCGAAGTCGTCGCCCACTCCAGCGTCCACGCATTCCACGGATTGTCGCCCGCGATCGCTCCGCGTCGCAGGCTGCGCAGCAGGTTGAACACCAGCGTCAGCGCCGCCATGCCCATCAGGCACGCGCCGATTGTCGAGACGAAGTTCATCCAACCCCAGTGTTCAAAATCCGGATACGTATAAACGCGCCGCGGCATCCCGATGAACCCGAGGTAATGCTGGATCATGAACGTGCCGTTGAACCCGAGCACCATCAGCCAGAACGTCCACTTCCCGAGCCGTTCGCTGAGCATGCGGCCCGTCATCTTCGGGAACCAGTAGGTGACCGCGCCCAGCAGCGCGAACACCACGCCGCCCACGATCACGTAGTGGAAATGCGCGACGAGATAGTAGCTGTTCTTCGTCTGCCAATCNAGCGCCGGCGACGCATGCGTGACGCCGCTGAGCCCGCCGATCGTGAACTGCAGGATGAACGCGATCGCATACATCATCGGCACGGTCGTGANTCACGCGNCCGCGAAACATCGTCGCGCTCCAGTTGAGCACCTTCACGCCCGTCGGAATCGCGATCAGCATCGACGCGATCGCGAAGAACAAATCCGCCGTGTCGCCCGAGCCCGANCGTNAACCATGTGGTGGGCCCACACGCCGAAGCTCAAGAACCCGATCGCCACCGACGACCCGACGACGAACTCGTATCCAAAAATCGGTTTCCGCGAAAACACCGGCACGATCTCCGAGATCATCGCAAACGCCGGCAGCGCGAGGATGTAGACCTCCGGATGTCCAAACGCCCAGAAGATGTGCTGCCACAGCACCGGCGATCCGCCTTCGCGCGCGAGGAAGAAGGTCGTTCCAAGCTGCCGGTCCATCAGCAGCATCACGAGGCCCGCGTTCAACACCGGCAGCGCGAAGATCACGATGAACGACGCCACCGTGTTGATCCACACGAACAACGGCATCCGCTTCAGCGTCATGCCCGGCGCGCGCATCGTGAACACCGTCACGATGATGTTCACCGCCGTCGCCACCGAACCGATCCCGAGCACCAGCAGCGCCACGATCCAGTAATCCACGCCGAGCGACGTGCTGTAGGCCCGGCTGCTCAGCGGCGGATACGCGAACCATCCCGCCTTCGGCACGTCGGTGAACACCGAGAAATGCAGCAGCGCTCCGCCGAGCGGAATGATCCACAGGCTCAGCGCATTGAGCCGCGGAAACGCCATGTCCCGCGCACCGATCATCAGCGGGATCAGATAATTCGCGAAACCGAACACCGCCGGCATCGCGACGAGAAAGATCATCGTCGTGCCGTGCATCGTGAACAGCGCGTTGAACGTGTCCGGCGACACCAGCGTGTTGTTCGGCACCGCGAGTTGCAGCCGGATGAACAACGCCTCGAGTCCGCCGATCACGAAAAACAGCAGCGCGAAGAGCAGATACAGGATGCCGATGCGCTTGTGATCGACGGTCGACAACCACGCGAGCCGCCAGTCGGCTTTCTCGGCCGCGATGATCTCGGGAGCGAGTGCGGGTGTGACGCCGGTGCTCATCGCAACGTGGCCAGATACGCGAGCAGATCGTCCGTCTGCCGCGGTGTGAGTTTGAACTTCGGCATGAGCACGCCGGGTTTCACCTCCTGCGGATCAGTGAGCCAGCGTCTCAGATTTTCCGGCGTGTTCGGCACGATGCCCGCGCCGAGATAACGCCGGCTCGCAAGATGCGTGAGATCCGGCCCGGCGTTGCTCGTGCCGCCATGCCCCTGCACAACGTGACAGTTGATGCACGTCATCGTGCGAAACAGTTCCTGCCCGCGCGCCGCCGCCGCCGCCGTCGCCGCGGCCTCCCGCCGCTGCTGCGCCAGCCACGCCTCGAACTGCTCCGGCGGTTCGGCGACGACTTCGAAACGCATCCACGCGTGCTGCGTGCCGCAGAATTCCGAACACACGCCTTGGTAAACGCCGGGCTCCTCCGCCTGCATCCACACGTGATTCGCCGTCCCCGGCACCGTCGTCATTTTTCGCGTGAGGCGCGGCACCCAGAATTCGTGCAACACATCCGCCGTCTCCAATCGCACGGAAATCGGCTGGCCCACCGGAATGTGAATCTCGTTGGCCGCGACATAGCCGAGTTTCGGACTGCGAATCTCCCACCACCACTGATGCCCGATGATGACCAGATCCGCCTCGGGCGGCGGCGGCGCAGGCGGATCCGCCGCGCGCATCGCGCGCATCGTGAGCCCGAACAGCACGAGCACGATGACAAACGGTATCACCGTCCAAATGATCTCCACGCGTTTGTTGCCCGCCACCTGATCGGGATCGATTTGCCCCGGCCGGTTGCCGTAACGCGCGTAGCTGTAGCCCACGAGTCCGGCCACCACCGCAAAGATCGCCGCGCAGATCCACAACGTGATGATGAACAAGTCCGCGATCGCGCGCGCTTCGGGCGCAGCAGGATCGAAGATGGATCCGGACGGCCCGTTCATGCCGCCCAACGGTGCGAAAGCCGGGCGACCTTACAACGCCTTCACCCGGTGGAACTCCCCGAAATTCCCGTGAGGAAATTGTCGGCGTGGCGTCACTCCGCCGCCGGCGCGACGTTCGCCGGATCGCCGCCCACCACGCTGCGTAGCTTCGGGATCAGCGCCGTCGCACATTCGTCCTTCGTCACCATCGCGACCGCTCCCACGGATTTCGCGAGCCGCTCAGCGTGCGCGGAGTCATCCGAGGTCACCATCACGATCTTCACGTCCGGTTGCGCCGCGAGGATGCAACGCGATGCCGACGCGCCGTCGACCTCCGGCATCCGCAGGTCCATGAGCACCACGTCCGGCTTCAGCGAAATCGTCAGGTCCACGCCTTCGCGCCCGTTCTTCGCCTCGGCCACGATCTCGAACTCCGGCGCGCGCGACAGCAGTTGCCGCACGCCCGCGCGAATCAGGTCGTTGTCTTCGACCAGCAGCACCCGGGTGGTTTGCATCGCGGTTCCCATGGCTCAGCCCCTCACCCCCGCGCAGCCGAATCGATGGAATAGGTTCTTCATAATGCCAAAAATATACACGTGACTCGCGCCCCCGATATGGGACGAATCCCCGGTTCTCACCGGAAATACTTCCCTCGGCGGTACGAGGGATTTCCGAACAGCGGAAGCGTCGGAGACCCCTCGTCGGCCAAAAAGCGCGAACCCCTTCGACCGCCAACACCCGCCCCGGTTCGCTACACCTGCGCCGTATCCGTCGGCCGCGAAAACCACGGCACCGCGACCAACATCGCAGCCGTCGCCGCATACGCCCACACCCACGGCCACGCCGGCTCCACCGCGCCGATCACGTCGAACCGCGTCACCTTCACCGCGTGCATGAACCCCGCCGCCGAAAACACCGCCGCCGCCAGCATCCACACCGCCGCCACCCCAAACTTCCGCTCCGTCATCGCCGCCACCGCCCCACCCCACAAAATCGACATGAAGATATAACCCGAATCCGCCGCTAAAACGCCCTGCACCGCGTAATTCCGCGCCCCTTCGATCCGCTCCAACAGCTCCGGCGAAAACTCCACGCCCGCCCCGGCCAGCGCGTGCCGGAACATCAGCGCCGCAAACCCCGCCACCGGCGGCAGCATCCCGATCGCCACCGCCGGATAGTGCCGCACCGGCACCGCCGAAAACGCCTGCATGAACATCGTCGCGCCGATCCACACCAGGATCGCCATCCCCGCCTCCACCGGCACCGCATACGCGATGTAGCTGAACGTCCCCGTCAGCAGCACCGCCGTGAAAAACACCGCGTTCAACGTCGAATACCCCGCGCGCGCCCCGATCGCCTTCCAGCCCGGATGCCCGTAGTATAAGGTTGTCGGATACGGCGACCCGCACACCGCCGCCGCGATCGTCCCCAGCCCGTTCACCGCCAGCGCCGGCCGCCCCGCGAACTTGTCGCCCGCCGCCTCCGCCGACTCGAGGCATTGCAACGACCCCACCAGCCCCAGCAATCCCATCGGAATCGTCACCGGCAGATACGGCACGATCAGCGGCAGCGCCGCCACCAGATCGCCGAGCACCGGCACCGGCAGATGCAAACCCACCTGCTCCGACGCCAGCGTTCCCACCGGCACCAGCGCATCCACGCCTTCGCGATGCCACAGCCACGCCATCGCCGTGCCCACCGCGAGCACCAACAACGACGCCGGCACCCCGCCCTTGAGCTTCATCCGCCCGTAATACAGCGCACACAGCAGCCCGAGCGTCACGAATCCGATATCCGGATACGCCACCGCGCGAAAAAAGAAATCTCCCGAAATGAACAACAGCCCCACCATCGCCGGCGTCGCCAGCAACGCCGCGCGCGGGATGAAGCTCCGCAGCTTGTCGATCCATAACCCGCCCACCAATTCGATGCACCCCGACGCCAGGCACGCCGCGATTCCCGCCCGCCACGCCTCCAGATCCGCCGCCGGTTTGTCGAGTCCCCGCGCCAGCGCCGCCTGCTGCGCCGGCAGCATCACGAGCAGCGAAAACGCCAGCACCGTGAACAGGCTCAGCCCATACGGCAACGCGCACACGTCGTCGCGCTTCTCCCGCCGCGCCAGCGCCCGCGCCTGCCGCGCGTAAAACAGATTCCCCACCACCAACGACACCGCCGCCGCCGGCAGGATGTGTCCGTAAAACACCTCCGGCGAAAACCGCAGCACACCCAGGCAGAATCCGCCGATCAGCAGCAGATTGATCACGTTGTCCAGCGCCAGCGCGAAGAACCCGTCCAGATCGCCTTTGACGAACACCTTCATCCCTCCTGGAGGGCGGCGCTCCGTCGCCGCCGGAATCGGTTCCGACGCCACTCCGCTCATGCCGAGTAATGTTTCCCCAACCCCAGCCCTTTCATCGCCTGCCGAAACGCCGTCGCGAACCGGTCCGAGCGGATGTGAAACTCCTCGCTCAAATCCACCGGCAGTTCCTCCGGCCGCTGGCTCTCCACGATCGGTTTGTCCTCCGCCAGGATCGAATTCTCCCAGTCGAGCAACTGTCGCGCCGGCACCTGAAGATCGAAATTCCGCGCGATGAAGAAGAAGATCCGTGTCCGTTTCTTGGATACGGGCGTCGGCGCGTCGAAGATGCAGTGCTTCCGCCCTTCGCCGTAATCGATCGTCAACCGGCACGCCAGCGGCAGGTGCAGATCATACGTCATCCAGCGCTGCACCGTCGGCGACTCGCCCAGCGCCGACGCCGACGTGTTCGCCGCCAGATACGGATACTCGACGTGAAAGCCCGTGTTCGTCCGCACCACCTCATACGTCGCCACCTCCGGCCGCTCCCGATTCCCAAACGTCCCCGTATGAATCCACGAGAAATGCCCGACATCGATGAAGTTCTCCAGCTGCCGCCCCGCTGTCACGTCCCACTCCGGCGGCGGATCGTGCATCATCCGAAACGCCGGATCCTCCAATTCCGGCCAGTCCGGAATCCGCGCCGGCGAATCCGCATCCGGCGCCAGGCACGTCCAGATCAGCCCAAACCGCTCCGCCGTCGCATACGTTTCCAAACACAACTTCCGCGGCACCGGCAGATCCGGCTGCGCCGGCACTTTCGTGCAACGCCCGTCCGCTCCGTAACGAAATCCATGATACGCGCACACCAGCTCGTCGCCCTCCTGCCAGCCGAGCCGCAGCGGCACGCCGCGATGGATGCACAGGTCGCGCGCCACCACCACCTGCCTGTTGGTCGTGCGATACACGATCAACGGCTGATCGAGCAGCGTCCGCGCGAGCGGCTTGTCGACGACTTCGTCGCTGTAGGCGATCGGATACCAATGCCGCGCCAGCGCCCGCCATTCGCGTTCCTCGAACGTGCAATGATGCGGCAGGCTCGCCCGCGAGGCCATGGCCAAGCCCCCGTTCATGACTCCCGCAGCGCCTCCTCCGCGATGATCCCCGCCAACTCGTCCAGCTGCGCCTTGCGCACGTGCTCCGGCACCAGCGCCACCCGAAACCCGTTCGCCGCCACCCGCGCCAGCTCCGCCCGGCTGAATCCGATATCCTGATACAACGCGTAGTATTCCTCCGCGAGCGCGTTGCCGAAGAAGAACGGATCGTCCGAGTTGATCGTCACCGTCACGCCCGCGTCGAACAACCGCCGGATCGGATGCTGCGCCATCGATCCCACGCCGCGCACCGCCAGCTTCACATTGCTGATCGGACACACATCCAGCGCCACGCCTTCGCGCAACAGCCGCGCGACCGTCGCCGGATTTTCCACCGACCGCACGCCATGCTCGATCCGCGTCACCTTCAATTCATCGAGCGTCTTCTCCACATAGTCCGCGCCCATGAACTCCCCCGCGTGCGCCTTCGTGAACTTTCCCGCCGCGCGCGCCCGCGCCCACACGTCCGCCGTCCACGACTCCAGCGGAATGTCCTCCCACCCGTGCAAATCGATCCCGTCCAGCTCCGGCCAGCGCAGCGCCTCCTCGATCAGCTCGCGCCCGGCGTCCTTGTAGTCGTTGTGACACATCCCCGCGAACACCCGCAGCTCCAGCCCGCGCGGCGCCGCTTCCCGAATCGCGCGAATCACCTCCGGCCCGCCGTCGCGCATGAACAACAGCGTCGGCAGATGAAAACTCGTCTCCACATACCGGCAGTTCTGCGCCGCGCATTTCCCCAGCACGATCTTCGCCGCGTCGTGATACCGCTCCGCCGACGTGAAAAACGCCGCGCAATACTCCACGTAAAGCTCCATGAACCGGTTGAAGCTCTCATAGCGATAACCGTCTTCCCAGAACGGCGGCGGCTGCGCATATTTCAGCGGATCGACTTTCTGCAACAGCTCCAGCGGACACGCCCCTTCAAGATGCAGGTGCGTCTCCGTCTTCGGTAATCGTTGGACAAACTCCGTCAGCTCGCGATCAGCGCGGTAGGGCACGTCCGCAATTTCAGCAAATCCAATCGCCACCCCGCCGCCGCCCCCGCGAACACCCATCGGCCATTCCCTGATTTGCGCCCCGAAGCTCGCTTCCTGCCTGTCCGCCGAAAACTGATCTCCCTCGCCGCGGTCCGTCGCCTGCCGCTTCAACATGAACACCGCGACGCCTTTCCCCGCCCCCGAATCGCCGCCTACTGCCGGCGAGTCTCCGTCGACCGCCCCTTTCGACTGGCTCCTCGTCTTGGGCTTCCCGCCCGACGCCGCCCGACGCAGCCTCGGCCTCCCGCCAGCACCCCCTCACCCTTCGACGACCCACCCCCTCCCGCCGCCTGACCAACCGTGGGAGGCGCTTTACGCCCCGACAAAACACCCCACAGCAAGCCACGTCACCCGTAAGCCGCGAGCTCGCTCGCGCTCCGCGCCCTCTACGCCCTCGGCTTCAGCAATTTCTCCCGCGCCACCAAATACAAAAACCCGCCGAGCACCGCGAACGGCAGCAGCGACAACCAATCCGCATTCGGCCCGTTGAAGAACGGATTGTTCGCCGTCGACCACTCCGTCACCGCCCGGTCGAAATCGCTCAGCACGCCCGCGAGAAACGCGATGATGATCCCCGCGATCGCACCGCCCGCGATATAACCCGACGCCAGCAGCACGCCCGGCGACTTGTCGCTCTCCGCGTTGAACTGCTCCTCGGTCAGATTCGCATGCGACGCCTGCTTGCGCGTCTTCGCGTCCACCACCCAGCGGATCATCCCGCCGATGAAAATCGGCATCGACGCGAACAACGGCAGATACACGCCGACCGCAAACGCCAGCGCCGGCACAAACGACATCTGCAGCGTCACCGCGATCATCACCCCCAACAACACCAGCGCCCACGGCAGCTGCTGATCCAAAATCCCCTTGATGATATACGACACCAGCGTCGCTTTCGGCGCCGCAAACTTCCGCACCGTCGATCCATCCGGCCGCGTCTCATGCACGCCGTTGATGCCCGGATCGACCAGCCACACCGCCTCCCCCGCATCGTTCACCAGATACTTCCCCGCCGGCCCGCCCGCGAGGTCCGTCTTGTGCCACACGCGATAGCTGCCCGCGTCGTCGCGTGCCTGCGGTCCTTTCAATCTCTCGCGTTTCTCCTCCAACGCCGCCGCATCCACCCGCAATCCCGGCGCCACCTGCGCCGCCGGCACATACACGGTCGCGGTCTCGTTCAACCGCAGCAAAATCGGCCCGAGCGCCACCGCCGACACCAACGCGCCCGCCATGATCGCATACTGCTGATACTTCGGCGTCGCCCCGATCAAGAAGCCCGTCTTCAGGTCCTGCGACGTCGTCCCGCCGTTCGATGACGCGATGCACACGATCGCGCCCACCGACAGCGCCGTCACGTAATACATCCCGCCCGTCCACCCGACCAAGAGAAACACCAGACACGTGAACAACAGCGTCGCGATCGTCATTCCGGAGATCGGGTTCGACGTCGACCCGATCTCACCCGTCAAACGCGACGACACCGTCACAAACAAAAATCCCAGCAACACGATCAGCAGCGCGCCCACGATGTTCATGTGCAGCGACGGCGCCATCATGATCACCGCCAGCAACACCACCACGCCGATCCCCACGAACTTCAGCGGCAAATCGCGATCCGTCCGCAGCACCTCGCCCTCGCCGCTCGCCTTCCCATTTTCCCGCCCCACGCGCAGCCCCTTCATCCCGCCGCGCATGCCCGACCAGATCGTCGGCAGCGATTGCAACAAACTGATCACGCCGCCCGCCGCCACCGCCCCCGCGCCGATATACAACACATACGCCCGATAAATGTCGTAGTGCCCCATCTCGGAAATCGGCATCGTCCCCGGCGCGATCACACCTGGCATCGTCTCGCCGAAAAACTTGATCATCGGGATCAGCACCAAAAACGACAACACGCCGCCGCCCGCCATCAGCCCGCCGATCCGCGGCCCGATCACATAGCCGACACCCAACAGCTCCGGCGACACCTCCGCCGAAATCGACCCCGCCTTCAACGGCGCCCCAAACACTTTCTCCGGAATGTCCCGCCACAATTTGAACGCCACGTTCAGCGTCTTGTAAGCCAACCCGATTCCGAACCCCGTAAACACGATCCGCGCCCCCAGCGACTTCCCCAACCCCGCCGCTTCCGCCTCGCGCATCTCCGCCTGCGCCTTCTCCGACGCCGCCGCGCGATCCTCCGCATTCGCCCCCGCCCGCAACACCGCCGCGCACGCCGTCCCCTCCGGATACTTCAACTTCCCATGCTCCTTCACGATCAACGCGCGCCGCAACGGGATCATCATCAAGATGCCCAACAACCCGCCCAAGATCGCCACGAGCATCACGCGCGTGAGCTCCAGATCGAAACCGAGAATCAAAATCGCCGGCATCGTCACGCCGATGCCAAACGCCAGCGACTCCCCCGCCGATCCCGCCGTCTGCGTGATGTTGTTCTCCAAAATCGTCGCGTCGCGCAGCCCCGTCTTCGACAGCGCCCGAAACATCGCGAGCGAGATCACCGCCACCGGAATCGAAGCCGACACCGTCAACCCCACCTTCAACACCAGATACAGCGACGACGCCCCGAACACCAAACCGAGCACCGCGCCCGTCAGCACCGCTCTCACGGTAAACTCCTTCATCACGGTTTGCGGGGCAATGAACGGTTCGAACCGGGGAGCGGAGGAAGACGCCATGGAAATCAGGAGTTGTTGGCCGCGCAGTATTCCGTGTCATAACTCCGGTTCAATCCGCGAATCCGTTTTTCCTCACCTGTAGCGACGCACGCCCGCGAACCGTGCCGTCATCCTTCTCATGCCTGAAGCCTCTCCCGCTCCCGCGCCCGCCACCGCGCTCTCGCCCGCCGAATCCGACTGGCTCGCGCACACTTACCAGCCTCACGCCGCCAACCTCACCGCGCGCGCCGTCCTCATCGGCATGCTCATCGGCGCCGCGATGTGCCTCTCCAANCTCTACGTCTTCTTCAAAACNGGCTGNAGCATGGGCGTCACGCTCACCGCCTGCATCCTCGCCTTCGGCACCTTCCAACTCCTCGAACGTCTCCGCCTCGTCCGCCGTCNGCTCGGCCCGCTCGAAAACAACGCCCTCACCACCGTCGCCTCCGGCGCCGGCTACATGACCGGCGGNGGCAACATGGCNGCGTTCGGCGCGTTGCTCATGGTCACCACCATCCGCCCCGAACCGCTCCCGATGATCGCGTGGTTTGCGCTCATCGCCGCGCTCGGCGTCTTCGCCGCCATTCCGATCAAACGCCAGCTCATCAACCACGAGAATCTCGCATTCCCCACCGGCACCGCCACCGCCGAAACCATCCGCTCCATCCACGAAGCCGCCGCCGGCGCCGGCCGCAGCAAGGCCGCGTGGCTCGGCTGGTCCGCCGCCTTCGCCGCCGTCTTCACCTGGCTCCGCGACGCCTGGCATTTCATCCCCGGCACGATCGGGCTTCCCGTCACGCTCGCCGGTCGCGCGCTCGCCGATTGGACCCTCGCGCTCAAAGCCGAGGTCGTCCTCCTCGGCGGCGGCGCACTGATGAGTTTCCGCACCGGTTGGTCTCTCCTCCTCGGCGGCGTTCTCACCTACGCCGTCCTCGCCCCTTCCCTCCTCGAACGCGGCATCATCTCCACGGTCAGCTACAAGGAAATCGTCGCGTGGGCCCTCTGGCCCGGCGCCGCCATTCTCGTCGCTTCCGGCCTGACATCCTTCGCCCTCGATTATCGCAGCATCGCGCGTTCGTTCACCGGGCTCGCCCGCATCTTCCGCAAAAAATCCACGAGCGACTCACCCACCGATCTCGCCGCGATCGAATGCCCCGAATGGTGGTTCCCCGCCGGCTTCGCGATCCTCTCGCCTTTCGTCGTCGCGCTCATGGTCTGGCTTTTCCAAATCCCGCTCTGGGCCGGTCTCGTCGCCATCCCGCTCGCCGTCGTCATGGGTTTCGTCGCCGCACGCGTCACCGGCGAAACCGACGTCACCCCGACCAAAGCCCTCGGCCCCGTCACGCAACTCATCTACGGCGTGATCACACCGGGAAATCTCACCGGCAACATCATGTCCGCCAACGTCACCGGCGGCGTCGGCCTGCACTCCGCCGATCTTCTCACCACGCTCAAGACCGGCTGGCTCCTCGGCGCGAAACCGCGCCACCAGTTTTACGCCCAGCTTTTCGGGGTCATCGCCGGCGCGCTCATTGTCGTTCCCGCCTTCAACCTCATCATCCCCGACGCCTCCGTGCTCGGCGGCGAAGACTGGCCCGCGCCGTCCTGCGTCGTGTGGGCCGGCGTTTCGAAAGCCTTCTCCGACGGCATCGCCGCGCTTCATCCTTCCGCGCGCTCCGCGATCCTCGTCGGCCTCGCCCTCGGCGTCGCGCTCGCCCTCCTCGAAAAATTCGCGCCGAAAAAACTCCGCACCTACATCCCGTCCGCCTCCGGCCTCGGGATCGCGATGGTCATCCCCGGCTCCAACGCCATCGCCATGTTCCTCGGTTCGGCGCTCGCCGAATGGCTCCGTCGCAAAAAACCCGCCCTCGCCGAGAAAACCGTCGTCCCCGTCGCCTCCGGCCTTATCGCCGGCGAAAGCCTCATGGGCATCGCCATCGCCCTCCTCATCGTCACCGGCTGGCTCGCGTAACTCGTGACTACGAGCGCGAGCGAGTGGATGTCTCGCTCACGCGCTTCATCAACACCTCACGGCACGTCAAACACCTCCACCAGCGCCACGCCCGTCGTTCCCGCCGCCCCCCTGACGTGCACCGTGTAGGCCCCCGGATCGAGCGTCACCAGCAGCGCCGCATCCTTGCCGCTGTCCAACCGACCAGCTCCCACTTGAGCCATCACCCGCCTGATCTCCGCCGTCCCGCCCCAGTCGTCGTTGCCCCCCAGTTCGGTGGTGCCCCGATATAGGATCAGTTTCGGATCCGCCAAAATACCCGTCACGCCATCCCGTGACGCCAGCGTCGGCCCCAACGCCCGAATCAACACCGTTCTCGGTCCGACTCCGTCCAACACCAGTCCCGCGATCAGCGTATCGTCGCCCGAGCCCGCCGTCGCCAGCGTCGCCAACGCCGCCAGCCGCCCGCTCCCGCCCGCATCAAACGCATCCACCAACGCCACGCCCGCGCCCGCGTTGCTCTTCACTCCCGCCGTATAAACACCCGGATTCCCCGCCACGTCCATCAGCAGCGCCGCATCTTTCGACCCTTCGTCCAACGCCGCCGCTCCCGTCCGCGCAAACGCGGCCAACACCACGGGCGTGCTTTCCCAATCGTCGTTCCCGCCAAGCGACACGGGCCAACCTTTCACAATCTCGTGCAGTTCCAGTTCCGGATCCGTAATCGCCGTATTCACCCCCAGTTTCGCAATCCCCGGCCCCACTCCGCGCAACAGCACCTCCTTCGGTCCGTTCACCACAAAGCCCATCGTCAACGGCTGTCCGTTCCCGACCGCGGCCCGCCGTCGCCAGCGCAACCAAACGCGTCGGCACCGCATCTTCCGGCAACACGTTCACCGTCACGGTGCCCACTTCGCTCGTGTTGACTCCGTCGCTGACTCGCACCTCGAGCGTATAGCTCGGCTTCGTCGCCGCATTCAGCGCACGCGCATTCGTCAACGTCAGACGCCCCGTGTCGGCATCGATCGCAAACACGCCCACCCCCGATCCGCCCGTGAGGGTCCATCCGCTGAAGGTCGTCTCCGGATCTGAATCCGTCGCCCGGACGGCTCCGATAACGTGTCCGTTTTCCCATCCTTCGACCACGCTGAAGCGCTGCCCCGCCCTGATCGTCGGCGTCTCGGTCTTCAAATACTCGCGCAACCACGTCATCGCGGGCCGCTCCGTGTAATCCGCAGTCACCAGATTCGCCGTCGCCCGCCACATCCCGGGCCGATATCCCCACAAGGTCATGCCAATGATTCCCGGATGCTCCCAAAACACCGGGAAATAATTCTGATAACGCGTGAGCTGCGACTGGTCCGTCGGCCCGTCGATGTCGAACTCCGTCACCATGATGGGCACCTCCGTCGCCCAGAGTAGATCCAGGTTCGCCTTCGTGCTCGCCGGCGTCGTGTAAGCCGGATCGTGCGAGAACGAGTGTCCTTGCACGCCCACGGCATCGATCAGATCGCGCGCTTTCAACAGATTCACGATCTCGACGTAGGCGTTCATCCGCGCCGTTTCCGTCGTCACGCTGTATTCGTTGAGCATGAGCTTCGTCTTCGACGGGAACTTCGCCCGCGCCATCTCGAACGCCTTGATGACCCAGTCCCATCCCGTCGCTCCCGCGCCGCCCAACGCCCCAATATAATTCCCTCGTCCGACCCGGTCCGGCGGCTGATTGATCGGTTCGTTCACGACTTCGAGGTAGTCGATATCCGGATACCGGGCCGCCACCGCATCGAACCACTCCTCGATCTCCTCCAACTGCTCCGCCGGCGTCAGCGTTTCAATCCATCCGGGCTGCTGGCTTCCCCACACCAAGACATGAAACCGAAACGGCAGCCCGTTCGACTTCGCCAGCGCGTAGGCCGCGTCCAGCTCCGTCCAGTTCATCACACCGCGGCTAACTTCCACGCTCCCCCACTTGCCCGCATTCTCCGGCGTCACCTGGTTGAAGTAGCTCGTGAGGTTCGGCGCCTGCGCCGTGCTGTAAATGCTGCCGAGGAACTTCGAATGTCCCGTCGCCAGCGGCTGCGCCCAAATCGTGCCGCTCGCCAGGACCGAAATCGCCGCCAACCACAGGAATCGCTCGAGTCTTTGCATGGTCGAAGAAGGATCGCGCCTTCCGCGTCCGGCCATGCTTACGGGGGTGCGGCCGCCACGCTCTGAAGGCGCCGCACCTTACGCATCGCGTCCCTGCGCACCATGCCCTCCGCGATACTAACTGTAGAATATGCCGCCGCGCGACGTTCAACCCAACCCGCGCCGTGCCGCGCTCGTCACATCGTGCGAATCTGCGCGACGAAGGGCTGCGGACCACCTTCCTGATAGCCCAGCTCCCCCACCTTCTCTCCCTTCGCATTCAGGACCACCACCGTCGGGTATCCACGCACTCCATACTGCTGGGCGAGCTTCTGATTCTGCGCGGCCTCGGCCGCCGGCAGTCGGGTCTTGCGCGGGAAATCCACCTTCACCAGCACCAGATTCTCCGCGGCGAAATCCGTGAACTCCGGCATGCGCAGCACCTCGCGATCCAGCCGCATGCACCAGCCGCACCAGTCCGATCCCGTGAAAAAGAGAAACACCTTCCGATCCTCCGCCCTCGCCTTGCCCAGCGCCTCCGTGTAATTCGTCAACCACGGCGCCTTCACCCGCTCCTCCAACGGCAGCGCCGCCAGCGCCCGCGCCCGGAAGAGCAGGTCCGTCTCCATCGGCGCCACCGCCATCATCTGCGCGTGCGTGCTGCTCCACACATGCAGGTTTTGATTCACGATTTCCGCCGCCGACAGCTCCTCGCCGGGCTGCAACTCCCCTTTCGGAAACCGCAACGGCACATGCACCGTGACCATCGGCGGCAACAACGTCCGATCCTTCCGGATCGCAGCCAGATCGACCGCTCGCTGCTCCGGCGTGAGCGTCGCCCAGTATCGATTCGCCGCCTCCAGGAGATCCGTCGAGTCCACCTCCAGCTCCGCCGCCGATCCATCCGGCAACAACACTTCGATCTGTCGCGGCATCACTTTCGTCACGCGCACCTTCGTGCCCGCGGCGAACTTCGTCCCATCGCTGAACGCGATCTCCTGCCGCAAACTCGCCTGCGGCGGCCAGCGATCGGGACGATTGACGAGGTCATTCCATTTCCAAGCCGCCTCCGCCTGCCCACGCTCGTTCACCGACGATGAGGCACCGAAAACCGGCGACATAAGGAAAGAAAACGACAGGAACGCGACGGACGCGGCGAGCAGAGAACGAGCGGAGGATTTCATGATAATCAGGGATTCGAGGAAGCGAACGCACCCAGTTGGGCTTCAAGAGTCAGCCGATACTTATATCGGCTCTCTATAAAGTCCATCGATAGCTCCGCCCCCTCCCTCCGTCCCACCCGGAGGCCAAATTCCACCTCCTATAATTTACCTAGGCAGAATCCGTTCAGATTACGTCTAGTAAAAACCTTCCGCACCCAACAATCAGGGCAATTCTTATATAGGTCATCGCAACATCCACGATAGCGGACTGAGCCGGAGCATGGCGGTCTGCTCGCCTCAAGGACATCGCACTTCCCCACCAACGCCACTCCGTCCGTCCCCGCCGCGCCGTCACGTGCACGTTGTAAACGCCCGGCTCGCGCATCACCCGCATGCTTTCACGTTTCTAATAGCCAATTTGCGCTCCAGTGGCGTTTCACAGCCACTTCTATGCGATGCTAACCGAGACAATCCCAAAGATCAGCCCCAATATGCCTTCGATTAGCAGGTGAGCTCCTGGCTTTTTCTCAGTGGGAACATTGCGTAACATGAAGTCTCTTACGACGAATCGCCCCATCGGACGCTTCAGGCTCTCGCGAATTATAACTATCCCGGCGCCGAAACACACGATGGCGCCGATTGTAATTGAAGTTTTGGCTAACCAGAGCATATAATTGTTGGACGACCGTTATCTTTAATTCGTTAGGCGGCTCGGGAACAGCAGTCGTGCTTTCCGCGGGAGAAGTGGTATCAGGCTCACCAATCGCCGAAACAACAGCTGACTGCACTATCGCGCCAACTGTGTTGCCCGTTGCACCTACAATCTCCGGCAAGTTCACTATCGCACGTCCTTCTGTTAACGGTTTACCCAGTGAAGTCGACGCCGTTTTAACGAAAGGTGCAGCCGCTTTCGCCACTGCTACCGCGCCAGATCCGACGACACCTGCGGCGCCGATATCATCGCTTTATCAACGTCAATGCTCTCACCTTTTAAAAGGTTGTTGGTGGCTGAGTTTGCGGCAGCCGTAGCGCCGCTAAAAATTATAGCTGTTCCTACACCTGGCGCGACGGTCGCCAACACACCATAGCACGCGCCCGTGCCGATATAGATAGCGTAGTCTGTTGCAGACATCTTACCCAAACAATAGGCCTCATAGTTTTCATACGGGTTGATCGCCCCTCCTACCACGGCAGCCAGTGCTTGAATCGCGAACCGCCCTTGAGGGGCGCTTAGGTTTATCGAAATATTCGCGCAATACCGATACAGATTCAAATCCCCGCCATCGAAGCGAATCGGATCGTTCTGCAGGAACCTTCCCAACGTCGGGCTGTAAAAACGATTCTTGTAGTTCGCGAGCCCGAGATCCGCCATCCACTCCTGGCCGGTGAAGAGATACGGGGTGGTGATGATGCTCGAGCTGCGCGTGTTCCAATTCGCGTCTCGAATATCCGGCTTGCCGAAGGGGTCGTAGAGATAGCGCTCCACCACGTTGCCCCCAATGTCGATCGCCACGTCGATGCTGTTGATCGGCTCGCGGTGGAAGAACGACCAGCCGCCGATTGCCGGCGCATTACGGGCGTTCAATTCGTCGGGCGTAGGACCCCAGATCATCAGATCGATCCACGTGCCGTCGCCCCGGCTTCAGAAGAAACACTGCGCGCCGTCGTAGTAGCGGTATTCCCACGTGCCATTGCGGTTGACCTTCGAGAGCCGACCCTCGGCGTCGTAGTAGAAGTAAACCCCGTAGCCGCTCTTCGTCGCACTCACCAAGCGATTGTCGGCATCGTAACTGTAGGTCCACTCGTCGTAGCCCGTCAGGTTGCCGCGATTGTCGTGTGGCTGATCGTCGCACCGGTGACGGCGGTGTATTGGTTGAGAGCGTTGGCGGTATAGTTGGTAATCGCGCCGTTGTTGTTTGAACGAGGTGCGGTTCCCCGCCTGTCTTAGGCAGGTCTGCGTCGAGGCCGGCGTGTTCCAGAAGAAGTAAACTGCGAATGGACGCGAATGGACGCGAATGCACGCGAATACAAACCGGCTATAACGACCGGCATCGACGTAGCGGGATTAGCCCTTCGTGCTCTCTACGGAAACAATGACTTCGGCTTCGTGGTCCGGGGCTTCGGCGTCCTGCTTCAAGCGGAACAGGCCTTCCTTGGCAGCTTGCCAGCGGTCCTGGAGTTCGGCGAGTGCGTCGGCGGCTTCCTCGTTGGTTTTGGCTTTGGCCAAACGAGCGAGGATGAGCTGGCGGGCGGCGAGTTCGTTGGCTTCGGCACGCAGATACGCCTGCTGGCGCGCATCGCGCTGGGCTCGGACCTTGAGCACAGCAGGAGAATCATCTGGCCGAACCAAGGCCGCTCGGGCGGCCTCAGCGCCCGCCTTGAGGTTGGCTTCGATGGTTTGCGGCGAGCTCGAGGGCGAATTAGCGTGCGCAGCCGTGGCGAGGAAGAGAAAGTAGAGAGGAGCTGGCATTTTCATAATTGTCGGATTGTCCGCTTAGTTGGTGGCTTGGCGCAGCCAAGCGACCAGGTTCTGTGGAGAGTAAAGCCGTGGCCTTTGGGTCTTTTCTCCTGACAAGTGTTAGTTGCGTTCAGGATAATCTCCGCCAAATCTGCCGAGCTCGTGGCCGGTGACTATTCGAATCCCGGACACATATCGGCTTTTCTCTATTGCTAAAGCGTATTCACTGGAATTATTCTTTATGTAAGTTTCTATATTGTCGACGAGTTGCCTGAGTTTTACTGGTTGCCCGTGAGGCGAGTCGATCTGTATACGCACCTTTTTACCATGAGCGTCAGGATATTTTTTTACAAGTGATCCATCCAGCACTGCGTCAACTGCTGCAAATATGCGATACTGTATTCTCCGCAATGTTTTCGTCATTTGTTCCGCCGTAGGCGGCCAGGGACCATTTTCAACCAGATACAAAACAAACTCATCATTCGCTTTGTCCTCTGTGACCATGTCTATGGCTACATTTCCCATATGTTTACTGATTGTAGTGATCCGTTTCCCAACTTTTGATTGTAGACTGGTTCTCCTGACTTGAGCCCAGCTTTTTCAGCATTCTCACCTCGGGGAATAACTGCTTCGCCTTGATTGATTGCGTCTTGGACCGAACGCTGCCCGTTCGATAGACGGGCGTTAGGCCCATTTTTGGCTTCTCGGACTTTTAGCTCCCCATCAGGCGTTTCTGTCACCATATCAGGCACAGCTCTCACTCCATCTTTTGTTTCTAGGGTGATTTGCTTTCCGCGCACTTGTTCACCTGCAGACTTGGCCTCTTGCTCTGAAAGAGCTTCTCCAACTTTTCCTTTCGCTTTATTGTCGCCAACGTTTGTTTTCTTTCCTTCCTGCGCCATTTCCCAGCGCTGTCGAGCTTCGGCCAGTCTGGCCAATGTGGCCGAAGCCACCTTGTCGCTATTTCTCGCGGCAATATAGGCCGTTACAGCACCGACACCCACGACAACAGCCGTTGTTACTTCAGCGGCGGCCCACGGGATCACCACCGTGCCATCAGGATCTAGAAAGTAGATGGGGTTGTTTTCCGCAATACCGATACAAATTCAGATCCCCGCCATCGAATCTGATCGGATCGTTCTGCAAAAATCTCCCCAGCGTGGGGTTGTAAAAACGGTTCTTGTAATTCGCCAGTCCGAGATCAGCCATCCACTCCTGGCCGGTGAAGAGATACGGATTGGCGATGATGCTCGAACTGCGGATGTTCCACCCGGCATCGCGGATCTCCGGCTTGCCGAACGGATCGTAGAGGTAGCGCTCGACGACGTTGCCGCCGATGTCAGTGGCCACATCCACGCTGTTGATCGGCTCGCGGTGGAAGAAGGACCAGCCGCCGCTCGACGGGGCATAGCGGGCGTTGAGCTCGTCCGGTGTCGGCCCCCAGATCATCAGGTCGATCCACGTGCCACTGGCGGTGCTGCGGAAGAAGCACTGCGGCCCGTCGTAGTAGCGGTATTCCCACGTGCCATTGCGGTTGACCTTCGAGAGCCGACCCTCCGCATCGTAGTAGAAGTATACGCCGTAACCACTCTTTGTCGCGCTCACCAAGCGGTTGTCCGCATCGTAACTGTAGCTCCACTCGTTGTAGCCGGTCAGGTTCCCGCGATTGTCGTTGTGGCTGATCGTCGCGCCGGTGACGGCGGTGTATTGGTTGAGGGCGTTGGCGGTATAGTTGGTAATCGCGCCGTTGTTGTTGAACGAGGTGCGGTTCCCCGCCTGGTCGTAGGCAAAGGTCTGCGTCGATGCCGGCGCATTCCAGAAGTTCTGATCCGGACGCCAAAGATTGAAGCGGAAACGATTGAGCTGGCCATCGGGGAAGTATTCGTAGGTGTCGCCATTGTCGAAGCGCATGGACCACGTTCTTCGATCCCGCAGATCGTAGGCATAGCGACGAGGCAGCAGGCTTGCGCCGTCCGAGCTACGGATCGTATTCCGCGAAGTCAGTCGGCCCGCGCCGTCGTAGCCGAGGTCGTCACGCACGCCGTTGTAGAAGGTTTGCTGAATAAGCTGTCCGGCGATGTCCCGCGTATAGGTCGACCAGGTGGCCGGGCCGCCGCTCCACGTCTGCAAATGCGTCAGCTCGCCCCGGTTGTTATAGGCATAACCGGTCCACGATCCAATGGACGACTGGAATACCGTGCGCAGTCCGTCGACATCGTAGCCATAGGTGAGCGTAATCGTCGGTCCCCCGTTGACTGCCTCGGTGGTCGAGGTGAGGCGGCCCGCGGCATCATAACTGTAGCCAATCGAGCCGTTGCTGTTGCTGCGCGAGGTGACGCGGCTGGCGGCGTCGTAGCCGGTCGACACGGCGGGTGCGGCGCTGTTATCCCAGACCCGGTTGGTTTCGCGGTTGCGGTTGTCGAAGGTATAGCGGAGCACCTGGCCAGAGCGGTTCGTGTAAGTAGCGGGATTGCCGGCGGTATCGTAGGTCCAGCTTTCGGAACTGCCGCCGGGATACACGCGTCGAGCCAGCCGGTTGCGCTGGTCGTATTCGTGGCTATGCACCGAGTTCCGTGGGTCGGTGATCGTGTTCACCATCCCGGAGGGATGATAGGTGTAGGTCGTCACATAGCCACGCTCGTCGGTTTCCGTGAGCGGCCGGTTGCCAGCGTCGAAGGTCTTCGAACGGTGGGTGCCATCGGGAAAGACAATCTTGGTGTTGTTGCCAACCGCGTCGTATTGCCACTCGGTAGTGCGGCCCAGCGGGGCGTATTCGTAACGGCGCCGATCGCGGTTGTCATAGCTGAAGGTGGTGTCACGCCAGACCTCGGAGCCGGAGTTACCGCCAACCTGCTCGCTTGTTTCGATGAGATTGCCGGAGCCATCGTAGTTGTAGCGCCAGGATTTCGCGTCGACGCTCTGGTCGCCCTCGATCTTTCGGGAGACGCGATGATTGCCCGTATAGGAGAAGGTAGTGACCCTGCCGGAGGGAGCGAAAATGCGCTTGGGAGCGTTACGGGTGTGACGCATCGCCTCGACCGTGCTGTCGCCATACACATGCTGCGTGGTCTGATTGAGCGGGTCGGTGATGGTGCGAACGCGGTTATACGCGTCGTAAGTGTAGGTCGTGCGCTGGCGAAGCTCGTTTTCCTCCCAGACTTTGTTCCCAAATGAATCGTAACCGAACGTCTGATACGTGTTGTCAGGGTGAATGATCTTCGTCACGAGCCCCCGGCCTGGGCACGGCGTGGTGCCTTGGACGCCGTTCACAAAGGCAAGGTCGTATTCGTAGCGAGTGACTTTCCCACGCGGGTCGGTCACGGTTTCGATGCGATCCTTCCACGCGTGACTATCCGGATAATAAGTGTAGTGGGTGAACGCGGTGGGATTGCCGGAATAAACGGGCTCGCTGCGCCGGGTGAGCCGTCCCGTCGCATCATAGGTAAGCCACTCATACGACCCGTTGCGAAACAAGTGGATCGTAGGCTGGTTAAACGCGTTGAGTCCGTTCCAAGCTTCGGTGCTGCCGTCGGGGAAGAAAATCTGCCCAACAACGCCGTTCGAGAAGCGAATATAGGTCGTGGTGCGGCCGAGCTCATCGCGCGACGTGCTCACAAAATAAGGATGTGATGGATGGAGAAGGAGACCTCGCGATACGTGCCGTCCGGATGAGTCAGACGCGTGGGTTTTCCCGTGACAGCCTCGTTGACAAAGCTTGTCACGTGTCCTCGGGGATCCTTGATGGACAGCAAAAGACTCGACGTCCCGCTATAGGTAAACGTCGTCTCCTCCCATTCGTAACCGACGATTTTGGTCACCTGGCTGCCCTTGAAGGTAAGTTCTCTGTAAGCGCCATCGCCACGCGTTTCGGACAAAGGCACAAGGGTCGACGGGTAGGTCGGTTCAAAGTAATCGGAGTCGCGACGTGAAACCAAGGCCCCGCTGTCGGGATCGGCTTCTGTCGAGAGGGCGAGCACGAAGCGGGAATTCGCGTTGCCAGCCGCCTTGCCGATGAACGTATATTTTACTGCCTGCATTTTTGCTTCCGCCCGCGTGTCACGGAACGTGTCGGGCAACACCACCGGACCGCTAGGCAAGGTGTAGGTGTAGGTGGCCTGTGTGCCGTCATTGTAGGCAACGTGAGTAAGGCGGGACGCGTCAGCCCAAGTGTATTCCGCCCACTGACCATCGCTACCGGTAGCTCGACGCAATTTTCGTGCCCCGCCAGGAGCAGTATAATATTGATACGAAATATATCGGCCGGAAGCATCCGTTGCACGCTCCAGACCATCCGGCCCGTAGGTGAGGGTAATCGCCAGCCCGTGTTTGTCGCGTATCTGACTAGCTCGATTTCCGGAGAACACGACCGAAGTGCCGTCCCCCTTCCAAAGCGTGTTCATGGTGCCGTCGGTATTTCTCAGTATGCGATCGGGCCCGTAATTCGCCTGACGATAGCTTGTCACGCCGTCGGTGCTGGAGATCGTAAAATTAACCTTCACGCCGTTCGGGTAAATCAGTCCGCCACTAACCACCTTGTATTCAAAAGGATTCATCATCCACGGGGTTTCCGCGAGGAATCCATCCCCATTGGATGTCGCTTTGGTGTAGGCGACCCGAACCTGACTCAGCGGGATCCCCCCCACGTAACCCGCCACTGTAAAATCCCGAATCGTCCTCACCATCCGGCCGCTCCGCAGATCATAACCACTGCCGGTGGTGACAAAAGTCGTATTGCTCCACGGTATACCATCGCCGAGCGCAAGTGCATCGCCTGCAGAAATATCATCCGGCGGCACACCATGAGCCGTGACGGCCAAGAACAATGATAACACAACGGAGCGACAGCGAGAGGTCTTCATGAAGCGAAGCTGGGATGTGAAATGCGTCCAATCGCCGCGAAGGTTGGACCGCCACTCGCGCGTGGAACACGCGTCAGGACAGCGCGAGCCAACTCCGTAAGAAAGAGCGGTGAATACTTAAAATTAAGTATCTGCAATTCCGCAGTTCACGCTCCAATTATCGTTGTAGGTCATGGGCTGTTGCGGCGTTTTTCGCGCCGAATACTATTTGCAAGAGCCCCCCCCCCCTTTGTCTTCCCCGTGAATATCGTCGTCGTTGAGGATCATCATTTCCTCCGCCAACTGCTTCGGAAAACGTGCGAGCAGGAGTTCGGCCATCGTGTCGTGGGCGCGACGGACGTGACGATCGATGCGTTGGGCTTGATCGTCCGCCGTCGGCCCGATCTTGTTCTTTTCGACATGGAGCTGGGACAGGGACAAGACAGCGCCGAGATCGCGCGAGAAATCATGGCCGCAACACCGTCAATCCCATTCCTGGCCATTGCTCGCTATGTAGACGACGGACTGTCGAAAAACTGCCATTTCGGGGTTTCTTCGCCATGAGTTCAGGGACCATCGAATCCCTACAAGTGGCTGTCGAAGCCGTGAGTGCGGGCCGCGCTGCTTTCTGCGAAGAGTTCAGCCGCGCACGAAAACGACTCCACGCGAATTCCGCCTGGTTTGGGAAAATGCTGTCGGATTCCGAGCTGCGCGTCCTCGCCTTGGTTGGCGAGGGGCTCGATGACGAAGAAGTGGGCGCGCAACTTGATATTTCGCCAGCGACCGCCCAAACCCACCGCAGCAGGATTCTCAGAAAGCTGGGGATTTCAAACAGCGCCAAGCTGGTCGCATTCGCTGTGCAGCACGGGGTGGCGGGTCGACGTAGCGCGTAGCGCAGCCTCTACCGGATTTTCCCAATAAGGTCGCTTGGGGCCACCCCAAGGAGGCAATGTCGCCTGCGTCCACTGAAGCGGCATCCGCATCGTCCGACGCATGCCTCCGTGTTCCGCGGAGAGCACCACCTTTGCGCCGCTCACGGCACGTCGAACACCTCCACCAGCGCCACGCCCGTGGTGTCTCCCACGCCCGACACGTGCACCGTGTAAACGCCCGGATTCAGCGTCACCAACAACGCCGCATCCTTGCTCTCGTCGGTCATGTTCGGATCCGCTGCACCCACTTCCGCAAACACGCGTTTCAGTTCTTCCGCCCCACCCCAGTCGTCATTCTCGCCCTGCAGGTGATGAGTTCCCCCGGCGTGTCGAAACACCTCCAATCGCGGATTCGCCAGCACCCCGTTCACCCCCCGCGACGCCAGCGTCGGCCCCAGCGCTCGAATCAGCACCGTCTTCGGCTCGCTGCCTTCGAGCACCAGCCCCGCGATCAGGATGTCATTCCCCGTGCCCGCATACGCGCGTGTCGCCAACGCCGTGAACCGGCCACTCCCCCCCGCGTCGAACGCATCCGCCAGCGCCACCCCCTCCGCCCCACGACTCGTCACATGCGCGGTATAAACTCCGCCCGCCACCTCCATCAACATGGCCGAATCCTTTGACCCCACCTCCAACGCCGCTCCGACCCGCGCCAACGCCGCCAACATCTCCGATGTGCTCTCCCAATCATCGTTGATCCCCTGTCGCACCGGAACTCCTTCCACGAAACGATTCAACTCCAACTCCGGATCCGCGATCGCCGTATCCACTCCCTGACTGGCGATCCCCGGTCCGACGCCGCGCAACAGCACGTCCTTCGGCCCATCCACGACCAACCCCATGACCAACGTCTGATCCCCCGTCCCCGCTCTCGCCCGCGTCGCCAACGCCACCATCCGCGTCGAACTGCTGCCCACACCCGTCACCGTGAGCATCGCCGCATTGCTCGTCGCACGGCCCGCTTCATTCGTGATCTCCACCGCGTAACTGCCCGCATCCAACGCCTCCACGCCCATGATCGTCAGCGTCGGACCATCGACGCCCACGAAGCGCCCGCCCGGTGTCAGGTTCACGCCATTTCTACGCCACTGATACGCGAACGCCCCCGACCCCGTCGCATTCACCGTAAACACCGCCGTCCCGCCCACCGCCACCGTCTGACTCGTCGGATGGCTCGTGATCGTCGGCGCCGTCGCGTCGGTGCCCTGATGCGTCAGCGTGAGCACCACCGTTCCCGTGTAAGCCGGATCTCCATCCCGGGCCCAGCCATCCACCGCAAAATAATAAGTGGTCCCGCGCACGGCATTGAACGTCACCCGGCTCGTCCGCTTCCGCTCCGGCCAATCGTTCGGGTTCGGCATCTCCTCATCGTCGTTCGACGTCACCGGCGTCAACGCATTCACCGCCACTCCCGTATACACCGCGAGCACCGTGTCGAAATCGCTGCCGAGCGTGGTCGCCGTCGCCGCCCCGCTTCCCGCCGCCGTCCACCTCCACCAAATCGAACGCCCCTGCACCACGTTTTCGTGATTCGGTTCACCCGCCTGCCGCGTCGCCGCGATCGTCGAACCCACCACCTGCGCCGAGCCGCCGCTCAACGTGAGCGTCGCCGCATTCGCAAACGCGTCGTTCGCCGGCACGACGCCCGGCGCACCATAAAGCCTCTGCCCGCCGGCGATGTCGTCCGCCTGCAGCGTGTCGATCGTGTTGCTCACCCGCGGCGTCATGATCGACGCGCTGCCCTCGGGCACGTGCTCCAGCCCCAACGCATGCCCCAGCTCGTGCAGCGCCACGCGCCGGATATCCTCCACGCCCTGAATCCGCCGTGTTCCACGAAACGAATCCCACGTGTAGTCCGTATTGAATACGATGTCCGTCTCCGTCACCTGGTTTCCCAACGTGTAGATCATCGTGAGCGCGAGCGTGTTGGTCGAAAATTGTTCGTCGCCGTGCCTCGTGCGCACCCGGTCGTCCTTCACCACTTCGTTGATTCCATTGCCCGCCAGATACGATCCCGCGCCCACCGCCTGCGGCGCGAACCGCACCGTGCCCAACACCTGGTTCCACGTCTCCATCGCGAGAATCACACTGCTGCTCTGACTGGTGCCGTCGCTGAGATTCGCCGCCGTGGGCAACTTCACCTGAAACGCCAGCGGACTCCGATGCCACTTGTTCACATACACCCCGCTCTCGTCGGTGCTGAGCACGTAAGCGCCCGCCGACACCGCCACCGCCAGGCCCACCATCGCAATAAAGAGGCGTCGCACGGCGAAAATCACTTGCCGCGCGAAAGCGCGCTCCCCGGTTTCACCGCCTCGCGAACCTGCCGAATAAAATCCTCCGGCTCCATCGCCGCGCTGAACGGAGCCGCCCGCCGCACGATCTCTCCCGCCCCGCCCGAAATCATCGGCAACGCCACCTCCGACGTCTCCGTGAGCGCCCGCCCGTCCGCCCGCGTCACATAACGCCGCCCGTTCGTCGCATCCTGATTCACCCTATAGCGCCCGTGCATCATCGCGTAGAGCGGACACACCGTGCGGCCATTGCCCGACACAAATAATATATCCTCATCTCCCACCCGAAACTGCGGCATCCCCACCACCCTCAACTCCTCGTCGCCCACTTTTCCGCCCAGCAATTCCAACGTCACTCTCTCCGGCGGCGTCCCCGCCACGACCTCGATCACCTCGAGCTCCACGAGCGTCACGATCCTCGCGCCCTTTTCCCGATTCCGCTTCTCCGTCGACACGCTCTTCACCACCGCGTGCACAATATAATCCGAGCCGTTGACCAGCTCCGGAAACTCCGGCGGCAGCACCGTCGTGCCCTGCACGAGCACCGCCGCCGTCAAATACGCCCACCATGACCCCAGCCACCCGCGCAATCTTCTGAAGCGGACCATCTTCACGTAACGACCAATGAATCCGCGTCACTCCGCATCAATCAAATTATCGTTATCTATATACAAAACACCACCCCGGCCCTTGTCCTCACAACACCGCATTGTCGATCACCCGCACCTCGTCCACCCACGCCGCGATCGCCAGCATCGAACGCCCCTGCACCACCTCCCGCATCGATTCCATCGTTTCCCGATCGACCACCGAAATATAAATCACGCGCACCCGCCGCCGGTCCCCGAGAATGTGCGTCGCCTCCGCGACGATCCGATCCGGACTCCGCACGCCCGCCGCCGCCATCTCCTGCGCCCGCTTCAACGCCGTATAAATCGCCAGCGCCTCCTGCCGCTGGCTCGTCGTGAACTCCACATTCCGAATTCCCGCCGCCAGCCCGTCCGCCTCGCGCACCGTCGGCACCACCACGATCTCCACGCCGAAATCCAGATCCGCCACCATCTTCTTCACCACCGCCGCCCGCTGCACCGACTTCTGCCCAAACACCGCCACGTCCGGCCGCACGATGTTGAACAACTTCGCCATCAGCGTCGTCACCCCGCGGAAATGCGTCGGCCGCGACGGCCCGCACAACAACCGGCTCGTCACGTCCTCCGTCACATACGTCGAAAACCCCCGCGGATAAACCTCCTCCGCCCCCGGCGCGAACACCACCGTCGCCCCGCACCGCTCGCACAACGCCACGTCGCTCTCGAAGCTCCGCGGATACTTCGACGTCAGCTCGTTCGGCCCGAATTGCAGCGGATTCACAAACACCGACACCACCACCACGTCCGCCCGCTCCTTCGCCGCCCGGATCAGCGCCTCCTGCCCCGCGTGCAACGCTCCCTGCGTCGCCACCAGTGCGATCGTCTTCTTTTCCATTTTCCACTGCGCGGCCAGCGACCGCATTTGCGCGACGGTTTTCAGAATCTCCATGGGGGCAGCGCGTTCCTCGAACGCGGACTTGAACAAACGTCCGCCGCTCCGTTTGTTCAAGCCTTTGCGCCCGCACCGTCACTCCTTCCTTCCATGATTCGCATCAACGAGAACTACACCAAGCTCAAGGCCTCCTACCTCTTCAGCGACATCGCCAAGCGCGTCAGCGCCTTCGTCGCCGCCAACCCCGACAAGCCCGTCATCCGCCTCGGCATTGGCGACGTCACCGAACCGCTTCCGCAGGTCTGCGTCGACGCCCTTCACGCCGCCACCGACGAGATGGCCAACCGCGCCACGTTCAAAGGCTACGGCCCCGAACAGGGCTACGCCTTCCTCCGCGAGGCCGTCGTCGCCAACGAGTTCGCGCCCCGCGGCTGCAAAATCGACGCCGACGAGGTCTTCGTCTCCGACGGCTCCAAGTGCGACTGCGGCAACATCCAGGAAATCTTCTCGAGCGACCTCCGCCTCGCGATTCCCGATCCGGTGTATCCGGTTTATGTCGACACCAACGTGATGGCCGGTCGCACCGGCGCCAATGTCGACGGCCGCTACGAGGGCATCACCTACCTCGATTCCACCCCCGCCAACGGCTACGTCCCGTCCATCCCGTCCGTCGCCACCGACCTCATCTATCTCTGCTTCCCCAACAACCCCACCGGCGCCGTCGCCACCCGGGAACAGCTCGCCGCCTGGGTCGCCTACGCGAAACAGCACAAGGCCATCATCCTCTTCGACGCCGCCTACGAGGCCTTCATCCGCGACCCGAAGATCCCGCACTCCATCTACGAAATCGAAGGCGCCCGCGACGTCGCCATCGAGTTCCGCAGCTACTCGAAGGTCGCCGGCTTCACCGGAACGCGCTGCGCCTTCACCATCGTCCCGAAATCCCTGAAGGCCTGGGACGCCGCCGGCAACGAACACTCCGTTCACGCCCTCTGGACCCGCCGCCACACCACCAAATTCAACGGCGTCTCCTACCCCATCCAAAAAGCCGCCGCCGCCATCTACACCGAAGCCGGCAAACAGCAGACGAAGGCGCTCACCGATTTCTACCTCGGCAACGCCGCGCTCATCCGCGACGCCGTCACCCAGCTCGGCTTCTCCTGCATCGGCGGCGACAACGCCCCCTACATCTGGGTCAACGTCGGCCGCGACTCCTGGGAATTCTTCGATCTCCTGCTCAACAAGGCCCAGGTCGTCTGCACCCCCGGCGCCGGCTTCGGCAAGTGCGGCGAAGGCCACGTGCGTATCAGCGCTTTCAATTCGCGCGAAAACGTCACCACCGCCCTCGCTCGCATCGCCGCCGCGCTGAAATAGCGAGCGTCGTGCGGCGCTTCAGCCCGCACTCTCCGTCGCCTTCGTAGCGGAACGCGTGAGCGTTTCGCAGTGAGCGTTTCGCCTCCTTCCACCCCGCGCGCCCGATTCGTCGGGCCGCGTCTCGTCACGCCCCCAGCTCCGACGGTGCCCGGTCGTGCACCCAATATCTGGATACGACCAAAAAATTCTGCCGCACGTCGTAGCCCCACTCCGTGTCGAGCAGCTCGATGATCGTCGCCGGCTGCGGCGACGCCGCCCGCCGCCGCGCCAATTCCCGCTCCGCTTCCTCCCGCGCCACATCGAACGCCTGCTCGACATCCAGAAACGTCCCGCACGTCGCCGTCCGCTGCGTCGGTCGTCCGTCCTCCGCGCGCGTCAGCGCGAAATTCAACACCGCGAACGTCCCTGTTTCAGGCGTGTTCATGGCTCCTTGAAATAGCGTTTCTCATGCCACCGCCTTCGACCGCTCCGACGCGCCGAGGTGCACCGGCAGCGCCCTCGTTTTCGAGTCGGGAAAACGCGTAGCCATCGCCCTACCCCGACCGGTCCACCCCGCGAATCATCTCCGCGATCCGCGCGCTCATCTGCGCCGCCGCCTCGCTCAACTTCGCCGCCAGCTGCCCAAAATCTTCGCCATCCCACCCCGGCACTTCCACGTCGATCTCCTCCTCCGCCAGCTCCCGCCCTTCGAGCCCCGCCGCATAAATTTCCACGCGCGCACTCAACCGCGCCACGCGCTCCGGCCGCGCCCCTTCGCAACGTTTCAGGTGCACCACCACGTCCAGCGCCCGCTCATCCACGCTCCGGTTCACCACCTCCAGGCCGCCCGCTTCCAGATTCTCCCGCAACACCCGCGCCACGCCCGCTTCGAGCGGTTCCGCCCAACGCGCCGTATCGACGAAGTCCACTTCGTTCGCCGCCAGCCGCACCTGCATCAGCTTCCCGCGCAAAAATTCTGGCACCTGCACCGCCTTCACGAACACGCGCACCTCGGTGCCACCCGCACCCGCCGCCCCCCCGTTCGCCGCCGGCGTCAACACATAGAACCGCGTCAAATCCGGCTGCGCCTCCGGCAGCGAACACCCCGCCAGCGACAGCACCATCACCGTCGCCAGCACACCGCCGCCCCGTTTCATCCGCGACCGCTTCGATCCGTGTTCATCCGTGTTCATCCGTGGTTAAACTCCCTTTCGTTCAACGCTTCTTTCCCGTGATCAACGCCTGCGGATTCCGTTCCAGGAAATCCGCCAGCCGCTGCACCGCCTCCGCCGTCGCGCGCAGCTGCTCCATCGTCCGCACCGCCTCCTCGCCCAGCCCGCCCTGCGCCGCGATGAACCGCGTCGCCGTCGTCGCCGTCGTGTTGAACGACTCCAGCGCCACGCGCGCCTGCGTCAGCGTCGCCGCCAATTCCTGGCTCGTCGGCCCCACTTCCGCGTCGATCTTCCGCAACACCCCGCGCAGCTCCGCGATCGCACCGTTCAAATTCGCGAAGGTCTCCTTGATCTCCGGCGACGCCGCCAGCGCCTCGAACTGCGCCCCCGTCCGCTGCCACTGCGCCAGCGTCCCCTTGACATCCAACCCGTTCAACTGCGCGCGCGTGTCGACCAGCAGCCCTTTGAACTCCCGCGAAATCCCCACGTAGTCGATCCGCCGCAACTGGTTCAACAACCCCGACACATTCGTCTGGATCTCCTGAATCGCCGACGGCATCGCCGGCACCACCACATGCCGCGTCTCGAACGGCACCGGCGTCGCCGGATACGCCTTCGGATCCTCGAAATCCAGCTCCACGAACAACAGCCCCGTCGCCAAACCCAGGATGCCGAGCTGCGCCCGCATCCCGCGGTCCACCAGCGCCTGCAATTCCTCGCGATCCGATACATCCAGCTGCCCGCCCTGCGCGTCGGTGATCATGTTGCGGTTCAACTCGCACACCACGCCCACCACCGAGTTGTTCGTCTCCGCCTCGTAGCGCACGTTCAACTCCACCACCCGCCCGATCCGCACCCCGCGCAACTTCACCGGCGACCCGAGATCGAGCCCGTGAATCGACTCGTCGAAATACACCACGAACCGCTGCGGCTTCGAAAAGAAACTCACCCCGCCAAACGCCAGCAGCGCCACCAATCCGAGCACGAACGCCCCGATCACAAACGCCCCCACGATCGCCGGCCCCGTCTTCGATTTCATGCGCACGCCTCACTCTCGGGCGAAACACCCGCCCCACTCCCACCGTTGGCTTTGATTGTCTTTGTCATTCTGAGCGAAGCGAAGAATCCAGGGCCGCATACGAGAACCGGCTCACGACCGCCCACGCAGCATCGCCCCGAAGACACGAACTGTGCGGCTTGGTGGCAATCCTCGACATCGCGCATCCTCACGCCCTCTCCGGCGGCAAATCCCCGCGATGTAAAAACTCCACCACCCGCGGATCGCGACTCGCCGCCGCCAACTCCTTCGGCGCGCCTTCCGCGATGATCCCTTTCTGCCCGCGATCCAGCATGATCACCCGGTCCGCGATGCTGAAAATCGATGCGAGCTCATGCGACACCACCACCATCGTCGTGCCGAACATCTCCCGCAACTCCAGCACCAAATCGTCCAGCTTCCGCGACGTGATCGGATCCAGCCCCGCCGACGGCTCGTCCAAAAACAAGATCGCCGGATCCAAGGCCAGCGCCCGCGCCAGCCCCGCGCGCTTCTTCATCCCGCCGCTGATCTCCGACGGATAAAGGTCCTCCGATCCGCTCAACCCCACCTGCGCCAGCTTCAACGTCGCGATCTCCTCCCGCTCCCGCCGCGACAGCGTCGTGTATTCCTCCAGCGGCAGCTCCACGTTCTGCCGCAGCGTCAGCGAGGTCCACAACGCCCCGCCCTGATACAACACGCCAAACGTCTTCAACAATTCCTGCTGCCGCCGCGACCGCGCCTTCGTGAACGACTCCCCGAAGAAATCCACCTCTCCCGTCACCGGAGTTTGGATACCGATCATGTTCCGCAGCAGCGTGCTCTTCCCGCATCCCGACCCGCCGATCACGAAAAAAATCTCCCCGCGCCGCACGCTGAAGCTCACGTCCTTCAAGATCGTCCGCCCTTCATACGCCGCCGTGAGATTCCTCACCTCGATCGCCGCCACGTCGCTCATCTGCTTGGGTTGTTCCGACATCATTCTCACAACCCGATCACGTTGAACAACACCGCGAACACCGCGTCCGCCACCACGATCAACAGGATCGACGTCACCACCGCCGACGTCGCCGCGCGCCCCACCCCCGCCGCACTCCGCTCCGCCTGCAACCCGCGCAAGCAACCCGACAGCCCCACGACCAACCCGAACGTCGCCGCCTTGATCACACCCACCGACACGTCGCCGATGCCCACGATCGTTCCCATCTCCACCCAATACGCCGCCGGCGGAATGTTCAGCACCAGCAACGACACCGCCATCCCGCCCAAAATCCCCAGCGCATCCGAATACAGCGTCAGCAGCGGCATCATCACGAACAACGCCAGCAACCGCGGCACCACCAGAAAATCCACCGGCGAAATCCCCAGCGTCTCCAACGCATCGATCTCCTCGTTCGCCTTCATGTTGCCCAGCGTCGCCGCAAACGCCGCGCCCGTCCGCCCCGCCAGCACCACCGCCGTCATCACCGCCCCCATCTCGCGACACACCGCCATCCCGATCAAATCCGCCACATAAATATCCCCGCCATACTGCCGCAGCACCAACGCCCCCGTATACGCCAGCGTCACGCCCGTCAGAAAACTGATCAAACTCACGATCGGCAGCGCCATCGCCCCGCATTGCAACATCTCGTCCACGCAATCCCGCCACCGAAACTTCCGCGGATTCTTCACGATCCGCACCGCGCCGATCACGCTCTCGCCCACGAACTGCACCATCTCGCGCACCTTCCCCCACAAATCCGCCGTCGCCGTCCCCACCACCTCCACAAAACTCTGCGTCCGGTCGAACGGCACGCTCGTCTCGTGCGACGCCGACAACTGCGCCAGCAGCGTCCGAATCTTCTCCGGCAACCGCTCGCCGTCGAAATACGCCCCCGTCGCCCGACACCACTGCTCCACCTCGAACAAGAACAACAGCAGCGAACTGTCCCACCGCTCCACCGCATCCACCCGAACCTCCACCCGCTTCGGATGCGACCCCTTCAACACCCCCGCCCACACCGGCCGCGGCTCCGTGATCCGCCACACGCCTTCGAGCGCAACCTCCATCCGCTCGCCGTCGAGCTTCGCAGACACCTGCGCCTTCCGCGATTCCTGAGTGGCCGACATCGCCGCCACTTCACTCGTGACTCCCCTCGCCGCCAAATCAAATCTACAGCCCGTTCCGCCTCTCGTCGCCGCAGCCTGAGAATTCGTCTTCCGCAGCCGAACGCAGCCTGTCCCCGCCGGGATCCGCTTTCGACGTCGCCCACAGCATGCGCAATCCGGCGGAAATTCGTGTCTCTTCGTGCCCATTCGTGGTTGAATGGACCGATTCCGTCCCAGCGCTCTGCAGAATCGCACCTCTCTCATGACTCCGTTCAAAACCTTCCTCTTCGACCTCGACGGCACCCTCGTCGATCACTTCGCCGCCATCCATCGTTGCCACTCGCACACGATGCAAAAACTCGGCCTCCCGCCGCCGACCCTCGAACAAGTCCACCACGCCGTCGGCGGCGGCCTCGAGCTCGCCCTCCGCCGCCTCGTCGGCCCCGACCGCGTCGCCGAAGCCCTCGCGATCTACCGCCCCTATTGGGACGCCACCATGCTCGACGACGTCGCCCTCTTCCCCGGCGCCCGCGAACTCCTCGAAGAACTCCACGCCCGCGGCGCCAAGCTCGCCGTCCTCACCAACAAACACGGCCCGTCCTCCCGCCTCATCTGCGACCACCTCAAAATCACCCCGCTCCTCTCCGGTATTTTCGGCGCCACCGACACCCCTTGGCTCAAACCCCACCTCGAGTTCACCCAACACGCGCTCACGCAACTCCACTCCACTCCCGCCGAAACCCTCCTCGTCGGCGACTCCACTTGGGACGTCGAAACCGGCCGCACCGCCGGCTTCCCCGTCTGGTGCGTCACCACCGGCACCCACACCGCCGACCAACTCCGCATCGCCGGCGCCGCCCAAGTCTTCCCCGACCTCCTCGCCCTCTCTTCCGCTCTGTAGCTACGCCCCCCGTGGCCCGCCAGCTCGCTCGCGCTCCTTCCCTCTCCGCACTTCCCTTCTCCTCCCGCACGTTCCACCGTTGTCGCGAAACGTGGCCCTTCCCGCAGCAACTCTCACCGGCGTCATCGAACGAATCATTTTCCTCAACGAGGAAAACCACTACACCATCGCCGAGCTCCGCCCCGACGCCCCGCGAAACGCCCCGAAAGACCGCGAACGCCCCGAGCCCGTCACCATCGTCGGCACGCTCCCCGGCGTCGAATGCGGCGAGACCCTCCACCTCACCGGCGAATGGACCCGCCACGCCACCCACGGCGCCCAGTTCAAAATCGCCTCCTTCAAAAGCGAACTCCCCTCCAGCGTGTATGGGATTCGCAAATACCTCGGCTCCGGCCTCGTCCCCGGCATCGGCAAGGTTTACGCCAACAAAATCGTCGACGCCTTCGGCACCGACACCTTTCGCATCCTCAGCGAGGAATCCGGAAAACTCCGCGACGTCGAAGGCATCGGCCGCAAACGCGCCACCGCCATCAAAGCCGCCTGGGACTCCAAGCGCACCGAACGCGAGCTCTACATCTTCCTCCAAACCTACGGCATCACTCCCAGCCAGTGCGTGAAGATCGCGAAGCACTTCGGCCCCTCCGCGAAACAAATCCTCACCACCGAACCCTACCGCCTCGCCCGCGAAATCGACGGCATCGGCTTCAAGACCGCCGACCGCATCGCCATCAACCTCGGCTTCGCCAACGACGCCGCTCCCCGCCTCGACGCCGGCATCCTCTTCGCCCTCGAAACGCTCCAGGACGAAGGCCACACCGCCTTCCCCGAACCCGAACTCATCACGCACGCCGCCACCCAGCTCGAAACCGAAACCCGCTTCATCACCGCCCGCCTCGACGCCCTCGTCGAACAAAAGTCCCTCACCCGCCATTCCCCCTCTCAACTCTCAACCCTCAACTCTCAACTCGTCCAGCTCCCCCACAACGACCGCTTCGAACGCAAGATCGCCGACGTCGTCCACCGCCTCACGCGCGTCGCCAGCGGCCTCCCTCCGATCAAAGTCGAAGCCGCCATCGACTGGGCCGAGAAAAAAGCCGGCTTCACCTTCGCCTCCCTCCAACGCACCGCCATCGCCCACGCCCTCACCTCCAAACTCTCCATCCTCACCGGCGGACCCGGCACTGGTAAAACCACGATCCTTCGCGCCCTCGTCGAAATCCTCCGCGCCAAAAAAGTCCGCGTCCACCTCGCCGCCCCCACCGGCCGCGCCGCGCAACGCCTCGCCGAAACCACCGGCGGTTTCGCCTCCACCATTCACCGCCTCCTCAAATACGATCCCTCCGCCGGCGGCTTCGTCGCCAACGAATCCGCCCCGCTCGGCACCGACTTCCTCATCGTCGACGAGGCCTCGATGCTCGACACCCGCCTCGCCGCCGCACTCCTGCAAGCCGTCCCTTCGCGCGCCCACGTCCTCCTCGTCGGCGACACCGACCAGCTCCCCAGCGTCGGCGCCGGCAACGTCCTCAAAGACCTGATACACGCCAGCTCTCAACCCTCACCTCTCCACTCTCAACTCCCGTCACCGGCCGTGCCGGTGACCCGCCTCAACGTCATCTTCCGCCAGCAAAACCAGAGCGCCATCGTCACCACCGCGCACGCCATCAACTCCGGCGACCCCACGCTCCCGCCCGCCGTCACCGACCTCGCGCAGCTCCAGGTCTGGAGCGACCTCACCTTCATCACCGCCACCGACGCCGACGACTGCCTCCGCAAAATCATCCAGCTCTGCACCGAATTCATCCCGCAGAAGCTGAAATGGCCGCACCCCGTCAACGACGTCCAAATCCTCGCCCCCATGCACAAGGGCATCGCCGGCGTCGCGAACTTAAATCTCCAACTCCAAGCCGCGCTCAACGGCCACGCCCGCGGCCTCCGCGCTCCCGGCGGCGAATTCCGCCCCGGCGACAAAGTCATCCAGCTCCGCAACAACTACGACAAAAACCTCTTCAACGGCGACATCGGCACCATCCGTTCCATCGACGCCGAAAACGCCACGCTCGAAGCCGACTTCGACGGCGAGCACCACACTTTCGAACGCGCCGAGTTCACCGACCTCGCCCTCGCCTACACCATCAGCATCCACAAATCCCAGGGCAGCGAATACCCCGTCGTCATCATCCCGCTGCTCAAAGGCCACTTCATGATGCTGCAGCGAAACCTCATCTACACCGCGATCACCCGCGGACGCAAAAAGGTCTTCATCGTCGGCGAACCCGCCGCCTACGCCATGGCCGTTCGCAACAGCGAATCCAAGCAGCGCCTCACCCACCTCCGTGAAAAACTCGCCGGCTCGCTGCCGAGCTAACGACACCGATACGGCCCAAACTCCGCCGTCACCGTGTCGTTCTCGTCCGTGTTGTCCGTGACATAGATCCGAAACTCTTCTCCGCCCGGCGCCACGCGCACGACGACGTGGCCCGAAAAGCTGCTCATCCCCGCGCGAAATCGCTGGTTCATCAGCACCGTCGCCGGCATCAGGTCCGTCGCAAAAACGTCACGAGGTCCTGGATACAGCTGCGGGCTCAGCATCCGCTCCAGCACACCGATGTTCAGATGCGTCAGATGCCACACCGGCACCACCCACGCCCGCGGCCGCAACGCCCGCACCGCCTCCTCTCCCACCGCATCGAAGTAGCCGTGATGATTCGCCACCGCGACTTCGACCGGGCCCGTCGCCCGCGCCGCCGGCGTCTCGACATCGCGCCAGGGCTGCTGCCCAAAACGCGTCGAGCACGCCAAATCCCCGCCCGTGAAATAATCGAACCGCCCGTAGCTCACCTTCAGCGCGATCGAACACATGTTCTCGTCCGGATAGTCCGCCGGCTCGAGTTCCTCCAACGGCGGCACCGCCGTATCCGTCGCATCCCCGCTTCCCGACCACACCACGCCGTCCGCCGCGATGGCGCGCACGACAAATCCCGGATAAGCCTCGGGCGCATGCCGCAACCGAATCTGGTCGCCCGCTCCCACCCGGATCCGCTCGCAGGCCAGCCCCTTCTTTCGCCGCCACGCGATGTAGGCCCGATAGTTTTGCGCAAACCCCGCCGGAAACGGTTTCGGGTATGAATAATCCGGATACCCGCGATCGATCACCGCTCCGATCGGCAACACCGCCGCGACATCCGTGATGCCCGTCAACACGAAGTCACCGTCCTCCGCCTGCGGCGTATCGGGCCCGATGTCACCCACGTGATCCGGATGCAGATGACTCGACACGAAGTAATCGATCCGCGGCTCCGCCCGCCCGGCCGCGCGCAAATGCCGCCGCGCATAACGCCCCGCCCACTCGCCCGGTCGCCGCGTTCCGTCCGGTCTCGGCGGCGTGGTTACATCCGGCCCGCCGTTGCTGGCTCCCGCATCGATCATCACGCTCGTGCCGTCCGGCCCGATGATCAAAGCCGCGTTGCCCCGGCCCGTCGCGATCTGATGAATGTCCAATGTGCCGGGCGTCCACGGCGGCAGCGCGCTTCCGTCGGCCGCCCGCACCGACGCGACGAATAAGATCGCCGCCAGCCAGCCTGTTTTTTCCGCCCGCGGCATCGGAGCGCCCCCTCAAAACCGCCAGCCCGCCGACACGCCATACGTGCGGGGCTCGCCCAGATACTCCGCCAACACGCCCTGCGTCGAGGGCGTCAGCAAATACTCCGTGTCGCCCAGATTCTTTCCCCAAAGCCCAAATCGCCAGCGTCCGCCCGCCGGCTCGAACCAGAGCGATGCATTGATCAGCCCGTAAGAGGTCACGAAAAGATTGGGGTCCTTGGTCGCGCCCGTGAAATAGCCGTCGGTCCAGGAATAGCTCACCGTCGCCGTCAACGTCCCCGCCGTTCGCACCGGAATCACATAATCCACGCTGCCCGACGCCTTGTTCTTCGGCGCCGACCCCAGCGGATTTCCCGTGTAGTTCAACACCCCCGGCACCACGAAGCTGTCGTAGCTCGCATCGAGCAGACCGTAGGCAAACGTGAACCCGAGCGCCGGCGTCGCCCGATACGAGATCTCGATCTCCGCGCCTTTCATCGTCGCCTCGCTCGCATTCACGATCGTGAGGATGCGCTGGACCGTGTCGAAATACAGCTCCTGCTTGTCGGTGTAGTCCTCGTGAAACACCGCCGCGTTCACGCGCAGCCGTCCGTCCCACAACTGCGTCTTCGCCCCGATCTCGTAGTTGGTCACCAGCTCCGGATCGAACGGCTTCGTCAGAATCGCCACATTCGCCGCCTCCGTGTTGTAGCCGCCCGCCGTGAAACCCCGCGTGACGCTCGCATATAGATTGAGGCTCTTGTTCGGCATCCATCCGAGCACGACGCGCGGCGTGAACTCCTCCCACTGCGTCCGCAGCCCGCGCGCCGCGAAATTGTTCGCCGGCGCGATCGCATCGTAACGCACCAGCGAGGCCTCCTTCCGATCAACCGTGTAACGCGCCCCGAGCGTCAATCCCACCGCCGGCGTGATGTGCCACGTGCCGTCCAGATAACCCGCATAGCTCTCCGTCGCCACCCGCTGCTCCGCGATCTGATGCGTCACCAGCGCACCCGTGCCCGCCGCAAACGCCCGCGTCAGCAAATTGCGATAACCATCCTCGTTCAGATAATAAAGTCCCGTCACAAAGTCGACCGCCCGCCCCTTCGGGCTCGCGTAGCGCAGCTCCTGCGAAAACGTCCCCGGCTGATCGATGTCGCGCGTCACGCTCTGACTTCCGCCCGTGAGAAACTGATAGCTCGCTCCCGTGCCCGAATAATCCTCGCCCGACTGCGATTCGCGATACGCCGTGATCGACGTGAACTCGCCCAGCTCCGCACTCCAGTCCACCCGCCCCGACACTCCCCACATCGTCCGCGCGTAACCTTGCACGAAGCCGAGCTCCGAGGTCCGTCGATCGCCGTCGGCGCCCACGCCTTTCGACGACAGCGTGCGCCCGCCCGTGCGATCATCGCTGTAATCCGCGCTCAACAGCACCTTCAAATGCTCCCCCGGCCGGAACAGCAGCTGGCTGCGGACATTCGAACTATCCTGATCATCCTGCTCCCGCCCCGTCAGCCGATCCCGCCCGTAACCGTCATGCACATGCCGCGTCGCCGTGATCTTCGCCGCGACACCGTCCCCCAACGGAGCGCTCACCAGCGCCTGATATTTCTGCTCGTTGTAGTTTCCATACTCCACCTGCGCCTCCGCCTCGAACGCGCCGAGCGTGGGCTGACGCGAGTTGAGCACGATCGCGCCGCCCGTGACGTTCCGGCCAAACAACGTCCCTTGCGGCCCGCGCAGGATCTGCACCGAATCCAGATCGAACAGCTCGAAGCTCGCCGCCGTGTTGCGCGGAATGAACACGTCGTCGATCACCACCGCCACCGGCTTGCTCACGCCGATCTGCGAAAACGTGTTCGTCGCCCCGCGAATCGCGATCACGGGATTGGTCTGGCTGAACGACGACACCAGCATGTTCGGCGCGAGCCGCGACAGGTCGCGGAGGCTCGTCACCCGATAACGTTCGAGCATCCCGCCCGAAACCGCCGTCATCGCGATCGGCACTTCCTGCGCCGCTTGCGGACGCTTCTGCACCGTCACCGTCACATCGTATTCATCGAGCACCACCGTCTCGCCGGACACCGCCGTGGCCCGCGCGCTCACCGCCGCTCCCACGCTGTTTCGCCGCACGTCCGCCCGCCGCAAAGCCAGCGCCCCGCTTCGTGTCTCCTGCGAAACCACCAGCGGCGTCTCCGCCACCATCCGCTCGAGCGCCGCGCGCGCCGTCAGTCGCCCGCTCACGGCGTTCGTCTGCACGCCGACGATATCGTCCGGCGAATACAGCAACTGCTCGCCCGACTGCGCCGCAAAGATCTTCAACGTCTCCCCGGCCTCTCCCGCCGGAATGTCGAAGGTCTTCAACGCCGCCTCGGCCGCAAAGGCCGCGCAACCAAACACGAGAAAAACGAAACCCAAAGCCTTCCGCCAGAAAGCGGCGCTGTCGATACAAGGACGCAATGGTGTGGTCATGATGAGCCGCGCAGATACAACTCGCGCCGGTTGCTCAGGTCAGACGGTCGGCCCGCTCCGAATCTCTAAAAAATTCTTTGTGCCAAAACGGTGTCATTCGCCGCGCAGCACGATTTCCCCCTCCCGCCGCTCCACCCGCACGCCGAAATTCTCCTGCAACAGGTTCACCAGCGACTCGTAGCCGTCCGCGCGAAAAGTCCCGCTGAACCGCTTCCGTCCGAGCGCCGCGTCGCCCAGCACCAGCTGGATCCGATTGTAACGATTGAACTCCTCCGCCACCTCGGCGAGCGGCCGGCCTTCGAATTCCAACCGCCGCTCCTGCCACGCCAGCACGCGCTTCACTTCCGCCGCGTCGACCGCCGCGGCCGCCGTCGTCTTCGCGTGCTGCTGCGCTCCTTCCGACAACGTCACGACCGCCCGCTCGCCTTCCCGCAAATACGGCGGCCCCGCCAGCCCGGCGGATTCGCCCAGCAACGGCTGCCCTTGTGCCGCCTCGCTCACTTCGACGCGTCCTTCCGTCACCAACACTTCCACCGCCGCCGCGCGTTTGCGCACGTTGAAAGCCGTGCCCACCGCCCGCACCGACAGCGGACCGACGCCCACCACGAAGGGCCGCGCCGGCTGTTTCGCGACGTCGAAATACGCCTCCCCGCGCACCAGTTCCAGCCGGCGCTCCGCCCGCGAGTAACGCACCCGCAGCACGCTGTCGGTGTTGAGCTGCACAACGGAACCGTCCGGCAAATCCAGCCGTTGAAAAGCGCCCACCGCCGTCTCCACCGTCCTGCCGCCGCCCTCCCACGGCCAGACACCCAGCCCCGCCAGCACGAAGACCGCCGCCAGCCCCGCGACGAGCGCCCACGTCCTCCGCCTCGGTTTCGCGCCTCTCGCCCGCGGTGCGAGCAATTCCGGATCGGCCTCACGCACCTCCCCCGCCGGCGCGATCGCCGACACCCGGTCGAAGAGTTTCCACGTGCGATCCAGCTCGGCAAACACCTCCGCATTTCGCGGATTCTCCTGCAGCCAGCGCACAAACTCCGCGGTCTCCGCCTCGCTCATTCCGCGATCGCGCAGGCTCAGCCACGCCGCCGCCGCGGCCTCCACGACCTCGGGATCGTCCGGCGGAAGATTCGATTCGAGATTCGGACTCATACGGCACCTCCATCCGTGATCCCCCGCGCCCGAAGAAAATCCCGCAATCGCAGCACGCCGATCGCGATCTGCGCATTCACGGTATGCTCCGAAATCTCCAGCTTCGCCGCGATCTCGCGATGCGACATCCCGAAGATCTTGCGCAACGTCAGCACGTGCCGGCACCGCGGCGGCAGCGCTTGAATCGCTTCCGCCAGCATCTCGAGTTCCTGGTCGTGCGCGACCGTCTCGGCCACCCCGGGCCGTTCCTCCAGCACCGGCAGAAGCTCGATCTCCGCCGTGCCTTCGATCGACGCGATCTGCCGCCGCCGAAAAAAATCGAACGCCGCATTCCGCGCCGTCGCGAAGAGAAACGCCTTCGGCGTCACCACCGTTCCCTGCTCCCGCGCCTGCAAGAGCCGCGCATAGGTCTCCTGCACCAGGTCATCAATATCTGGATACGCGGGGAACTTTCCGCGCAGATACGATCGCAGCGACGCCTCGTGCGGCAGCACTTCGGCGGCAAACCAGCGGGCGGACTCAGGATCCTGGGGCGGCATTGAAAACAACGGTGCTCCGAACTCCTTCTCCGGTCCGGTTTGCCTGTCCAACCCGAAACCCGCTCGATCGCCGCTTCGGCAACTTTTTTCTTTTCGCTTTAGTAGTTTTCCGCCCGCCGTCCGTCATGGCGCCGTCCGCCCAGCCACCGGCTGCAGCCGCCGCAACGCCGCCACCGCCTCCGCCACGTCGCGCACCACGATCAAATGCTCGCGCGCCTCCGCGCGACTGAACTTCTCCTCCACCGTTCGCTCCAAAAACGCCAGTAGCGCGTCGTAATACCCGTCCTGATTCACCACCACGATCGGCTTCTTCAACAGGTTCAGCGCCCTCAGCTCGAAGCGTGTCGCCCAACTCGTCCAGCGTGCCCAATCCGCCCGGCAAAATCACGAACGCATCCGACCTCGCCTGCAGCAGCATCTTCCGCTCGTGCATCGTCGTCACCGTCATCAACTCGTCCGCCTCCTCGTAAGCGACCTCCCATTGACGTATAAACTCCGGCAGCACGCCCACCACGCGCCCGCCCGATTCCTTCGCGCCGCGCGCCACCGCGCCCATCAATCCGGTCTTCGATCCGCCCCACACCAGCGTCCAACGCTGCCGCGCGATCGCCTCGCCCATCTCCCACGCCGCCTCCGTGTATTTCGCCGCCGTGCGGTCGCTCGCTCCGCAGTAGACGCACACCGCCCATTGCTCGCCCACCTGCAACCGTTCCGTCGCCGCGAACGCGGACGCCCCGCTCAACGCCACCAGCAGCCACCCCATCTGTTTGATCATCTTCATAAAATTCATTCCCGTGCCCGCGCACCCGCGCGCGCTTTGCTCCACGTCGTCGCCAACAGCGCGCAGCCGATGACCGCCGACGCCCCGTAAAACCACAGCGCGCCCGTCCAACCGAAGCGATCGACCAGCATCCCCGTGCCCACGCCGCACACCGTCGCGCCCACGTATCCAAAAAGTCCCGTCAAACCCACCGCGCTCGACGCCGCCACCTTCGTCGCGAAATCCGCGGCCGCCACCGCCACCAGCATCTGCGGCCCGTAAACGAAAAACCCGATCGCCGTGAACACCGCCGCCATCGCGAGCCGCTCGCCCGGCGGCACGAAGAACAACACGCCCACCGCCGCGATCAGCAGCAGCATGAAAAACACCGACACCGGCCCGCGTCGCCCGCCCATCCGATCCGAAATCCATCCCGCCGCATACGCCCCGAAAATTCCCGCGATCTCGAACGCCGACAACGCCGCGCCCGCATCCGTCAGCGTGAACTGCTTCGCCTCGACCAGATACTTCGGCCCCCAATCGAGCACGCCGATGCGCACGACATACACGAAGAAATTCGCCGCGCTCACGATCCACACCCACGGATTCCTCAAAATGTGCACGCGAAAAATTCCCCAAAATCCCCCGTCCGTCTGTTCCTCCGCCTGGGCCGGCGCCACCTCGCCTTCGCGATACGCCTCGATCGGCGGCAAGCCCATCGACTCCGGCGAATCCGTCAGCCGGTTGAACAACCACCACGCACCCACCGCCGCCACCACCGCCGGCCACCAGAACACCGACCGCCAGCCGTAGTGCGTCACCAAATACCCGCCCGCCACCGCGATCGCCGCGCCGCCGATCTGATGCGAAGCATTCCACACGCCCCACGCGCGCCCGATTTCCCGCGGACTAAACCAGTGCGTCAGCAGCCGAAAGCACGGCGGCGAACCCGCGCCCTGGAAAAGATTGTTCACCGCCCACCACAACACGAAGAACCCGAGACTCGCGCCAAAACCGAAAACGATGTTCACCACCGCCGATCCCAGCAGCCCCGCCGCCATCAGCTTCCGCGCATCCGCGCGATCGCCGATCACGCCGCTCAGAAATTTCGACAGCGCATACACCACCGTCGACACGCTCAGCACGAGCCCCCACTGCGTGTTCGAAAAACCAAACTCGTCCGCCAGCGGCTTCGCCGCCATCGAGATGTTTTTCCGCACGAGATAATACAGCGCGTAGCCCGTCGTCATCGCATACATCACGCGCACGCGCCACGCGCGATACTGGCGGTCGATTTCCGCGGAATTCGTGATCGCCGGTTTCGGCGGTGGGGCTTTGAACCAGTTCAACATGAAGGGACACGCGCGCACCCCGACGCGCCGGCCGCGGCGCGCAGATGCGGATTGAAGAGGAAGACGGTTGAGCCGGTGAAAAACTCTAGTGCTCCGGTTGCGACGGCGGCGCGTCCGACGAGGCCCGCAGCGCCGCCCGCGTCTCCATCAGCAGCCGGCCGAGCACGTTCCTACCTTCACCATTGACCGTCCCCCAAAATCGATCCCCCCACCAATTCGCCTCCTCGAGCTCCCGCCCGCCCGTCTCGAGCAGCGCCGCGCGCAGCTCCGGATTCTGCGTGAACTTCGCCCACAGGATCTCGCGCATCACCCGCTCCTTCCGCTCGTCCCACCACGCCGTATCCACTTTCTTGCGACGCGAGAGTTTCTTCGACTCGTCCGCGCCCAGCGTCGTGAACTCATCCCGCTCCGTCTCGGGAAACTTGCTCGCATGATACGCCGCCTCCGACGAGCCGTAGGTCCGTCCCTCATACGTCACCGGGCAGGGAAAATAATTGCTCATCCATCGATACCGCCCCGTGAACCCCGCGATCCGCTCGTCGTCGTGCACCACGCCGAAAAACGCGTCGTCCCACTGACGCGGCCGCGCCAGCGACGGCGCCACCTCAAACACCCACACCTGTGTCCTTTGCGTCGGATTGAAATTGTCGTCCGACACCGCCACCAGCGTCTCACGTCCGTCCTTCAACCGACGCCCCCGCGACAGCCCTTCGACATTGTCCACCCAACGCCCGGCTACCCCGAAATCGAACACCAATCGCTTCGTCGCCGCCACTATCGCCGCCGGCATCGGCACGCCCGGCTCGAGCCGTGTCGCCCCGCTCACGTCCGCTTCATACAGCTTGATCGCAAACCGCCACCGTCCTCCGACTTCGCCTCCCGAGCGCTCCAGCACGAGCAGCCGGTCGCGGCCGATGCACAAGATTTCGGATACACCCGTCGTCGAGCGCCCTCCCTTCGCCACCGTCGCCGAAATCGGATCCATTTCATAGGCCACCTGACGCACGATCGCTCCGCCGCGCGAAATCTCCGTCAACCGCACGCGCGCCCCCACGCTCGCCGTCGCCTCGGGTCCGTCCTGCTCCAGCGGACCTTCCGGCACGATCCACACCGAGTCGCCCTCGAGCGCAAAATCGAGTCCCTCCACCGCGAGATTCGACCGCACGCCGCGCGCACCGTTTTCCCGCGCACCGAAGAACCGCGCCAGTGGCCAAACCTCGCCGCCCGCGAAGACCGCCGGCTCGCTTTCCCCTTCCGTCGCCCACCACAACGCCCCGCCGCGCGGATCGATCCGCACCGTCTCGACATCCGGCGTCACGCCCTCCGGCAGCACCAGCGCATCGCGCTTCACCACCCGCGCGCCCGAAACCCGCCGTTCATCGTAATCGATTTCCAGCACAAACGTCGCCGCTCCCCCATGCGCGCCGCGATCGTCCGTCACCGCGATCCAGCGATCCGTCGCCGCGTCGTAATCCAGCCCCGACAATCCGCCGACCGCATCGCCCGCCGACAACTCCGTCACCCCGATCAACCGAATGTCCGCTTCCAGGCCGGCCGAAAAGATCGGCCGGACCGCCAGGATCAGCGCAATCAGCGCCGTCGTGAACATTCTGGAGCGTTGCATGCGGCCGATCAGAATTCCGTCTGCACCTTCACATACACGAACCGCCCCAACGACCAAGCCGCATACGTCGCGATATCGAAACCATAGCTCGGGATCGCCTTTCCGTTCTGCGGCGGCTGCGTATCGAAAAGATTGTTACAACCGAGCGTGACGCGCGTGCGCCATGGCGCATCGAAACTGATCGCCCCGTTGTAGAGCGTCTCGGCGCCTTCCAGCCACGCCGGCGAAAACTGGTCCATCAGGTAGTGTCCTTTGTGCTGCGCGCCGAGCATCGCGCCCCACCGCCCGCGACGCCAGTTCGCCTGCGCGCTGCCCGCGATCCGCGGATTATTGTAGCGACCGGCCGTGTTCACGTAGCCCGTGCCATTGCCCGCATCGAGCGCGAAGTAGTCGATGTAGGTCGCCTGCGCGCTGAACCCGAAATCGCCCCATCGCGTGCCGCGCACCCGGTATTCGATTCCAAAATCCGCGCCGCGCCAGCGATAGCCCGCGGCGTTGATCGTCGATGCATCGAAATATTCGATCCCGCCCGACGCATTGCGCACCACGCGCTCCGGAAAATAGCTGAAGAACGTCGTCGGCGTCGTGAACGTCGTGATCACGTTGTCGATTTTGAAATCGAAATAGTCCGCGCTCAGCGAAAGCCCCTTCACCACCTTGCCCAGATCGATCACGACTCCGCCATACCACACGCGCCCTTCCTCCGGCTCGAGGTCGCGATTCCCCGACGCGACGAACGGATACGTGTTCAACCCCGCCTGCGGGTTCAACGGATCGCTGATCGCCGCCGTGAACGTCGTGATCGCCGGCTGATACAGCTGCCCGATCTCCGGCGCCTTGAACGACCGCGAATACGACGCCCGCACTTTCAAAAACTCGAAGGGCTGCGAGATCAGCGCCAGCTTCGGATTCGTCGTGCTGCCAAACGAATCGTAGTCGTCGTAGCGCCCCGCCAGTTGCAACGTGAGATACTGCGGCAGCACCGGCACCGCGAGTTCCGCATACACCGACGCGACTTCGCGCATGCCGGCATACGGCAGGTCGCCCACCGTCACGAGATAGCCGACCGGGTCGGAGTTGTTGTCGAGTTCGTCCCTCCGCCACTCCACGCCGACCGCGAGCGCCACGTCGCCCGCCGACGACATCCCGAAAAATCCGGGCATCTCGAACAACGGCCCCGCCACCGACAGTTCGCCGCCCGTTGTCGTGCTTTTTGAATTACTCACCGACGTCACGAACAGCGCGTCGACCAGCGCAGGATTCGCCGACGGACCGAAGGGATTGAAATACTGCCCGTTGAACCCACCCAGCGTGCCGTTCAACGCCGCCTGCATGTCCGACGTGCGAATCTGATTTCCCGCCAGCTGGTCGACCGTGCTCTCGCTGCGCACGAGACTCGCCGTCCACGTCCAGCCGCCGCCGAGCGATCCGTCGACGCCCGCCATCAACGTGCTGCCCTGCGATTCGACATCGAAGGTCCGCAGCGGTCCGAAATTCCCGCGCCCGCGAAAATCATCCACCGCGAATCCGAACGGGTTGTAGGGATTGTGCACCGGAATCGTGAGAAACGAGTCGTCCGCGTTCCGGATCGAGCGGCTGTTGATCGAAATCGGCGTGTAAACGATGTTCGTCACATTCTGGTTCGCGAGAAACTCCACCCAGCCCGTCAGCGCCGGCGTGAATTTGTGGTCGAACTTGAACAACACGCTGCGGTTCTCCTGGTCGGGCGTCAGCTGCGTCGCCGGCGCGAACTCATACCGGTTCGCGTTCGTCGCCGCATTCTGATTCGCCCCCGCGCGACTGAAACTCCCCAGCGTCGGATTCGCCACCGGCTGCCCGCCGGTCACCACATAAAATCCCGCGCCATCCGCATAACCCGCCGCCGTCGCCTGCGCCGCGGTGAGCGTGATGTTGAACGGAAAATTGCTCGGGCTGTTGTTGTTCTGCCCGCGCGGCGCCGGCAGCGCGCTGTAGTCGGTCGACTGCGAGCGGTCGTAGTCGTTCGCGAAATTACTGTTCTGCTTGAACCAGTTCACGTTCGCCAGATACCCGCCCTTCTCCGTTCGCCCGCCCGCCACCAGACTCAGGCTCCGCGTGAACGTGTCGTGCCCAAACGTGTTCCCCGCGAGCGCCGTCACCGACACGCCTTCGTAACGCCGCTTCAGCCGGATGTTCATCACGCCCGCGATCGCATCCGATCCGTAGATCGCCGACGCGCCGTCCTTCAGATACTCCACGCTCTCGATCGCCTCGGTCGGGATGCTGTTGAAATCGAACACCGCGCCGCCGCGATTGTCCGCGAGCCCATACGCCGACGGTCGCTTCCCATCGATCAGCACGAGAAACCGATTCGCCCCCAGCCCGCGCGGATTCAACGTCGCCGCGCCGCGCGCAAAGGGCACGTTGCTCACCGGATTCGCCGCCGGCACGCCGACCGAATTCGTCGTGCCGCTGTTGAACGACAGGCTCTGCACGAAATCGCTCAGGTTCAAAAACCCGCGCGACGCGATGTCGCCGCCGCTGTAGCTCGCCGTCGGCTGCGGCCCTTCCTGCTCGAGCCGCGCCAGTCGCGAACCGGTCACGATCACTTCGCTCAGCGTCACCGTCTCGCCGGACACCTCAGCGGCTCGTTCCACCGCCGGCGTCCGGCTTGTCCCGTTTTTTTCCGCCGCCGTCTCCTTCCGCACCGCAAACGCGCCCGTCTTCTCGTCGACGGTCGCCACGAGTCCCGTGTCCGCCAGCATCCGCTCCAGCGCTTCCGCCGCCGTGAAGCTTCCGCGCACCGGGCTCGTGCGCACGCCGCGCACCGCCTCGGCCGCAAACAACGTCTCGCGTCCGGAAATTTCCGCGAAGCGCCGCAGCGCCTCTTCCGCCGGCGCCGCCGGAAGATCGTAGTCGCGCTTCAACTCGGCCCCATGCGCGAAACTCAACAACAGCGCGCTCACACCGAGCACGCGGAGAAAACGTCGAAGAAAGGACATCGTGGTGGAAGGTTGCCCCGGCATTCGCCGGTTACCTAACACGACGAACCGCAGACCGCGTGCCGTAAAAATTCCTCACGATTTTCACGCCCGCCCATTGTCGCCTCATCGCCGCCGCCGCAAAACCGTGCGATCCGGCCCCGCCGGTTCGCCTCGCACGTCGAGCGTCGCGTCGAGCAGACGCACGAAGCCTTCGACATTGTCCGGCCGAAACGTGCCGCCGATCCGCAACGAACCAAGCTCCGCTTCGCCGATCACGAGTTGGTGCCGGTTGAGCCGGTTGAATTCCGCCACCGCATCCGCCAACGGTGTCTCACGAAATTGGAGACGCGGCGCCTGCCACCCGAGCTCGTGCCGGATTTGCTCCGCTGTCACCGGCTCGATCGTCAATGCCGCACGCTCTTCCGCTGCTCGCGGCACCACCGCGCGCTCGCCCGCCTCGACCAACGGCGATTCGTCGAGCTCCTCGCCCGCTTCGACCTGCACCGTCCCTTCCGTCACGAGCACTTCGATCGTCGACGGAGCGAGCCGCACGTTGAACGCCGTGCCCACCGCGCGCACTTCGATCCCGCCCGCCTCGACCACGAACGGGCGTATCCGGTCCTTCCATACCGTGAAATGCGCCTCGCCGCCCGTCAGCCGCACGCGCCGCTCCGCTTCCGAATACTGCACCACCACCGTGCTGCCGTCCTTCAACTCCACCCGCGATCCATCCGGCAGCGCGAGTCGCTCGTTCACCCGCAAATACGACCCCGCCGCCACCTCCGGTGCACTTTGCCGCGTCGCGCCGTCGCCCGAACGCCACCCGAACGTCGCCATCACCGCGACCACGGCCGCCGCCGCCGCCGCGAAAAACCACACCATCGCCGCCCGCCGCCGCGGACGCCGCACCGGCGCAAACAGATCCGGATTCGGCTCCGTGTCGTGCGCCGGCTGCCATTCGTAAAGTTGCATCATCCGCTCCAGCGCCGCCGCCTGCTGCGCGATCGCCTCCGCGCAAAACGGCTGCCGCAACCACTGCATGTAATCGTCCTGCTCCGCCGCCGACAAACCACGGTCGCGCTTCGCGAGCCACGCCGCCGCCTGCTCGGCGATCGCCGGCGGAATCGGATCACGGGAGGGTTCGAATCGACGTGCTTTCATGCCTTCAACGCGCCCCTCCTCGCGCAAAAAATTCCGCACACCGCCGGATGCCCTGCGCCATCTGTTTTTCCACCGTGCTTTCCGACACGCCGAGCTTCTCCGCGATCTGCCGCTGCGTGAGACCATACGCCGTCCGCAACGTGAAAATTTTCCGACAGCGATCCGGCAGCCGCTGGATCGCCTTCGTCAGCAGCTCGAGCTCCTGCTGCTTGCTCACCGTCGCAATCACATCCGTCGGATCGGCAAACGCCGCGCCCTCGGGATCGTCCGCCAGCGGTTCGAACGCGACCACCCGCTGCCGCCGCACCACATCCAGCGCCAGATTTCTCGCCGTCGTGAACAACAACGCCCGCGCCGAGCGAATCGGACTCATCTCGCGCGCCTGCATCATCCGCGCGAGCGTTTCCTGCAGGAGATCGTCGACATCCGGCAGCGTCGGAAACCGCGCCAACAGCCACGCGCGCAGCGCCGGCCGGTGCGGCAGCACCTCGGTCGCAAACCAGCGGGTAGTCTCGGGATTCTCAGGCGGCACGCGATTTCAACAACACGCGCAGCATCGAACACCCCGCTCGCGAAATCCAGCGGTTAGCCGCTCCCAAGCCCGCCCGGAGAAATTTTGTTACGGCATCGCGCCGCCCGTTCGTCTTTGGCCTTTACGGGGCGTTCGCCGAAATCGACGGCCGCCTCGTTCCGAATACTGGAACGTTTTTCGCCCGCCGCCTCCGCTTCAAAACAAAGAGCCCGACGAATCGGGCTCTCGTTACCGACGCAGCCTTCCCGCCGCGCCTCAATTCAAGTTCGCCGACGTGATCAGGAACGGCGAACCCTCGAGCGGCAGTTCGCCCGCGAACTCGTATCCATAATTCGGATCGCCCGGCGGATACGAGACGTTGTTGCGCAGGTCCTTCAGCGTGCCGATGCGGAAGCTCAGGATCTTCTTCCCGCGAAAATCCGCCACGGTCAGGATGTTCCCGCGCACCGCCGTGCTCACCGCCACCGGATCGCCCATGCGCGAATCCTTGATCCGGCGATACATCGCGCCCTGGCCGTGCCAGGTCACGACGGTGTCGACCGACCGCTCGCCGCGGCAGGCCACGTAGAACAGGTTGTTGTAGGGATCCGGCGCGCGCTGCTCGCCGTTGTCCGCGTTGGGCAGCAGCGGCAGCCCGCTCTCCTTGCGGCGCGCAAACACCATGCTCACCGGATTGCGGCCCACCTTCACCGTGCCGATCTGCTCCAGCTTGCCCCGGACTTCCCACGAGTTGCGCGCCATGATCGGCGACGTATCCAAAATATGGATCGTGCCGTCGCGCGTCGCGACATAGCCCTTGTAGCGGTCCTTCGACCAGCGATCGACTTCGAAGCCCGCCAGCACCGTCGTCGGCTGGTTGAACGTCCCCTGCCAGATCACCGTCGGCTTCGTGGCCGGCCGCACGTCGAAGGTCTGCGGGAATTGCTCCGGCGCCGCGCCGCGCGCCGCCAGCGTCGCCTGATAGCTTTCCGCCGAACTCAGGTAGCTCTCGCGCATGTAGCTGAAGAGCGCCGTCAGGTCGACGATCACGGCCTTGTTGTCCTCGGTCGACGACACGAGCGCGTAGCCCGCCGTCGCCACCACCGACTTCCACGCGCCGCTGTAGATGTTCTTCCGCGCGCTGTCCAAACCGAGGTCGATCTGGCTCAGCACCTTTCCGTTCGTCGACGACGGTCCCTGCCAGAGTCCGTTGCTCGCCGCGCTGATCGCGTTGGGCGACTTCATCGGAAGGTCGATGTAGCCGAGCAGCTTGAAATCCGAGAAGCTGCCTTGGTTCGGCAGCCCCATGTAGGGCCACGTGTGGAACGGCAGATACTTGCCTTCCATCGCCACGACCGCGAGCTGGCCGATGTTGCGCTGCGTGTCCCACACCACCACCAGCGCAAACTCGTTGCTCGTCGTCACCGTGATCGCCCGCGGCACCTTGTGCGCCGGGAATTTGAATCCTGGATACGGCCGCTCCTTGCCCGAGCGGCTCGTCTGCATGCCCGCCACCGCGAACAAGCCGTCGCGATACACCATCACCTGCTCGTTCTGCTGCATGCCGTAGCCGCGCACCATCGCCACCGGCTGCATCGGAATCGTGCCGCCGTTCAACTGCACGTAGTGCGGCTCGCGCGTCTGCGGATCCGGATGCGGCTTTCCGCTCGGCCAGTCGAAACGCGGACTGATCGCGAACACCTTGTTGTAATACGCGTAGAGTTGCACGCGATCCAGGCCCGGGTCGTTCACCGGATCATCCGGCACGTAACCCACCTGCCCCGTCTCGCTCCAATAATCGCCGTCGCTCTCCGCCTCGCCGCCCAGCTCATACGGCTTGATGCGCACGTAGTATTTCGCCGGCGGCATCCGCGACTCCCGCGTGAACAGCGTCGGCCGGTCGTCCGGCGCGCCCGGATTCAACTGCTCGAACGTCGGCCCGAGCCGCGCGTCCACCGCCTCGCGCGACCAGCTCAACGCCGACGCCGTGTATCCGCTGTAGCCGGACGGAGCGTTCTGCTCCTCCACCTTGCCGGTCAAATCATACACCTCGAGCAGCGCCACGCCCGTGCCGCCGCCCGTGCCTTTGACATGAATCGTGTAAACCCCCTGCGGCAGCTCGATCGCCATCGCGGCATCCTTGCTGCCCGCCTGGAGCGGAAACGCCCCCACGCTCGTCCCCAGCGCGCTCACCACGCCGCCGTTGTTGTTGTCTTCCCAATCCTCGTTCGAAGCGATCGTCGCACCGTGCCGGTCGATCACCGACACCATCGGATCCGCCAACACGCCTTCCACGCCTTGCGCGATCAGCCCCGGACCCACCGCGCGCACCAACACCCGCCGGTTGCCCCCCGTCACGACCAGCCCCGAAATCAAAACACCTTCGCCCGACTCGACGCGCGCCCGCGTCGACAACGCCATCAACCGGCTCGCGCTGTCCATCTCGTAAACCTCCGCCAGCGCCACGCCGCGCGGACTGTTCACCGTCGATACATGCGCCGTGTAAACCCCCGGCGAGAGCGTCAGCCGCAGCGCCGCGTCATTGCTCCCCGGCGTCAGCGCCGAAGCGCCGACCATCTTGAACGCGTCCGTCAGCGACCCATCCCATTTCTCGTTCGTCGCGATGACTTTTCCCGTGCGATCGAAGACCTGCAACCGCACCTGCTGCAACGCCTCGCGGATGCCCGCCTGCGCCAGCGTCGGTCCCACGCCCCGGATCAACACGTCCTTCGGCGCGCTGCCATCGATCACGAATCCCGCGATCAACGTGTCCATGCCCGGGCGCACCACCCCGCGCGATGAAAGCGCCACCACGCGCGAATCCGCCGCTTGAAGACGCCACGCGCCTCCACTCAGTGCGAGTGCGACCAACAAAAACCGACCAAGCCGGGTGAATGAATTCATCTGTCTAGAGTATCCGGGAATCTACCAAGGGAACGTTAGGATTTTGCTGGAGGGGACGTGAATAGGGTAACCCCTCTTTCAAAAGCCAGCTCACGCTCCCCTCGCTCCCGCTTTTAACCCGGTTTTCACCGCCCCGCGTGCACCCGAAATTTGGATACCGACTGTCCCGACTTCGGGACACCGCCGTTCCACTCCCGCAACCTCACCCGCCCCTCTCAACGCGCTGCGAAAAACTTAACCATCTCACGCTCAGCCACTCCCCGCGCGCCCTCCATCCCCGGCACGCCGTCTGCAATCCGCCGCATCCGCATGCTTCCCCTTGCTTCAATCCGCTGGCATCGCCGCCACGCACCTGTCACGCTCCGCCTCACCCCTCTTCCGTCATGAAGATCCTCGCGCTCGTCTTGTTCCTCACGCTCGCCTCATCCGGCGCGGCCTCCGAGGCCGCGAAAAACCACGACACCGGCGGCGCGCCGCCCTCCGACTCCGCCAAGTCCGCCAAAGCCGCCGAGGAAAACGCCGGCGCCGGCACCGCCAAATCCGACTCCCGCCCGCGCTCCGGCACACCGCGCCGCATTCCCTATCACATGCTCATGATCCGCTGAGATCCCCCTTCATGTCCCTGATCACCCTGCGCAACATCAACCGCGTCTACCCGCTCAAAGGCGGCCCCTTCTACGCGCTTCGCGACATCAATCTCGAAATCGAGGAAGGCGACTTCCTCTCGATCATGGGCCCCTCCGGCTCCGGCAAATCCACGCTCCTCCACATCCTCGGCCTCCACGACAGCGCCTGGACCGGCGAATACTACCTCAACGGCGAACCTGTCCACACCCTCGACAAAAAGAAACGCTTCGACCTCCAGAAGAAAAACATCGGGTTCGTCTTCCAAAGCTACCACCTCCTCGACGACCTCACCGTCTACGAAAACCTCGAGATCCCGCTGTCCTATCGCGACACGCCCAAGAAAGACCGCGACAGCATCGTCTGCGACGCCCTCGATCGCTTCCACATCGTCGGCAAAAAAGACCTCTACCCCTCGCAGCTCTCCGGCGGCCAGCAACAGCTCGTCGGCATCGCCCGCGCGCTCGTCGCCAAACCCGCCATCATCCTCGCCGACGAACCCACCGGAAACCTCCACTCCGACCAAGGCCGCGAAATCATGCAGCTCTTCAAAAAGCTGAACCGCGACGACGGCGTCACGATCGTGCAGGTCACCCACTCCGAGGAAAACGCCTCCTACGGCACCCGCATCGTCCGCCTCGCCGACGGCATGAAAGTGGGCTGACGCCCACCCGCCAAACTCACTTCGCCGCGACCCGCGCCGCCGCCGCCATCGAGAACTCCTGCTGGCAGGCGTTCAGATGCTCCCGCATCTTCGCGAGCTCCGCTTTCGTCGCCCGCTCCCGCTCCGCCGCCGGCGGCGGACCAAACCGCTGCAAACACTTCGCCAGCACGCGACACGCCTCCTCCTCGCTCAAACCCGTGCCGTCGAGAAACAACCCGTGAGGCGCCGGCTCCACCGCACCTCCCGGCGCCAGCTTCACCACCAAAACACCCCGCAACGCCGCCCGCCGCAGCGCCTCTTCGGATTCTCCGCTGAACCGCCCCCGCCGATTCCCCACGCCCACCACGCCGCCTTTCATCGGCGCAGCGCTCACCCGCGCAATCTCCATCGCCACGAAAAACTCCGCCGCACCCTCTCGCGCCGCATCCGCCTCCACGAATTCCATCGGCAGCGCCCGCACCACCGCAATCGCCGGCTCCGCCCGTCCCTCCGCGACATCAACCGTCAGCACCGCCGCCGCCAACAACAACAACCGCGCCGCCCACCCCCCTCTGCCTCTCGTTCCACCTGCCGTGCCCATGCCGCCCAAAAAGCAGCCGATGTGCCGACGCGCTCCCGTCGCCGCGATATGAATTCATTTCCTGCGCCCGCACCGCGAAACGATTTCGTTCAGCCAAACTCCCCCCTGCGCACTCAAAACAAAACGGGCGGCGAATGCACCGCCGCCCGTCCAATGCACGCGTAGCGTCCTTCCCGCTACATCCGCTGCGGCTGCGCCTCCGAAAGCAGCGCGTGCAACTGCTCGCGAATCGGCTGCGGCTGCTTCTCCAGTTGCGCTTGGCAAATCGCGTAAACCCGCGGATGCGCCGCCGCCTTCTCCGCCAGCACCTCGCGCGCCCGGCCGCTCACGCCCGGCTCACGCGACCCCAGCGCCATCAACACGCTCACAATGTGCTGCGCCTCGCCCGTCGCGAGAAACGCGCCCCACTGCAGGTTCAACGACGCCTCCGAGCGCACCGGCGTCGACGCCAGCTCCGGCGCCGGCTTCGCCACGAGTTGCTCGATCTCCGCCCGCAGGCTCGATCGTCCTTCGCGCGCCAGCCGCTCCAACTGCTCCGCTCCGCGCGGCGAACCGGCGCACCAGAGCGCCGCCGCCATCAGCCGTTGATGCGCCCTTGGCAAATCGCGAAACGCCGCCGTCCACTCCGCCACGCGCTCCGGATTTCTCTGAAACACGCCGGCGAAGAAACCGATCGCCTCCGTCGTGCGGCCCGCCTCGTCGAAATAGCCGCTCCGGCTCAGCTCGAAAGCCGCCGTCACCACGCGATCGGGCTCCGGCGCTTGATAATACTGCGACAGCCATTGCGGCCAGTCGCGCGCAGACGCGGCCGTCGCCGCACCCGCCAACAACAGCGCCAGCCCGAAGGCCCGCGCTGCGACACTTGTTCTGTTCGGGGTTCTCATAGGGGGGTAGGATTTCTATGGATACAAACACACGTCCGCACCGCGCGGCGTGCGCCCGAAACCTATCGCATCCCGCCGCCAGATAAACCCTCTTCGCGATGAAAAGAATTCATCGCTCCCGCCGCTTCGCGTATCCACATTTCAAATGCGACCGCGCGTCCCACGCGCTCTTCCCCCGCCCAGAAGCCCCGCTTCTGCTTCCCACGCCGGCCTCGCGTCCCGCCACCGTCCTGCGGTAACGTCCTCGCATCCCCGCTCGCGCCATGCCCGCCGCCCGCTCGTCTTCCCTCGCTCGTTCAAACTCCTCCCCGACGACCGGTCCCGATCTCCTGCTCGGCCACTCTCCGCTCCTGCGCAACGTCGTTCGCCTCGCGGAAGAGGTCGCCGACACCGACGTCACCGTTCTGGTCGAGGGCGAGAGCGGCACCGGCAAGGAACTCGTCGCGCGTCTCATCCACCGCCGCAGCCGCCGCGCCGCCCGGCCTTTCGTCTTCGTCAATTGCGCCGCCCTCACCGAAACCCTCGTCGAAGCCGAGTTGTTCGGCCACGCCCGCGGCTCGTTCACCGGCGCCATCGCCGACAAACCCGGACGCTTCCACCTCGCCCACGGCGGCACCCTCTTTCTCGACGAAATCGCCGACCTCGGCCCCAAGGGCCAGGGCGCCCTGCTCCGCGTGCTCGAGGACGGCGCGTTTCGCACCGTCGGCGGCACCGAGCTCCAGCGCGTCGACGTCCGCGTCATCTCCGCCACGAATCGCAACCTCACACAGGCCGTCACCAACGGAAAATTCCGCGAGGACCTCTTCTATCGCCTCCAGATCGTGCCGATCTCCCTGCCCCCGCTGCGCGAGCGCACCGAGGACATCCCGCTTCTCGTCGACGCGTTTCTCGACCACTTCTCCAAAAAACACCGCCGCCCGCGCCCCCGCCTCTCGCCCGAAGCGCTCGAACTCTGCCAAGGCTTTCCGTGGCCCGGCAACGTCCGCCAATTGCGCAACATCATCGAACGCCTCGTGGTCACGCGCCGCACCGACCCGATCGCGCCGGACGACCTTCCGGCATTTATCCGCCATCACGACCGCACCGCTCCGTCGTTTCCCGTCCATGTCGGCATGACCCTCGCCGACGTCGAAAAACTCCTGATCAGCCGCACGCTCGCCCAGCTCACCTCCAACCGCACCGAGGCCGCCCGCCTCCTCGGCATCAGCCGTCGGGCGCTTCAATACAAACTCAAGCGCTACGGCCTCCTCCCCCGCTGATTTCACCGCGGCGGAGCGTGCACATAAACCCCGCGCTTTCCGCGCAAACTTTGCACCGCGTGCCCGCCCTTCACGCCCGCCATTTACGCGCCGCCAAACCAATACTTCTACAACTCCCACGCCTTCAGCACCTTCTCCGCACGCGCCGGAGCCCGGCACGCGCGATGCGAATGAACAGGCGTATGAGAACACTCGTCGAAACTCTTTTCACCGCCCAGCAAAAGCTCCGCACGACTCCCGCCCTCGCAGACCGGCAGGAACAGTTCGAGCACCTTCGCGCCGACATCCCCGCGCCCATCCTCGCCCACTTTCTCCGCCTGATCGAACAGGGCCGCAAAGCCGTCGCCCTCGTTCAACACGGCGTCTGCTCGAGTTGCCACCTCCGCATCCCCTCCGGCATCGCCGCCGCGCTCGCGCGGCCCAACGACCTCCACCTCTGCGAAAACTGCGGCGCCTATCTTCTCCTCCCCGCTTCCGAACAACCGCACGCCGCTCCGCGCGCCCACCCCGTCGCCCGCCGCAGCCGCAAGGCCCTCGCCGCCTAAGCCCCCGCGCCCGCCTATCCACGTTTCCCTTCCGCACCCTTTCCCGGATTTTCCCAATTCCGGGAAACAGTGATTCCGCAGCCGGACAACGTCCCGCAGCCGACGCCACCCTCACAATTTTAAAAACGCTCGCCACAGCATCTTACATCACAACCTGTCCGCTGGCACGGCGCCTGCGAAAGCGGGGAGTCCACCCACTTTTTCGCACGTGTCTACCCGCGCCTTCCTCCGGTCCTTCGTCCTTCTCCTCGCTTCGTTTGCGCCGGCCGGCCTGCCGGCCCAGACGCTCTCCCTCGAAGACGCCGTGCGCCTCGCGCTCGAGAAGAATCCGCAAATCGAGGTCGAATCCTACGGCCGCTCCATCGCCCGCGCCGACTACCTCACCGCGCTCGGCCGCTTCGATCCCGCCCTCACCTTTCGCCGCAGCTACGCCGAAGACGACAGCCCCATCTCCTCGAATCCCATCGTCTCGCAACTGATCAAAACCGACGACTACAGCCTCGCCCTCGAAGGCACCACGCCGTGGGGCATGAACTACAGCATCGGCGGCAGCGCGCAAAATCAGCGCGGCCCGCTCACCAACTACGACGACAGCTTCGCGACCTTCGGCGGCATCACCATCACCCAACCGCTCCTCCGCGGCTTCGGCTTCGGCCCCAACCTCGTCGGCGTTCGCGTCGCCAAAGCCGATCGCCGCATCGCCGACTGGATCTTCCGTCAAACCGTCATCGACACCGTCACCGCCACCGTCATCGCCTACAGCGAGGTCGCCTACGCCCAACAACTCGTCCGCATCGCCAACCGCTCCCGCGAACTCGCCGCCGGCCTCCTCGCCGAAAACGAACGCCGCTTCAGTGTCGGCAGCATGTCCGAAAGCGACGTCACCCAGGCGCGCGCCCGCACCGCCACGCGCGACGAAGCCATCCTCTTCGCCGAACAAAGCCTCCGCGACGCCACCAACCGCCTCCGCCAGCTCATCGGCGAAACCCAGTTCCCCATCGCGCCCGAAACCCTCGTCGTCGAACCGCCCGAAGTTCCCGACGTCGACGTCGATCCCGCCGCCGATCTGCCCGTCGCCCTCGCGCAACGCCCCGACTACCAGGCCGCCAAACTCGGCGTCTACAAACGCGAGGCGACCTACGCCTCCGAGCGCATGCAGATTCTCCCGCAGGTCGATTTCGTCGGCAGCTACGGCTACAGCGGTCTCGATCGCGACTTCGGCGTCAGCCGCCGCATGGTCGCCGACCACGATCACCGCTCCTACTCCGCCGGCGTCGTCGTGAGCATCCCGCTCACGTTCGCCGAGGGACGCGGCCGCGCCCGCTCCGCGAAACTCCGTCTCCGCCAGGCCGAGGCCGACATCGTCCGGCTCGAACAGGACATCGCCGTGTCCCTCGCCAGCGCCGCCGGCCAGATCGAAACCACCCGCCGCCGCGTCGCCGCCAATCGCGCCGCCTACGACCTCGCGCGTCAGGCGCTCGAAGACGAAATCCGCAAACTCCGCGCCGGCACCAGCAACACGTTCTTCGTGCTCAATCTCCAGGGCGAACTCATCGGCGCCGAAAACAGCCTCTTCCGCGCGCTCGCCGACCAGCGTCGCGCGCACGCCGCCTACGATCGCGAACTCGGCCGCACGCTCGCCGTGCACAACATCGCCCTCGATCAGCCCTGAGCTTCGCGCCCGCTTGCGAGGCCGCGCCTCCGCGCCGATGCTTCGCCATGCCCTCCGCACCGCTCTCCTTCGAACACGTTTTCGAACCTGCCACCGTCTCGTCCGCGCCGCCGCTTCTCCTCCTTCACGGCACCGGCGGCAGCGAACACGATCTCCTTCCGCTCGGCCGCACGCTTGCCCCCGGCTCCGCCCTGCTTTCGCCCCGCGGTAAAGTCAGCGAACGCGGCGCCGCACGCTTTTTCGCCCGCCTCGCCGAGGGCGTGTTCGATCCCGCCGAAGTCGCCCGGCGCACCGACGAACTCGCCGACTTCATCAGCGCCGCCGCCGCGCATCACCGCTTCGATATCTCCCGCCTGATCGCCACCGGTTTTTCCAACGGCGCCAACGTCGCCGCCACGCTCCTCCTCCTCCGGCCCGTCGTGCTCGCCGGCGCCATCCTCATCCGCCCCATGGTCGTGATCGATCGCCCCGCCGCGCCCGATTCCCTCGCCGGCAAACGCGTGCTGATTCTCAGCGGCAGCGAAGATCCGCTCGTCCCCAACGACCACCCCCGCCGCCTCGCCGCGCACCTTCGCGCCGGCGGCGCCGACGTGACGCTCGAAGTTTTCCCCACCGGCCACACCCTCACGCGCCAGGACATCGCCGCCGCCCAAACCTGGCTCACCTCCCCGATCTCCTAGACTCCGCCTTCGTGGCCCTTCTTGGTTAATCTTCCAGCCATGCGCCTCACCTGCTTCGGACACTCCGCGTTCCTCCTCGAAACCGCCGCCGCACGCCTCGTATTCGATCCGTGGTTACGCCACAACCCGCACGGCTCCGTCGATCCCGCCGCGCTTCCCTGCGATTTCGTCCTCTGCTCCCACGCGCACGACGATCACATCGCCGACGCCCTCGAACTCGCCCGCACGCACGACGCCCGGATCGTCGCGCCTTTCGAGCTCGCGCTCCACTTCGAAGCCCAGGGCGCCCGCGTCATCGACCTCATGCCCGGCGGCGGCGTCACGCTCCCTTTCGGCCGGATCGAAATGACGCCCGCCCTTCACAGCTCCGCGCTCGAGCTGCCCCACGGCGAAAACAAATCCATGGGCGTCGCCAGCGGCTACCTCGTGCACGCCGACGGCAAATCGCTCTACCACGCCGGCGACACCGCGCTCTTCAGCGACATGCAGCTCATCGGTCGGCACGGTCTCGACGTCGCGCTTATTCCCATCGGCGATTTCTACACCATGGGTCCGCGCGACGCCCTTCACGCGCTCGACTTTCTCCGTCCGCGTCTCGCCGTTCCGATGCACTACAACAGCACCGAAAAGATCCGCATCGACGCCTCCGCTTTCGCCACCGAAGCCGCCCGCGCCGGCCACACCGTGCGCGTGATGAACGCCGGTGAAACCATCGACCTGTAGCGCGACGCGCGAGCATTCCGCCCCGCGCCGAAACCCCCGCGCCCGCCGCTATTCCAGCGGATACACCCGCACGTAATCGATCCGGTATTCCTGCGGAAACGACGTCGTCTCGTCCGGATAACCCGGCCACAACCCGCCCACCGCAAGGTTCAACAACAGATGAAACGGCGCGTCGTTGAAAACCCACGTCGCGCCTTCCGGCAGATCCGCCGGCGTCACCGTGTGAAACCGCTCGCCGTCGAGAAACCAATCGATCCGATCCGCGCGCCACTCGACCGCGAAGAGATGATACGCATCCGCGAAAACCGCTCCATCCGGCAGCGTAGTCGATTTCGTGATACCGTGCTCCCCCGAATAACCGGGCCCGTGCAACGTCCCGTGCGTCGTTCCCGGCAGATGCCCGACGAGTTCCATGACGTCGATCTCGCCGCACTGCGGCCACGACACCTCGTCGATGTTGTCGCCCAGCATCCAGAACGCCGGCCAGATCCCCTGCCCGCGCGGCAGCTTCAATCGCGCTTCGATCCGGCCGTGCTTCACCGCGTATTTCCCCAACGTCTTCAGTCGCGCGGACGTGTAACGGCCGTCCGCGGAACGCACGGCTTTGATCACGAGAGCGCGACCATCGGTCGCGTCGGCATCTTCGATCACGAAGGAGTTTTCGCGCGAGTCGGTGTAGAGCTGCCGCTCCTGATTGCCCCAGCCATTGTCGCCGAGGTCGTGCACCCATTTGTCCGGATCGGGACCGGAGCCGGGCGGCTGGTTGAATTCATCCTGCCAGACGGGGGTCGAGGCGACGCAAGGGGTCATGAGTAGAACAATGAGGTTGAGCAGCCACAGCGGTTTCATGGCTCAGGCCGACGGGGCGGCGTTTTTGCGCGCGGCGAGTTCGCGCTCGATTTGTTTCACCTGCGGCTCGTCGAGCCGGTAGAAGAAGATCGCCAGCCCCGCGAGCAACGCGAACGTGCCCGGGATGAGGCTGAACAACAGCTTGATGCCGTGAACGACCGACGGCGTTTGCGCCGCGTTCGCTTCGAAGCCGAGATAACCGAGCAGCCAGCCGATCGTCGCCGCGCCGATCGCGAGGCCGACTTTCTGCACGAAAACGGTCACGGAAAAAATCAGCCCCGTCGCGCGCCGCCCGAACTTCCACTCGCCGTAATCGGCCGTGTCGGCGTAGAGCGACCACACGATCGCGGGCGTCGGCCCCGCCGCGAAGCTCGCGATGATGTTGCACACGTAGAGCAGCGGCAGATTCGCCGGGTTCACGAAGTAGCACGCGCCGATGCCGAGCGCGTTGACGATCGTCAGCCAGATCATCAGCGAACGGCGCGAGAAGAACTTCGTGAAGAGCTTCGTCGCGAGCGCGCCCGCGATGAAACAGAGGAAGCCGACGAGATTGAACGTCCCGATCAGCCCCTCCTCGCCGACCACATACTTGAAATAATAGATGCCCGCCCCGTTGCGCATGCCGGTGTTCGTCAGGTTCAGGAACGCGACGAAGAACAACACCAGCCACGGACCGTTGCGCGTGAGGTCGCGCAGATCGAGCTTGAGCGAGCCTTTCACCGGCGGCGGCGAGACGACGCGTTCGCGCGTGTTCGCGAAGGTGTAGACGAACATCCCCACCGAAATCACCGCGAAGATCGCCATCGTGTTCCGGAATCCCTGCGCCGCATTTCCGCCCTCCGGCACCAGCACGTCCTTCAACGTCGGCACCAGCCAGCCGATCAGCAGCGCGCCGAGAAAGGCGCACGCGAAGCGATACGACGACACCGACGTGCGCTCCGCCGACGACGGCGAGATCACGCCCATCAACGCGCCGTAGGGCGTGTTGATCGCGAGATACGCGATGAGCACCGCCGTGTAGGTCACGTAGGCGAAGACGAGCTTGCCCGCCGGACCGAACGCCGGGTTCGCGAACATCACGTATCCTAAAATCCCATACGGCAGCGCGCCCCACAGGATCCACGGACGAAACTTGCCCCAGCGCGTCTGCGTGCGATCCGCGAGCATTCCCACCACCGGATTCAGGGCGGCCACCGCGATCGGCACCACAAACAGCAGCGTGCCGACCGCGGCGGCTTTCAGCCCAAAGATGTCGGTGTAGTAATACGCCAGGAACAGGTTGAACGCCTGGAAGTAGAAGTTCGAGGCGGTGTCACCCACCCCGTAGGCGAGCTTTTCGCGAAAGGAGAGACGGTCGGAGGAAGCGGTCACAGGGGTCGAGGAGTTGAAAGCGTGCGCACGTTCTTTCATCGCCCCCGCCCCGTGGCCATCCCGCGTTTGCACTTCAGCGCTCATGATGGAGCCCGACGTTCCCGCCGGGCTGGTTTGATTTAGATCGGGCGTTCCGGTGAGCCGCGTTTGCCCGACGACTCGGCGACGCCCCGTCCTTTGGGTTTAGAACGAATATCCGAACTCCAGCCGCGCACTCCGTCCCGGCGCGTAGATCAGACCGTAAAGATCCTTGTCGTTCGCGACATTGTAGACGTTGAGCTGCACCCACGCCTCGTGCTCGCGCAGCTTGAACGGATAACGGACCATCAGATCGACGTTCAGCCGCGGGTCGTGCTTCAGGATCGTGAGCTCGCCCTTGCCGTTCGTCTGCTTCTGTCCCGCGACCGTGATGCCGGAGAAATACTCGCGCTCGGATTCCCATTGTCCTCCGAGGCCGAACACGAGGCCGTTCAACGCGCCGCTCGTGAAGCGATAACTCGCCCACGCGCTCACGGCGTGCTTCGGCGTGTCGTCGCGGCTCTGCCCCGCGCCCCAGCCGATGCCCGTCCACGTCGACGTATCCGCAGGATCGGTATACACCTCATCGAGATCGTAGCCGGTCAGGCCCCAGTTGCTGTCCGGGAAATACCAGATCGCCCAGCGATTCTCCGGATGCGGATACTTGATGAACTTGCCCGGATTCGTGATCACGCGCTTCGTGTGGGCATACGTGACGATGAACTGCAGGTTGTCGTTCGGCGTGAACATCAGCTGCGCGTCCCAACCTTCGGACTCGTCCTCCTGCTGCACGAACGACTGATAGCCGTTGCCGTCGCCGCGATCTTCCCAGCCGTTGTTCGTGTGATCGTCGGCCGTGTAGAGCCAGCCGGGCCAGCCGGGATACGTCGTCTTCGTCAGATCGAAAACGCGATCCAGATACGCCGCGCCCGCCGCCTGCGACGCGTTCACATACCACTGATCGTTCAACTGGTAAATCGCACCGGCCGCCACGCCGGCGTTCCACTCGGGCAGCGCCGCATCGGCCGCGCCGTTCTCGCCGTTGCTTCCGCCGGGCACCGTGCTCGGGCTGAAGTTGCCCACGTTGTAGATGATCGGGCGGCTCGTGTCGAAAGTGCCTTTCAACGTCGGCATCCACCACTGGCCAAACGGCACGCCCGAACGCTTGATCTTGAATTTGCTGACCGTGCCCGAAATCCGCCCATCCCACAAATCGAGCTTTAAGCCGATCTCCTCGCTCTTCGCCGTGACCGGTCCGAGCGGATCGCCGGCGGCGTCGCGCAGCCCGTCGAAGTTCGGCTGCAGGCCCGCGGCTTTCAGGCCGTAAACGCTGAGGTAGTTGGTCAGTCGCAGCGTCACGCCATACTGCTCGGTGTTGTCGCTCTGCGTCGGCCGCGTGACCGACGTGTTGCTCGGGTCCGGATGGAAAATCTGCGTGTCGACCGCGTTGTCGTTCTTGTCGCGACGCCGACCCGCCACGACCACCAGGCGTTCATCGAGAAATTTCCCCTGATACACGACGTAATCGCCGGTGTTCTTCGCGCGACTGAAGATGCGGTTCACGCCGACCATCGCGACGTCGGGCGTGCCGTCGCCTTGCGTGCCGAAACGAATGTAGGACGTGTCCGTCGGCCGCTTGTAGTTGAAGGTGTTGTTCGCCGTCCGATTCAACGTCGTGGTGCGTTCGGCCTCCTCGATCGAGCGGCCGAGCAAAAGGCTGTTCTCGATCTTCAGCCACTTGCGGTCCTCGAACAGCGTGAGCGCGTAGTTGAGCTCGATGCGCGCCTGGTCGCGCACGTTGCGCTCGGTCGTGTCGGACCACTGGTATTCGAAAATCGTGTTCGGCGTTTCCGACAACTGGAACTCGCTCGAGCCGTTCGCCACGTCGATCGGAATGACCGTGATCGTGTCGCGCAGCCCGACCGGGCCGACGTTCTGGCGCATCGAGCCGTTGACGTCGCGCGCGTCGAACGTGACGCGCGAGCGATTGTAGCCCGCGAGCAGATTCAGCCCGGGCAGGATCTCCTGCGTGAGCTGCGCGCGCAGATTGTTCTGATCCGAATCGCGCCACGTGTCCGGACCCGACCAGCGGAACGTCCGGTTGTCCTTCCCGGCGAACTGAACGAAACCCGAGCTCTGCAACCGGTCCGCCTGACCGATGCCGTCGATGTCCGAGCGCGCGCGCACACTTTGAAAACCAAGCGCGTCCTCCTGCTGCTCACCCGCTTCGAAATCGACCACGATCTGCGTCTTCTCCCACGGCCGGAAGCTGAGGCTCGGCGAAACGAACCAGTGCCGCTCATTATAAAGTTCGGTGTGATTGCCCGTGTCCTGGATCGCGCCGGTCACGCGATACGCGACCTTCCCGCCCGCATCGATCGGCCCCGTCGTGTCGAACCACGAGCGCATGAAATCATGGCTGCCGTAATTCACGCCCACCGCCGTGCTCCGCTCGTCGTGACTCGGCGCCTTCGGCAAATAGTTCACGATGCCGCCGAAATTGCCGATGCCGTAAAGCAGCGCCGCCGGGCCGCGAATCACTTCGATGCGCCCGATGTTGATGGAGTCCGTCGCGCTCTGCCGGCGATAACCGTCGCGCAACACGATGTCGGAAATGTAACCACGAATCTTATACGTCGACTGCGTCTTGTTCGCCGTCGCGCCTTCCGGATTGTGCACGCCGCCCGCGCCGTAGAACGCGTTCGAGCCCTGGTCGTTCTGCGACTGCAGGATGATGCCCGCGCTGTAGCGCAGACTCTGCCGCAAATCCGTCGAGCCCGTGTCGCGCAAAAACTGCTCCGTGATCACCTCGATCGGCATCGGCAGCTCCTTGATCGGCGTGTCGAGACGCGTGCCCGAAATGGAGTTCGTCGCGCGATAACCTTTGTCCTTCTCCGTGCTGACGACGAAGGGCGACAAGTGAACGATTTCATCCTGCGCGCCTCCTTGCGCGCCGGCCGGTGAATCGGCCGCCTCCTGAGCGAGGGCGTGGGGCAGGCTCGGGGCAAACACGAGCGTGCTCAGCATAAGTCCGGCGTAAAACGCGGAACGATTTCTGGGGTTCATGGGGTGTTAGGGTTGATGGCCCAGACCGGCGAAGCAGCGCCTCGAAACGGGCGCGCCACGAACGCGGCCTGACTGGGTGAGTTTTGGGAAGGATCACGCCCGCTTGGGTCGGGCTCGCCGTCAAACAGCCGACGATGTGCAGGAATGTCAATAGATATGTGCACAGTTTATTGCACTACAGATTGCACATATTCTAATACGTCTAATTGCTATATAACAAACGTTTAAGTCATCAAATGTCGCGGAATGACGGTAAAGTTCCCTAAATTTTCTTATCTTGTTGCATAACTTATTTCGTTGTTTGTTGCTTCACATGTCGCCCGTCATGCGCCACAACCTCCGTCAATGCCCCGCCCGTCTCCGGCGAAAAAGTCCATGCCCCCGTTGAACCAGGAGCTGATTGCCCAGCGCCTGAATCTTTCGCGCGCCACCGTCTCTCGCAGCCTCGCGAATCACCCCGCGATCAGCGAAGAAACCCGCCGCCGCGTGCAGGCCATGGCCGCCGAACTCGGCTACCAGCAATCCCCCGGCCGTATCGGCCGCCGCGGCAAGAATTCCCGCGCGCTCACCATCGGCGTGCTCATCGGCATCCCCGCCGAAAAGGTCGTCATGGCGACATTCCCTTACATTCTCCGCGGCATCCAGCACCGCGCCGAAGTCGACCATGTGACGATCGACGTCTGCTACCAGGCCCCCGCCGATTTCCACCCCGAATCCACCCGCCAGCCGATCTTTCGCAACATGCGCCAGAACAACTGGCGCGGCGTCATCCTCATCTACCCTTTCGAGGAAAAAGCCGTCGAAATGATCTCCCGGCGCCTCTCCACCGTCGCCGTCCTCGAAAGCTACAGCCGCCCCGCGATCGACATCATCGACACCGACGACGCCTCCGCCATCGCCTCGCTCGTCGAACGCCTCGCCGCCGCCGGCCACCGCCGCATCGGCTTTCTTTCGTGGGACTATCCCGTCGGCGGCCACTGGGTTGCCCGCCGTTTCAGCGGTTACATCGAAGCGCTTTTCAACCTGGGCCTCGAATTCAACGAAAGCTGGGTCATCAACGTCCGCCGCAACCTCCCACCCGTTAAACCGCCCCAGGTCGCCGACACCGTCGCGCGCCTCGTGCGCGAGGAACGCGTCACCGCCTGGGTCTGCGCCGCCGACCACCAGGCCTACCAACTCGCCCAAGACCTCCCTCTCCGCGGCCTCCGCGTCCCCGAGGACTGCTCCATCACCGGTTTCGACGGCCTCGACCCCGCCCACGGCCAAAAACGCGTCAACTCCATGCGCGTTCCCCACGAGCAAATCGGCTCCGCCGCCGTCGCCCGCCTCGTGAATCGCATCCAGCACCCGACCGCCCCGCGCCGCAAAATCCTCGTCGAAGCCCAATACATCGCCGGCGACACCATCGCTCCGCTTCAACCCTAGCCGCCACCGCGCAACCTTGCCTCGCACGTGACGCGTTCGCCGCGAGCGCCGGGACCCGAATCTCTCGCTTGCCCGCGCCTCCCCCGCGTCTCACCGTGAGCGATCGACATGGCTCTACCGACTCCTCCCGCGATCCTTTCAGCGCGCGATCTCCGCGCCGCGGACCTCGAGAACCCCTCGCCCGACACTCTCCTGCGCATCTACGCGTGGATGCAGCTCTCGCGCACCGGCGATAACCGCAACCTCGACCTCTTCCGCCAAGGCCTCATCAAAGGCACCGTCACGGGCGGCCAGGGCAACGAGGGCCTCATCATCCCGCTCGCGCTCCTCGCCGACAAAACGATCGACGTCGTCAGCTTCACGCACCGCGACTACGGCGGGCACCTCATCTGGGGCGGACACCTCTGCGACCATTTCAACCAATACTTCGCCAACGCCCTCAGCCCCACCAAGGCCCGCGAGGGCAATGTCCACCGCGGCGATCCCGCCAATCGCTCGCTGCCGATGATCAGCCACCTCGGCGCGATGCTCGGCCCCGTTCTCGGCACCACCGACTCGCAACGCCGCAAAGGCAAACCCGCCGTCGGTTTCGCGATCTTCGGCGACGGCGGCTCCAGCACCGGCGACATCCACGAGTGCCTCAACCTCGCCGCCCTCCTCTCGCTGCCCGTCGTCTTCATCATCGAAAACAACTGCTACGCCTACTCCACGCCCTGCGCCGAACAATTCGGCCCCGAGGTCGAACTCTGGCGCCGCGCCACCGGCTACGGTATCCACGGCTTCGCGCTCGATACCACCGCCGACATCGTCACGACCGCCCGCACCCCTCGCCGCCGCGATCGACAAAGCCCGTGAAACCTCCCGCCCGATTCTCATCGAAGCCCACACGCTTCGCCTCCGCGGCCACGCCGCCTACGACACCTGCAACTACCTGAAGCCCGGCGAAAGCGACGCCTTTCTCGCCCGCGATCCGCTCCCGAAATTCCGCGCCCAACTCGAAGCCGCCGGCCTCACCGCGCAACTCGACGCGATCGACGCCGAGCTCACCGCCTACATCGAGGCCTGCATCAAGATCGCCCTCGCCGTCCCGCGCCCCGAAGCCGACGCCGACAAACTCAAATCCGACGTCTTCGCCCCCGCCTCCGCGCCCATGACGTGGCGCCCCGAGCCCGCCGCGCCGGAAACGCTCACGCTCGCCCAAGCCGTCAACCACGCCCTCCGCAAAATCCTCACCGAGCGTCCCGAATCCATCGTGCTCGGCCAGGACATCGGCACCTACGGCGGCGCCTTCAAGGTCACCGAGAACCTCCTCAACGAATTCGGCCGTAGTCGCGTTTTCAATACACCCCTCGCCGAAAGCGCCTGCACCGGCTACGCCATCGGCCTCGCCGTCAACGGCCACCGCCCCATCGAGGAATTCCAGTTCGCCGACTTCTCCACCGAAGCTGTCACGCAGATCACGCAGAACGCCGCGACGTTCCACTACCGCGCCGGCGTCGCCTGCCCGCTCGTCCTCCGCTTCCCCTGCGGCGGCGGCATCACGCTCGGCTCCTTCCACTCGCAGGAACTCGAATCCGTTTTCCTCTCCTTCCCCGGTATCAAAGCCCTCTACCCGAGCACGCCCCAGGACGCCTTCGACGCCACGCTCGCTGCCTACGAGGACAACAATCCCGTCATCCTTTTCGAACACAAGGGTCTCTATCGCCGCGGCAAACATCCCGTGTCGTGGAATCCCAACTACCGCGACGTCTGGACGCCCAAACAACTTCGCACCGGCGACTACGCGACTTTCGTCACCTACGGCGAAATGGTCCACCTCGCCGCCGAGGTCTGCGACTACGTCGGCGCCGAATACGAGCACACGTTCGATCTCTTCGACCTCCGCTGCCTCTCGCCGCTGANNCTCGACGCGATCCACCGCCTCCGTCGCCCGCACCGGCCGCCTCGTCGTCCTCCACGAAGGCCGCCGCACGCATGGCTTCGGCGCCGAACTCGTCGCCCGTCTCACCGAGCAAAACTTCTCCGCGCTCAAGGCCGCCCCGCTCCGCATCGGCTCGCTCGACATCCCCGTTCCTTTCGCGCCCGAGCTCGAACAACTCCACCGCCCCACCCTCGACAAAGTCATCGAGCAAGTGACCGCTTGGCTGGAGTAAGTCATTCTCGTTCTCGTAATCGTTCTCGTTCTCCTCAGGTTCGAAACGACTCGCCTCCGAGAACGAGAAAGAGAACGAAGAACGAGAACGATTTCATGCCGTCGCCTAATCCTCCCACGCTTCTCCCCTGGTCCCGCATCCGCCTCTTCGCGATGGACGTCGACGGCATCCTCACCGACGGCACCGTCCAAATCCACTCCGACGGCAACGAGTCCAAAAGCTTCTCCATCCTCGACGGCATGGGCCTCAAACGCCTCGAAAAAGCCGGCATCCTCACCGCCTGGATCAGCGGCCGCGGCTCTGGCGCCACGTCCGTTCGCGCCGCCGAACTGAAAATTCCGCACCTCGTCCAGGGCCGCACCGACAAACTCACCGCGCTCCAGGAACTCGCCGCCCAGCTCAACCTCACCGCCGACGACTGCGTCTACATGGGCGACGACGACATCGACGCCCCCGCGATGCAATGGGCCGCGATCGGTGCCACCGTCCCCGACGCGATGCCCTCCGCTCTCGCCGCCGCGGACTACGTCACCCAACGTCCCGCCGGCCGTGGCGCCGTCCGCGAAATCTGCGAACTCATCCTCGCCGCCCGCGCATGACCCCCGGCTCTCGTATCCTCCAAGGCGCGGCAGCGCCGGTAGGGCGCGCTCTCCGAGCGCGCCGTCGCTCCGCTTCATCCGCTGTTCTTCCCCTCGCTTTCCTTCTTCTCCCCACCCTCGCCTTCGCCGCCGCCGTCACCGCCCCCGCAAAAAACTGGATCCTCCCTCTCTTCACCAAGGAAGGCCACCGCTCCATGACCGCTCGCGGCACCGAAGCCCGCGCGCTTTCCAACGACCGCTTTCACGTCACCGACCTCAATCTCACGCTCTTCAACGGCGACGTTTCTTCGACCGTCGACACGATCATCCTCAGCCCCGACGCGACTTTCCTCCCCGACGAACAACGCGCTTTCGGCGCCCAGCACGTCCGCTTTATCCGCGACGAGGTCGAGGCCGCCGGACGCGAATGGACCTACGATCATCGCCAGAAAAAAATTTCGCTCCACGGCGACGTCCGCATCACCTTCCAAGCCGAGCTCTCCGACATCCTGCAATGACCCGCCGTTTCCTTCTTAGCCTGCTCGCGCTTCTCGCCTGCGCCACGCTCCGCGCCGCCGCGCCGCAGCCCACCACGCTTTCCTGCGATCACATGGACATGTGGTCCGAGGGCGACGAAACCAAGGCCATCTGCACCGGCAACGTCGTCGTCGCCGGCACCAATCTCCGCATCGAAGCCGACCGCCTCGAGCTCATCGCCTCGCGCATCGACGACGAACGGAATCAGTCCATCCCCACCCTCGAAAAATTCCGCTACCTTCTCGCCACCGGCAACGTGTCCATCACGCAAGGCTCCCGCACCGCCACCTGCGGTCGCGCCGAGGTCCTCCCGCGCGAGGAGAAAGTCGTCCTCACCGAAAATCCCGTGGTCATCGATCGCGCCACCGATTTCGTCAGCGCCGGCGAGAAAATCACCATGCTCCGCGGCCAGGAGCGCGTCGAAGTCGAAAAACCCCGCCTCACCGGCCCACCCATCAAAGACCTCGGCTTCGACCGCAACGCCACCGACTCCTCGAAGTGATCCGCCGCGCCACGATTCCTCCATGGCGCGGCAGCGCCGGTAGGGCGCGCTCTCCGAGCGCGCCGCCCCCCGTCCGCTCTCTCCTCCACCTCGCGCCCTCACCGCGCATTTCCTCCCGCCGATGACCGCGCCCGCCGCCACCTCCGTTCCCGAAATCCGCACCGAATCGCTCGTCAAGGTCTACGGCGAACGCCGCGTCGTCGACGGCGTAAACGTCCGTTTCTGCGGTGGCGAAGTCGTCGGCCTCCTCGGCCCCAACGGCGCCGGCAAAACCACCACGTTCTACATGATCGTCGGCCTCGTCGCCGCCACCAGCGGACGCGTCTGCCTCGACGGCCACGATCTCACACGCCTGCGCATGCACCAGCGCGCCCGCCACGGTATCGGCTATCTCCCGCAGGAGGCCTCCGTCTTCCGCAAGCTCACCGTCGAGGAAAACATCCTCGCCATCGTCGAAGCCATTGGCGTCCCCCGCCGCGAACGCGACGCCCGCGTCGATGCCCATCTCGCCGAACTCAATCTCCAATCGCTCGCCCGGCAGCGCGCCTATACCCTCTCCGGCGGCGAGCGCCGCCGCCTCGAAATCGCCCGCGCCCTCGTCACGCGTCCGAAGTTCCTCCTCATGGACGAGCCCTTCGCCGCGATCGACCCGATCTCCGTCGCCGACGTCCAGAAGATCATCCTCCAATTGAAAGCCCGCGGCATCGGCGTCGTCATCACCGATCACAACGTCCGCGAAACCCTCCGCGTCGTCGACCGCGCCTACCTCATCCACAAGGGCAAGGTCCTCGCCGAAGGCACCGGCGAATTCCTCATCAACGACGAACAAGCCCGCAAATTCTACCTCGGCGAAGACTTCAACCTGTGACTCGCGCGAAANNCGCGAAACTCACGANNTCCCCTGCCCACCCTCTCCGGCCCTCTGTTTTCTTTTCGTGTATTTCGTGTGTTTCGTGGTTATCCCCTGATCGACGTCCATGCAAAAAGCCATCCACGGCATCACCGTCGCCCACTTCTTCGAGACCTACCGCACGAAGCTGAAGATGGAGCTCGTCACCGGCCAGGCCGGCCTCCACCGGCTCATCCGCGAGGGCAGCATCAACCGCCCNTCGCTCGCNCTCACCGGCTTCTTCAAATATTTCGCGAACAAACGTATCCAAGTTCTGGGTGCGGCCGAGATGACGTTCCTCAAGACCGTCCCGCCGGAAAAACAAATCGATATCTTCCGCGGCATGGTGAAGCAGCACATCCCCTGCCTCGTCCTCACGCGCAATTTCCACCCCACCCCGTCGATGCTCAAGGTCGCGAGCGAGATGCGGCTCCCGATCATCCGCACGCCGATGATCACGATGAATTTCGTGAACCTCGCCACGCTTTGCATCGATAACGAGTTCGCCCCCGGCGCCACCGAGCACGCCACCACCCTCGACGTCCGCGGCATCGGCGTGATGCTCCGCGGCTCCTCCGGCGTCGGCAAAAGCGAATGCGCCCTCGCCCTCATCGAGCGCGGACACTCCCTCGTCGCCGACGACCTCACCGTCATCAAACTCCTCGACGAGCGCGAACTCATCGCCTCATCCCGCCCCCTCAACCGCGGCTACATGGAGTGCCGCGGCATCGGCATCATCAACATCGCCGAGATGTTCGGCGTGAAATCCATCCGCCTCGACAAACGCATCGACCTCGTCGTCTCGCTCCACGAATGGACGCCCGAAGTCGTCGAGGAACGCACCGGCCTCGAGGAAAACTACTACGAAATCCTCGGCCAGCGCGTCCCCCACATCGAACTCTACGTNCGCCCCGGCCGCGACATGGCCCGCCTCGTCGAGGTCGCCGCGCTCACCCAGGCCCTCAAGAAAATGGGCCACGATCCCGCCAAGGATTTCAACGACCGCCTCATCGCCTTCATGACCCAGGGCAACGATTTCACCTCGACGAAAATCGTCCCCCTCGACCGCGCCCAACAAAAAGAAAACTGAGCCGCCCCGTGGCGGAACGCGTGAGCGTTTCGTCCCGCTTGCGGCAGAACGCAGTCCGCCCCATCCGGCCGACCGTTTCCCCTCCCGCTCCTTTCCCCGCGCATCGGTTTTGCTCCATTGACCATTCTCTGGAGCTTGGTCCTTGGAGCTTGGAGCTTCTTCCTCCCGTTTCCCCTCTTGCCACGCCGCGCGCCCAACGCTGCGCTCTCCCCATGAGTTCCGCTCCCACGCGCATCGACGGCCGCGCCGCCGATCAACTGCGCCCCATCACCTTCGAAGCCAACATCGCGCCGCACGCCACCGGCTCCGTCCTCGTCTCCTTCGGCGCCACCCGCGTCATCTGCGCCGCCACCATCGAGCAAAACGTCCCCACGTGGATGAAACAGCAGCGCGTCCCCGGCGGCTGGCTCACCGCCGAGTATTCACTTCTCCCCTACTCGACCCACGACCGTAAACAGCGCGACATCGCCCGCGGCAAGATCGACGGCCGCACCGTCGAAATCCAACGCCTCATCGGCCGCGCTCTCCGCGCCGTCATCGATCTGCAAAAACTCGGCCCCAACACGCTCTGGATCGATTGCGACGTCCTGCAAGCCGACGGCGGCACGCGCACCGCCTCCATCACCGGCGCCTGGCTCGCCGCCCGCCTCGCCATCCAAAAACTCCTCGACGCCAAACGCATCGCCGAAAACCCGCTCACCGATTCCGTCGCCGCCGTCAGCGCCGGCATCTTCCAGGGCCAGGCGTATCTGGATCTCAACTACGCCGAGGACAAGGACGCCGAAGTCGACGGCAACATCGTCATGACCGGCCGCGGCCGGTTCGTCGAAGTTCAGGCCTCCGGCGAAGAGGCCACCTTCAGCGGCGACCAGCTCCAGTCGCTCATCGCCCTCTCCACGAAAGGCCTGAAGGAAATCGCCGCCCTCCAAACCGCCTTCCTCACCAAGCAGCTCTTCTAAACAGAGCCCGCCATCCCGTCGGGCTCGCTCGTCCTCCCGCCGCTCCGTCCTCCTCATGCGCCGCCTCGTTTTTCTCCTCACCCTCTTCGCGCTCCCCCTCTGCGCCGCCGACCAGCCCGCCTGGATCGCCCGCTCCAACGCCAACGCCCGCCTCTTCCTCGAGTCGCTCGCCGAGTTCACCCCGGAACTCGCCGGCGACCTCGGGCTCGCCCGGTTATGACGAACTCACCGTCCGACCTCGGCCCCGATTTCCAACGCGCGCACCCGCGCCGCCACCATCGCCGTTCGCGACGAACTTTCCAAACGCCTCGCCGTCGAAACCGACCCGCTCGTTCGCCAGGACCTCGAAATCCTCCTCAAGGCCGCCCACGACTCGATCGAAACCAGCCTCCTCGAAGAACGCCTCGTTCTCCCCTACATCGACATCGGCGAACTCGTCTTCCGCGGCGAATTCAACCTCCTCCAGGAACAAGTCGACGCCGCCCGCCGCCCCGCCGCCATCGCGCGCCTCCGCCGCTACGCCGGCCTGATCGACGGCACCACGTCGATCGCCGATCTCGCCCGCGCCCGTTTCACCGAAGCCCTCGCGGACGCCTCCCGCCTCGCGCCCTACCGCGCCGAAATCGAACAACACCTCGCCAACGCCCCGCGCTACCTCGCCGGCCTCCGCCAGCTCTTCGACCACTACGAACTCACCCCGCTCGACGGCGCCTCCGAGGCCCTGGACACCTTCGAAAAACAACTCACCGACTACCACGACTGGATCCGCGCCGAAGTCCTCCCGCGCGCCCGCGACGACTTCCGCCTCCCGCTCGAACTCTACACCGATAAACTCAAGAACGTCGGCATCGACATCGCTCCGGAAGCGCTCATCCAAAAAGCCCAGATCGCCTACGCGGAAATCCGCAACGAGATGCAAACCATCGCCGGTCTCGTCGCGAAAGANAAGAACCTGCCCGACGCCAATTATCGCGCCGTCCTTCGCGAGCTGAAAAAAGCCCAGCTCACCCGCGACGCCGTCGAGCCTTTCTACCGCGACGTCATCACCCACATCGAAGACATCATCCGCCGCGAACAAATCGTCGCCCTTCCCTCGCGTCCGATGATCATGCGCCTCGCCTCCGAGGCCGAAAACGCCGCCTCACCCGCGCCGCACATGGACCCGCCGCCGCTGATCGATAACCAAGGCGAACGCGGCACCTTCGTCCTCACCACCGGCAATCCGCCCACCGACGACACCGCCGCCGCCGAAACCTACGACGACTTCACCTTCGAAGCCGCCGCCTGGACCCTCACCGCCCACGAGGGCCGCCCCGGTCACGAGCTCCAATTCACCGCCATGGTCGAACGCGGCGTCTCCCAAGCCCGCAGCATCTTCGCCTTCAACAGCGTCAACGTCGAAGGCTGGGCCCTTTACGCCGAGGCCGAACTCAAACCTTTCGAACCGCTCGAAGGCCAGCTCATCGCGTTGCAATTCCGCCTCCTTCGCGCCGCCCGCGCCTTCCTCGATCCCATGCTTCACCTCGGCCAAATCACGAAAGAGCGCGCCTTCGAAATCCTCACCGAAGAAGTCGGTCTCTCCCGCCCCATGGCCCGCCAGGAAGTCGCCCGCTACACCTTCCGCGCCCCCGGCCAGGCCACGTCCTATTTTTACGGATACCTCCGCCTGATGGAGCTCCGCGCCACCACCGAAATCGCCCTCGGCTCCCACTTCGACCGCCAGGCTTTCAACGACTTCATTCTCGGCCAAGGCCTCCTCCCGCCCGACCTCCTCGCCAAAGCCGTCCGCGAAGAATTCATCCCCGCCCACACCGCGAAAAACTGATCGCCCGCCAGCGCCGCCTTGGCGCATAAACTGCTAAATTCTCCTCCGATGAAAGCCCCCCGCCGTTACGCTCTCACTTCGCTCGCGCTCGCCGCCCCCGCCGCGCTCCTCGCCCACCCCGGCCACGACGGCGATCACGATTTCACCTGGGATTTCTCTCACCTCGTCGCGCACCCCGTCGCCACGCTCCTCTGCGCCGCCGTCCTCGGCACCGCGATCTACGCCGTCGTCCGCGCCACCCGCTCCCACCGCTCGAAACGCGAGTGAGCTGAGTAAGCTCTGAGCGGCATTACGCCGCGACCATTCCGCCCGTAGGCCGCCAGCTCGCTGGCGCTACAACTTCCGCGGGTCACACCCTAGCTGCGGAAACATCCGCGCCAACCTCGCGCGCACCTCCTTCATGGTCCGCCGCAACTCCGTCCCATCGCGCGCGACCACCTTCACGCTCCACCCACCGCGCCGCAGCGCACTCGCGCCGACCCACGCGCCTTCCGCGTGCAACCCCTTCAGAACCTCGCGCACGTCCACGCCTTCCTCCGCCGCGCCCATCAACACCGCGTTCGCGAAACACGCTCCATCGCCCGATCCCGCGAACCGCGCCAGCGCCTTCAACTCTCCTCCGCTCTGATCGAGCCGCTCTCGCAACACCAGCTCTCCCGCGACGCGCACCTCGAGCTCCACGCCCAACCGCGCCCACTCCCATGCCTCGCCGTGCGCCACCCGCCCCGGCATGAGTTGATCGACGAAAAACAACGCTCCGCCCGGCTCCACGTCCACGGTCGTCACCTGCCGATACGTCGACCCGCGATGCGGCACCAACGGCTCCGGCAACACTTCGAGCCATCCGCCTTTCTCCACCGAAAACCGCTGAAAACACTCCGCCTTCCCACCCCGCATCCGAAACACCCGGCTCGCGCTCGGCGTCGTCACCAACATCGCCGCGCCCCCTTCGCACGCGATCTCCGACTCCAACCGATCCCCTTCGAGAATCCCCGCCGTCGGATTCACCACCTGCACGAGCAGCACGCCTGTATCCACATCCCAATACGGCTTGCTCAGATGAAACGGCGCGCGAAACGCCTGCTCCGCGAGCACCGTCCACCCATGCTCCCGCCGCGCCCCCCGCAACCGCAGATGTCCCGAAAACTCAGCCATCGGATCGTCTCATCGTTCTCGTTCTCGTAATCGTTCTCGTTCTCTCGAGCTCTTTGCGAGAACGAGAAAGAGAACGAAGCACGAGAACGACTACCCCGCCACCTTCGCCTCCTTGCCGAACAACACCTCCCGCTCGATCCACGCGATCACCGCGTCCAGATTGTGCTCGCGCTTCAAATCGCAGAACAAAAACGGCCGCACNCCGCGCTGCGCCTTCGCATCGCGTTCCATCACGCCCAAATCCGCGCCGACCAGCGGAGCCAGATCGATTTTATTGATGATCAGCAAATCGCTGAACCGGATCGCCGGCCCGCCTTTCCGCGGGATTTTGTCNCCNTCCGCCACGTCGATCACATAGATGAACGCGTCGACCAGCTCCGGCGAAAACGTCGCCGTGAGATTGTCGCCGCCGCTTTCGACGAGCACGACCTGCAGATCCGGAAACTTTTCCTCCAGCGCGCGACACGCCTGCTCGTTCATCGTCGTGTCGTCGCGAATCGCCGTGTGCGGACACCCGCCCGTCTCCACGCCGCTGATACGCTCCGCCGGCAGCGCACTCTGCGTGATCAAAAACTGCGCGTCTTCCGAACAATAAATATCGTTCGTCACCACCGCCATCGAGTAGCGCTCGCGCAGCTTCTGACAGAGCTTGAGACAAAGCATCGTCTTGCCCGAGCCCACCGGCCCGCCGATGCCAATTCTAGGAGGTCTACGCATAATAAAGTTCAAAATTGAACAGAAGGAAACGAAGGGAACGAAGAGGAAATCAGCACCCTTGGCTCTTCGTTCTCTTCGTTTCCTTCTGTGAAAATGGTTCGGTCATGAAATGAACATNCGCGCNTCCGCCGTCTCGTGCCGCGCCGCCGCGATGTCCAGCCATGGATTGAACCAGCCGATCTCCTCGATCGACACCCGCTCCGCCGCCGCGATCACCCCCGGCGCCTCGCCCAGCGCTTCCGTCAAAAGCGTCTGACTCGCATTCTGCCCCAGCCGCAAAAGCTTCATCGCCGCCGACACGATCGCCGCCACCGTCGAATACACCACACCCGCCAGCACCGCCTCGCGCGGCGCGCCCACCGCGAGCCCTTCCAACGCCGCCGACACCGACGCCGAAAACGGCCACCCGCCTTCCTTCGCGCGGACCAAATATTCCTTCGCCTGTGCATCTCCGCGCAACGCCGCCACCAATTCCGCCCGCTGCCGCCCGATGTTCTCCGACGCCGCCCGCGCCTCGCGCGACGTCTTCAGCGCCGACGCCAGCACGCAAATCTCGCCCACCCGCTTCCAATCCCGCGCGCCGAGCGCCTCCCACGCGTGCACCGCAATCGGCAGCTCCACGTGCTTCAACGCCGGCAGCACCGCCTGAAGCAAAAACTCCCGCAGCGTCGCCCGATCCCGCACCACGCCTTCCTGCACCAATCCCTCCAACCCAAACGAGTGCGCATAACTCCCCGTCGGATAAAACGAATCCCCCGCCTGCAACAGCGCACAAATCCACGCCGCATCCCCGCTCGTCGCGGACCGCGTGCGCGTTTCGCTCCCGCCCCGGCTCGCCAGCCGTGTTCCGTCAGTGCTTGTGACTCGCCCCAAGCTCATGCGCTGCCTTCTCTCCTCTCACAAACCGCCCCGGCCGAAACACCGCCGTCGTCTCCCGATACGACACGTTCAACCGCTCGAAAAGCTTCCGCACCGCCGGCTCGTCCGGCGCCAGCAACCGCGTCGCCTCCGCCTGCAACTCGAGATGCAAATTCCCCACCGCCCACCCGATCCCCGCCGCCGCCGAGGGCGCGATGTCCAACGCCACCTCCAGCACCCGCTCCTCCTGCTGCACGATCACGTAACACGTCTCGTCTGTCCGCCAAATCACATCCCCATGCCGCAACGGCTTCTCCAGCTCGAAGCCGAACTCCGTTCCATCTTCCGCCACGCCGCGCCACACCCGTTTCGCGATCGTGATGCGATCGACGTGCAACGCGACCTGACGCCGGTCGGCGTCGCCGTTCGGGAGAGGAGTATGGACAAGCTTTAACAAGGCGCGCCGAAAAGCACGAAGCCTGCCGTCCGAAACTGCAATCCTTCGGCCGACAAACTTGCTCTGCCGAATTGCAAGCCCGCACCCGCTTCCGCCAGAACCTCTCCATGAGCCCAGCTTCGCTCCGCCGCCTCGCGCCGCGTCACCTCGCGGTGGCCGTCGGCCGGCATTTGGTCCTGTTCGCTCTCCTCGTCGGCTCCGCCGTCGCCGCGATGCGGCTCATCTCCACCCCGCCGACCAACATCACCGCCATCTGGCTTCCCGGCGGCATCGCGTTGATCGCCTTTCTCAAACGCCCCGGCTGGTCCGCCATCCCCACCGTCTGGCTCGCCAACTGGACGATCATGGTCATCGCCAACTCGTTTTCGTTTTTCGCCTTCCGCCCCTACAGCTACCTCATCTGCGCGGTCAACACCCTCGGCCCCGCGCTCGCCTGCCTCATCTGGCAACGCTGGCTCAAGGCCGACCCTTTTCGCGACGGCGTGCAGTTTCTCAAATTCTCCCTCGGCGTCGCACTCCTGCCCGCCGTGCTCACCGCCTGGTCGATCATCGCCATCATCTACGTCGCCGGCTACCTGCCCAACCTCACCTGGTCGCACTTCTGGCTGCGCACCGGCATCATCACGCTCTCCAACGCCCTCGGCGTTTTCCTCATCGCGCCGCTCGCGCTCGCGCCGTGGGACGCCGGAATCCTCCGCCGCCCCATCGCGCGCATCCTCGGTCTCTGCGCCTGCCTCGCGCTCGCCGCCACCATCTGCTGGCTCAGCCTTCGCGTCGCGCCCGCCGCGATCTATCTCTCCATTCCTCTCGCGCTGCTCGCCGCCCTCCTCTCCGGCGCGCGCGGCGTCGCCGCCATCGTGCTGCTCGTCTGCGCGATCGCCTTCCACGCCACCGCCCACGGCACCGGCCCGTTCAACCTCCCCGGCTCCATTTCGTTCTCGCCCGTGTTCACGATGGCCACCTTCGCCTTCTGTCTCGGTTTTCCCGGCCTGTTCGCCGGCATCACCTTCGAACAGGTCCGCCGCCACAGCAGCGAACTCGAGTCCATCGTCGAAAATCGCACCCGCGCCCTCGCCGCCGCCAAGGAAGCCGCCGAAGCCGCCGACAAAGCCAAATCCGAATTCCTCGCCGCCATGAGCCACGAAATCCGCACGCCCATGAACGGCGTGCTCGGTTTCGCCCGCCTGCTCGAAAGCTCCCACCTCGACTCCGCCCAACGCGACTACGTCGGCTCCATCCTCACCAGCGGCGAAATCCTCCTCCGTCTCCTCAACGATCTCCTCGATTTCTCGAAAATCGAATCCCGCGCCCTCGAGATCGAACAGCGCCCTTTCGATCTCCGCCGCACCGTCGACGACGTCCTCCGCCTCTTCGAACCCGCCGCCGCCCAAAAAAAGCTCTCGCTCACCTGCCACATCGACGACGCCGTTCCCGCCGCCGTCACCGGCGACCCGACTCGCGTCGGCCAGGTCATCGCCAATCTCCTCTCCAACGCGATCAAGTTCACCGACTCCGGCGCGGTCGCGCTCTCCGTCTCCACTCTACCCGACAACGACCAGATCGAGGCCCGCGTCACCGACACCGGCATCGGCATCTCACCCGAACAGATGTCGCGTCTCTTCCGTTCCTTCAGCCAGGCCGACTCGTCCATCACCCGCCGCTACGGCGGCTCCGGTCTCGGCCTCGTGATCTCGCGTCGCCTGTGCGAACTCATGGGCGGCTCCCTCGAAGCGCAAAGCCAGCTCGCGCAGGGCTCCACGTTCATCGCGCGTATCCGGCTTCCTGCGACATCGCCCGAATCGTTGCACGAGCCTTCCCCCGAACCGGTCAACCACCACGCGCCCGCCCCTCGCCGCCTCCGCGTGCTCGTCGCCGAGGACAACGCCCTCAACCGCCGCCTCACCGCCGCCGTGCTCAAACGGCTCGGCCACGAAGCCATCTTCGCCCACGACGGCGCCCAGGCCGTCGAACACGTTCGCCGCGATCGTTTCGACGTCGTGCTCATGGATCTGCAGATGCCCGAAATGGACGGGATCACCGCCACGTCTCTGATCCGCTCCGACGAAAAAAAGCACGCCCGCGCGCGCCTTCCCATCATCGCCCTCACCGCCGACGCCATGGAGGCCGACCGCGAACGCTGCTTCCAAGCCGGCATGGACGACTACCTCGTGAAACCCCTCGATCTCCCCCGCTTCCGCGCCGCCCTCGAACGCGTCGCCGACCAACCCCGCACCTGACAACGGTGGGAGGGGCTTTACGCCCCGACTCCCACCTCCGGGCTTACCCTCAAAACAAAAAATACCGCTGCGCCATCGGTAGCACTTTCGCCGGCTCGCACGTCAGATGCTCGCCGTCGGCTTTCACCGTGTAAGTCTCCGGATCGACCTCGATCTTCGGCATCGCGTCGTTCCACACCATGTCGCGCTTCCCGACCATCCGCGTCCGTTTCACCGCCTCGAGTCTCCGCGACAGCCCCAACTGCTTCGGCCCCGTCCCGCTGCTCAACGACGCCTCGCTCACGAACGTCAGCGACGTGCTTCCGAGCGCCTTCCCCGCCGCGCCAAACTGCGGCCGATAAAACGTCGGCTGCGGCGTCGGAATCGACGCATTCGGATCGCCCATGTTCGCCCACGCGATGAACCCGCCCTTCAAAATCAACTCCGGCTTCACGCCAAACAGCGACGGCTTGAAAATCACGATGTCCGCCAGCTTCCCGACCTCGAGCGATCCCACCGCATGCGAAATCCCATGCGTGATCGCCGGATTGATCGTGTATTTCGCGAGATATCGCAGCACCCGAAAATTATCCGCCGCTTCATGCGCGCCGCTCTTCCCCGCCAGTTTCCCGAACTGCGTCTTCATCTTGTGCGCCGTCTGCCACGTCCGGCAGATCACCTCGCCAATGCGACCCATCGCCTGCGAATCCGACGACATCATCGAGATCGCACCGAGATCGTGCAGCCGATCTTCCGCCGCGATCGTCTCCGGACGAATCCGCGATTCCGCGAACGCCACGTCTTCCGGAATCTTCGCATCAAGATGGTGACATACCATGAGCATATCGAGGTGCTCATCGATTGTATTCACCGTAAAAGGACGCGTCGGATTCGTCGACGACGGCAGCACATTCGCCTCGCCGCACACACGAATGATGTCCGGCGCATGCCCGCCGCCCGCACCTTCCGAGTGATACGTGTGAATCGCCCGCCCCTTGAACGCCCGGATCGTGTCATCGACAAAACCCGACTCGTTCAACGTGTCCGTGTGAATCGCCACCTGCACGTCGAGTTCGTCCGCCACGCCGAGACACGTATCGATCGCCGCCGGCGTCGTGCCCCAGTCCTCGTGCAACTTCAACCCGATCGCTCCCGCCAGCACCTGCTCGCGCAACGGCTGCGGCGTCGAACAATTCCCCTTCCCGAGAAAACCCAGGTTCATCGGATACGCCTCCGCCGCTTCGAGCATCCGGTGAATATTCCACGCGCCCGGCGTGCAGGTCGTCGCCAGCGTGCCATGCGCCGGCCCCGTTCCTCCGCCCAACATCGTTGTCAGCCCCGAGCTGATCGCCTCATCGATCTGCTGCGGACAAATAAAATGAATGTGCGTGTCGATCCCGCCCGCCGTCACGATGCACCCTTCGCCCGCGATCACTTCCGTGCACGCGCCGACGATCATGGGATTCTTCTTCTTCGTTTCCGGATCCGGATAAATCGATCCGAGCCCGTTCTGAATCCCCGGATTCCCCGCATGCCCGATCCCCACGATCCGCCCGTGCTTCACCCCGATATCCGCTTTGATGATACCAAGAATCGGATCGAGAATCAGCGCATTCGTGATCACCAGATCGAGTGACTCCGCATCCGTCGCCGTCGACGACTGCCCCATCCCGTCGCGAATCACCTTCCCGCCGCCAAACTTGATCTCGTTTCCATACCCACCGCCCTCCGCGATCAGGTCGCGCTCGACCTGCACGAACAGCTCCGTGTCCGCGAGCCGCACCTGGTCACCGACCGTGGGACCAAACATTTCCGCATACTGACGACGTGTAAGTTTCAGGGGCATTTGGAAGAAGAGTTTAACAACCACGAATTCACACGAATGCCCCGACGGCACCGTCCGTGTTCGTGTCCATTCGTGTTCCTTCGTGGTTCAAAGTTTTCCGTTCACCTTCGCGTTCAAGCCATACACCTCGCGCGTCCCCGCGAGCGCCACCAACTCCACTTCCTTCGTGTCGCCCGCCTCGAACCGCACCGCCGTTCCCGCCGGAATGTTCAACCTAAACCCGCGCGCCGCCGCCCGATCGAAGCTCAACGCCTCGTTCGTCTCGAAGAAGTGATAATGCGACCCCACCTGGATCGGCCGATCCCCCGTGTTCGCCACCTTCATCACCTTCGTCTCCAACTCCAGATTCGCCGCCAACGGCGCCGCATCTTTCGCAACGATGATTTCTCCAGGAATCATAAAGAAACACTTTCACCACAAAGGCACGGAGACACAGAGAAAAGCCCACTCTCCCTCTGTGCCTCCGTGCCTTTGCGGTTCATAAAAGCAGCACTCAATCACCGAATCGGATTATGCACCGTCACCAGCTTCGTCCCATCCGGGAACGTCGCTTCGACCTGCACTTCGTGAATCATTTCCGCGACCCCTTCCATCACGTCGCTGAGTTTCAAGATCGTCGTGCCAAAACTCATGAGTTCCGCGACCGATTTCCCGTCGCGCGCGCCTTCCATGATCTCATACGTGATGATCGCGACCGCCTCCGGATAATTCAGTTTCAAGCCGCGCGCCTGACGCCGCCGCGCCAAATCCGCCGCCGTTACGATCAAGAGTTTTTCGCGCTCGCGAGGGGTTAAGTGCATTTGTCGAAAACCATTTCAACCACGGCTGGATACCGATGAACACTGATCCAAATCGAATCCGTGTCCATCGGTGTCCATCCGTGGTCAAAGAAAATCAAACCTGCAAATGTTCCTTCACGACTTCGTCCGTGAGCTCCGCGATCTGTCCTGACGCCACCACCGCGCCGCGGTCCATCGCATAAAACCGATCCGCCACCTCGCGGCAAAAATCCACGTATTGCTCCACCAGCAGAATCGCCAGCGACCCGTCCTTCTTCAGCTCCTTCACCGCATGTTGAATCTCCTCCACCGGATTCTCGTGCAGCCCTTCCGTCTTCAACTTCTTCAACGTGTCCCCGATGTGATCGATGATCGATGGCTGAATCCCCTCCGTCGGCTCGTCGAGAATCAACAGCTTCGGCCGCGTCAAAATCGCCCGCCCGATCGCCAACTGCTGCTGCTGCCCGCCCGACAGCACGCCGCCTTTGCGCGACAGCATTTCCTTCAACACCGGAAACAATCGGAAAACCCGTTCGAGCCCTTCGCGATCCGCCGCCTTCCCGCGATTATGAACCACCAGCCCGACGTGGAGATTCTCCTCCACCGTGAGATGCGGAAAGATGTCCCGCCCCTGCGGCACATACGCGATGCCCATCCGCGCCCGCACGTCCGGCGCAAGCTTCGCGATGTTCTGCCCGTCGAAGGTCACCGCGCCATTCCGCACCGAGAGCAATCCCGTGATGCACCGCAACGTCGTCGTCTTGCCCACGCCATTGCGGCCCATCAACGCGACGACTTCGCCCGCGTTCACCTCGATGTTCACGCCGCGCAAAATCCGCGACCCCGCAATGTCGGCCTCGACCGACGAAAGTTGAAGCAAAGCACTACTCATGAGAGATGGCCGCAAAGAGGCGCAGAACGCGCAAAATAACCCGCCGCCAGGACCAGATTCGCCCCCTCCAACTTTGAGGATCGTCTTTGCGCCTTCTGCACGTTTTTGCGGCTGTTCATCAATGCTTTCCGCGGCCGAGATACACCTGCCGCACTTGTTCATTCGCCTGCACTTCGTCGAACTTTCCCTCGCACAACACCGTGCCCTGGTGCAGCACCGTCACCTTTCCATCNCGCGCGATCTGTTTCACGAAGGTCATGTCGTGCTCGACCACCACAATGCTGTGNTTCTCCGAGAGGCTGATCAGCAACTCGCCGGTGCGCTTCGTNTCCTCNTCCGTCATTCCCGCCGCGGGCTCGTCGACGAGCAGCAACTGCGGATCCTGCGCCAGCAGCATCCCGATCTCGAGCCACTGCTTCTCTCCGTGCGCCAGTTGCCCCGCGCGCAAATCGCGCTTCGCCTCCAGCCGGATCAATTTCAGCAACTCGTCGATCCGGTCGCGCTGCTCCGACGTCGTCCGGTGAAACAGCGTCCGAAACACGCCGCGCGGCCCCTTCAACGAGAGTAACAAATTTTCGAATACGGTGTGATCGATATACACCGACGGCGTCTGGAACTTCCGTCCGATGCCCAGCCGGTTGATCTCATACTCGTTCATTCCGACCAGATCGATGTCCCAGCCGAACTCGATTTTTCCCGTATCCGGTTTCGTGCGACCGGTGATCAGATCGAAGAACGTCGACTTCCCCGCGCCGTTCGGACCGATCACCGTGCGCAGCTCGCCGCGATTCAGATAGAAGTTCAGGTTCGTGATGGCTTTGAAGCCATCAAAGGTCTTGTTCACATCCTCCACCGTGAGGATGAAGTTGGTTTTCTCGGGACCGACGTTCATGGCGTGCCTGTCGTCACAACGGGTTTCTCCGATGCGGCGGCCGCATCGGTGGTTTCATCAACGGAGCGGCGCGAACGCCCTTTCCACCACGCCGAAATCCGCCCCGGGAGGCTGACAATCCCGCCGGGCAACAGCAGCACGACCACGATGAACAGCCCGCCCAAAATGAACAGCCACGCGTCCGGATACGCCCGCGTCGCCCAGCTCTTCAACGCATTCACCGAGATCGCTCCGATGATCGGCCCGACCAGTGTTCCGCGGCCGCCGACCGCCACCCACACCACCGCTTCGAGCGACTTGTCCGGCGTCATCTCCGACGGATTGATGATGCCGACCTGCGGCACGTAGAGCGCACCGCCGACCGCCGCGATCAGCGAGGCAGCCACGAACACGAACAACTTGAAATGCGCCGCCGCGTATCCGCTGAACAATACGCGATTCTCGCCATCGCGAATCGCCCGCTGCACGAGCCCGAGCTTCGTCTGCGCCAGCCACCGGCACCCGAGAAACACCAGCACGAGCGCGATCGCCGTCACAACATACAGCCCACGCATCGTCGCCGGCTCACGCAGATCGTGACCGAGGATGAACTTGTAATCCGTGAAGCCGTTGTTTCCGCCCATCAGCATGTCGTTGCGGAAAAACATCAGCGACGCGCCATACGTCAGCGCCTGCGTCAGGATCGAGAAATACACGCCCTTGATCCGCGACCGAAAGGCGAGAAACCCGAACACGAACGCCACCACGCCCGGCAGCAAAAAGATCATCAACGCCGCGAATCCGAAATGATCAAACGGCTTCCAAAACCATGGCAGCTCGCTCCAGCCGAGAAACACGAGGAAGTCCGGAATCGGCAGCTTGTATTGCCCGAGATCGCCGATCATCCGCATGAGATACATGCCCATCATGTAGCCACCCAGGCTGAAGAAGAGCGCCTGTCCCAGGCTCAGCAGCCCGGTATAGCCCCAGAGCAAATCCACCGAGATCGCGAGCAACGCGTAGCAGAGATATTTTCCCCACAGGTTGATCGTGAAATTGCTCACGACTCCGTAGCTGTTCAGCAGCGGCAACACGACCACGAGGAACAACGCGATCACCGCGATCGCCCCGATTTCGATCTTACGAAGAGTGGCGGCGCTCATTCCGAACGTGTTTCACCACGAAATACACAAAACACACGAAAGGATCCGATCCTTCCGGGGGTGTTCATTTCGTGTGTTTCGTGTGTTTCGTGGTTCCTCATTTGAAAACTCATCCCTCCAAGCTCCGGCTCCGCGTCACAAAAATCCCGGCCGGCCGCCACTGCAGGAAAAGAATGATCGCCACCAGCACCGTGATCTTTCCCAGCACCGGATTCAGCAGAATCTGCTGCAACGACTGGTCCGCCATGCCGATCCCCAGCGCTGCGATCACCGTGCCCGGCAGATTGCCCACGCCGCCCACGACAACCGTCATGAAACAATCAACGATATAACTCTGCCCGAGCGACGGACCGACGTTGCCGATCTGCGAAAGAAACGCCCCCGCCAATCCCGCGAGTCCGCTCCCAAGTCCGAACGTCAGCATGTTCACCCGCTCCGTCCGCACGCCCATGCACGAGGCCATGTTGCGATTCTGCATCACCGCGCGAATCAACAAACCCAGCGGGGTCCGCGTCAGCACGAGCCACACGCCGAACACGATCAGCGCCGCGAACCCGATCACGAACACGCGATTCCACCCGAAAATGATGTCGTTGTAGATCCAGTTTCCGCTCAACCAGCTCGGGCTGCTCACCTGCACGTTCTGCGATCCGAACACGCTGCGAAACAACTGCTGCAGCACCATCGACACACCCCACGTCGCCAGCAGGCTTTCGAGCGGCCGTCGATACAGGAAACGAATCACACTCCGCTCGAGCAGGATCCCCATGCACGCCGCCGCCAGAAAACTCAGCGGCAGCGCAAAAACGAAATAGCTCTGATACCACGCTCCCGTCGCCTTCAGGCCCGGGAAGCTCATCGAGATTCCGAAGGGCGACAGCGCCAGGCCGTTTCCAAAAATATTCTGCACGACGTAGGTCGTGTAAGCGCCGACCGCGATCATCTCGCCGTGCGCCATGTTGATCACACCCATCAATCCAAACGTGATCGCCAGTCCGAGCGCGACGACCAGCAGGATGCTCCCCAGGCTCATGCCGCGGAAAATCGTCCCGAAAAAATTCACCGTGCTGATGTGGCTGTTGACCGCGTGAATCGCCGCATCCGCCGCCGCCGCAATCTCCGTCTTCTTCTCCGCCACCGCCGCTTTGTGCGTCGCCTTCAACGCATCGAGACTCGCGATCGTGTGCAGCTCGCGCAGTTCGCGCAGCGCCGCGAGTTTCACCGCATCGTCGGAATTCTTCAGCCCGATCAACGCGATCGCCTCGCGCAACGCGAGCTGCGCCTTCGGCTCCTTTTCAATCTTCGCCCGCGCTTCCAACGCCGGCAGTTTGTCGACCTGTTGTCCCAGCCCAAATCCTTGGATCGCGCGAATCCGGCGCGTCAGATCGGGGTTCGCCAGATCGGCGACGTCGAGCACCGCCTTGAACGCGCGCCGCAGCGCCGACGTATGCTCCACCGCCTTCAAGCTCGACGCCACCAGCCGCATCGGCTGCCCGCTCGCATCGACCAGCGATTCGCCCGTGTCGACGCGCGTCGCCGCCTGCGCACCCGCGGCGTCCTTGCTTCCCGTCAGCTGAACCACGATCCGCTCGCCGCCTTCGCTCGCATAAACAAACAGCGCGTCCTCGCGCCACGCCGAGAGCAACGGCGCGATCGCCTCGTCTCCCTCGCCCACCAGCGTGTTGATGATCTGAATACGTTCCTGCGTGCCGTCGGCGAGCGCCGCGCGCGCGATCGTCTGACGCGCCACGCTCTCAGCCGCGAAGGCCGAAGCGCTCAGGAGGACAAAGCAGAATAGAAAGCGAACAGGGAAAAACACGTAGAGGTGGATTTGATCTTCTGTCGTGAAAACAAAGGAGCGGGCCCCTCGAAGAACCCGCCCCGCGATTAGCAATCAGCGGGCCAACTGCGCCCTCGAAGCAGAGCGGTTTAACGTCCGCCCGCCTCGTCCCGTCATCGCTGCCGCCGCGAGCAAACCCGCGGCGGCGCGTCCGACGAAATCAGATTCGCTTACTTGAACTTACCCTTGAGCCAGGGCTCGCCGTAAACGTTCTCGAACGACTTCACGATCTTGAACTGACCATCGGCGCGGGTCTCGCCGATGTAGACGTTCTTCGTGAGGTGCATGTTGGGCTGGGTCGTGACCTTGCCGCCGGGACCGTCGAACGAGATCCCGCTCTTCCACGCCGCGCGCACCGCGTCGACGTCGAACGTGCCGGCCTTTTCGACCGCCGCTTTCCAGAGGTAAACACCGACGTAGCTCAACACCATCGGCGAGCAGGTGACGCGGCCTTCCTTTTCGATGCCGGGGACGTTCGTCGCCTTCAGCCACTTCTGGAAGTTCGCCACGAATTCCTTGTTCGCCGGCGTGTCGAGCGACTGGAAGTAGGTCCAGCAACCGAGCTGGCCGACGAGCTGATCGGCCGGCAGACCGCGGAATTCGTCTTCCGAGATGGAGAACGAAACCACCGGGCAATCTTCCGCCGTGAGACCCGCGGCCGCGTATTCCTTGAAGAACGGAACGTTCGTGTCGCCGTTGAGCGTCGAGATCACGCACGCGTCGCCGGACGCCGCGAATTGCTTAATTTCCGCCACGATCTGCTGGTAGTCGGTGTGACCGAAGGGCGTGTATTTGCCGGCCGAGATGATCTTGCCGGAATCGTCCTTGCGATAGCCGCCGCCGATGTTCTCGAGCGGCACGCCCTTGCTGAGGAGATACTCGAGCAGCACGAGGTTCGTGGTCTGCGGATAAACATAGTCCGTGCCGAGCAGGTAGAACTTCTTTTTGCCTTCAGCCAGGTAGTAGTCGACCGCGGGCGTCGCCTGCTGATTCACGGCCTCGGCCGTGTAAGCGACGTTCTGCGACTCTTCCTCACCCTCGTATTGCACGGGATAAAAGAGCAGGCCGTTGTTCTTTTCATACACGGGCAAGACGGATTTGCGCGACACCGACGTCCAGCAGCCGAAGGTCACGGCAACCTTGTCCTGCTCGAGAAGTTGTTTCGCCTTTTCGGCGAACAGCGGCCAGTTCGACGCGCCGTCGACGACGACCGGCTCGATCTTCTTGCCGAGCACGCCGCCCTTGGCGTTGATCTCGTCGAAAGTGAAAAGAAGCACGTCGCGCAGCGATTTTTCGCTGATCGCCATCGTGCCGCTAAGGGAGTGAAGAACGCCGACCTTGACGGTGTCGGCCGCATGGGCCGAGCCGGCCAAAGCGCCGAGAGCGAGAGCGCCGACGCCGAGGAGTTGGATGGTTTTCTTGATCATGACTGTGAGGTTGCGGGGAGGAGCGGCGGCGTCCGGGCACGGCAGTGGCCAGGCACCTCCGCAAAGGGAGATGAAGTGAAACAGAGCGGGGCTGGGGAAAGGCGCCGCGTCACCCGACGCGGCGCCGAAGCAGAATCAGAGCGAGACCCGGTTCAAACCGGTCCCGACGGATCAGAACTTGAACACGACCTGGCCGCCGATGAACGTGTAGTCGCCGCTGTCGCCTTCGCCCACGGAGAACTCGGCGCGCAGAGCGAAGTTGTCGTTGATCGTGAGGGTCGGCGCGATGGTGTATTTGGTGTCGTTGCCGCCACCATCCCATTCGACGCCGCTGATGCGGAAGATCGTCGAGAACTGATCGGTGAAGGAATAACCGGCGAAGAGGAGCCAGCCGGTCATGAAGTCCTTCTGCACGTCGAACTCGGCCGCGAGCGTGAGTTTGTCGCTGACCGCATAGCTCGCCCACAGGTCGAAGACGAAGAGGTCGTCGGCGGCGCCGTCGGTGTCTTCCGAAGCGATACCGGCGAGGACCGTCAGCTTGTCGTTCGTGAAGCTGACGAAGGCTTCGATGCCGATGTCATCGTCGAACTCGCGATCGCCTTCCATGAAGCCGTTCGGACCAGCGAACACGGAATCGAGCACCGCGACACCGGCCGAGAAGCCGTCCGTCGAGTAGTCGATCTTCACACCGCTGTGATAACCCGGGATCGCGTAGATCGTCGAACCGTAGGTGAGCTGCGCCATGTTGATCGGGTCAAACGCCTCGTAACCGAGATAACTGAGGAATTTGCCACCGGTGATCGTCACACCGCTTCCGACGTCGACCGACACGTAGGCATCCAGCAGACCGGCCTCGTCGTCGGCGCCGGGAAGATACAGAATGCTGCCATAGGCGCTCACCTGCTCGACCGCGCCGAGCACGCCCAGCTTGACCGCATCGGCATTCACCACCGCCGGAGAACCCTTGTTCTCGAAATACGTTTCGATCGACGGTCCGCCATCGATGTCCGTGCCCGTCAGCGCTCCGACGGCATAACCGTTGATGCTGAAATGTTCGTTGACCTTCACGTCGGCGAAGGCGGTCGCCGACCAAGGCGAGCGTAGAGGCGGCCCAGCCGGCGATCTTGGAGGTATTCTTGATCATAGTTTGTTTAGGTAGGTTGCAGCGTGGATTCCGCCGGGCCGGTGAGGCCGGGAGCGGCGAAACCCAGCCGGCTCTTAGCAGGTCGCTTGCCAGCTTCGTCGAACGCTTGACCCTTCGTGTCATATGCTCGGCCCACGAACCTCACGCGCCGTTTGCCGTCGCCGCCTCCAGCCGTCAGTATCGCCCGCCGTGACCCTGACTTCCCGCCTTCGTCTGAACCTCCTCCGTCTCACCGCTTCACTCGCCGCGCTCCTCCCCGCCCTCGCTCCCGCGCCGGCGTCCGCGGCCTTCGACGAAGGCTCCTGGTCGATCACCCCGGCGTTCGCATCGCAATACCTCTTCCGCGGCGCCCGCCTCGCCGGCGCGTCGTTTCAACCTTCCATCGATTACACCGCCGGCCCGCTCGCTCTCGGCTTGTGGAGCAATGCCGCGTTGTCCGACCAGATCTCCGGCGACTCCGATCCCGAGTTCGATTTCTACGGCACGTATTTGTTTTCCAACGACGCCGGCACGCTCGACTTCATTCCCGGGTTCTGGCTCTACACCCACCCCGACGCCCAACGCAGCCGCGGCTATCACTCGCTCACGTTCGAACCCAACCTCGCCGTCAACTTCTACGTTCGCGGCATCCGCCTCACCCCGCAGGTCTATTACGACATCATGCTCAAAGGCGCCACGTGGGAGCTCAACGCCGGCTTTGCCGTGCCCCTGAAAACGCTCGGCACCACCCTCGAGTTCCTCGCCACCGCCGGCACGTTCAAACGGACCAACGTCACCGCCGGCGCCTCACCGCGCGAAAAGAGCTGGGGCCGATTACTACACCGTCGGCGCACGCCTGCCCATGACCATCGGCGCCCGCTCTCAAATCGCTCTCGGCGTCACTCACTCGATCGGCCGCAACCACTTCTTCAAGCAAGGCACCGCGCCGAAATACGCTAACCCCGACGCCGGCAACCACACCGCCGTCACCTTGAGCTACACGCACTCGCTTTGAGCTTTCAGCGCCGTGCGCCGCTCGTGACGGAAAGCGCGAGCTTTCCCTCGCGCCGCCGCATCCTCCCGCGTTCCGCTACGCCTTCTTCTCCGCCTCGCCACCCGCCGCCGCCTGCGGCCCAAACGTCCCCGCTTCCGCCGCGCGCACGAAGCCTTCCGTCACGCTCTTCAACTCCTCCCACCGCGCGCGGATCTTCTTCGCCTCGTCCTTCGTGACCGTGTCGTCCGCCGCCGCCGTCGCGATCGTCGCCAGCATGTCGGCAAACTCCTGCACGATGTCGTTCGTCACCGGAATCAACGGCCCGCCCGGAGGAAGGTTGTGCGGATTCCGGATATAAAAACCGTCCGCCTGCTCGCACACCCATTGCGCGATCCGGACATCATGCGTGATCCGCACCAGCTGTCCCACCCGATCGAGCGGGCTCGCGCCCAGGCTGCCTTCCGCCTCCGGCGGCTCGGCCCATTTGTAGATCAACGACAACGACAGGCCCATGTCGGCCGCGATCTGCTTGGCGCTCGTGCGCTTCAACACTTCCCGCATCACCTCGTGAGCATGCATGGCCCTCGAGCGTGGGACGCGCCCCGCGAAACGCAACCCCCGGCACGCGACCCGCCGACCAAATCGGAAAAACCGCACGGTTTTTTGAGCGTGCCAAACTTGCCCCGCTGCCGCTGAATGGGCCCCTTCGTTTTCATGAACATTCACGAGTATCAGGCCAAAGCGCTCTTCGAAAAATACGGCGTGCCGATTCCAGCCGGCGCCCCCGCGAAATCCGTCGCCGAGTTCGACACCGCCCTCGCCGGCCTTCCCGAAGGCCCGACCATGGTGAAATCCCAGATCCACGCCGGCGGGCGCGGCAAGGGCACGTTCACCGACGGCTTCAAGGGCGGCGTGAAATACTGCAAGACGAAGACCGACGCCAAAGCCACCGCCGCCAAGATGCTCGGTAACACGCTCGTGACCCTCCAAACCGGCCCCGCCGGCCGCAAGGTCCAGACGGTCTACTTCACCGCCGCGAGCGACATCAAAAAAGAATACTACCTCGCCATCCTCCTCGACCGCGCCACCTCGCGCCCCGTCATCGTCGCCTCCACCGAAGGCGGCGTCGAAATCGAGAAGGTCGCCCACGAAACGCCCGAGAAGATCGCGAAGGTCTTCATCGACCCCGCCTACGGCCTCGCCGACTTCCAGGTCCGCCAGGTCGTCTTCGCCCTCGGCTTCACCGGCGCCGAAGCGAAAAACGCCACCAAGCTCATCCGCAATCTCTACAAGATGTTCTGGGAAACCGACGCCTCCATGGTCGAGGTCAACCCGCTCATCACCACGCCCACCGGCGAAGTCCTCGCCCTCGACGCCAAGGTTTCCTTCGACGACAACGCCCTCTTCCGCCACCCCGAGATCGTCGCCCTCCGCGACCTCAACGAGGAAGACCCGAAGGAAATCGAAGCCTCGAAATTCTCCCTCAGCTACATCGCCCTCGACGGCAACATCGCCTGCCTCGTCAACGGCGCCGGCCTCGCCATGGCGACGATGGACATCATCAAGCACTACGGCGGCGAACCCGCCAACTTCCTCGACGTCGGCGGCGGCGCCTCGAAGGACCAGGTCGTCGCCGCCTTCAAGATCATCCTCGGCGACCCCAACGTGAAAGGGATCTTCGTGAACATCTTCGGCGGCATCATGGACTGCAACGTCATCGCCACCGGTATCGTCGACGCCGTGAAGGAAGTCGGCCTCAAGCTCCCGCTCGTCGTCCGCCTCGAAAGGCAACAATGCCCACATGGGCCGCCAAACCCTCGACGACTCCGGCCTCACCATCACCAGCGGCACCTCGATGGCCGACGCCGCCCAAAAGATCGTCAAGCTGGTGGCGTAATCGCGTCTTGTTGAGAGATGAGAGCTGAGAGTTGAGAGACCGGCCCACGCAAGCCGTCCTCCTCGCAGCCCCGCAGCCTCTCAACTCTCAACCCTCAACTCTCAACTTTTCTAAAATGTCCATCCTCGTCACTCCCGCCACCAAGGTCCTCGTCCAAGGCATCACCGGCGACTTCGGCGGCCGCCACGCCAAGCTCTCCCTCGACTACGGCTCCGGCATCGTCGCCGGCGTCACCCCCGGCAAAGGCGGTCAAATCTTCGAATACAGCACATTCAAGGTGCCGATCTTCAACACCGTCGCCGAAGCCAAGGCCGCCACCGGCGCCACCGTCTCCGCCATCTTCGTCCCGCCGCCTTTCGCCGCCGACGCCATCCTCGAATGCGTCGACGCCGACCTCGATCTCGCCGTCGCCATCACCGAGGGCATTCCGATCAAGGACATGGTCCGCGTGAAACGCGCCATGCAGGGCAAACGCACGCGCCTCATCGGCCCCAACTGCCCCGGCCTCGTCACCCCCGGCCCCGGCAAGGACTCGAAAGGCGGCTGCCGCATCGGCATCGCCCCCGGTTACATTCACAAAAAAGGTCACGTCGGCGTCGTCTCGCGCTCCGGCACCCTCACCTACGAAGCCGTTTACCAACTCACGCAAAAAGGCATCGGCCAGAGCACGTCCGTCGGCATCGGCGGCGACCCCGTCAACGGCACGTCGCACCTCGATGTCATCAAACTCTTCAACGAAGACCCCGACACCCACGGCATCATCATGATCGGCGAAATCGGCGGCAGCGCCGAAGTCGAAGCCGCCCGCTGGATCAAGGAGCACTGCAAGAAGCCCGTCGCCGGTTTCATCGCCGGTGCCACCGCTCCCGCCGGTCGCCGCATGGGCCACGCCGGCGCGATCGTCGGCGGCGCCGAGGACACCGCCGCCGCGAAAATCGCCGTCTTCAAGGAATGCGGCATCGAGGTCGCCGCGACGCCCAGCGACATGGCAGACGCCCTCCTCCGCGCCGCCCAAGCCAAAGGCGTCACGCTCAGCTAAACGTAAACTCCTTCACGCAAAGCCCGGCGTCCCCCCGCCGGGCTTTTTTGTTTCCCACCTCCTCACCTCTTTCGTGTCCCTTATCGCGCCCTCCATGCGTCTGCTCGCCCTCCTGAAATCCGAAACCGCCGACGCCCATACCGCCCTCGAGCAAAACCTGAACCTCTTCGAACAGGTGCGGACCAAAGAGGACTACCGCCGCTTGCTGACCCGTTTCTTCACCCTTCACGAACCGCTCGAACAACGCCTCGCCGACGCCCTCGACTGGCCCGCGCACGGCTTCGATTTCGCTTCGCGCCGGAAAGCCCCGCTCGCGCGCCACGACCTTCTCACCCTAGGCGCCACCGCCGCCGACATCGACGCCCTTCCGCGCGCCACCGCGCTGCCGACGATCGATAGCAACGCCGCCGCCGTCGGCTGCCTCTACGTCCTCGAAGGCTCCACCCTCGGCGGCCAGTTCATCTCGAAACATTTCGCGTCCACGCTCGGCTTCTCCCCCGGACACCGGCGGAAAAATTCTTCCACGGCTACGGCCCCNACACCGCCACCCGCTGGCGCGAATTCACCCAGTGGGCCGAACAACAAAACCCAAGCGCCGCTCCCGACTTCGACACCGCCGCCGTCGCCGCCGCCCGCAACACTTTCCACTCCTTCGCTCAATGGCTGAACCGGTGACACCCCAAACCGTCGATCTCACGAACTGCGATCGCGAACCCATCCACATTCCCGGCTCGATCCAGCCTCACGCCGCGATGCTCGTGCTCCGCGAGCCCGATCTCACGATCGTTCAAGCGAGCCTCAACACCGCCGAAAAACTCGGCCTCGCTCACGCCGAACTCCTCGGCGCTCCCCTCGCCCGCTTCATCTCCGCCGAAGATCTCGCCTACCTCCAAACCCGCGTCCTTCCGCTCTCGCTCGACGCCGTCCCGCAATACCTCCCGCCCCTCCACTTCGCGCGCGCTCCACGTCCGACCGAGGCCATCATCCATCGCTACAAGGGCGCCCTCATCCTCGAACTCGAGGACTGGCCCGATCGCCCCACACTGCATCATCAGGAGATTTTCTCCGCGCTGAAAAACACCCTCGCCGCGCTCCACGGCGATCTCTCCGTCGTCGATTTCTGCCAGCTCGCCGCCGAACACGTCCGCAACTTCATCGGCTTCGATCGCGTGATGGTCTATCGCTTCGCCGAAGATCTCTCCGGCCACGTCATCGCCGAAGCCAAACGCGACGACCTCGAAGCCTTCCTCGGCCTCCACTACCCCGCCTCCGACATCCCGAAACAGGCGCGCGAACTCTTCAAACGCTCGAAACTCCGCCTCATTCCCGACCTCCGCTACGCGCCCGTCGCCATCCAGCCAGCGCTTCGCCCCGACACCCGCGAGCCGCTCGACATGAGCTACAGTGTCACGCGCTCCGTGTCGCCGATTCACGTCGAATACCTCCAAAACATGGGCGTGTTCGCCTCCCTTTCGCTGTCGATCGTCATCGACGATCGCCTCTGGGGCCTCTTCGCCTGCCACCACTACTCCGCCCGCTACGTGCCGCACACGTTGCGCATGGCGTGCGAGTTTCTCGCCCACACCCTTTCGTTTCTCGTCGCCGGTCGCGAAGCCGCCGAAGACCACGACTACGCCCTGCATTTGCACGAGCAGCATCGCGCGCTCGAGGAAGCGATCGCCCGCGAGGCCGACTTCGGCCGCGCCCTCGCCTCGCTCGACGCCACCACCATCGGAGGCCTCCGCGCCGTCGGCGCCGCCGTCGTCACCGGCACCCAGATCCATCGGGTCGGCCAAAACTCCGGACGAACCCCAACTTCGCGCCCTCGCCCACGCCGCCGCGCAATCCGTCTCCGAAAACATCTGGGCCAGCGATCGCCTCGCCGAAACCGCGCCGGCCCTCGCCGCCCATGCCCCCGGCGTCGCCGGCCTGCTCGTCGTCGTCCTTTCCCGCGATCCATTCTCCTGCGTGCTGTGGTTTCGCGACGAAGTGCTCAAAACCGTCAACTGGGCCGGCGATCCCACGAAGCCCGTCGTCGCCGGTCCGCTCGGCGACCGCCTCACGCCGCGAAAATCCTTCGCCCTCTGGCAACAGGAAGTGCGCGGCCACTCCGACGCCTGGACCGACACCGAAATCGAGGCCGCCCGCCGCATCCGCCACACCTATCACGAGGTCTTCTCCCGCCGCGCCCAGGAACTCGCCCGCCTCAACGACCAGCTCGCCGAGCGCAACCGCCAGCTCGACGCCTTCGCCTACATCGCCTCCCACGACCTCAAGGAACCGCTGCGCGGCATCCACAACTTCTCCCAATTCGTCCTCGAAGATTGCGCCGAGGAGCTCAACGCCGACGGCATCTCGCACCTCCAGACGATCTCGCGTCTCACCAAGCGCATGGAATCGCTGCTCGACGCCCTGCTCAAATTCTCGCGCCTGAGCCGCTCCGAGATGACGTCGCGTCCCGTAAATCTGAATACGGCCCTCGACGACGCCCTCGATCTCCTCTCCTCGCTTCGCCAATCCAGCGGCGTCGACATCCGCATTCCGCGCCTCCTGCCCACCGTGCAAGGCGATGCCGACCTCATCGCCGAAATCTTCGCCAACCTCGTCGCCAACGCCATCCGCTACAACGACAAGCCCTCCAAATGGGTCGAAATCGGCTACCTCGATTCCACCCGCTCCGGCGAACCTCCCACCCTCTACGTCGCCGACAACGGCATCGGCATTCCGCGCGAGCACTTCGACGTTATCTTCCGCATCTTCAAACGCCTGCATGGCCGCGACGACTTCGGCGGCGGCACCGGCGCCGGCCTCACCGTCGTCCAGAAACTGATCGAACGCCACGGCGGACGGATTTGGGTCGAGTCGGAACCACAGGTGGGAACTCGCTTTCTCTTTACCCTCGCCCCAACGTCCGCGTCGTGAGTCCCATCGCCTCCCAGAAACCGTCCATTCTGATCGTCGAAGATAGCGACGAGGACTTCGCCGCGATGGAACGAATCCTCCTCCGCAGCGAAGCCCCCGTCGGCCTCCACCGCTGCAGCCGCGCGGAACAGACGTATCGCTTGCTCGACGAGTGGCAGCAGCACCCGAGCTGGGGACAACTTCCCGCGCTCATCGTCCTCGATCTGAATCTCCCCGGCCCCGACGGCCGCACGATTCTCAAGGAACTCCGCCGCCGCGACGCCACCAAGCGCATCCCCGTCGTCATTTTCTCCAC